>Ga0179593_1440151_pt1 | contig 19853 bp, 19 predicted proteins | sample CZODoug2_1_08_16_FD_185931 | JGI IMG/M metagenome (GOLD analysis project Ga0179593, IMG submission 185931) | Vadose zone soil fungal communities from Angelo Coast Range Reserve, California, USA - CZODoug2_1_08_16fungal (PacBio error correction) | ecosystem: Environmental > Terrestrial > Soil >...
CCCGAACGTGAAAGAAAAGGCCAAAGGTTGCCGGCGCCGCCTATTTTAAACCGTCCTGGGAGGGGGAACACGCCGCTGACATGAAGACGCAAGAAGGGAAAAGGGGGATGGGAAAACGCCGTCCGTCCTTTTTCATTAAGGCGCCGTAGGATTGAGAAAGAGGAGAGGACCAGGCATAGTAAAAAATTCCCTCTCAGAAAAAAAGGAAAGTCTGTAGTATCCTTCAAACCAGCAAGGAGGAAGGGGAAGGCTAAAGCCGGTAAAAATCCGGGGAAGCTTGGTAATATGCTGAAGGGGAGCTCAGATGCTTTGTCGATCCTAGGAGGGGATGGGAAAAAAGGGGGAAAGGAAGAAAAAAAAAGAGCGCGTAGGTTTTCAGCGAGTGTGTAGGGTAAGGACAGGGAGGAGGCTGCAACGGGGATCATCACTACGATCTGGCACGGGAATGGAGGTTCTCCGGATCTGCTAAATCTAGGGGTAAGAAGGGAGTGCGCCGCGGACCGCCATGAAAAGAGAAGAAAAAGTACAACGAGGAAGAAAGGAAGAAATCTTTGCTGATTCTACTACGGAAACAAATGTCGGACGGTAGTCTAGGAAATCTCCGTCGCCTAGCAGACGTGGGCTCTTTTAGGGAACCTATTCTGACGGAAGACAGATCGCCTACCTCTTGGGTAGGGAAACCGCCTAAAATGGACTGAGGAGGGAACGAGCAACAGAAAATAATTGAGGGCGTAGGAGTATCTTGGCAGGGTAAACCGATTCTCTTGAAACTTAAGGGAGAGGATTTTCTCACGAGGGCAGCGGGAGTTCTATCTCGGGGGGTCAAAGGAGGGGAAAGAATGATGCCGATTGACGGACGATAGGAAGGGAGTTTTTCGGCCTATAGAATAGCTTAGATTGGTCTAATTCATAATTGGAATTAGTGTAATCTTGGGGGGTTAACGTGACCGATCTGGAGCCACCAAATTGAACCTCTTCCAGGCCAGCGGGCCCTCGGGTCCTATCCAATACCGATGACGAAAAGGTGGTGGTTCAAAACTGGCGCAATAAGGGCGGTTAAAGGGAAAGAGAATATGTAGATCTCTTATCAGGCAGTGGATGGGGAGGCCTTAAAGAATAATTGGTCGTTAATTATTGCCGAAAATAGCCGCGCGAACCGGGAAATCGTCGAGGAGATACGGACTGTCTCTGACGGGCCAATCCTTTTCGGACCACCAGATAGCCCAGCGTAAGGATCAGTCGGGTCAAACAGGTACCAATAAAGAGAACGAATTACAGTAGCATTTGCGATCACTTCGCCGCGAATCGACAGACCGAAGTAACTTCCTGGAATTCCCGACTCCGCGCGGAAAAAACAACAACTGTGTAGGAGTAAAGGAAGGGTTCGTTTCCGGAAAAACATTCACCTGATGTTAACGTATAGGGGTGAGGGCACGAAATGCACAGGGTGGAAAACATGTGGGGGGGTTGGAAAGAAAAAACCCCTCCGGTAAGAAAAGAACGCCCCAAGGAGAAAGACGGGAGCCAAGGTAAGAACTTTCGGGAAAAAACCAAACTACTTCCTGGTGGTTGGGGTCCAACTTCTTGAAAAGCCGGGACAAAGGGGGATATCTCTGACTGAAAGGAATGGAGAAAGAGCTTTCCCAGAATTCCTGGAACTCTCATAGATAGTGCGGAATTGACTGGGGCGCTCTTCACCCAGTCTCGTGCGGTTTGAACAAAGGAATGTGCAAAAGAGCATACAGGTCCATCGTACACTCAAAAAAGATCGGTGGGAATTGGGCATTATATAGTGAGAGAGAAATTTGGACATCCTTTGGGGGGGGGGGTAGGAGAACAGTGTGGAAACACAGGTGCATTGACGATACAAATCGACTTCCATAACCACACAGACAATGGGGAAGCTCTGTGACCGTAACTGGACAGAAGACATACTCCACAACCTGACCCTCCCACAGAAAGGCTACGAAAACCGACAGCAGCTTGGACAGCGCAAAATGGAAAAAAAGTTTGGGGTTAGAAGAAAAGGTGGGAAGTTGGGCGTGACTGACGAAAAGCATTGAAGGGAGTTGACCCGTCGGGGTTGGGGTCTCACGAACGTCGAGATTGCGGTTGGCGAGAGGGAAGAAACGATGAAAAACAAGCAACCGTGGGGTTTCAAAAAATCATCGATTCGCGCATCCGACGCAACTCTAGATGACCGGAAGGGCCCAAGAAAGGCAGATTCAGGACCGTTAAGGAGATAATTCGTACAAGACCACCGGTGTCAGGAGAGCGGATGAGGGAAAGTCTTTAAGTTGGCGTCGTAATGAAAAGGAAAGTCCTCGGCGACCGGCGAAAACACAAAAGACAAAGCCAAGAGGTACGCTTAAGGCTTAAGGCATTGCGCGTGATGAAATCGGCCCATCGACGCATGGCCGGGCTCGTTGGAAACAAGGAAAAAAGGAGAAAGGACTGTTACTCATACGTCGCTGGGGGGGACGGGCCGCATCAGCAAGTTGGCGCTCAAAATTTTTCAGGTACCTCGATCGGAAGTAAACGGAAAAGAGAAATGTGGTTAAAGTACGGGCACGTAAAGTAAAGCAGGACATGTGCGGATGACCAGCCCCCTTGGGAAAGCACCCGGGGGGGAAAAATTGCAAACTTTTCTGAGCAGCATCGCGGAAAACCCCTCAATTCCTGGGGTTCCAGGGGAAAAGAAAGGGACGTGAAAATGGGGAGACGGTGGCGGATTTAAACTTTAAGTGATGACGACGAGATGCGGAGAGGAGGGGAGAAAAAGCTGGGACAAGAAACCGGAGGGGGACGGGCTATCGACGGAAGCAGGTTCTCCTCTGGGGGGGGACTATCCGGACCTATCATCTTCATGTATTGGCCGGCGAGTCGGAAAGAACGGGGGAAAAAAGGGTCAAGATCGCAACGAACGGGAGGGAACTGACTGTACTGGAATGCGGCGTCAGAGAAGTTGAGGCGAAGGAATGCAGCATGGCGTGAAAAAGAAAACTCGGATAGCTACAGGGCGTCGGAAGAAGCGATTAGTCGCGGGGGAGGAGTGAAGAGTGGCCGGGAAAGGAATGGTGACGGGTCGTGGGGGGGGGAACCGGAACCTCAGAGGCTCCTCTGCGTGGCGAGAAGGGGAGGGATGGTAAGGGGTGTCCGGTCGGGGCCTAGGGAGATTTAACCCGCGCAACAAGTAATTGAAATCTCTCAGGCAAAAGAAAAAAAATGAGGGGAATAAAGGGAGTGCAATACTGGGGGGGGGGGGGGTCATCATCAAAAATCAAGACACCACGAAAGTCAGACTCTAAACATAAACCGAAGCAGCGGGGCAGAGCTGGCGTTTATCAGCTCCATACTCAAAACACTAAATCCCTTCACGGGGGGGAAGGAAGGGGGGCGCACAGTCAGTCGCGAGAAATGGAACTCTCGAGGTAAAAACTTTTTACGTACATGCTATGACCGAAGGTCGGCGAAGAGACTGGGGCAGACAATCAGCCTACGGCAGTAACCGGTCAACCCTGGGGAGAGGGAAGAAAAGGACGTTGAGGTGGGATCGAGGAGAGGCGAAAGTACATACCGCTTCTCTGGAGTATAGCAACAGAGAAGACACGGACTTCGTAGGCGCAAGGCCAAGCACGCCCTCACATAGCGGGGAGGGGAAAAATTAGTCTCAAAAATCTCGTCGTCACATGAAATCTCTAGTAAAGGAAACTAAGCCAGGGAGCGCAATGTAACGAAATTCAGGAAGAAGAAGAAGGAATTGTTTTTGCAGCGAGGAAAAAAAGAAAGAAGGGGACCTTTAAATGGAGGAAAGGGGAAAAAGGGGGAGGGAAACCTACCCTGGCTGATTATGGTACCGTCCTGAAAAAAAGGTGTCTCTTACGTTCAAGTGCGATCCCGGGGACCAGGAAAGGCAGAAACTTGCGGCGTCCGAAAGGCAGCGAAGGGAGTGACGTCCCGGAATTGGTCTGCATAGGTTGTGCAATAAATTACCTTCTTAGATGATCGAAAGCGCGAGAATTCCGAATGAAGCAGTACAGAGGCGTGTAGGCCGGGGGGGCGGAGGAGAAGAGTTTGCTAGGGGGTAAGACTACGGGTGTAAAGCAAGATTGAACTAGGGACACTAATCACGCAGAAAAGAAGGGGGGGGGTGGACGAAGTATAGAATAGAACGAGGAAATATCAGGGAATCCTGCAAGAAACCCTACTGGGAAAAAGGCCATTTCGGAAAGAGGAACCCATATGGCCGGGGAGTCAGGGCTAAGTTGCGCTAGGAGGCGCCATTCTGCTCGCAGTGAGCGCAAGCGCAATCTCGCGCTGGGAGGGAGAAAAAAAAAAATCGCCCGACGGGATCAATCAAACGGAGGTGAGGGAAGTAGGGGAATGAAGTAAAAAGATGGACGTGTTCCCGGGAAGCCAAATCATGGGGGCGATCGGGGGAGTCCCGTGAACTGGTCTGGCGTCGGCCGGTACAAGTAATGTGGGAGGGGCTTTGACAGGCAGCACACGAGCAGAAACGGAAGGGAGGAAAAAGATTGTTAAAGATCGGAGGGGTAGGAGGAAATAAAATTGAGGCAAATGCAAGTCAAATCAGCTCAACGGAGAAAACCCGTAAGTGGAGAAGAAAATATACCAAGCGGCGCAGTACAGGTAAGGGGTGGTTCCTCAGATGTACCTTTCAGGAGCGGGGGAACAGGAATGGGGCAAACGCAACAACGAAAACTGGCGTGTTGAGCAACACCCGGTCGAAATGGAAAGGAGTAGAGGGCACGATGGCGTAAAGCGAGGGAAACAGGTCAGTACGATCAAAAGAAGAGAGAGAAAATTCGGCCCGGAGAACGACTGGGAAAAAGACCCCATTAGAAATTTGCGAAAGGCATGAAAGGACAAAAGAGGGGAGACACAGAGGGGTATAGGTACAAAGAAGGGTCAAGAAGGTCTGAACGAAGGAGCGAGGGGGTTCTTGTTCACCACAAAAATCCTTAAAAAAACCGGTGATTTCGGCTCGGGCCAAGAGCGTTAACTCCGTATACGTACCAAAAGGAAGTGATAAAGAAACCAAAGCCATGGGGGGGTAGGGCCGAAGCCCCGGGAAGCCGGGGGGTATGCAAATGATTCGAGGTCGATATTGGCAAAGGGACTCCAACGCAGGAAGAGAGAGTGCTCTTCCAGTTGGAAGTCTGTTTGAAGAGGTTACTGGTTACCTACCGGTAAGGGTCCGACATATTGGGGCCCGCCGCCAAGTCCAAAGACGACCCTCAATCTACATGGGGTATTCGCCTCAATCTTTCTTCAGAAAGGGGTAGAGCGCGCGCGAGTGACGAACAAAAAAGGAAAAGTGATGGGGGGGGGAGGCGACAATCAAAGCAGTCTAACTCTTCTGAAATCAATTGGAACGCTAAGGAGGGGGAGGGACATCAGGAAAAAAAATTAGAAAGAAAGAAGGAGGCTCGGCATCGAGGAAAAGGGAAAAGGACACTTCATCTCAATGTTGGGGGAGGCCGAGCACACACGACGCAGACAAGCGCATCAGGAAAATGTGAAGCGGACAGTAAGAGAAAAAAAGCAGACGCGAAAGATGTGACCAGAGAGCAAGCCGTTGGACAAAGGGGAAGGTACGGGACAAAGCAGATCCTCTGGAGGAGAAGGCGCAAGGCCGCTGACTAACCGGTCGATGTGTGCATGTGCCGAAGTCAGCACTGGGGCGCGGTGGAAGGGGGAAAACACCGCGGCGAGAGTCGGAGAGCCGGAACTAGCAGAAAAGGGGCTGCTCAAGGCTCGAGAGTTTTCGAATACAGTCTTCCAGAGGCTCCCCCCACAGGGGCTGTCGTCGCCCGCAACAACAGGAACAAGGAGAGAGAAGGGGAGGGTCCGTGGCTAGCGGGGGAGGGGTGAAAAAAGGAACGGAGAGGGGGAGCTACAAGAGAAGAAGCCAACCCAGAGAGGAGGAACGCCGCGCGGCGACCTACAAAATGAAGACTAGATGAAGGTCTCACATCGGAATACGAGATGGCCGACGCCCGGAGAGAAAAAGCTGGACAATTATAGGCCTAGTTAGGCAAGCGAGGTGCCAACATCATCAACCGCTTGTATACAACCGGGGACGCGGGGGAAAAAAGGAGAGCCTATTAGAAAAAAAAGGTCATCGATCCAGGAAACAGGCGTCTGAGAAATTAATCTAAGGCTTCATTACCCGGACGAGGGTTGAAGAGAAGGAGCCGAACTGGAAGTGCGAAGCGGAAATGCCAGGGCATGTTGCCGACGGCGCCTAGCGGATGGGAAATACACGCCGAAAAAAAAAGGACTGAAAAGGAAAACTATCAGGGGAAAATTAAACTCTGATGGAGTCCACCTGAGGGGACAATGCAACCGGCTGAGAAAAAGGCGGTGCCGGCTATAAAAAAAACCAAACGGTAACAGAAGCGCAGGGGACGTAGAAAGCTTTGCGGGAAAGGGGGAGGGAAGGATCAACAAAAAACAACAACGGAAGGATGAAGGGAAAGAGGAAAGACCAGAAAGTGACGCCAGCGCAAGAAAGGGGCCCTTTCGCTTCAAAAAACGATCTGAGGGATAAACAAAGAGTCGAACGCCAAGGGGGAGGGGGAAAGGGTTACGCCAACGCAGCAGTTATGACGGCCACCTATCTTTTCAGTCCTGTGAGAAAAGCGGCACGTAGAATGGTGTCTGAAACTCTGCTCTGCTTCACTTCCATTCCCCAGGAAAAAGATTCAGAAAGCAAGCTCTCAACAGAGTCAAAAATGCACAGGAAGGTCGATGGAAGAAAAGAACAATGGGGCCGGGATACGATTTTCAAAGGGAGTGCTGTTCGTAAGACCGGAACAGAAGGTGTATCGCGGGGGATGATGTCTGCAAAAGAACTTTGGGGGGCAGTCCGATCTGGTTTCGAGCAGGGTGGGCGCAGATTTGGACGCGCAGGGCGCCTGCCAACGGCGGAGCCTATTCCGTATCCACGTTGATCCAGCACGAACTGGAAAAAGAGGGAAATGTTGAGTATCAGAAATGCGGGGAGAAGGGGAAATGGTTTCCTAGGCGGTCGGAAGCGGGGTCGAGACACCCAAGGAAGAGGAAACGACAAAGGAAATCAAGAAAGCCCGCACAGGATTGATTAGACTAAGGGACAGCCCAGAGAGGCTGGTAGAAGGAATCAGGATCGGAAAATCTCATGACGTGCCTTCAGAAGGAGGTGTCTGCGGAAGATATGTCTGAACGGACCGATATCGCAGAAAAATAGTTTCGAAAGAGAACATGACTACCAAGGGGAGGAAGGAGTCCACGAGAGCAACAAGCGGACCGTGGGGCGGAAGAGTGGTGCTGCCAGGATCTGCAGACAGGGAAGAGGCTGTTTGGGAAAACAAAATTCAGATGGCAACGGCACTGGAGATGGGAAAAGAAAAGATGGCATCGGGCAGAGGGGAAGAAGGAAGGGGAACTCGCCCGAATGATGCCGGAATGGCGTCGGTTTGTGTTCTCGTGTCGGAATCGGCCAACACCTTGACGAGGCCATCCAATGGAAAAGACGGAGCCCCGCCGATTCGCCAGTTTGGGGGGAGAGCCGCATCTCCATACCAGGAGGACGGTGTCAGGTAACGCAGAATTTCTGTCTATCGAAAGAGATGCCTGGCAAAGGGACCAAAACCAGAAAGCTTGTCTGAGTGTAGAAGCTGTGAGGGAGTCTAAAAAACTCCGCTGGAAAAAAAAGGCGCCCGAACAATATGGAGCTGCGAAAAAAGTCGTCGCTGTTTCCCGGCCGTGAGGAGGACAACAGATGCGCTGAAGTAAAGGAACGTAACTGTCAAACAAGAGGCCACAATTTACCGGCCAGGAAAAAGATTGGAAGATTCTTCGCATTGGGAGGACTCCTGAGAGCTAAATCGTACCTCCGAACAAAAAAAAAAAATCGAATAAAGGATAAGTCGCCAACAAAAAACGGAGGGGGGGAGGGAAGTTTGTCCGGGGGTCATACTGGGTTGTGAAGGAAAAGGGTGTCGGGCATCACCTCCCGGTTACTTAAAGAGTGGGGGGGGGTTTAAAACGAGAACCCCTCTCAAAAGACGGGAAATTGAAAGACAGGTAAGGGGTTGAAGATCGGGCCTAAACACCTCTACCTCTGGAAGCGGCAGTATAAAAAAAAAAAGGAAAAAAAAACCTTGATAAATAGATCATTGGGTTTGTGGAAAAATAGGGACTCCTTTACTAGGTGATATAAGGCGTGATCCAGAAAGGGGGCGACGAAAGGGCGAAAAGAGCTGTTCCATAAACCGTTCCAGCGAAGAGAAGAGGGCTAAGGGATACTTCTCTACTGCCCCGGTCTCGGTTTTGAGGGGGGAAAAAGAAGAAAAAAGAGTTTCAATAGGAAAAAACAGCGTCCCCTGCGCAATTGGGAGTTGAGGAGTATATCGGTGATCTCACCAACGCTCTTGTTCCCGTTGCCAGAGAACAGGGGGAAAATACAGGTGCATGACGAAATCATCCAATCTACGGAGGGAAAAACACACGACGTTTCTTACGCATCAGTGCGAGAGGCCTGGGCGCAGCATAATAAGGGACACGAACCACGCACAACGTAAGTACTACGGCCGACTCCCAACGGTCTGTAAAAGGGCGGGAGGGGAAAAAGACCATAGTTGCCTCTGGAAAATCTGGGTGAAGGGGGGGGATGGGGAAAAACTTCAGAAGAGAGGAATTGATTTGCCCTTACTTTTGGAGGGGGGGGGTCAGCAACGCAAGCTCTATAGTTCGACATCACGGGAGCAGGAAGAAGAAATTCGCAGAGAAAGAGAAAAAAAAATCAGTGTCGAAGAAACCATATATCATGAAAGCGAAGCAGAGGAAACGTCGGGCTATCGGGAGGGTTCCCCAAGTGGCAGTAGTTCACCAAAGGAACAGATTCCTACCCTAAAGGAGAATTAGGAAAAAGAAAAAAGGATTGTCTGAATGGGAAAGGGAAGAAGGTGCATGTCTTTCACAAAAGGAAAAGGAAAAACACTTAGGACGAGGAAGAGAACGAAACCGGGCTAAAACCGGCCATCGCGGAATGAGGGGGAGGTAGGGAAATTGGAGACTTGAGAGAAATCAGACGCCGGTCAGCGTCTCAAAGAGGGAGGACCCAATTTCGGAGACGAAAATCCTTCGCTGACGGGGTAAGAAGCCCAAAGGTTCGGATGAAGTAATTGTGTAGGACCGTGACTGACTTGCATAAACCTTTGGGGGTGGAATTACGGAAAAAAAGAGGGAAAGATCCCTGGGGGCGGATGACCTCACCAAGTTAAATCTCATTTTCAAAGGGAGGGGGATGGGAGGTGGCGCACGCGCTGCCACCTCATGAACTTAATAAGGAGAAACCGCAGAGAGGGGGGGGGGGAAGAAGGGGTGAGTAAGGGAACTGGAACGCGAGGCAAATGGGGAACGACGAATATCGAAGTTTGCGGCCAGCCCGGAAAGATGAGTGCGCCGGAGTGGGGTCTGGAGAGAGAGAAGCCTTGAGAAGGTGAAACTAGCCGCCACCTGGAAATGGACTGGTATGCTAACGCTATCAAAGGCCTAGGTGGATTCCCAGAAAAAAGGGGGAAGTCCGGTCTGCGGGAGAACGACGCGGCATTTCAGGTAAGGAAGCGTCCTAGGTCAAAGAAAGACGGTGCAACGACCGCGACGAGCCAGTGCGTCCACTCTATTCTCGAGAGTATGCGAACGAAGAATCCGCTTCAGGGGGGGGGAGCGTCTTAGCAACCTAATAGAAAATCGAGGACGCTAGATGGGCGACGGGGATTCGGGATTGTCAGAGGTGGTCGGGCCGAGCCGCTGAAGCAGACACAGAGGGGGGAAAAAGGCTCAGATAAAAAAAAGGAGGAGGGAGAGAGGATTTCACAAAAGAGGTGGGGCGGAAGGAGCATAACAGCAAGAAGTAAATCCCGACGCACCTCTCGCACATAAGAGCATCATCTCTGACGGAGGGGCGGTCTCCGGTCTCGAACACATGAAGGGCAGGAAATTCGTATGCAAGGTGAGAGACGGGGAATCGCGGAGAGACTCACCCCTTGACCGCGGTAGGGGGCACTTAAGGAGACCTGAACATCTTCGTACTTTATATGAGAACGAAGACGCAGCCTAAAACGGGAAAGTAAAAAACCTTCTTGGAGAGGGACCGGACGTGCGTTTGAATATGGAGGGAGGGTAAGTCCAATGCCGAGTAGGGACTGGGATAGACACCGCGATAAAGGTTACCGAAGACGGAGAAAGACGGATAAAGGAGAGGGAGAGTGGCCCTGAGAAGTCCGAAGCTCTTCGTCTGGCTAAGCGCTGAGACATTCAAAAAAATACCTGATAAACAAAGGACCGAGGTATCATGAAAATCCAGGAAGAGTTGTCCTCAAGTCCCCAAAAAAAGAAAAGGAAATGAAGGGGGAAAGGCGGCTTTAAAATTGGGGAGGTCATCCGCCAGGAGAAATTGGAGGAAAATTTTCCGTACTGGTGGGGGGGTGGGACTCGTTTACTTGCAGGCAAGCTGAAGGGGGCTTACTGGAGAGAAACGTTAGGGAGGGCTTCCTTCAGGACGTACAGGTCAAAACCCTAACGGGGGGGGAGACAGCTTTGGGGAGAAACCCTTCACTGAGTATGTCGCAAACAGAACAGGCCGGGTCATTAAGGCCGCTATTCGTGGGGGGGGAGCCGGTTTCGTCTGAGATGAGGCGAAATGGGTTCATGCGGTTTTTACCAATGCGTAACGAGTCAGGTGAATCCGATCGACATAAAGAACGTGGGTATTTGACGAATCTCTAGAAAAAAACTCCGAAAATATGCTGGGGAACGAGGGAAACTATTGGGAAAAACTAAGTTGATAGGCCAGCAGGTGTGGGGAAAAAAAAGAGAATTAGCGAAAGGAGGGGGGAGGTGGTCGAACGGATTTCGTAACAAAGGCTCATTGACTGTCGGGAGAAGCGAGGGGAAAAAACCCAGACTCCGGAGCTTACGGAAAAATCAACCCGAAGGCAAAGAAAATTCCAGATTTTCGGAAAGAGGGTAAAAGCACCAAAATAAAATATTTGTCCTAAGAAAGTTGGATCCGGGCCTCCCGGAAGGAAAAAGGGACTCGGCCGTCTGTAAAGGAAGGGGGGCTTGGAGCGGGGGGGAAAGAATGCCTGTGATCTAAATACGAGCGCCACTGAAGAAAGGTGTGGAAAAGAACGAGGGGCTGGCGGTGAAAGGCAAACTGGGAGGAAAGGATTAGTGGAAACGTAGGCAAAGAAAGGGCTCACGGGGAGATCACGATAAAAAGAAGCCATTTAGAGGAGGCAGGGGGATCCTGTGACCTGTGATGCCTCTTTTGCAAAGACCTTGCAAAAACACGCACCGAGAACCGAGGGGAGAGACCCCTGTCTTTCCCTGAAGGAATCTCTATGAGAGGGCCGGAGTCAAATTAAAATGGGCGCAAGACTTAGAGACACGAATCTAATCCGTCTGGACGGAGAAAGGCGAGGGAAAAAAAACAAAGTAAGTAGGGGGTTGGGATAAAAAAAGGGAGAGGGTGTCCGGCTCGAAAAAAGAGGGGGGGAGGGGTATCTGTCCCGGCTTTCGGAAAAACTGACGGGCGAGGGTGCGGTGGACCCCAAACACGAAAAGGTTGTGTCGGCCACGAACAATAGCTTTAACAAAGCAGTATACACTACTAAAAAGGCCTTGATCAGCCAAGAAGGTTTTTGTTGTTACGAAGGCCCGGGTCCGCCGATTCATTAATGGAAAAAATGTAAATATAGCGAAAGTCGAAAAAAGAAGCGAGTGAAAGCTCAAAAAGTTCTCATCGGCACGTTCTTTACTCTGTTTGGGTGACCGGAAGGGGGAAAGAAGGGTCCCTGGGTGGGTCCTCAAGACGAAGGGAAAGAAGGGAAAGGAAGTCAAAGGAGAAAGATCTCTTTGCGAGAAAGGGGGCGAATCGCGGGAGCTCAAAAGAAGGGTCGAGAAGCCAAGAAAAGGACAAAATAGTAGGAAGGAATCCATCACAAATCCTTCTCTCCTCGGCTCGATCAGCATGAGAGGGGGCCATTAACGAGAAAAGGGATGGATGACATGAGGGACAAAGACCAGGGAGAAGGTGAGGGCGACGGCATCAGGGTCAAGATATACTTACTGGGCAAGGTGGGTTCGAGGGGGGAAGTCTAGAAAGCCCGCCAAGGCGTCCAGGTGACGACTTTAAAAAATCAGTGAGAGCCATTCCAGGGGGTATGAAAAAGAGCAGAAGGGGGGGGAAAAAGAGAATTTCAATGAAAGCAAGAAGACAGTCTGAAGATCATGCCTAGAACGCACTCACGTTCCTATTTGGAAGGTGTTCGCGAGTCATCAGGCGTGTCCTGCTCTGAAAAGGGGCGGAGAGAGAGTGGAGAAGAGGGCTAGAGGAAGAAAGGCAACGAGCAGAAAAAGGAAAAAACGCAAGGAGGATGAAAGGAAAGAATACGATTACGTCCTACAAAGCTTGATTCGTCTTCGACTCAAACAAGAAAAAATTTGGGGAATTCTCGAAGAAGAAATTTGAGGTGTCTATCGATGGAATGGCGCGCAGAGGGATTTTTGGGGGGTCTCTACCAACTACGCACGCCCGGAGGAAACCCCGCCGCGGGGTCTGGAAACCGGAGATCAAAAGGGGAAAAAAGCCGCAGAATGTTCTGGATAAATTTATCAGGGAATAGGAAAGAACGAATCGTGGCCGGCCGAAAAAGGTCTCTAAAAAAGGAACCCGTCGGTAACTCAACGCTCGGGACGGAAAAGGACGGTGGGGATCAATAAAAGAACTCTCATTATCCTAAACGAAGAGAGATGACCCACGGCGAAAAAGAGGGCACTCAAGTCTGAAAAATCGTCCATTCCCAGTCGTAAAACGCCTGAGCATGGAAGTTATCATTACGGAGAGCGAGGTAAGAGCAGAGAAAAATGAAAAAGGGGCGAAGGGATGCTCTTGCATGGGAAGAAAGGAAGGATGCCGATGCGGAATTGGTCCTCAAGATACTTGCCGTCCGCCGAAAAAGGACAATACTGGGAATTCACCTCGTCTTTTCTGGACAAAGGGCAGCCAAATAGACACAGGCTGCTCGGAAAGAAAGTGCGTAAAAAGGAGAGGGACAGAAAAAATAGTAGCGCAGTCCACGGGCTTGCAAGCTGGAACTGGTCGGAAGACTCCAACAACAAAGGGGAGGGAAAAGGAAAGTCCACCGCCCTTTTCCACAGCATTCCAGAAATGGAATTCTCTGGCATAGGTGAAAATCCATGTGGATAGGGCTGAAAAGGGAAAGTACGTGAAGGGGCATTGAAGGTGAAGGACCTAAAAAAGGGTTGCGGCACCTGGAGAAGTGGGGTAGGAATGGGATACGCGGCAATTTTTACACATGAAAAGGCGGAGAACGTCGGCAGCAAGTCCCAGGATCATCCCTATTGAAAAATGAAAGGTGAGGCGCTGCTTCTTACACTAAATACATGTAGGAAAAGGGCACTGAAGGTGCAGAACACTGTTCCGTGATTCTATTTCCCCAGACGGGCGGGTATATAGAGCGCAAGGTGGAGAAAAAAGAGACCTGTTTCAGGAAAGGAGCGGGAGATGGTCTGCACCGAGCCTTTGTCAATACATCAAGGGAAACAGGTTGCGAAGTTGGGGGGAGCGCAGAGGGAAGCCTTAAAGATTTCGATCCGACCTAGAAACGGTTATCAAAGAAGAGCCGGCTGGAAAAGAAAACGGTGATACTCCAGGGGGAGACGGAATTTTGGAAACTCCTTCTTAGGCCGCGGTTTCGATACCACCGAGAGGGCTCATTGAAAGCTCCGAACCACCCCGACAACGTCCTGATTAGAGAAAGGAAGCCAGGAGGTTGGCGGAGTAGACTAAATCCCGAGGTGTGTCTGACGGAAATCTTAAGGCTAAGGGATCGGAGGGGAGAATAAAAAAGTTCAGTAGCTTTTACAAGAGGGGGGAAGAGGAGGACTTAGACGATATCGCCTCCCTAAAGGGAATCGAAAACGGTAAGGGAAAGACCTTATGCTGAAAACGATCGCGACACTTTTCTTCCGGGGGAGGGCCAGTGCCAGGATCAGGAAGGAAGGGATCTTGGCTTGGTTGGAACCCAACTTCATTTGGCAGCATGATCGAGTCTACCCGAATGCAACATCGCGTCGATCAATGGCACGTCGGAAAAAATAGGAAGCTGGGAGGAGGGGGGGCGGGCGTGGGGATGGGGGTGTGGTAGGTTAGTCTCGAGTATAGGGGGATGTTCGTGTCCTGAGGGATGCGTTCGCCCCAAACTTGAAAGGCCGTCTTCCAAGGGTTAAAAGAGGAAAAATGGAGCCGCTAAGGAAGAGAAGGGGGGTTTTCACGCCTTCATGAAAGACCAACCTTCGTTCAAGTAACAAGGAGGACTAGTCCGTAGGGATCATTGCGAAGGGGGGTCTCAGCGGTCAATCATCGTGAGAACTGGGTCGGGGATTTCTCGACGGGAGGGCTCTAACAGATCAGAGGAAAAACGGAAAAGAACATATGGTAGAGAGGACTTCGTCGCTGCGGGCGCGTCCTTGGGGGGGCGGCAAAAAATGCAGACAAAGAGTCAAGGGTAACAGTGGTCAACAACATATGCAAGAAAAAACTTACCCCCAATTCCTAGAGAAGGATTCCGGCCATATGGGAGAAAGAAGGAGGAGACTAACAAAAGAGAAGGGTCAATCATGGCTTCGGAAGGAAAACTTCTCTCTTGGGCAAACCACCACAGTAGGGGGACGGAAAGCAGTTCGTTCCGGGATTACGGGGTGGCCTGAGGGCAGAAAGAAAAATTGGGGGGGGGAAAAAGTGGGGGTTTAAAGGGAAAAAAGGAGGCTCCGTCGTCCTGAACGAACGAAAATGATACCACCCAACGATCCCTCGTGAGCAGTAACACCTTCTCAAAATCAGGGGTTTTGGGGACCCGGCGTGAGGGAAAAAAGGGTGGATATAGCTGAGGGGGGGAATCGCGACGCATGGCCCAAAGAAAGGAAATTCCTTTCCGACGCATAGAGATTGGGTAGCAGGGAAGACTTTGAGATCTTCCCAAACGAAAGTCGTGTTAAGGGGGACACAAAAGGAAATTGTCCTATCATACATGGGAAAGAGGGAAAACCTGTGCCTTCCAGACGGAGGTCTGGGAACAGTCTTAGAGAGGGAGATCAAACCAAGGACGCTTTTGCCTCCATTTCTCCCGAAGTTGCACTCCAGGGGAATTACGACAGCCCGCGACGTCGGAAAACAAGAGGGGAAACTGACGATTGGATTGGTCGCTAGTGAACGCGCCTCAGATCCACGCTAACGAAAAAACCGACGGCCGAACTAAAGGCAGAACAGAGATGGGCAAAAAGAAGAACCAAGGATTTTGGCCAGTTGAAACGATATTTTTCATGTTGGGACTTACACGAAAAAAAGAAAGGGAAATCGGAAGTGAGGAAAAAACCCTCGGGTGTAAGGGGGTAGGAAGCAAGCCATGGGCGCTTTCAGGGCCAGAAGGCGACCGCAGGGGGCGAGAAAAATCGGTCGAAGAACGCATACGCTCGCGCCAAAGAGAAAACCGCGCTGAAAGAAAAGTGGGTTCCCCCATATTTCAGCTTGAAAACATATTTCCGTAAGGCTAACTGGGGGAGAGATCTTAAGACCACGTAAAAGAAGGTCGGTGAGGAAGTTCCACAGGGGTGTTAAAGCATTGGGGGAAAAAAGGCAACAGTCGACAGAAAAAAAAATGATGATCGCAGAAGGAAAAATAAACGGCACCCGCACATCGAGGTACGGCCATTAAAAAGCTTGGGGAGAGGCAAAACAAAAAACCGTTCCGAAGTAAAGTCACCAAGAAAACACTCGGGACGAAGAAAAGGTACGTCTCTGAGTGACGCCAAGGACGGGGGTCGGGGGGCGCTCCGTATGGGAGAAAAAACTCGAATGCAAAGAAGAAAAAGAAAAGTGGGGGACGGGAAAGCCCAGCATCCTTAGTACCTCCCACCTTGGAAAGACGAAAAGTTCAAAAAGGAGGAGTGTTTTGTCGGGTAGAAGAGAGGGAAACTCAATGAATTTGGACTAAGGAGAGCATGCGTTTACAGGGGGGGAGGAAGGGAGACGGTTTAGGGATAGCGATTATCAATTACACAATGTAGGGGAGAGGGTAAAGGGGAGCAGCTCGGAACGGGGGGGGAGGAAAAAAGCAAGCTGCTGGTCGGCGAGCTCAGGAAATCCGTTCTAAACTTTGACTATCAGCCCCAAAGGCTGTTGGACTGCAAGGCCTCTACAGTTAACCGCACGCCGTTCTGAAGCAAGAAGGAAAGGTAATCTGGGAAGGGGGGGAGGCTGCGGCTGCGGGGTGAAATGAGCTTCGGAAGCAGATAATAAGAGGTTCGAGCATTCAGGGGTCACAGAAAGTACAGCTTATTACAGGACTCCAGACGCGATTCAATAAGCGAGGACGGAAGAAGAAGTGCCAGTACTTGGGTAAGTGTTGCGTCTGAGAGACCTCAAGTCCTCTTGGCTGGCTACTATTACGCTAGGAGTTCGGGTTTCAAAAAAAGTTCTTTGATATGACGCGGTCCTCACAAAAACTATGGAAGAGAGAGCACACCAACAACGAAGAGGGGGAAGAGAGATTCAAGAGCTTTGGGGGGTGACGCGAGGCGGTGGCTTCGCTGGCTGAGAAAAGGGAAAAACGGACACTCCCGAAATCAAGAACCTATATCCAAAGGAGCGGAGGCGGTCACGGTCTCAAAAGCCCCAAAAGGGGAATTGTACTTCCTGTTGTCGAGTGAAGAGAGTAGAAATAGCGGAAGGGGCTACTACCCAGTGCCTAGGTATGGGCATACATGCGCTGGTCGTTTCTTCAGGAATGAGCGAGAAGACGCCGCAGAAGCCAACTCAAGGAAATGTGCCGTCGTGCGAAAAGGAAAAAGAAGGGACGGGCGGTTGAAAAATACTCGGATAAGACATTCCAGGCCGAGGACGGGAGGATAGAACCAGAACTTCTGCTTCTCTCGCCAGCAGCGCACCTAAGAGTGGAGAGGGGAGCAAGTCGGAAAGATCGGCGTCATTGCGCCTCGGCGGGAAGTTAGGAAAGCCCTACCCAATGGGTAAACAAAATGCGGGGGAGAGGAAAGCACAGGTTGAGTGGCAAAAACTAAAAAAAGACTTTTGAAACGGGGAGGGGGCATTGAAAGGGGTATGTTTCCGCAAAGGGAGGAAGGGCCATAGTTTCCTATTAAAAAAAGGGCTTACTTGGAGCGCGAAGGGAAAAGCACAAGGCGTCTCCAAATTTCGGAGCGTACGGCAAGCGAAGTACTTGGGGGTCTCGTTGGGAGTCAAAGCTTGGTTCCGAGGAACTTACGGCGGGAGAAGAGAAAAAGACCGCATGCCGGCCAGGGGAAAGCAGCATAAGAGATGGAGGGCGGACCGGTTACTCTTCTAGGGACTTGCAAAAATGGGTTGGTGTTTTTTCAGGAACTGGGTTAAAGACCGGGGAGGGCCGCTTCACTGTCCGAGAGCAATAAGGGGGTATTGGAGAATGATCCAGTTAGAAAGAAATAGCGGACAACGGCAAGGATGGGGGGAAAAAAGAGGGTGAATAGAAGCGGTGCGTTATCGAAGCAGAGGCGGTAAAGTCTGAACGGAGGGGGAGAGGCTGGGCTGCGCAATCTTCTTCGTCGCAGCCGAAAGAGGGGAAATACTCGGCTGGAGGGCAGTGCGAAAAAAATAAAACACGGGGCAAGGGGATTCCGCTTGTCAGGTATGGGAAAAGGAAAAAAATGAAAATAGGTCTCTGGGGGTGGGGTCACATAAGGCCAAAGCAACTGCATATCGGGGGTAACCGTCCGTTTCAAAGGGCGTCCGAAACTACGTAAAGGCGTGTGGGAGTGGAGCGTGGGAACGTGATTCTTAAAGAACAAATAGCAACTGAAGGGTAAGAAAAAGAGGGGTGCCCGACTAGGGGGAGGGATAAATGCACCAGGGAGGAAAGCGGAGCAGGTTCTGAAAGAAGCCGTTTCCGAAGTGGTAGAAAGAGATAGGAGAGGGCGGACCGGGGGGTCAACGTGGCTGGACCTGTATGCTAGGGCAAATTCAGTGGTTAAAACTCACACTAAGAAAATAAGGTGCACGCGCACACGGAGTAACTGAGAAGAAAGCCTTAAAGAGAGGGCACTGAAGGGGAGGTAAAAGCCGGACAGGCTCGGCGTCCCTCAAAGAGAGCCAATGCTCGAAAGCTAACAAGGGAACAAAAACGTATTTGTAGAAAAGGGATATGGGGTTAACCTGAGAGGACATCAATATTATCGCTTCAGGTCCCGGCGTGGAAAGAGAACGGGGGAGCGAGGGGGGCTTGGCCCCCAAACCAACGTTTTGAGGGCAGAAAAAGTCGTTGACAAAGAAGGGTCCTCCATAACGAAACTTGAATCCGAAAAGGGCATGTTGTTTTGCCCGAAGTAACACGACGCCGATTAGATACGTCCTGCTAGCTAGAAGGAAAAGAGAAAAAGTGAGGCAATAGCCCCTTGAGAAATCGGGCATCGGTAAAGCAGCGGGGGACTACTTTTGACAGGACCGGCAGGGGGGCCGCGAAGGTGGCCGCAAAAATTCCAATGCCCCTCATTGGGTGTGGGGCAGGTACTAAGGAAGGATCTATCTGTGAGGAGAAGGGGTAGGTAGCAGCGAACAGCTATGTCGGAGAAAACCTAAGAGTCAAAGAAAGGATTTTATCCATCACGGAAAGAGCTCCATCGCTAGACGAAATTCCGCGTGAAAGGAATCGGGGAAATACCGGTGAAAACCTGGCAAAGGCTTAGAAGAGGGTCACGAAGAAGAACTGGCAGAGGGCAAGGGGGGGTGGGCACGCAGTCTCTCCAGACCCCCGAAAAGGGGACGTCCGAGGTTCTGAGGGATCACTACATATCTACGCGATGCACCATTCAGGGGAGACAGCTAGGGAGGGAGTCCATATTAAGGGCAGGAAAAATCAATGAGACGTCAGGAAGAATCTCAACATCCTCGGTAAGAAAGGGAAGGGTGCTCTCTTGAGGAGAAGATCCGGGGGCGCTTCGCTGCGCACCTATGGGAAGGGGGCATGAGTCGTCAGAAATTCATCGGGAAACATACCCGAAGGTCTGCGCAATTGAGGGGAAAGAGTTTAGAAAAGACTTCAACTTCCTCATATAAGGTCTTCGTCCTTCGAAAGAAGGAAAACAAGAAAGAAAGGCGGGCTTTTATAGAGGGAGGTCATGGGCGCGTGAGGTGTATAAAGGGGGGCCGGCACGCCGGGGATGAAAAACCAAGCGTCAGAAAGAGGAAAAATCACCAATGGCAAGAAATCGAGGACGGGGGAACGGGGGGTGTCTAAGAAAAAGGCCTCCTAAACGTGCGCCATTCGCTACCCCAACTCGACCCAATGATCGGAAAGTCTTGAAAAATGGGGCTAGGGGAACTCAACCAGGCTGAGATCCGACAACGGCCCGCTGGACGGTAAAGCGCTATTAAAGCCTTCCTTAAAAGCTGCAATGCCATGGACGGTCTCACCTAAGAAAGGGGGTGATCAGGAACGTGAAAGGGAATAGTTGAGAACGCGCAGACCTGAGGGGCGAAAAAGAAGGCGCGGGAGTTGGCAAGCAAGTCACAGACGAGCCGGCGGGGGAATCATCAATACTTGGCCTCCGAAAAGGAAAAAGGCAGAAGGGGCCTCAAGGTGGACTGTGTCGTCAGGGGGGTCATGCAATGCAAGTGCTTCTGGAGGGAAGCCGAATGCCGAACTAAAGACCACATGCGGGGAACTAGGCCGCGCAAGTCCGGGCTTTGTGCGCTTCGGGAACGAGGGAGA
>Ga0179593_1477844_pt1 | contig 19851 bp, 19 predicted proteins | sample CZODoug2_1_08_16_FD_185931 | JGI IMG/M metagenome (GOLD analysis project Ga0179593, IMG submission 185931) | Vadose zone soil fungal communities from Angelo Coast Range Reserve, California, USA - CZODoug2_1_08_16fungal (PacBio error correction) | ecosystem: Environmental > Terrestrial > Soil >...
GGAAGCTTTCCCCACAAGATAATCTGTCAGAACAAAAGTGAGAAATTTCAATCCGGAACTAAACAAAAAACCTCAACCAACTTCAGGAACCTGTACTAAATGGGTAATTTCTCACCAGGAAAAGAAGTACCAGGAGATCAGACGTGTTGAAACCGAGCACGCGGGGTCCCCTAAAACACGGCGGGAAAAAAGGAGGACTCTGGGGGACGGGACGGCCAGCGCGAGTTTGGGCCTGAACACTCCGATTTCACTGGAAAGTTTAAGGTAAAAGTGAATACAGGCGGACCTGAAATGACCGCAAACAGGTTTGGGGGCGTCTGGATCAAAAAAAACAACGTATTAAGGGTAAAATCTTCATGGACGTGGCCCAGAAACGGATTGTAGCCTAGAAAGCGTGAAAGTTCAATTTCCAGGGAGGGGGACAGGGCATGAAAAAGGAAAAAAAGCAGAAGAAACCCATCAAACGGACAGGGGAACATGAACTGCAAAGGGTTTCGGGGAAGAGGGGAGAGGGGGGACAAACGCTAGAAAAAAACTAGGCCCCGAGACGAAGGTTCAAGAATCTGCAGAAGGGACTAGGAGGCAACGTCATATGGAGTCCCCCAAAAACCGTGGGTCCACCTAGGGGGGGGAAAGCCGGCCACTCGGCTTGAGGTCACGGGGGGGGGAAAAAAAGAAAACTGAGTTATATGGGGAATTTGAGCAAAACGAACAAAGACACACACCCTAAAAAAAAACAGACCTAGGTCGGAGGGAGGGAATAAAAAAATTACCGGGAAAAAGGGACTTCCGTCGACCGGAGGCAATCCGAAAAAGAAGAGTTTTAGTACAAATATAATTAAAAAAAGAAACCCCTCAAGGGGAAAGAGAGCAATCATGAAAATTGGTTTGGAAAAAAGTCAACAGAGGGCTGATTCGGAGAAAAAAAAAAAACACGCAAACGAGGGGAAAAGGAAGCGGCTGCAAAAGAGGGGGAAAATTAAACCTAAAGTCGTGGACAATTTATAAAAATGAGAAAAGACCTATGAAAAGAACGGCCTCACTGACGCGGGGGGAAGGGGGGTTCTAGCATAAAGGGAGGACAGAGCAAAGGGCACAAGCTGAGTTCTCAAAAATTGCGGCTCACCGTAACAGGGGGAAAAAAAAGAGCTGCTGAACCAAGGGAAAGTAGACTAGGGAATTGAAAAAAAAGAATGCCCCTGGAAAGAATCTCCCCCATCCTCACGAACATGTAAAAAGAAAATATCGTCTGGGAAAAAAAAACGGGAAACATACTTACCAAGAAAGCCCTGGCCAGACACTGTTTCGGAACGACAAATGCGAAAAAAATGAAGTCAAAACCCGCATGACTCTAGGGGAAAACCCAAAAAGCACCCGGTAATTTAGAAGAAAAGATGCAAATTACCCGGGAAAAGGCTGGAAAAAAAAAAGGGGGGAATCTCGAACTGAACATCATGGAGGGTCACAACGGGGTTTACAAAGCTCACATGGTAGGAGAAATCCAACAGACGGAAATTGGGGGGGGAAAACGGGCATCTTGGAACTAGTCAAAATCTCAGAAGAACAAAAGGCTTTTTCCAAGAAAAAAAGGTTCTGGCAATTTCAGAAGCTGCCGAAAGTTACGGGGATAACCCAGCGGCAACGGGGAGTTTTTTTTTTACGGAGGGGACAAAAACCTGCTTCGGGGAAACACCTGAAAAAAAGGCCCAACCAATTGTGTCGGAGAAAGGCGGAATCACCAGGTTAATCAGGAGAAAAATCGGCAAACGCTTTACAAGTCCTCATACGGAAGAGGGAAAAAAAAAAATAGCATCTCCGGGGAGGGGGGGGGCAAAACGGTGCGCTCAAGATAGCTCTATGGAAAAAAACTACCCACCACCATCAAAAAACATCAACGCGGTAAATGATGGGGGCTTCAACAAAAGTCAAAAAATCTGGGGGGGGCTGATGAAAAGGGGAAGACCAAGGAAAACTGGAAGATGTAGACGACCACGAGGTTAAAAACAAAAAACCTTGTTGCTATAAGAAAGGATGGACTCGGTTCTCACCATATACAAGACCTGCAGGTTTGTTGCCAATTCGAGAGGGGCGATGAAGAGTATTTTGGTCACGCCGAGGCACCGTGAAAAAACGTCAGCTCTGTGAATCGGAAGGAAAGCATGGAAAGAAGAAGAGCCTAGCAACCCGGATATCTCAAAAAAAAAGTCCCCCCGTCCTTCTTCTACCCTGAGGGAAAAAACGAATCGCGGGATCATCCTAGGTAAGCGGGTTTTAAAAAAGGAGGGGGGGGAGTGCCATGGAAAAATGAGGGAAACTGGAGGGGCAATACAGAAAGAAAGTAACTAGTCCCTTCGTGAGAAAAACGGCAATCCGAAGGCCGAAAAAAGAAACCGCCTCCAGAAAAAGCATCACACAATGGAGCAGCAAAAAACCGGGAGAGGGTTAGGAAAGGTCGCAAGCCTTAACCTAGGAGGAAAAAAAACAAGGTTCCTCGCCATGTGCGGGAACGAACAGGGAAACTCCTGCCCAGAAGGACCAAACGACTTTTGGCCTAGCCCCTTTACAAAAGGAGGTGCGCAAAGACGGCAAAAATCCAGACATCGGCGGGGGGGGAATTGGAGCCGATCCGCTAGGGGGAAGGGGATCGAGGGAATTAGTCGGGCAACTTCAAACTTGGGGGACAATCCGCAATACCGTCCAGGCGGAAAAGCAACCCGTCGTGACACCTGAGGACAATCGACGGGAGGATCGAACCGGGAAAATCGCCTCATAAACTACAAAAACGACCATAGACCTGGTGCTGAGGGAGAAAAGAGGGGGGCAACCTCAATCGGCCACTGCGGAGTGCAAAAAGGGGGACAAAAGAAAGAAAAGGACGTACGAACATTAGGGAACGCTTGGATAAAGTAGGATCGGGGTGAACAAGGGGGGGGACAACCAGCACATTGCCGACCCGGGGGGGGATCGATGATGGTGCCGCGAAAACGGTTGTCGGCGGACCGAGGGGAGGAAAAAATCATAAAAGCACCGCCGTCGTCGGATGGTTCCGGACGGGAAACGCAAAACACGGCAGGGGGATAAAAAAACCAAAAAGGTAGAGCAAATACATGGCCTTTGGAAAGCCGAGAAAAACCCAACGACGAGGGAAAAAGGTTAACGGGACTGGTAAAGAGAAATAAATAAACAAACCAAAGAAAGACGCGGTGTTTGGTGGGACCGCGACCAAAGCCCCGAGACGAAGACCCGAATGCCTGCAAGGAAGACAGCGATGAGTCACCAAACGGGGGGAAACAACACCAAAGAAAAGAAACCCTTCCCGCATAGATAAAGACCAGACAAGTGGGGTTCCGCTACCCCAAGTCTTCGGTGCCGAGGGACAGAAGAACGGGGGGGGGGGGGCCTGAGTCGAAGGGACGATGTGGTTTTGGTGGTCCGAAGGGGGAATAAAAAAAAGATCGCCGCAACACGAGAAGAGCCACAGCCGCACTGGGGAAAACAAAAAAAGGGGGGATAGAATATTTGCACGGCGGGGGAGGGTATGAATAAAGCTGGGTGGGGATATAATCAGGCAGGAAGAAAACGGTTCGACCCCTACGAGAGCTAGCATCATCGTCAAGTTTGGAGGGGGGACAAGACCATCAGCTGGAACCGAAAACGAATTGTTCGAAAAATGGAATGTCACGGATCGGGAAAGGTGGTCCGCTCCGGGTACTGGTGGGTGGGGGTAGAATCATCGGGGGAGGGGGGACAAGCTTCTGAGGGATTAGGGGATTGCTTTGGGTCAGAAACCCAACAAAAACTGAGATCATGAACGCAAAAAGTGGGGGTTTGTGTGATGGAAATAAGTATTTTTTGTTGCTGGGTTTCTATAGCAGGGGGCTAAATTGGTTCAGGGGCGCACAGGCCCATTCCTGGTTGGGAGGAGAAACTTGGTGTTCAATTAACCGAGGGTCGTTTCTCTAAACCGCGAAGTAGAAGGTGAGGGCGCGCTATTTAAATAGAGGCAACCGCGAGGAACTTACCACCATAAAAGAAAGAACCACATGCCCTTCGTGAAAATGGGGACTTTGTTCAAATACACTCATAGCCTGAAAAGAGGAACACGCGTCCGGTCCTTTGGAGGGGGAAAAAAAAAAACCACTTGGGGAGGTCCCCGACGGGTTTATGGGGGAATGATGCTGACAAACACCTGCGCCGAAAAAATCTCGGGAGTGGACACAACGAGGGGGTGAAAAAAAAGGGCTTATCCAAATGTGGGAAAGCTTTCATCAAGGTAGAGAACGGGGCTCGAGGGGTTGCTGTGCCGCAATGGGACTTGTCAGGTGAAAAGGGGTATTGGACGTAGGAAGTGAAGGGACTCTGCCAGGTGTAGAAATCGCCAAAGACTCGCAAATCCGGGAGGAAACGTCCATGACCAGCAAGTGAAGGGGGGGCCGTGATTTTGGAAATATAAAAAAGGGAAGAGATGGAGGGAAAAGGGTCAGTGCGCCCAGGGGGGAAGGAGTGGCGTCTCAAACATATTGGCACCGGTGGCCCCTCGGAGGTGCAGGGCTCAACAGTGAGAAAAACCATCTACAGCTGCTGCATCTTCTGGGTGGCTGACCGGAGGACGGGGATAAGGGTACTTTGGGAAAAAGAGGGCCGTGGGCACGCCCCGACTTCTAAACCGTCTGGGAAATGACCTCCACGGGTGCAGAAGGGGTTGGTTGGGGGTCACATTCCAGGAAGCCTCAGAGATCAACAACGAGCACATGAAAGCAGGAGGGGGGGGAATTTTTGAGCAACCCTTTTTTTCAGGGGCCAAGAAAAAGACAAAAAAAGAAGGGAGACTCGGGCGCGAATATGCCGAAGGGGGACTCGATTAAAAGACGTGCGGGTCGAAAGAGAACTAAATGACTCAGGAAACAAGATCGACTTGCAGAGCAGGGGGGGACCAATCGTCCGCTCTGGGGAACAAAGGGACTCCGGATTTACGGAACGAAAGAGGGGGGACTCTTCCAAGAGAAAAAGCTATGATGGGGGTACCAAGGGAATGCCAAGTAAGCTGCAGTTGTTCAACTGAAAAAGTCTAAAAATATCTAGAAAACGAAGTTTGGGAAAAAGTTTGGGCAGATCAGTGAAGACACATGATGGGTGAAGGGTAATCGGTTCTTTTGGGGGTGGGGGAAGGCAAGAGCGGGGAGCTACGGCGTCGGGATAAAAAAACGCCAAGCTAAAACCGAGGGGCGCTTTAAGACAGTGAGCGTACGGAATTGGAAAAGGGGAAAGGGTCTTGGCGCCAAAAACCGATTACCGGGGGAGAAAAGTCAAAAAAAAGAAGGGGGATCCTCCAAAAGGTGGAAGGGGGGGAAACAAAAAATAAAAAAGATCAATGTTGTTCGGGGATAAAAAGGAGGAAAATTGGTGAACTAGTGTGGCCAGGCGGCTTCGGGATTACGAAAAAAGGCCCAATTTGCAGCGGAGACCTGGGCAACCTATAGGCAATGGGGAGGGAAAAATCGAAAGGGAAGGGGAAAACCAGGTTAAGATGGCTGGACCGAGGGGAGCTGGTAAAAAGTAAAAAAAGAAAAAGGGCATGCAAAGTCAGGGAGTGGCTTGGCAACATAAACAGGCAGAGGCCAGAGGTCTGTGCCATCCCAGAGAAGGCCAAGGAGGGCAAGAAAAAGGACCGCAAAGCCGGTGAAAGGGGGGGGGTCCCCTTCACCGGAGCGAGGAACAGTGACAGAGGAGGGAGGTCCAAGGGGAGGTCCAGGGAAAGATTGGGAAATCACGCACTGCACACATACCATGGACTTCTTCTTAAAAAAAATGGGCGATGGGCCGGGAACGATGACCACACTCAAAAGGGGGTACACCGTTTTGCTCACAGTGCAGGACTGTGGGGGGGGGGGGAAACATAAAGGCCGGCATAAACGATGACAGGACACGGTCTAGTCAGCACGCAGAAAGGACTCGGATCGGGGTGCGGGTATCAGACCGACCGACAAGGAGAGTCCACCGACGCAGCACGAAGGGTGTACGATGACCCAGGATCAAAAAAAAAGATCGAGACAGGGAAAAGTTTCTTTGAACCCCTCATGAGGGAGGGGGGGGGCGGGAGAGAAGAAAACGCTAGGGGGCATACGGTTTCAAAGCTGGGACTTATGGGCAAGGGAAAAAACCTTCTACGGGGGGGGGAGGGGGGACACTCTAAATCAATGGGGGGTCAATGTGGGAGGTATCGGGGGGCAATCAAAAACAACCGAGTAATAAAATTCCGCCCTGGAAGGAGGCAAAGGTTGGGGGCGTCATGTAAAGGCCCGGGGGCGTCCAGCGTTCGAAGGCGGAACTGTTAGACACTGTGGGAGGGACGCAAAGGGGTCCACAACCCGAACGGGGTCATTGGGGGGTGAAACCACCGGGACACCCCCCCTATCTGAAAAAGGCCAGAAAAGATGTCCCCGTCTCCCACTGATTAGGCGGCGGGGGGCAAAAAGAAAAAACAGCCCAAAGCGGTGTGGGGTAAAACACAAGCCAAAGGGGGGAAAGCAGAATTCCGGGTCCACTGGCAAAAGAAGCCCTAGCAATTCACCCGGAACACGCCCCGAGGCTAGTGGGAGGGTCGGCAGGGGTCGGAATTAAAGTCCTTGAAAAAACAAGACCTGGGGTAGTTCACTGGGGGGGGGGTGAAAAGTGAGATGCACCTTTAAATTGGTCATGCGAAAGAAGGGGGCCGAAATAACAAGTGAGCGCAAGGACATGCCCACTGGGTTGGGGGGCTCTCTCACAACAAAAAAAACCTTTCGGTAGGGGACAAGAAACGGGGAACCACATGCAAAACTACAGTCCGCGCAACCCTGGTTTGCGGGGAGAGGAACAAGCCCCCCTCAACTTTGGGACAGTCCCCTCAGGAAGGTGTTGTCAAACGGGGGAAAAAAGAAAAAAAAGACAATGCCTTTCACTCCAAAGACAGAAAAAAACACATGCACCTGTGGTCGTGAAGGCGGAATATTTCAAAGAGGGACTCGCTGAGAAGTAAAAAGTTCAAGGCGGAAAAAAAAAATGTTCAGGGACAAAGTCCCTCTGAAAAAAGGTCCAGAAAAAAAGGAAACTTATCCGGTCCGGGGGTGCTGAAATTTTCGGGACAAATTCAGACGAAAAACGAAACAAAGCGGGCCTGAAAGGGGTGGGGAACAAGCAGAAATAAAGGGGGGGCACAAACGGTTGTGCGCCTCAAAACACACAAAAAGCAAACTGTACAGGAGGGTGCTACGAGGGGGGAGGGCAGGCCATACCCTGAAAAAAACGTATCGGGGGGGGCTCAGAGTCGAAAAAAGAGATCAGGAAGTGAAACAGACATGCCAGGAAACGAATACCCTCCACGGGAAAAAGGACAGGAAGCATCTAACACCATTGGAACTGTGAAAGACAGGTAGTCGGAGGTCGTAAAAGCCAAACGCCGGGAACAAAAACATCAAAAGACAACCAAGGCAACAAGCCGGGGGGAGGTAAAGGAATGTGCACTCAGGGACCGGGGGTACATTGGATTGAGGACTTCCGGAAGACAGCGCTCCCCGATACAAGGGGGGAAAAAAAAAGCCACAAAAAAGGCTGTAGAATGGTCGAGGATCGCAATAGCCCCGAAGCAGCCAATTCGCAGGGGGAGCAGCCGGGTTGGTCCCGTCGAGCCATCTGCGGAAAAAAATGGGGGGGAACCAGTTGGGTCCAGCGCCTTACTGGAATAGCCCACCAGACGAAACAAACTCAGAGAGAAAACGCGTGGTGAATAGAGGGGAAAAAAGGAAAAACACTCGGGGGGGAAAACTTGCCCTCTATCATGGGTGGGGGGTCTGAACTCAACAGACTCATGACAAAGACAGTGTGGGGAATCTATGCCTCCCGGGGGGGTCCCACCATTTTAATCCTCACAGTCCGATCCGTTGCGTCAAGTTTAAAGTCGCAAAAATTACCGCGGGAGAAATCTAGTGGAGTGGGTCGGCGTTTGGGGGGGGGTCCTTCCCTTATATCCCTGGGGACCAAAAACAAAAATAGAGGGTTGATATGGGGTGGGTACTCTGGCGCCCGTCGAACAAGGGCCGAAAACTGAGTGCCAGGTCTATAGTGTGACCGAGCTTGGGGCGCGCCAAATATGATTAAAAACAATTACATCGTTAAACTGGAGCCAGGTGCCCATGACATAAGGGGTGGCTCCAAACAACTGCACGGGGGGATGTTGTTTAAACCTTCCACCTTCTTTAGTAGAGATAGGGGGCGGGTAAAAGCACCTTCGCTAGGACCAACCCTGGTTCCATATGAAGGGAGAAAGAAAGGGAAATCAAGACAAGGTTGTTTTGAAAACACTTGTCTCTCAGAGAGAGTCGCATATAGTTGGAAAAAAATCTCCCACCAGACCGGAAAACTAAAACATCCACTCTGGAAAGAATGTGAAATGCCACAAGTGAAAGAAAGTGCCTGATTGAAGGAGTCCAGGTTAAAGGCCTTATGAAAAACAGGACCGGAAACCCCCATGGGAAAGGGAAACACCTGTTTCGGCGAATGGTCAAAGTGGTACCGAAACGGTTTCAAAGGCAGAATGACCATCAAAAACTGGCCCAGGGGGGGCGTTCGCGCCCGGAAAAACTAACAAGGGGGTGACACGACTGCTTTGGCCACACGATAGCGCGGGAAGACGCGTTCCGAGAGAATGGGGGGACGAAGAAACGATGCAAATAGAGCGCCGACGAATAAATCATGATTTCGCACGTCCAAGGAGTGGCCAAAAATGCCAACAGAAAAGCCCGAAAGAAGGTGTACACAAAAGAGGTTGAGAAGGGGAAAAAGGAACTTCCGGGTAACCCTCTGCACCTGGCGGGGAGCCGACCAAGTGAGGACGCCCACGGGAAATATTCGCAAACGTCAGGGGGGAAAAAAAAGGGTAGCTCACCCTAAATTGCCGATTCAAGAAAAAAAGACCATCAGCAAACGATAAGGGGTTACTTCTATCCGGCCGATACTGAAAAAAATTTCTCTACAATGTTTGAGTCTGAAACTAAAGTCAGGAACCGCCTGCCACAAAGGGGACACGACGACCATCCATGGGGAAGGAAAGTTCTTGCCGACATCACTGGGACGATAAGAAAACGGCTGAAATTGCCAGGGGCCAAAGCCGCGTCCAGCGGATCCGAGTGAGGAAAAATCGCTGTCGCCACAAATTCACATCCTTACAAGCCCAATTTGAGTCACAAACTCTTAAATCCGAGTAACCCACCTTACTGACCAGATTGCAAGACGAATCGATATGAATATCGCACAAGATCTCTCAGCATCCTGTATAGAGAGCAGGGTGCTCCGCTGGGACCCACCGTCAAACCCGGAAGGGGAGTTCGCCAAATGGGGCAACGATTAAAAAGTCCTGAACGAACCAGTTCTTGACACTAGGGGATGGCGGAAAACAGGGGGCAACATATTGCCGAGATGTAAGCTGGAAGTTTTGGGTACGCCGCCACAACAAACCCTTGATTGGGAGAAACTCTTGAGACCTCTCTCCCTCCACCGGACTGCCTTGTCGTCTAGACCTGGGGGTTACAACCCCCGTCACGGTATAAAGGAACACCAGCACTGACTGCGAATGGGCACATGAACTCCAATACATCAGGACCCCTATCGAAAGAAAAGATAGAGATCGTCCCGGCCCCCTACTGACCTTTCTCGTAACTAACATCCACCCTCTCGCTGGGGGCTCTCTTTGTGTTGATCAGTCCCCGTCACAAGACCCCGCACGGCCCTTCCCAAAACGTGTTCGGTATCCGGAAGGTTGCTCATCACCACGCATGAACACAAGACACCGCACACGGACGAGCACGACAAACAGGTCCGGAGATCTACCGCCGCTTTTGACGCTGGAACTCAGAGAGAAGGAAACATGTCCCCAACCAATGCAAAGGCCCTATCGCATTGGCCAAAAAAAGTTAAAAGTCGTACCTACTGAGGCGTTTATCGAAGTTGAACAGCGGGGAGCTGATAAAAAACGACGCACAACGAGCAGACACACGACACCGCCAGCCAACTCTCCTTCCCACGGAGCTTCGGGGGAGAGATTGTTACACAAAAAGGTCGTGCACATGATCGGGGGTGGTCAGAGAAGGAGCACAAATGTTGCACCTCGACAACCCAAACAGCAAGGCGATGGTCAGGAACTGAAAAGACCGCTGGCAAAACCCATAGTCTTCCACCAAATTTTTTTGGGGCTCAGAAATGCACAAATCCCCGGAGGAGTTGGATTCTAGTAAGGTTGTCGAGGTCTGTGGGGGGGGGGGTTGCGGTGGGGATCCATCTATGACGGGGGGCATGACTCCAGGGGAAGAGGCTTGTGGGTCGTCGGAACGAAAAAAAATCAACGGTCAGAGGGGGGGATGTTTCAACTCAGTCCCGTGCCCGGGGTGGTAAAATGGCACTTTGAGAAATGGGGGGCGGCAATTGGGCCAAAGCTTTGCGCTCAACCCTGGGGGGTTCAACCCCTGACACCTAACACGCACACTAAAACGGTCAGGTGGACGATCTGAATTTTCAAAGGGATGCACCTCCTGGGAAATGCACGAGACCACCCTCACAAATTCACGAACCATGAGCAAGTCTGGGACAGGTGGTTCATCACCATACAAGGCCAAAAAAAAAAGGAGAGACTGCTCATGCTTCCAGGGGACCTGGGCTCCTCGTCCTTGGTCTTAGACTTTGCAGGAAAAAAAATGGTTGGTAGAGCGAACCTGAAAAAATTCCAAACTATTGCGTCTGCATTTTTCGGTTGTGGAAAAAAATCTCATCACTACGCTGCCTGTCAAAGCGTCAGGAAAAAGTGGGTGCGGAGTTGGGACGGTTCCGGAGTGAGTGCGGATTGGGCAAAGGGATTCAGGGACATCCCGGAAGAACCGCCCTCGGAGCCGCGAATCAGGCCCCAGCAGCAACGTTGGGGCGCCGTGAGTTCGGGGACAAGAATTTTCCCCGGGAAACGGCGAAGTCGGTGCGCCCTTACGCCACATGTTGTGTGTCGGACCGACACTGGAATTTGGGCAATCTAAGGGGGGATGAAGTCGCCGCGGCAAGTCCCATACCAAGAAATTTGCTGGCGTGGCTGTTAGGGAACACATGGGAAAAACCGGGGGAGCTTGGGGGAGGCCGACGTTCCCAAGAGGAGAATGACGTGTCCCCCTGAAGGGAGGCTTCGGACCGGTGCCGGGACACGCCAGGGGAGAGGGGTGGTTGTTAAAGGACCTCATATCTCTCAAAAAACCTGAAAAGCCCTGTTGTAACACAACGCTATGGAGGTGGCCTTGGATCCATAGGTGTCGCAAGAAAAAAGGTATGCAACGATATATGAAGCCTGATAAATAATGCTGAGCCGAGGTGGGGGAGGGATCCCAATCTGTTTCAGCGGCCCGCGCGAAAGAGCACACTGCAATCGGGCGACAAAATCAGGTTCCCCAACCATCGAGAGAGCATTGTCCGGGCAACAAAGAGGTCATGGTGAAATGGACAACGCTCCCGAGGGAAATAGACGACCAGAAAACAATACGATTCTAATCCAGGGTGTTATGCGGGGCTAAGCTAAAAAAGCTGGCCAGTTCAAACACCCAAAAACTTACCTAAGATCGAAAAGTTCATCAGCAAGAGTTGGTGCATTTAGAAGGGAAAGAGGCGGTGCGGCGGGTGGAATCGGCCCAAAGGCTCCACTTCGAAAGAAGACCTGGCACTACACGCGGAAGGCTGCACGGAGTCAGGAGGATCATGACCCGGGATGGGAGGATGCTGAATTCTCGCCGGCTGGTTTACAGCGATCGACCAACATATGATCAAACCCACACGGTGTGGTGTGTGTGGGGTGGGGGAGCCGGGTCTGGTGTGTGTTTTCAAACAAGGCGGAACACGGGTGTTGAGAAAAAAAGAACATCCTGTTATGGGGGGCCAGGCAAAAAGCCCATCGCAGTTGGAAAGGCGTGCAGGCAACGCCGAAACACGCGCTACTGCAAACACAGTATCTTGGGCAAAAGTTTTGGGTCTGGGAAAACCGAATATTGGCCAAAAGGGGCGGGGCGCCTGGACACACTCAAGGGGAGAACCTTTGTTGGGTAACCCGGGAAATACTTTAGAGGCAAAAACTAGTAAAAGGGGGTGGCTTCACCATTTAGAGACGTTTGTTAATTGGCTCAAAAGTCGTGGCGCTCCCCCCATCTTCACCCCCTGACAGCCGTCACATGCCGCATTGTGTGGAAGACGGGCGCCCTCCGGTATAGATGTGCGCTAAAGTGTCGGGGGCATGTGAGGTCCTCCTCATGTTCCCTCCGCGGAGAAAGCGGTGGAATAACCGGGATCCACGAACGTAATTACAAGGGAAAAGACTGGTGACCCTTGGTCTGGGGTTCCCGAGCCCTATGAAAAGAAGCGGAAGGGGGGGGACTGGGGAATCAATTTCTAACTGGGGCAAAACAGCCAATAACAGTAACGTAGGAGAAATTCTCACTGACGGTACTCCCAGAAACCGATCTAACTTCTCCGCTACAAGATCTCCCTTCTTCCGAGCTTTGAAGAAGCAATGGCCGAATTGGGAAAAAAAGCTACCTGGCTCCAAATAAGCGGGCTATCGCGAAGTGTGAGGGGGGGGGGGCCCCGCGGTGGTTGGGGTGGGGGGGAACGGCGGAACGAAACGACTCCCAGCATCTTGCTACGGTGAAAAGGGCAGGTTTCTTATATCCTCCCTGCTAACCTTGCCCTTCACGAAGAAAACCCCTTTTTAAACAGGGTCCAACAGAAGGTTTGAAATCACGTATCTCTGGCTTTCGCAGAAAGTAGGAAAAGCCGATGGTTTCGTCATGTATAACGCCGGAACAAACGTAAAAGTACTGGTGAATGCTAGAGAAACTCCCCCTATACGAAGGTCTGCTGTCGTACGGCAAACAACGGCACCGAACGCGCCACTAAAGACGCGCAAAAGACCAGGAAGCTCCTAAACCAATAAAAAAAACAAAGCCAGAATATGCTGAGAGTGTTCCTGGGTGGCTTGAACTTCATCCCAAAAAAAACCCTGTCACCGCCATGGATCCCTAGTTGGCAGTCGGTCTCCGTGACCCGGCGATCAAACTAACGTTGTGCCTCCAACCGAAAACAGAAATCAATTTCTTCCCGGCTCTGTAGGTTTGCTCTGATAGTGGGGGGGTGTGTTAGTGGTGGTTAAAAAGTGGGACACTGGCCTGCAATGGTCGGGTGAGGCGTTCAGAAACAGGGAATAAAGGTGGGGGCGCGGATGTTCCGTTAAAAAAGTCCGCCGGTGTGGGGTTTAGCAAAAAAAAGCACACAAACAACAAGGCTGATATTGAGAGATAGACCAATCAATGACAGTACCGAAAAGGGTATGTTGCTAAAGACTCACTTGGTTGACATGAAATTGTGGCACGTAACCTCCTGAGGCACATAACAACAAAACCTGAGACGTTCCAGACTTGTTCGGTTCAGTAAGGGGGGGGGCTGGTTGAGAACATCGTAGTAAACTTCCCTTGATAATAGTCTGGGCAAGCGAAGTTCGAAATGAGGGTCAGCCATAAAAACTGAATCCCCCATCGGGGAAGGGTTGCTTCCTGGGAATATCGTGCCAGCTAGAAAATATGGTCCGTTGGGACGGTTACAAGGACTGAAGTTGGAAACCGTGCGCATCCTCACTTCCAACCGGGTTCAGGATTTTGTAGTGAAGTAACCTCACAGGATATCCTCCTAGGCGAATATGTGTGCGGGACAAAGGAATGCCGCACCACTGGGCCTGGCGCAGATTAGCACTTCACTGGAACCACATCGAATTGGTTAAAATGGATTTACTGGCACGACGCAAAATGTTCAAACGAATGCCCACATAGGAACGATCAGGCGTGAAAGCTTGGAAGTACCAATCGCTTAAACGCCGTGGGACGGAAGGTAACATCTATCACCGAAAGGAAAAGGTCGACGGGAATAACGCCAACGAGAGCACAAGCAGTTCAGTCGCTAAAAACAAAGCAACCAAAAACCCGTGGAAAAACCGCGGGCAGGAAGGGGGGGATGCGTCGAAACCGTTATATCCTGAAAAAAAAAAAAGAAAAAAAACGTAACAACGAGTGGGGTCAGACTATGGAACCGGAAAAAAAACAGATGACCTCCCCAGCCAGGCTCAAAAACACGTGAGGACATCATAAACATACTGAAAAGCGCCACCACACAGCAGGGGGGGGGGTGGAACACGGGGGGGCCAAAAAAGATGGGCAACAAGGACAGCAGCGCCTCGGCCAGGTGTGAAGCTCATTCCCGCGTCATTCTCATGGCAATGACAAACCGGCAGCCAACGGTGAAGCATCGTTTTTCCGGAAGCACGTTGTCTTCACTGTTCAAAACAGGCCCATGGAGGAAGAGCCCCAAAAACATGGTGTGGATATGAGGTTGAAAGACAGACGGGACAGATAGGTCGGGGGGAAAAAACCTTATCGGGGTCCGCTCAAAAGTGACTCAGGGAGGAAAGTAAAAATTGAAAAAACCATCAAAACAAGGGACTGTTGTCGGCAACCCTTGAAATGGTTGTGAAGGTACACCGGGGGGGGGTAAACCGGGCGAGTTCGAAAAAAAACGGGTGTGGGCGTAAATTCTCACGGGTCGTCTCGGATCCGCACAACTCCAAGGGGGGGTGTACACGGGAAAGTCCGGGCGGCGAAAAAGAAATCAGAGTTGGTAGGGGTGGAGCGTCCTCGAAGGGAGGAAGGGGCCCGAGGGACAGAGACTCCAAAAACTAATACATCAACCAGCAAAACTCGGACTGAGGTACTGACAAACTTCAATCTGTTGAATGACGATATGAGGTTAACTGGACGCTTGGAAAAAATAGCAATAAAGAAAGGGACCGCAGCAGGTTCGAGGCTGAATAATAGGGGGGTGCCAAGGTGCCCGAGAACCGGGGTGCGTACCAGATGAAAAAAAAGCTGTGTCCGGTTGGTTCCAGGCGCCGCGGCTGTGGAACCCGTTTTGGGGGGGAAAAACAAACGCAAAGATAAAGTCCGCTGGCGGATAGCGCGGCCCGGGAGTCGAGCCCACAATAGGAAGATCTCCGCGTTCACCTCAGGGACACTAAACGAAGGCTTACTGGTTCAAACCTTATGGGCCCGGGGAAAACCAAATCGCTATAAAAAAGAGCTGGTTGAGCTTGAATGAACCTGAACAACAAAGATTACTGCGGGCAATAGGAAGAAAAAACGTCTATCAAAAAAAGAAAGGGTTGCCCACTGTCATCAAAGGGGAACAGGAATCCCTGTCAACTTAAGGCTCCGGCCTCAGCAACCGGTGTCTAGGGTCCGACGGTTTAAGCCTGGGCCCGACGGGGAATGAAGAAGAATCTCTTGTCACCGACGAATACGAAAAGTCCCCGACACCGGGCCCTCCGAAGCCCCTGGAGGACAAAAACCGGGACTTGCGGGCCCCAAATTCACGGGAGGCAGCCTTGCCTGACCCTGCGAAAAAAAATCGTCAGCGGGAAGGAGGGCGGAAAGGGGGGATCAAAACACGTCGGGGAAAAGCCAATCCGTTACAAATTTGGGAACGAATATCAAATCATGCACTCAAAATCCCGACGTCACCAAAATACGTACACCAGGAACAAAAGTCTCTTGACAAAGAATAAAAGAAGAAATCCAAAAGGGGATGAAGAAGAGAACCGTGGAAGCGACTCCAGGAACCCAGAAGGGCACATAGATCAGACATTTAAAAAGTTTGCTCAGCCAATCAGCCCCATTCCACAACGACCGGTGTAACGAAAAAATCTGAGGGTAAAACGGCCGGACGACCAGGGGTGAATGCCTTCGGCTGGGAACGATTAAGGCGTAGATTAAAACACCGGCCCATAAAATTATGCTAGGGGGTTATCTATTGTGGGGGAAAGTGGGTCCGTTCACTAACCAACCCGCCTCAATCAGGAGAATAGAGCCTCCAAAAAAACCCGTCGTGGAGCGTGTGGTCATTTGAAAGCTAACTGGCAACCCACGGTCAGGAATGAACACAAAAAAAGGATCCAAAACCAAAGGGAGATAAAAAAAGGGGGCTGTGAGAAAAAGGACCTCACAAAAAATCCGGGAGGGGGTCCAAAACAGTTGGGGCCCATCTAGGTGAAAAGGGCGGTAAAGAGAATACCTCAAAAAAAAATCTCATATACTTGGGGTTTTTTAAAATTCACCCCTACGAAAGAACCACCCCCGATCAGTCTCCTGTGAATTGACGCACCGTCAAAAAAATCAGAATCGCAAACTGCTACCATAGATCAGCCGAAAAACAGGGTCGACGCCCCAATAGTCGTCCGGACAGGATGGGGTCTGGGAAGACAACTTCTTAACCGGGGAAAAAGAATGACTTTCCGGGGGAAGTCGAAGGGGTAAAAGAGGTGCGGGATCCAAGTCCTGGGAAAAAACACGATAATTAAAAGACCATCAAAGATCTGAAAAAAAAAAAACAGAAGGAAGGATTATGGTTGGCGTTCTCTGATGAAGGTTTTTGTCGATCTCAATAGGCAACCTTAGAAACCCTACACTTGAGAGTCCCTGGACTGACTGAAGCCGTTCGTTCTGGAACAATCTCGGAACCAAAGAGGGTAAAACTTGCTTGTGACAAGCCTGAAGAAACTAGGATAAGGGGGGGGGGAGCTCTGGGGTGGGTGGGCAGTGGTGAGAGCACCTTATCGCGGCAAAAAGTAGTAGGCATCGCGAAAAAAATTGTACGGCGGCAGCAAAAAAACACAGGGGCTATCGGGAGCCCTGTTTGGGGGAACTAATCTACGCTTTGGCCCGGTATTGTGTCGTGGAGAGCTAAGGGGCGAGGGGGATTCAGGGGGCACGCAAAGGGGGGGAGGACCTCAAACGAGGGTCATACCTCCAAGTCGGGGGTACGCGGAAAAAGAGACGAACATTTGGGAGCTCATTTCAAAAGAGGGCTGAAACGAGAAAAGGGGGGGCCGAGACCCAAATCAAGAACAGAAAAAAAAAAGGGACCACGTGGCTCGGAGTGGGAAGTGTTCCATAACGGGGGAAATGAAACCAAAGACGCTGAAGAAGGGGAGAGCAGTCCTCATGGTCTGGACTTTCTTCGTTCACCCTCGGCCTTTCGTAACTTTGGGGGGAAGGGGGGGGGGTAAAAGGCTTATAAACTGGCGCCATCGAAAATGGTTCAGGGTTGCCACACACCGCGGGGACCTGTGGGGTTGTGGCGAAAAAACGCACTCACGGATGGCTGAGACTGGGGAAAGAAAGGGGGTGGTTGCTTGGGGAAGCGATGGGAGGTTGGTTCTGAGGGGTGCGGATTTGGTGGATGTAACGTGTTAAGATTGTCAAAGAAAAAAGGCTCCCCTTAGTCCAACCGAACAAAAAATGAAATTAGGGCCCTGGACAAAGAAATCCCAGAAGCCCGTTAAAAATGGGGACGAAGCAATTTGGTCAGGGAAAGTAAGTGGCGGGGACAGTTGAGGCTGGGCGCGTTGAGGTTCGGAGTTCGAGGGGGGTTCAAACTTGGCATCGGGACGGTGGCGAAAGTACCGGCTTCGAAGTCACTAGGAACAGGTTATGGACTGAAAAAATTGGGTTGAGAAGGAGGAGCTGGTCAAGGTCTCGAGAAAGCGTGGCATGTGGGGGAAAAAGAAGTTATAAAAGAAGAAGGAAGGGCGCACCAAAGCAGGGTTGTGCCAAAAAAATAATTCGACGCTGAACCGCATTCCAAAAAAAAGGACAAAGTCGGGGGTCCCTTGCCCCGTGTTGGAGGGCAAAAGAATAAAACGGCACGGGAAAAAAAGAAAGGGAAATCGTCATCCCCCTAAAAATTAAATTCGGCATTTGGACCTATACAAATAAAAGTCTTCCTGCAAAAAAAAGGGAGTCATCCGCCCTAACCACCCCGGGCGGAAGGAAGGGTGTACCCCACGCTCAGAAAAAAGGGGGTTAAAACGCCCCAACGGGCAGGAAAACGGGTTGATTGTGAAAGGCAGAAAAAACGAAAAAAGCCGAAAAAAAAAAAACGACAAAAAGGGAAAATAGATGAAAATAGGGGGTTGAACATGGTCTACACTTAAAAAAAAAGACTTAGCAAACATTACTATCTGAAAAAAGAATCCACGATTTGAAGGTTTTGTGCAGTGAAAGTGACCCGCTGGGAGTTAAATTTAGCAGCAGTGGCTGGGTGGTTTCGCCGGGAAAACGAATCGGAAGCGTTCGAACTCCAAAGCAAGAAAACCACAACGCCGCTGCTCCGGAGTAGGGCAAGAAGGGGTGCCGGGTTAAGTCGGAAGGGGGGGGGCAGCCGCCCGAATGAAAAGGCGTCCGGCACCCGACTACCCCAACTTGTGACAACTTGGGGGGGGAAAAAAAAGGTTTCCCGACGCAGTTTGAGATTAACTCTGGTACTTCAAAAAAGGGGACTTGCGGAGGGAAAGTACAACATGGGGGTCTAAATGAGATACCCGCGCCCTTTTTCAAGCTATAGCAAAAGTCCCGGGGGGGGCCTCTGGTCTAGAATGCCAAATGTGACCGGGAGGTCGTTAACTCAATCCGTGTTTAAAAAAAAATGGGGAAAGACCTGGGAAAGAGTGAAAACGGAGTGAATTCCACGTCCCACGGGGACATTTGTTGAAAAGAGCGGATGTCGGAAGGTGCAAGCTATCCCAAACCCGAGCGCTAGGCCTGTTTGAACTTGGCAACCAACTGTGGACCGGCATAGGCCAAGATGGTTCAAGACAACCGATTGGGGGGGCATTGGTCCTGTGAGGGTTAAAGAGGAGAAATATGGCTAATCAAAAACACCTGCCGTAGTTATGTCCGGGTTGGATGAGTGTCATGCCCTAGTACGAAATAAAATCCGGTACAAAACGTACACACAGGGGAAAGCATATACGGCATACGTGGGGGGTCCGTCCAAGAAAAAATAATCGAAACAAGCCCATAGCGGAGGGACAGTACCCTTGGGAACGGCGGGTTGATGCCTGTGGTAAAGGTCAAAAAAAAGCGGAAAGCCCCGAACAAAGAAAAACTCTAAGCCGCGACACCAAAACAAACCAAAAAACGCGAGAAAACACAGGAACTATGCTTGAAACATACGCCCTATACGCCACGAGGGACGGCGGACTAATCAATGAGGCGCGGTGAACGAGGGCATTTGTACGGTGACAAACTACGTGTGGGGTCTTCTTGGGGAAGAAAAAGATCAGAACTAAGCCTGCGGCTTAAAGGTGGGACAAGTGCAGTCTTACTGAAAAAGGTCCATGAAGAAGGGATGCGCTAGCTGGGGAATGGCCAATGATCCGGGGGTTTAAAGGACACATATGTGGGGGGAATCTATCGGTAAGGCCGGCAGGGTGGTTGAAATTTAAAAAAGGGTGTCTCCGAATCAGCCGTCGAAAAAGCTGGAAATTCGCAGGTGCGGAGGGGGGAAAGGACCGACAAGTTAAAAAAGGCCAGGGGGGAAGGCCTCCAAACATGACGGCAAAAAACATCGACAATCATACGGATCAGCCCAAACCTTCAGACCGCCCGGGGGACCCGCGCCTGTGTCGCGTGCTCGCGGGGGACACGCCCCCTAGTTTTCAATAAAACAGAAAGAAACATTGCCTTCTCTGGAGGGGGGGCTAAAACGAAATTTTTTTTTCCGGTGGTGCAAACCAAACAAAAAAACCACCGGCAAGTGGTCTTCTGCGGGAGGGAGAAACGCAAAAAACGACTTGGGGTTTTGATGTGGACGGGCTATACAATGAAGGAAGGTCACGGTAAAGGTGGGGCCGTGAGAAAAACCGAAATCAGTGGGAGAACTGGGCCGTCAGAATTAAGGGCGGGGGGTTAGAAA
>Ga0179593_1266426_pt1 | contig 19850 bp, 23 predicted proteins | sample CZODoug2_1_08_16_FD_185931 | JGI IMG/M metagenome (GOLD analysis project Ga0179593, IMG submission 185931) | Vadose zone soil fungal communities from Angelo Coast Range Reserve, California, USA - CZODoug2_1_08_16fungal (PacBio error correction) | ecosystem: Environmental > Terrestrial > Soil >...
AAAAAGGGGGCGTGGGTGGGGGGGGGGGGGGGGAAGGGAAGGTGTGAATTCCTGAGGGACGGAAGGGGCGGGTCGCGTTCTATCTCGTCAAAAAAAGACGGCAGACAGAAAGGGTCAAAAGAAGTGCTTGCGAAGGAGGGGGTTTTTGTGAAAACTGACATCAGGGCGGGGAGGGGATGAAACGGAAAAATTAGTAGGGGGGGTAGTTCCACCATTTAAAGCAGCCAGGGGAACGGATGGAGTGCAGGAGAAAGTGAGGCCGCCTTAAAAACGCCTGAACGCGGCCTGAGCTGGGGGGGGAAAGAGAGGGAGTCAGCAAACTGATGCGGTAGAAGGGGAAGAATGCAAACAAACTCCCACCAAAGGGAAAGACAGAGTCCAGGCCTGATTTGCTGGAACGAAAGGGGGGGAGAAGACGCAAAGGGTATTACGCTCCTTACAACTCTCGGGGGACGAAAATCGGGACTTTGTTAACACTTAGGTCATTTTTGAGAAAAGGGTCGTCACCAGACCTGGAAGAAAACGCAAGGGCCCCGAGGAAAGTCAAAAAAAAAAACCTGGGGGGGAGGGCAAAAACGGGTTAGTCTTCGAACGCAAGCTAGGTGTGAAGTCAGTGTTTTTCCTGTTTTAAACCTTGTTTAAAGCAACTCCGTTGGGCCCTCAGGGAGGTGAAAGGGAACGTCGATTAACTGTTAACTGACAGGAGAAAAAAAACTGCGGGGCCCACCTGGAAAAGCACCTTTGCAAGGAACTAAAAAAAAATAAATCCCACGTGAGTGCGGAAGGGAGGGGGAAAGGCATGATACATTCTCAACCGAACCCAACGACCGATGGGTGTGGGGGAGTGTTGGGGACTTTGGGCAGGCAAGGTGAAGAAGGGGTCATAACTCTTTCGCAGGGAAAATGGGAGGGAAAAGTCAAAGCAAGAAAGTGGACCACGAGACGGTGTTATGTTACCAAAAAAAAAAAGGGGGGAAAGAACAACAGTTAAACGGGGCAACGTAAAAGCACTAAGGGTTCGCTCTCTTCCACGGGCAAAAAACGACAATCCACAAACTGATTAGCCCGCCCGGGAAGCTTTAGGTTGAAAGAAGAAGTGGCCTTCCCCTCAGCAAAAACAAAAGGAGCCTTGCACGGAACTTATCCCGACTACTTCAAAGAATCAAGGGAATCAAGTATAAACCCAAAGAACCCGGAGAAATACTGCACTCCAATCCGAATTCTCAGGGAGGGGGGGGGGGAGACCGATCAGGAAGAGGGTTCAATCGATGAACCAGGAAATAAAGAAAAACCCAGAAAAAAAAAGCGAACAAACGGCCTGGGCACAAAATCAAAAAACAGCGCCCACAGGGAACCAAGGGAGCGGAGGAGAGAGGGATAAGACGCACGGTAAACAGTGTAGCAGTACCCCGGGAAAAAAGAAAACCAGCAAGGGGTGTCTTAAAAGGTGAACCGCAACGCACGGTCCGGCCGGTCATCAATGGGAGAAGCCTTGGGACTACAACGTTCTGAGGGACATGTTTGTGAAGTAAGGAAGTAAAGGCACCACACCATTTTTGGCTGGGAAATCAGTCGCCCGTTGGGACTCAAAGAAAAAAGGCGCCCCTCCTCCAAAAAACAGAGAAAAATTGGACAAAAGGCAGGTGGAGGCTACACGGGAGCAAGCGGGGAGGGGGGGGCCTGTCTGGTTGGGAATGAAAGGAAGGAGCGTTCAGGCATCGGGGGGGAAAAAATGGACGAAAAAATGGAACGGTTGGACCCGATTAGTCCGGCGATCCTCGTAGCCGAGACGGTGAGAAAGAACACGCTGGGTGCATTGACGAGTTTGGTTCAGGCCAAACTCGGAACCGGGCTGGAGGAAAAAAACCGCCAGAAATCAAACCCCATGTAGAAAAAAAAAGGGACTCAGGAGGGGGGGGTTTACGCCAACACGCCCAAAAGAGTCGAGGGAGAAAAAACAAGGGGCGGGGGGGCGGAGGAAGGAACAAATAAATAAAAGCCGATGGGGAAAAACAAGAGCCGTAGGGGTTGGCACATGCTGCCAAAAAGGCTCAAACAGAAGAATCCGCAAGAACTGGAAAAAAACAATCAGGGCGGGTTTACATAGGTACAAGAAGGAGGGGGAAAAGTACAAGCGCAAGGAAGCAAAAACCTCAAGACAGCCAAGGGAGGAAGAAGAACCATCGAGAAAAACACTCAAGGGGTAACCAAAGGGGGAAGACGGAGCCAAGCCCATTTCAGTCCAAACGACCTGCCACAAGGTGCACCATGCCAGGACAGCAGCTTGAGAAGTGCTGAAAGTCCGGGAGGGGAGGGGGGAAACCGCCGCCATCAATAAAGCAATCTGACACAAAAACACAACCTGGGGGGGGGGTAAAAGTGAGGGCGAGGTGGGGTGGAAAATCAAAAAAATACAAGGGTCGAAAAATGAGTACAAACGGGTAAAAAGGAAGGTGGGTGCACGTGGCGGGAGAACGGCTACTCCCAGGGGGGGCTGAAGAAGGGAAATTGCTGGCAATTCTTTCGGACGTAAAGATGGCGGAGGAACATGAAGTGAAACGGGGGATGAAGTCGGTGCTTCTGGGGGGTTGTAGACAGGGAAAAAACAATCGGATGTATGGGGTTACCGCCAAGTGTCAGTGATGAGCCGACTTCTTAATGGGTCAATCATGGGGGGTCCGGAACTTCGTCAGCCGGAAAACCAGAGAAGAGAACCGGGTTCAGATTTAACACAAAAACAAAACAAATGATTGAAAGGTAACTCGAAAATCCTCAAGGGTCCTACCGGAACCTATAGAAACAACAGGGAAGGAAGGGTGAAAAATCCAACATTTTAAAATTGGGGAAAAACTCACCACTGTCGCCAACCCTAAAAATCTGGCGGTGATGTAAAGGGAAGAGTTACTGCTACTAACTCTTGCAGTAGTAAGAATCCTTGGGGGGGTCACGTGTCAAAATTTCTAACTTCGGGAAGAGCGAAGGGCCTTTCCAAGGCCTGGGGTGCCAGGAAACCATGCCCGAGACAAAACGCAGTCTCCCGGTAAGAACGAAAACTTCGGTAATTCATGGGCAGTCCATGTAAAAAGAGGGCAAGAAATCTGGGTCACTGGGGCCACCCCCAAAACAACGTTCAAGGCCTCATCCGGACGACTCACGCCCTTTGGTGACGCCTGGAGAAGGAGTGGTAACTACCTCCACACTCACTTACGGGGGGTCTGGGGACCGCTGAAAAGAGTGAAAAAGAAAATAAAATTTGGCAGAACGAATTCAATTATGCAGGGGGGGGCGAAGGGGTGGGACGTGAAATATCTAAGAACAAAGGGTCGGCACAAAGAAATCAGCGCAGGGCTCGCCGAGGGGGGCCCCACAGCAATCCCCGGGGGTATGGAAAGGTAAAGACAGGTAATTGCTTGGTGACACGCCATGGGGGAGAGGGAGTCGGATAAAAAACTGGGATCGAACCGAATTCAAGGGGATCCGGTGGAAAGGGACGGAAGAGCTCAGTCCGGTCGCTCCGATTTTGAGGGAAGAAAAAAACCGGAATTTCACGGATCCGTTAACTGCAGGGGGGGAAAATCATCAGAGCTAAAGGGGCAGGGGGGGACTGCCGGCGTGAGGGGGTGAACCGCAGACAGGGGGGAACCGCTCCTTCCGTCGGGAGCTGGGGGGGGCAAGGGGGAGAGTAACGCCCAGGGGGAAAACGGATTCAAAGAAGGGTGTTATGAACTTCTGGTGTTGGGGGTCACCATCTCATCTACTCCTTCAAACCCCCCCAACAAGGGGAGGGGAAAAATCAAAAAGTCATGTGGCAGAGCGGATCCTGATAGCGGGCAGAAAAATGTACGGAAGGGTTGTGGAAAAAAAGGGGGAGGGGACTGGGGGAAAAAATAATCGCAGCAAGTCAACGAAAAAAACCCATCAGGGGGAAGGGTAAGGCCCGGCAAAAGCAGAAAAAACAAAAATCCGGACCCCAATGCCGGGGGGTGAGTGAGTAACTTTACCAGGGTGGTTACGGGGGAAAGGCAGGGGGCCAGGGGAAGGGATCCCTGAAATCATGAAGAAGTGGGAAATGACAAAAAGAAAAGGGCGGGGAGCGTACAAGGTTACTTCCCCAACAGTACCCCGGCCCCAAAAGGAAAGAGACGTTATTTGGCAGCAAGACCAACGGGGTGCACAATTTGACTGGAGGAGAGAGGAAGAAGCTGGAACATCCCTGTGCGGGGGGGGAAACCACCTAAAAAGAAAAAATGGGACAATGGGCCCCTTCGCGGGTTTGAAGAATGAAATTGGGGGGTGTAAGGAGCGGAACGACGACCTGTGGGAAAGCGGAAATCACCGGGGGGGAAGAGGGAAAGAAAAAATTCCGGGGAGTGTGGACAATTTGGGGGGGAAAAATCGAAATTGTACCTGTAAAGAAACGAGCAAGGTCCCCTCTTAGGATCGAATCGGAGCCACCCAACGCAGAAGAACATTAAAAAAAACCCGGCGGGGTGGCCAGGGACTGGTGGATCAGCAAGGCAAAACCAATAAATAAATGAATAAGGAAAGCCCTGCTACCCCTACTACAAAGGGGGTGGCCAAGGTTTAGCCCCCGACCAAGAACCTGAGCAAGAACACAATAAGCTGAAGACGCGAAAAACAAAACCCGGGGAAGACCAAAGGCAAGGGGAGGAAGAGGGAAGCTGAATTCCCCATCTACTGCAGCCAGGGGGGGGCCGCATAATCCTAGAAAACATCAAAATCAGCGGCCAAACACAAGCCAGCACGAGGAGTATAACACAAACCGGTGGTTTAAAAAGAGAAGATGATGAGGTTGAAAATCTAAAATCTTGTTGGGGGGGATGGTAGGCTGAAAAAAGGCGGCAGCCCAGGCGGTGAAAGACCGGAGAGAAAAAGCCAAAGGGGCCAGGGCAAGACTTACAAGTCAACCGGGCGGCCTTTCCTTGGCAAGAATGGGAAAGAGGGGGGGGGGGCCACGAGACAAGGTCGGGGCTGAAAAAAAAAACGTAGTATGGGAGTTGGGTTCCACCATGATAAGGAAAGCAAGCGGGCAAGAAAAGTGGGCAGGTGATCAAGACAAATGTAACCCCCATAAAACTGAAAGAAGGGGGTGTTCCAACCCACTCGAGTCTCAAACGTGGGATCGGCGTAGTCAACCGGGGTGGTGGAGAGCCACCAGCTGTGGAGAGAAAGCCTTTCCTCAAAGGGCGGACACATGACGAACAAGGGGGGGGGGGATCAAGGCAGCAAACAGGGTCGTCAATCCGCTACTGAAAAAAAAGGAAACCTCGGGCCACACAGACAGGGAAGGGGGAAAAGGAGAGACCTTGGAGGTTTCGGGTGCGGAAGGTCCAAAAAAGTCCTCAAGGACATGGGAAAGGTCGCAGGCCAACATTTCAACGACAAGGAAAGGGGGGTGAACAAACAACAGCGTCGGCGCGTTCTGTCGAAAACTCCTAACGACCCAAGAGGGGGACAGGGTTTGGGCCGTTGACGACGTGGTGGGTACTCTCAAACACAGGGAAAAGGTCTCCCTCAGGAGGGGGGAAAAAAAAGCTGTAAAACGGAGGTTCAAATCAAATGAACAGCAAAAGGGGGACCCGGGACAAATGGGAAAAAGTTACTCACTAATAATCAAAATGGAAAAAAAAAGGGGGCGATTTCAGGAAGGGCGGGAGAAAAAAGCAAAACCACAAAAAGACGTGTTTATTGCTGGGTGCTGCACCGGAGGGGCCGAAAAGTGTTCAAGAGTTCCTGAAGTGCATTTCCCACAGGGGAAAAAGAGGGGGAAAACGGATTAAAGCCGATTATTAATGAGGAGAACCTTATTGTACCAAAAAACCATAAAGAAGACACTTAACCTGAAAAAAGTCTGGGGGCGTTCACGCCTGGAAACTAGGGGTTCAACAACGACTCACCACGGAACCAAAGCCTACACCATCCCTGAAAGACAGGGGACAGGGGCGGAGCAAGGTTTTTGTGAAAAGAAACCCGAAGCCTGTTCCCCATCCACCAGGAAACTATCCGGGACCTGATTGAGAAAAAAATCTAAAAAATAACGTTAAAAGCAAAAGCCCTACAGCGAGTCACGGGAAGAAGAACAAAAAAGTACCAGGAATCAGGAAAGGAGACGGACTAAACAATGGAGAAAAAAAAGGGTCGCCCGAATCATGAAGAAGTTGATTCTGGAAACAGAAAAATGAGGGATACGCCGCCCATCCCAAACACGCACACCGGGAGGGGGGAAAACAAAAGAAATGCCCCAGAGTCAAACCCCACATGGCTAAAAAAACCCCCGCGGACAGAGAAAGGAGCTGAAATAATAGGGAGTAGACGGGAAGGTCAAGCAATCAAAACCCCCGACGCCGGTAATCAGGGGGGAACGAATAACCTTATCAAGGCTGCCCTATGAGAAGAAAAACGGGACGAACAAGGACGCGGTAAAAAGTAAGCGGTGTTAACGGAAATACGAAAAACGGAAACCACCACGGGGGAGGGGTACGTTACCAAATAATCTTTGTAAAAAGAAAGTTCTCCCTAGGGGTTGCAAGCCAAAAAAGAACCCAAAGAAGGACCACGCAGGGGGCGGCGCTGGAGGAAGACTAACAAAAACGAAAGACAGGAAGAACCAGGAAATGCCGGAGAAGTCGAATCCCTCGAAAAGCTCTCAATGGAAGGGAAAAAGGGATATCTTCAAGGAAGAAAAAAGGCAGACGTCATTATCTTACTTTAACACCGCAAAAACGAAGGGAAGTGCTTTGGACTTTTGTCAACGTGTGCAGACGCTCAAAATTGGTCAAAATGGGAAAATGCTGACAAACAGACGGTAAAAGGAGGGGGAGGGAGGGAGGTTGGGAGGCAAGTCAGGAGCGCTCATAAGTCCCAGAATTACGGGGTGGGCTTCTCGATAAGAACGCCTGAAGAGGGAACCGAAGAATTGAGTTGCGGGCAACGTGCTAAAGGAGGGGGACCATGCATCATCGGTAAACTGGAAGCATGTTATTTCACATCGCTTACACAGAAGGGAAGGAAGGAAAAAAAATGACCCCGGCCCAGATCAATCCAGCCAAAAAAACAACATGTTGGGCACGAGGAAGCGACTAATCCGTAAAAATCCACACCAGTCGACACCTCCCACCTTTGAACGTACGCACCAACAGGTTCAAAGCAACTGCAAACAGAAAAAAAAAAAGATCACGTCCAGACCCAAAGGGAAAAACGGGGAAAAAACAGGAACAAAAAAGGAAAACCGGGGAAAGCAGGTACATTGAAGAATGTAAGGAGGGTCAATTCCCCGGGCAACCACACCCCCAAGGGATTCGCCCAAGACAAAAAAATGCTCTCATCCAAAGAAAACCGTATGAGGTGATAAAGTCGATGAATGGGCGCACGTTTGTTCGCATCAACAATGACTCATCAACTGAAAGGCGAGGGGCGGGGACGTTAAAAAGGTGCAAACAATAAAAAGACGCCCCATAGGGGAGGGGGTTTAGAACAATGAAGGCGGTCAAGGACTTGAAAAAACCCCCTTGCGGGGGGGGTACAGAAAGGTATTACAATTTCCGCCGTTAAGGGATGAGAGAAAGGGTGTGCTCCTTTGGTTAAACTGGGCCCGCGTGGCAGAAGGACGGGGGGACGGCAGGGAAGAGGCCGAAGTCGATGCATCGTTGTCCAGGGAAAAAAAATACGGACGACGGGGTCACACACAAGCGATATCTACGTAGAAAAAAGACAAAAAGAACTGATGGGAGATGGGACACAGGCGCCGTTGAACGAAAGAAAAAAAGGAATCTAATCTTAGTTCAACCGGGAATACAAAGTAACCCATTGGGGTGAGAAGGGGGGAAAAAAGGGAAACACCGGATAAAAAACAATGAGTTGTGATACCCGTGGCCAGAGGCATGACTCAACGCCCAGAGGGAAAGCATTGAATCTGTTCCGTGACAAGGATGAACAAGTTACGAGTCTAAAGTAATGGGGAAGGGCTTGTGCCCTGTTTCACTAAACAAGCCCCCTCCTCAAAAGGGATATAGTAGCCCCAAAAAAACGGGGGGGGGACAGGGGGGGGGGCTTCGTGACTGCACATGATTGGAGACGGGCGTGCGTTCGAAAAAACGTTAAAGGGACAGTCCATTCAACCAAAAGGAAATGGGGGCCCCTACACCAGTCACTGGGGGGAGTGGAAAAAAGAAGGCAAACGAACGTTGGAACAGAAAGACTCTGCATAAAAAAAATTGAACAGGAAAGAAACCGGGGGGAAGAAAGGATAAAGACACTTCAAATGGTGCTACTATAGGGGAAAAAGAAAAGTTCGTCAGACGCCCTAAATTATCAAGCACTTGGAGACTACTGGCAGGACAAAACAAGGCCCTAGGCCAGGGGTGGAACATCAAAATTGGCAGGCTGGGTGACCAGGGGGGAAGCCATGGGTGACTCTTTTCAATAAAAAATTACGTTCAATCGTACTACCTCACAGGGGAAATGAAGACCCAGAAGGAAGAATCTTGGGAATGGTCTGACCACCAGATTATTTCACGGGGGGAAAAGGTATCACAAGAAAGTCCCGGTGCCTCGCCTGCTACGGGCGTTATGAGACATCAAAAAAGGAGGGTCTGGTGACTGGGGAACGGCAAAGGGAAGGGGAAGGGGGAAAACTACGCGCGGGGCACGAACTTTAAGCGCTGTGTAATGGGGCAAGGGTAGCGCAGAGAAGCAGAAGGGGGGGAAGGGTAACTCAGTAAAAACCCCACGCTTGGGAGGTAGTTTGGTTTGGGTGAACAATCACAAGTGGGGGTCAGCATCAAAAACTGGTCGTCAATACGGGACTGGTAACTTCGGAAAAAAACAACGAATCAGGCGAAATCTGTACCAGTAGAAGGGGGAATTCAAAAAGGCGGTAAACCGAACGCAAAAACCTACAACAAGGTTGCAAAAAAAACATAAAGAAGGGGGGGGGGGCTGGGGGACGTTTACTTCTGAACGCCCCTAAACCTCACAAAAACTTCTGGAAGGGATCAATAACATGAACAGGTGCAAGGGGACAGGGACTGAAAAAGAACTTGGGAAAGAAAGATCAGACGGAAAAAAAGGAATTAAAAAATCGGGACTGGTAAAAAGAGTTACAAGGTTCGTCAACCCTTCCCAACAAAAAAACGGGGGTCACACCCGAACCGACGCAAGGGGGTCCCCATCAAGTGTCAAAAGCGCTCAAAACCAACAATCCCTCGGAACAGTCAGGGGAACCAGGAAAAACCAGCGGGACAAAAACCAATGACCAGCAATTCCTAGATGTGTAAGGAGCGGATCCGCCAAGGGGGAAAAAAAAGGAGTATCAAACTGAATATTTACAAGCCCCCACCTGAAAAAACTAAAAAAAAGAAAAGGCGGGAACATCTACCGGTTAAATCCAGCCTGCCGCACGAGGGGGGAAAGGAAAACACCCTTCGCCAACATGGGGCGTGAAAACGGCCTGGATACGCCAAAGAAGAGGCACGCCCCTGCTAGGGAAGCGTAAAAAATGTAAAAATACAAACCTAAGAAAAAGGGGCAAAAAAACGGTGCCGCACCCCGACAATGAAGGCAAAACGAAGAGACTTGGGGAAACCGTGTAACACTAAAAAAAAAAAGGGCAGAAAGGGAGGCGGCCCTGGCAAAGTGCGTAGGCTTCCAGGCTAAAAAAAAAAAAAAAAAAACGTGACGCCACGGAAGCAGGTAAAACGACATGAACCTCTCGCCGTAAACAAAAATCGAAGGACACTTCGCGTAGAAAAAAAAAAAAACAGAAAAAAAAACTGTAGGTCGTATGCCCCAAATCGCGGTGGTTGTGAAAGCGGGGAAAAAAAAAGAGGTGTTTCATATGGGCATGCGTCCTGCTTCCGGTAAAAGGGGAAACGAAAATCGGAAGAAGAAGGAGACAAGCCAAGGTCCAAGACATCACAAGCGTCAAACGCGTGGAAATGCAAAAGGAAAAAGGAGAGGGGTTTCTTCCATCAGTTGAAAGGGCAATTCAAAACACCTTGGAGGGGGGTAGGGAAAAAAAAAAACACGGCAAAAAAAAATGCAAGAAAGCAGGGAGGGGACAAGAGGCACTTTCGGATTCAAAGCGCACGGGATCCCTACCCCCGCCGGGCCCCTCTGGGAGGAACTCAAAAAAAAGGGGGTGGACAAAAAAGCTCAATCATTTCAAACCAGTATACCTGAGAGCTCCGCAAAAACGGGAGGGGGGGAGAGACCAGGTGTGAAATCCGTAGGTGTGCTTGCCCCACCTCCCCGGGGGAAAAAGAACAGGCGGGACACCAAGGGTCTTCAAAAACGGGGGGGGATCAAAAATCCTTACACATCTCCCGAAAAAAATATTGGAAAAAAAGGACGAAGGGGTATTGGCGGTTAGCGTCGGGGACCTCAACAGAAGGGGGGCCGCGCATCCATCAAATGAAGGGACTACCCTCTTCTTGGTCAGCGGCGCCCGGAAAAAACCCCGGGAAAAAATGTTGAAACCCGGGGTTGGAACGAAAACGGGTAAGAGGGCCACGGCTGGAGGGGGAAAGGGTCAAGACCGTTTACCATTGGCCTGAGAGAACTGTCAAGGCAAACAAAAGGGCAACCACGGGACCTTGCAACCGGGGTGTCCAGTTTATCCTGTAAAGAAAGAAAAGGGGAGTGTGGGCGGATGGGTGAGGAATCAGAACCTTACAACCAGCAGAAGGGGATGGGGGGGGGGGTGTGAAAAAACAAGGGTTGCGCCGAGGGGGGGGAAAGCAGAAAAGTTGAAGACGAAGTGTACCGAAGGGGGAAAAAAAAGGAGGGGGAGGCCGCCCAGCCTTCAATTTTCAAAAAAAAAACGCCATAGAATAGACCCATGATGGGGGGGACCACCAAAAGAAAACACATTCCACGGGGAAAATTGGGAACAACAACTTTCAGATGCTCTAAAAAATCTAAAACGGCCCACAAGACTACAATCGCCCGGAGGATCCGGAGGGCGAGAACTTAGGGGTTCACGAAAGCAGGGACCGGGAACCAGCTAACCAACAAGAACTTATTGAATAAACTGGAAAAAAATAAGGGCACGAGCCAAAGAGAAAAAGAAGGGGGAAGAGGGGGTAAACTGGAAAACTACACGGCGACTACACGAACGATCTCAGGAGGGGGGAAAAAAAAAGACCAGAAAAGGGTCGTCGGATCCAAGGTAGTAGGGTTTGAGAGAAAAAACCCCAGCAACAGGGGAGGTCACCATCCACTGACCAAGCCCACATGCCGACCATTGCCGGAAAGCAGGCGAACAAAAACTAAGAAACTGCCGCAAACCGTAGTGCACAAAAAATGAGTGGTTCATTCACGCAATCCCTCCGGGGAGGGGAATCGGGACCAAAAAAGGACCCGGGGGGAAAGTTACGGGTCGAAGATGAAGGGCGAAACTTAGGAAAGGTTAAAAGTGAAGGACAAGGAATCCAACTATATGGGGTCAACGGGGGGGTCACACTGAAGAAGGTAAAAGGGAAAAAAAAGCCACTACGCCCGACCAACATCCCTCCCACAATTGCAGCCAATACAACAAAAGAATCAAAAAAAGGACCGCAGGTATGGATAGAAAGGATAGCGGCTTTCGCCTACTGGCCCTAAATAAGGAAAAACAAAGTCGATCATAGAATCCGACGGTATGAACAGGAAGCAAAAAAAAAAACGTGCGAAAGTCCAGGGGACGGTAAGCAACCGCACAAGAACTGTTTAGTGTAGGGGAAAGGGTGCATTGCAAAATCATACAAAATGTTTGGATGGGCTGGGGGGGGGGGGATTAAACCAAACTCCGGCTTAGTAAAAATCTGGCATAGGTCGCTGGGGTCGACACTAAAAAAATCTAAAATCCGACCAAGAAGGGCGGGGAGTTACAGTCGGAAGAACTGCAAAGGCTTAAAGAGTGCTGAATAACGAGGTGGGGAGGACAAAATGACCAAACGAACCAATCAAAAAACGGCGCATAATAATGGGAGGGGCACTGAGCAAACAGAATGTCGGAACCAAGCGCAAAAAAATCGCATGAAAAGAAGGTAAATGAAAAAAGAGACGCACGTCTAACGAAACCGAACCGGTAATAAAAAGCAAACTCCTGTTCATCGGCGCAAAAGACCAAAAGTGCGCCTTCCTAATAACGTGCAAACAAAAAAAGTAACAAAAAAAAGAAGACGAGGGCGAAGTACAGGATTTCGGGGGAGGGAGGGCCAACCAAAAAGCGAACCAAAGGCAGAGGACCGACTCCACAAAAACACCAACAAAACATGAGAGGGAAAAATGATTTGGAAAAGGGCGACGGGGGGGGGAAAAAAAAAAGACCGAAAACAGCCTGAGCAATTGGGGTCAACAGAGCGGGAGGGACACGTGGGGGCAGGGGGGCCCCGGGGAAAGGGCAGGGACCATGCAAACTGGGAGGGGGGGAGTGAAAAGGACTTGAAAACTCAGTGCGGGAGGGGAAAAGATGGGGCACGTAGACTCCCTACAAGGGATTATACTGCTGAGGTGCGCATTTACTAAAGAAATCACAGAGGGGAACTAACCAGGTCTTGTCCGGCAGCATTGCTTGAAAGGGAAAGAGAAGGAAGAGGGGTGGCCCGCAACAAGCTATGAAAAACTCAAAACAACGGCAGGAGGGAAATCAGGACGAAGCCCAAAAAAAGGAAAGGCCGATGAAAAGCCGGCGAAAGAGACGGGCCGGAACTAATCTAAGATGATCCTAACGGCTTATTAGTCAAAGCAAAAAAAAAGACAGGTTGAAAACATGGGAAAAGGACCACCGTGACGGAAAGCCCCAGAACACCCGGGATTATACCGTCCTCCTTCCTACAGCGCAAAAAAGGGGGGGGACGACAGGGGTGTGGGTCGGTTTGCACACGGGCCATTGGGCCGAAAATCGTCCTATTCGGATACCGGCGGGGCCCGTTGTCCCAAAAAAAAAAAAGGCGGACCGAGTAGCCGCCCGCGGGAAAAATGCTGAGGAGGGTGTCCGGCCAAGAGGGCGGAACGGGCGGCTTGATCCTACTTTAGCAGGGACCGGGGGGGGGACGACAAAACAAGGGGAAACAGGTGTTGCCTCGGGGGCACTAACCTGGGACGGCCAAAAACCGAAAAAAGGACAGCGTTTTTGACTACAACCATTCATGAATTGCCGGACACACGGAAGTGAAAGGCCGGGTCCACCGGAATGGGGAAACCCGACTACAAAAGAAAAGATGTGACGGCAACCGAAATGAGGAGAAAAAGGGGGTCTACTCCCCGGGGGGAAAGCAAAGCTGAAGGCTAGGAAAGGAACGGAAACAAGGGGAAATGTGTGCAGCAAAGTGGAAGGTGGGACCGCAGGGGTGGCGCTTTTGTCGAGATACACGAGGCGGGGGAAAAGAAAAAAAAACGAAGTAATGATCTGGGAGCCCCAAAATCAATTTAGGAGTCGCAAGGATTATTTAACGGGAAGGGTGCACTAATCCCGACACGTAAAGCCAGTCAGGAGAGCAACAGGGAAGTTAAAAAAAAGTAGACGGCAGGCAGTGAAAAGGAACGCTCGCCGGCGGAAAATCATCGTTCGGCAAGCTATGGGGCCTGGGGGGGGAGGAATAGCGAGAAAGGGAGAAAACGGGGCGGTACGCAAAAAGGGGACCAACAAGAATCGTGGGTCGGACCCTGGTTTTGGGTGGGGAACAAGAACTGTCATCAGAAAAACTCCCAGGGGAGTGCAAATGTGCACTGGGGAAGAAAAGAGGGAAATCTGCTAATCGGACACGGGACCGGCGGTGGAAAAAAAGGAGGGGACCTTGTACCCAACCATCACAGCACTCAACCAAAGCCGTCGGGGGAAAGGGGAAGAAAAGAAAGGCGCAGCACACAAAGGAAAAAGAACAGGGGAATTATCTGGGAGAACATGAAGGAAAAACCCGTTAGCGCAAAAAGGAACGGGAAGTAAAATAGAGGAAAAAAAAAAAGCGATGAAAAAAGTGAAATAAGAGTAAGGGAGAAAACCACTTCCAAAAAGAAAAAAAAAACTAGTACTGAGAGAGTGGGTCAAAGAACAAAAAGCGAAAAACTGAAGTGTACAGACAAAGGGGTGACGATAAAGGGTAAAGAGATTCCATTGAGGAGTGGTAAAGAAAGAGGGAGAAAAACGAGCTGCCAAGGCCCGCCCAACCGGGTTGTCACACGAAGGGAGGGGGGGGGGTAAATGATCTAAATACAAGTTCACCGAGGACTTGGGTCACGGGGAGATGGGAAAGACAAGCAGGAGGGACCAAGGGGTCTATATCCAGCTTTTGCGAGCTCGCTAACCAAAGACACGAGCAGCCCTGGGATCAAAAAAAACACCCCGAGAAGAAACGAAAGTTTACCTAGGAAGGCCGCGTCCTCAAAGGTATATCCTGAGGCCCCAATTGGGGGCGAAGGAAAATCGGCAAAGGTTGGAAAGTCCACAAACTAACACATTGGGTCGCAGCACAGAAACCTTAATGTCCGTCAACCGATAGGGTGTAAAAACAGCGCCGCCAAAAGGGGACCAGGGAGTCAAAACAAAAGGAACATTCTTCACAAAAGGGGGGCCAGGACCTTCCTCAAAAGGCAAAGAAACATCAACATCTTGGTTCAGTCCAACAAGCCTAAATAGAACGAACCCCAACAACAAGTATAGGAAAAATAAGATAGAATGCAGGGGTGGGAAAAAAAAAAGGGGGTTGATTTATCCAGTGTTCAAACTTGCGGAATGTCCAGGACGTACCGGAAGATATGGCAGACATTGACATTTCCAACAGACTGTGGGTCCCTGGCTTCTTGCAGTACAAAAGATTAGACGTGGGGGGGAACCAGTTCCATGTCTGGGCAGCGAAAATGGCAAAAAAAAAAAAGTTGGTAGGGCAAAAAGGCAATGAAAAGTGCCGAGAATAGGTTGACCTATCGGGCTCTAGCACCGCATTCCCGCAAAAACAGGAGTGAGCGGGGGTTGAAGGAGGGAGGAGAAGTCCAAAAAAGAGTAAAGTAACAGGGGGAGAGGAAGACGCCAAAAAACCCTTTAGATCCCTTGGCCCACTCTAATTTGGGGGGATTGCCAAGGAAGCACCGTGAGAAGGAGCCAAGGGAGGAAACGCCCTCTGAACCCTACAGCTCCAAACAGACAGTCAATGGGCACGATACGTCTTTGGCAGGTCGGGTTCTGTAAGACCCCAGGAATGGGGGGGATGCGCAGGGAACGAGCCAGATCTCCCAAAAAACCATTGCGACTAGCGGTAGGTTAAGTGAGGAAGAAAAGAAACGAACTAGTTCCACTGTGGTGGTTGGAAAAGGGGGGGAAGTACAATGGTTGGTACGGCTCACAAAGAACTGTAATTTCCCGACCCTAAACTGGTGCTGGACGCGAAGTAAGTCAGGAAAAACTGGGGAAGGAACGGGGACAACACAGGGGGGGGGAAAAGTGGAACTCACGGTATATATAAAAAAACGGAGGGGGAGGTAGGCTGAGGGGGGAGAATTACGAACCAAAAAAGACGGATTGTGAGTGGCCTGTAAGGCACGAAAGCACAGAGTGACAACGAGACGCCGGGGAAAAAACGCTGCGAAATTTCCGGGGGTCAAGTCCGCACCTCAAGGGGGAAAAGGCACGATGAAAAAAAGCCAAAATGGAGGGGGGGGGGATACCAGGATTGTGTGAACACAAAACCATAAAACACGACTGAAGGGGAAATTGCGGTAAAAGGCCGAAGGGTCTATGATCTATTAACCAACGGCACCAGCAACCAGAAAAGAAAAAGGGGGATCCAGCGGAAAAAAGTGAGGGCAACTACCAAAGGACTCAAGACATTGACCAAAGAACAGGATGTGAAGGAGATGCAAATCCTTAGCACCGACGTGAAAAAGGCGTGAAGAACCGGGAAGGGGCAGGAGAACTAACCTCACCGGATAAGCATGGGCATCGTTGGCTACCCTGAAATCCACAGGGAAAGATTCAGGAGATGCCACGTTGGTATCTCCTCCGCTGCCCCTAGGTCAAACACTGCCAGGAGTCAACAAGGGGGGAAGAAAAGGCAAGGGGGGCGAAGCAAAAAAACGCCCGGCTTGAATAATCGGACATAACAGGGGATGAAGATAGGGGGACGTACCACTCAACTGTCTAGAACCTCAGTGCCGCTCCAACAGGTCCGAAAAAGGTGCAGGAAAAAGATCAAAGTGAGGAAAAAAATTCGGCGGGAGGGGGTTTCCACGGAAAAAGACTAAAACAAAGGGCACCGGTGTCGTGAGCCGTAATGAACCAATTTTTGCCACGCCAAAAAGGGGGAAGGGGAACAGCCTTGGGGGAGGGCCCACCCACAGGAAAACTTGCCCGCCCAAGGTCGCTACGGGAGCAAAGGGGGGGGGAGGGCGGGGCAATAAAGAAAGGAAGCCACTCGAGACAAGGGGGTCCACTAATAAAATTTAACGTGAAAAACAAACATAGGGCCAGGGAGAAGACCTAACCAAGAAGAACGGGAAAAAGTATCACAATCTCACAACGTCTCCAGGTAACGCAGAAGGGGACCCTGTCCGTGAGATAAAACGAAAATGATCCAAACCCCGGTTAATAACCTATTGGGGTAGGCTGGGACAAAGGAAGGGGTGCAACGTGCAAAAAACTTTGCAAAACCATTTTCCTGGGATGGAAGCCCTATCAGAGGATGGGGAAATCGGCGAGGAGATTAGTGGCTTACCAAGCTAGAATGCACTGCGAAAGAAAGAAATCACCCACATCAAGGGAGGGGCTCGCAGGTCAAACAGAAACAATAGTCGAGTACCCCCGCCCCCGCCCCTCAAAGAGCTAGGGACACCCGAACGCGCCCCGCGTAGTGCGAAACGGGCGGGGGCCCATCCCACAGTCAACACGGGACGCAGGGAGTTTTGACCAGGGGAACAGGAGATTTGAATTGCGGTCGGTCTGGAACATAAGTCGGTCAGGGAAAAACAGGACAGTCCATGTTTAAGTTTACAAAGTCAAGGGGGTAAAAAAAAAAAGGGTAGGAGTGACACACATCTCCCAAACGTATAATCCATGAAAAATCACGGGAAAAAAACGGAGCATCAGAACAGAGGGATAGGGGCACAGAACAAAAAGGGGACCAAGGAGAACACAGGGTGAAGGAAAAAGAAACGGCGACAAAGGACAAAGATGTACTGTACGCCAAAGGGGACAAGTGCAAAACGTGAAAGACCGGCCCACATCAGAGGAAGAATTCTGGTCGTGGCATTGCAACAGCACAACCGCCGCACATAAATAACTCAGGCACGAAACACAACAGAGGAGGAAAGGGGGATAGATTGGAATGGAGGGCGGGGTGGAAGAAAAAACCCCTAAGTCACAAGGACGTAAAAATGACATCAGTCGGGGGAAGTTGGTGCAAGGCCGTCCTTAACTGCCAAAAGAGGGGTCTGGGAAACCTATTAACGGCTTGAAGGGCAACTGGGCCACCCAGGGTGAGGGACGAGAAAGATGGAAGTATCTTCCTTGGCCAGTGCTTAGATATGGCGGTCCTCTTGTACTGAAGAACACAAAAAAAGTAAAACTAGTGTTGGGAGACCAATGAGTTTCGCGAAGAGGGGGCCCTGAAAAGGGGGAAGGAGCAAACAGTGTCCGAAACTACTTCACGGCAAAACGAGAAAACTTCCTGTCACCGGACAGAGAACCGACACTGAGGGGCATGAAGCGCGAGACCACGGGCAAAAGGGGGGACACAATAAAAAAACTAGCTAAGGGTCGATGAAAACGTAAATACCAAAACAGAAAAACATGGTGGGAAAAAGGGTTCCCAGGAACACCACGAAATTCAGCACACGAAGGACATAAAAAAAAGAGGGGGGGGGACCGTCCCGGCAAAATGGACCCAAAAGAAAACTCGGGGGTAGGGGCCAAGGGAGAAGAGGGAACGGTGCAATGAAGCTTCGAGATCAGGAAGGCAACTTAACAACCTTCTTGGCACCGGGAAAAAAAAGCAACCGCGCCAACAGAAAGAGGGGGCATCCAAGGCCTCCCAGGAGGAAAATGGGGGAAGAGGAATTCCTTCACAGAGTCCAAAAGGAAACGTGAGACACAACAGACGTACATTGCAATGACGAAAACATCCCTGTTTAAACAAACACTCAGTGACTTGAAAAACGCTCCACGGAAGGGGGGACTTCAAGGCTCCAGGGAAAAAATTAACGTGAAACGGAACAGTGACTTATTCTTAACGAGGGTCCCTAAAAGTCGTTGAATGTTGAAGGACAGAAAAGAAGTTGAATACCAAGAAAAAACCCTTAGTAAAACGGGGATTATCAAGGGGATCGGTTAAGCGGACACCTTGATCACATTTGGGGGTACCTGGAAATCGTTGGAAACAGCCGTGGTGCGGGCGGAGAGAAACAAAAGAAAACCCAGGGCGGAACTATTAAGGGAAAGAGCCAAGGAGGGAGGGAGGGTAGACAGATTATGCCGTAAACTCCGGATTCCCGGCGCGGAAGGTGGGGATCGGTCCCGTATCAGAATAAGCATCAAAGGGAAAAAAAACCCAAAACTGTAAAGGGGGGGGGAGACCAGGGAGGGACCTTCAAGGAAGGGACCGAAGGATCAAGCCGCGGATAATCAAAACTCAGGGGGGTCTCCAAATGGTAAATGTTGACAAACGTGGGCTTATAATCGAAAAATGAAGGCGTGGTAAAAAAAATGGTCACGAGAGGTCGTGGTTCGGGGCATTCTGTTGGGTGGTGAACAGAAACCTGGGAAAAAAATCAAGCCTGGGGAGTGTAAAATACGTGCAAGGGCAGTCGGAGGGCTGACTGGAACATGCAAACGCTTGAACCGGAGGTCAAGGGAACGGGAATTTGGAAATAAAGACCGTCAAGAAAAGCAGAAAAAATCAAAACAACAACAGTGATGAAAAAGCTGGAGTGGTTACAAGAAAGACCAAATATTCAACCTCCAGCCCAACTTCCGGGGGGGGGATTGAGAGGGGGGGGAAGTGGGGTAAAGGGAAAATGGAAAGGCAGGGCAGTCAAAGGGAAGGGGAAATAAATCTATTCAGCAAGTCCCGATGGAAAGAAGAAAAAAAGGTAGCGAAAAGCAAATTTCCCGTGCAAACACGAAAAAAACGAGAAAAAGAGAGGGATTCAACTCCATGAACCCGAGAAAGGAAGGATCACAGCGGGGCTTAATCTCCGTAAAAGTTAGACGAAGGCCAAAGGTCAACATGGGCGAACAACGTCTACTCTGGCCAAAGGACCTTACTGGAGTTGGGCAGGAGGTGGAAGACAAGGAAAAGGAACGAAAACCAAAAAAAGAAACCTACCTTGTCCATGGAGGGATGAGAACATCTCTGGCGCCCTCTGCCCCGTTTAAGAACAGTTAGGGAACGCCCCCAAAATGAAAGGAAAGGCAGAGTCCAAGAAGGGGGGAGAGCAAAAGAAAAGCTAGAAAAGCTTCTAACGGGAAAGCCGAGAAAAACCAAGGGGGATCGCCTAAGGGAACAAAAAAGCCTCAATCCCTCTCCTTCATCGTTCAGTATCAGAAAAAACTGGTCCAATGAGGGCCCGAACCAATGAAAATAAAAACATCAATCTGGGAAACTAAAAAAACCTAGGGGAACCGTAGGAGAAGGAAAAACGAACCTAAGGGTAAGTCAACCAGATCTCCTTGGGAGAGAACGGCCAAAGAATTACCTTATGGAATTAGACAGTGGGAAGGGGGGGGGGACCGAGATTACGTCCGCGAAAAGCAAAAAAAAAAAAGAACCAGGTGGACTGGGTACAAAGTAAATCTGAAACATGGACAACATCTTCAAACAAAAGACCCATGACAAAACGCGAGCCAATAGAAACACCCA
>Ga0179593_1399118_pt1 | contig 19850 bp, 26 predicted proteins | sample CZODoug2_1_08_16_FD_185931 | JGI IMG/M metagenome (GOLD analysis project Ga0179593, IMG submission 185931) | Vadose zone soil fungal communities from Angelo Coast Range Reserve, California, USA - CZODoug2_1_08_16fungal (PacBio error correction) | ecosystem: Environmental > Terrestrial > Soil >...
GTTATAGGGGGGACGTACCATAAGGTGTGGTAAAAGGGTGTGGGGAAAGTCAAGGGCAAACACGGCCACGCTGGGAGGACTCAAGTGCAGTAAATCTGCAGTAGAGGACAATCGACCACACAAAAACTGAAAAGGTGCGAAGCACAGTCGAAGACGTCGCCACGGTGAGGTGCGTTTCTTAGGACAAGCAACACCTATCACCTAAGGAAGGGTTCAAGATACTGGGGGAGAACACATAAAATGGACCGAAACCATTAAAATGCGCCCGAGGCTCGTTCTTCGTCACAGGTGCACAGGAAAGGGGAACGGTGTCAACTAAGGCAAGCCCTGCTAGGGAAGGGTTGGAAAAAGATCCAAGGGGGGGAAAATTGATATCTCCACGCGCGACCGTTAACGAAACACCAAATGGCGCTTATTCGACGAGCGTCTCGCGAAGCGGGTCTAGCGGAAATAGGGGGAAGTTCAATCATGTCCATGGTGTGGGGCCGGAATAACAGTAAGGGAGGGACCTGGGCCGAAGAAACAAAACAAAATGAGAAGGCCGGGTGGGCGTGTGTCCTTTAATGGGGAGGGTCGGGCAAGCGGTCTAGAGCGATTGGGGAGGGGGCAGGGGAAACCGAACGGAGGAAAAGCAAACTGGAACCCCGCAGGACTACCCTGGAAGTGTTCCGAGGGCACAAAAAAGCTTGAAAGGGGATTATCAAAGGACCAGGGTCGCCAGAAAGAGCTCGGATAGCACGAAGAGAGTGTCAGTAGTAAATGACGCCGATCGTCGTACGATGAGCAAAAACCCTGCAGGTGCGGAGGAAAGGGAAAGTGTACTCAGTAGCCGAGTGGACTATCGAAGGGGCCGCCCCCGACACTGTGATCGAAATTAAGGCGAAGAGCATCCAGGGAGATGAGCACAAAAGCTGAAGGTCCATGCCAATACCAATTCCCCGAGGCATGAATGACGCAAAGGATGGGGAGGAAAGGGGTTGGAAGGCCAATCTAGGGACAGGGGGGGGCGTCTGCAAGGCGCTGGGAAGAGTAAATTCGTGCAATAAGAAGCCGTGTGCGCGCGAATCGGAGCACCTAACAAAAAACCTGAGACCCTGGGGGCGCGGGGGGGGAAACCCGGAGGCGGGCAGGGGTTAAAAACAAAATAGCCGGGGGTCTTCCGATCTCGTCAGTGTAGAGCGTTATAAAGGCGCCGTAGGCCCGGCGCAACAAGAGGTTAGCAGGGAGTGGGGTGTCGGGCACCAACGACCTTCGCATGGGCACTGGAGGATCGTAGGGGTACAGGACCACGGGGAACGAGGCGGTTCGCGCTTGGTGACGAACAGAAGCTCACTGGTGATAATCTGCACGAAACCATAGAGACATGCCAAGACTTATGGAGAGCCGGCGGAATCGGAAGAGGGGAGGGGTTGACGCAGAAGGAACGGCGGGGGAGACGGCCTTGGGAAAACTAACCAGGGAGAACCAATACAACGCGAACGGGGACAGCAAAAGGCAAGAGGAAAAGGGGGGACAACTGTAAACCCGCCGGGAGGGAGAAAAGGGCAGCAAGCTGTCCAGTAGAAGGAAAACACAAAAAGTGACTGACCCACAGACAAAGAGTACAGACAAAAAAATAAAACGGGCTCCGCTGGGGACCAGAAACCAAAACATTTAAAGGATTAGGAAACAACGAAAAAAGGAAATGGAAATCGAGTCCCGGCCAGCGCAGGTCACGTGGGTGTTGGATAAAGAGACTTCGGGCGTATCGCTGAAACAAGTTGGCCACTGGGTGGGGGGGGTGTCAGGGCAGAAAAATCATTGCCAGCTGCGTGGGGGGAGGAGTCCGACAGGGGTACGATTTTCGGGGGGCCCAGCTCTTGTAGTAGGGAGGAAACGTAGGCGCGAGAGGGGGGGGCAGGACCAAACATAGGGAAGGAACGGGGGAAACACGCCAGCAGGACTGCGAGGGATGGGCTGTAGAGAAGGAGCGTGGCATGCCGTCAAGGGGTGGCGCGGAGCGTCGTCCGTACGGTACCCATGAACTTGCAATGGGGGAAGGAGGACTCCAGGAAAACGTGCGTGGACATCGTTGGAGAACATATTACATAGGGAGGCTAGGGGCATTGGCCCATGCCCGGGCAGCCGAGTTTCGGAAACAAAAGGAGCACCATGCAATTCGTGGGCAAGCACACACAACAGGGCCAACTAACGAGGGCTACAGGGGGCCAGGGCAAAACACGACTTTCCGCGAGAAAACGTAATGACAAGGCCCGCCAAAAACATCCAATCGGAAAAACGGAGCAGGAAAAGCAAGAGCAAAAGAGGAAAAACTGCGGGTTGTCGAGAAAGCTTCAGCTGGTCGTGGGCTGGCCATCAGGGAGCCGGAATCCGCGGAGAGCTGAAATTGATATTGATAGGTTGGAAGGTGACCAGATTTGGGAAGGGGGGAAGGTATGGTCCCCAAGGCGCTACCGGGGATCGTTTTCGGGAGAAAGTGCTTGCCCGAGGAAAGGGAGGGTAAGTGTCTAAATGGGAAAGGATGAATTCCCATGTGCTACAATTGAGGCCAGGGCACACGAAGGACTGCACGAAGGAGGTGGGCGGCCTGCAAAAAACGAGCTGGCCGAGCGATTAGTGTCAAGGGGCGGGGCACAGGGGGTGCATTGCGGGACGGGTACGCATCGTAAAAGATCCACAAAAAAGGGAGAGGGAGAAAAGATGAGAATGACGAACTTGGCCAGACAAGGGGACATCAAGCTGATCGACGGGTGAAACAATCATAAAAGCCAGCTAGACGAGGGGGTGAAGGAGCTCCGTCGGGTATCGGTCAGAAGACACAAACAAGGACGACAGTCGGTCTGAATCAAACTGTGCAAAGGGAGGGAGAGAATCTAATAGGGGGGGGCAGTTTCGTCACGAGAGGGTCTCCAGAACACAAGTGTACCATGTGTAGGAACGTGCAGGACGATGACCGCGGGCCCTAATGATTAGACAGGGGCTCTATGTTCGGAGGTCGGAAGGGGGAGAAAAACGACGCCTGTCAATCTCCGTGGATGGGAAAGGCGACAGGGGAAAATCAGACGTGGAGAAGAAACAGGGGGCGGTTGAGAGTAAGGAGAACAATAGAATATCTGAAATTCTCATGGGAGCTATGTTATAAGATGAGACACGCCAGCAGGGGAAGAAGGAGCACCTTGGTCAATCTCGGTGCAGTGGGGTCCGCAGGGATGGGGGGGGTAGCATGGGGCCCGTATCAATAATTGGGGGCAGAAGAAATTTCAAGATACAGGACAAGTAAGCTTCTTGGCTGGAAACAGCCGAACCAGAAGTAAATTCAACGCCAGGAAAAACCGAGGGAAGGAATGATAACTAACCCCATCTACCTAGAGTACGGCTGTCGGGGAGCCACACTTTCTCAGGGGGGTAGGAACTGCGCAATATTTGTAAAGACCATACTCAGCCGGAGCAATGGAACGCCCTAATGAACACCCTGTGAAGCCACTTATGAGGGGGGAGTCCAGGCAACCGTTGAGAAAAAGGCGCAGGGAAAAATGGCTGTACGATGATACTTGGAAGGGGAAGCAATGAAGTAATCTAAAAGTGTGACTTTCACGGGCGGGGGGGCGGGCGAAAGGTGTGTTGTGTTCCATTTTTATTTGCGCTCCTCCGTAAGAATGCGTCAAAAAAATATTAATCTTCTAAATGGGGCCGGGTGACGAATTTTAAATGGGGGACGTTTGCGGGGGGAAAGATTTTGTTCTTCTTTTTTTTCTTTTCTTTACTTGTTTTATATTCTTTCCTCTTTTTCTTTTTCTTTTTTTGTTCTTTGTTCTTTGAGATTTTTGTTGTTTTGGTTTGGTGAAAGCGTTGGGGGAAAACCTTGTGGACCTCAGGCCCCTGGCGAGGTGTGTGTTGGTGGGGGGGTGGGGGGGGGGCCACAAATGTTGGGGGTGAAAACGGGAGTCCAGTGAATACGGCGAGCCGCTGTACGGAGGCGGGGGGCGGGCGCGGTCTTAGGTGACGCCCGAAGGCTATCCAAGTGAGGTCATCCGAAAAAGTCCGAAAACATGCGACCAAAGGAGGGAAGGGCGGAAAACAACACGAGCGGGTGCTTGGGGTGGGGTGGCACAGGGGGGGCAAGAACCCGTGTGAAACAGAACGGGGGGGAAATTAACTAGGGGGGGTGTGAGAACAGAGGGGGGGCAGTGACGGGCGGGAAAAGGCGGACAAAAGGCAAAAGACCGCAAGCAAACGGACGCACGGGGGGGCAACGGGAGGGGGCGGACGAAACCAAAGGGGGGGGGGGGGGGGGGGGGGGGGGGTGGTTGGCGCAACACGTGAACCGGCAGAAATGAAACGCACCAGGCAAGGGGGCTGGGAGGTGGTTCGTAAGAGGCGAAAAAGCGCGCTCCGCGAAACCAAGCAAGAAGGGGGGGGGATGCTGGGGTCGATCGCGAGTTTGCGACCGCACAGAGCAAGCAACGGGGAGGCAGGAGAGGGGGTGTGTTCTCGCCCCACACTTGGAGGGGGTTGTTGTGTGAGGTGTTTTTTGTCCGTTTTGTGGGTTGCTTGGTCTGTGAACATTAGCGACGGGCAAGGGGAGACTGGCCGGTGCGGACATCTTTGCGCCGGTCGGAGAGCGCGCCGATGAACACAGATCATAGGTGCACGCATACGTCTTCACGAGTGAGGTGGGGAAGGGTCCGACAAGACGGCCGCAGGGTGCGGTTTAAAAATCATACAAAGACGATCTGCGCTAGTGTCGCCTAACGATCAGATCCGAGATATGCAAGTTTCTGGGGGGGCGGGAAGGAAAAGACCGCGCAGGATGGACAAAGGCGGTAGGGCTGTCAGGGAAAAGGTCAAGGGGGGGGGTCGGCTCTAGCGGTGGGGGCTCAAAGAAAGGTCAGGTGAATGCGAGGGCGGAATCCGTGTAGAGGATGGAACCGGGGCGCCGGCGCGGACTGGTCTCTGGGAGAGGCCGGAGGACGTGATTTCCGCGAAATTCTCAGAGCAGGAATTACATCTGGGGGGAAAAGACGTTACGTTACCGTTGTGTGTGTTTTGTGTTGTCAGTGTCAGGAAAAGGCTCGGCAGAATACTGCGTGGAAATGGCGGGCAGTGAGCGAGTCTAAGGGGCCATCCGCGTCATTGAAAAAAGCAGCAGCAAGATTTCATCAGGACCAACGAGAACTGTCAATGCCCGTTAGAGGGGAAATTAAGCGGGGGGGAAGCCACACAGGGGAAAACCGGCTAGTCATGAAGGTAGGAGTAACGTGGATTTTAAGGGGGGGGGAGGGTGTGGGGTGTTGGGGTGGTGTGTGTGGTCGTGTGGGGCATTCACTACCGTAGCATTGTTGGAGGTCCTCCACAGGGGTCGCTGGTACGAGTGAGGCTTTCCGGGACGTGGGAATGGAGGAAGAAGGAGAGGGGGGAAGGGAGACGCAGGGAGTTAAAACCATACGGATCCAGATGCCGTAGTTGATCATCTGACAAAACTCACTCACAAAAATAGGAGGAAAAGAGAAAAAAGGAAAGCATGAAAAAGATGGAAAGCGTGGCAGGGGGTAGTCTCCGTTGCGGACGGTGGAAAGATGAAAGAAGGGCGACTGGACCAGGTTTTCGGGTGGTGCGGAGAGGCCATCGGGGGAAACTCGTACGAGAGACTACGACGCTGTGGGGCAATCACCGCTGTGGTGTGTTGCTTAAAGGAAGTGCGCCAAGGGGAGGGGATGAATTTTCGTCTGCGGGGGCAAGCGGGGAACAAATTTGGACGATGCGTGGGAATGACGCAGCAGAGAGGGGTGGAAAGGTAAAAGGGAATCGCAAGTTCGAGGGCGGCGGTCGCCATCAGGAGTGGGGAAAGGGGGGGGGCTGAGCTGGGTGTGATCCAAGGTGGCACACGAGGGGCGAAATTCCAAACCAGAGGGACAGGTCGACATGCCGCAGTATTCCAGGAGCTCTATCTCGGCGGGGGGTTTGGGACTGGTCTACTACTTTTGTGTGTCCATTTTTTTTTCTGTTTTTTTTTGCTGTGTGGTTTTTTGTGTGTGTCCCCAAGTGGTCGTTGGTCTCCGTCCCTCCCACTCTTCGTGTTTTTGTTCTTCCTCTCCTTATCGCTAAATATTTAAGGGAATATCGAAAAAAAAAACGGGGGAGAGAGGCGGAAAGTTTCATAGCACCGGGGCCGACGGGGTTGGTAAAAAGGTCCCGGTGTACATAGGCGAATCGTCATTGAGCGAATAATCGGGAACCGAAGGGGTGGACTGGACAAAAGGGGAAAAATAAAAACACCCATCAAACGGGAATCGGACAGGCAGGTCTAAAGCAACCTCGACCAGCAGGGAGGCTCGGATAATCGGACAGGGTGCAGGATGAAAAGCCAAGCACGAATATACGTGGTGGTGGGAGATAGTAGGTCTCTTTCTGGTCTGTCTGCCGGAGGTTTTTGGGGGTGGTAAGAAAGCAAATAATCAAGGCCCGAGTGGAGACGATAGAAGAGAGCAGATTGGGGAAGACAACGAGCGGCGACAGAAGAAATCCGAAAGCTACTTCAAAACCCCACTATGTGTTTTTTTTGTTGTTTTGCACCATTGGTGGGGTGAAAAAGGCAGAAAAGGAGAGGACGCGAGTGAAATGAAAAATCGGAGAGCAAGGTGCCATGGGTCGCTGGCGGGGCACCTCGTAGGAAAAAAAGAGTGCATACGGATGAGAAAGAAAAACGGAATGGGAGCGGGGCGGGGAAAACGTATGGGTGGGAATTAAAATCGAGGATCCGTCCCTTTCTTTGATTCTGTTTGGAAGGAGTTGATGGTTGGGAAAATAGGGGGTGGCAAACTGGAATGAAATGGTTGCTCGAGAATAGTACACAGTCTCACAACAGTCCCCAAGGGGATAAACGGGTGATGGGTGGTATAGTGGCGGAAACATACATGAAGAACCCAAAATTGCAAGCGTGGGCAAAAGCCTGGACGGCATCGTCGGGGCCGGGGGAAACACAACCCGCTGAGCGAGCAAAGATTAGGGTGATCGGCGCCGGGGGAGAGGGCCCGACCAAACTGGGTCACGGGGGTGGTAGAATGGAAGGAGTCCCTGGTGTTGTTGGGGAATTGATCTTATGGAAGAAACGAAAAGGGAAAAGGATTGGAGCTAAGGAATTGGCGAGTACGGCGGCGGTTAAGGTTGGGGTGTTCCCCAACTTGGGAATGAGTGCCTGCGCCACGAAAGAAAACGCAACAGGGGCAAGATAGTACAGCGGGGAAGAGCATGCAAACGGGAAAAATTGAACGGCAGGGGCTCACGAAGCAAAGCGCCGTGGCATAACAAAGCAGGGCTGGCCGAATGCGTGGTGAGAAGGGAGGTTTGTAATCTGGCCTCGTCGAGTCCAGTTGATACACCCCCCCCAACCTCTCAGTCCCTTCCGCTAGCCCTTGTTCTCTCCGCCATGTTTGGGCCAAGGACTATGCAAAGAACCCCGGGGGTAGTGATACAGAAAAGACACGAAAAGGTAAAAGCATCGTCCAGCAAGGGAAAACGTTAAAGGTGGGTAAGAATCGTAAAAGTCGAGCCTGAAGGGGGAAAAAAACGTATGGCGTGCCGCCAGATAATGGTTGAGAGAAAGGGGGTGCGGGAGAAAGAATGCAACGACGTCCTCACAGGTATGGGGTCTCTGGTAAACTGTTTATGACGCATCTTGGTAATGACGGGAAGAACCAGCATACAGGGGAGGAAGGTGTTGGGGAGGTACGTAAGCCAAGGTCATGAAAAGCGGCGGTAGATAGGGGGGCAAGTATTGGTCGACCGAGGACTACAGGGTGGGTGTGGCAAAGAAGCCGTCTCCGAGCCCGATGAATGCCGGCAGGCAAAAAGCGCCGATACGGCGGGGGGAGAAAGGGTGGAAGGGGCGTGGAAGGGTGTGGCCACTTCGAACATGGGGGAAAAAAAAGGCTGAGCAACTATGCGGGGGCCAGGGGACTGTGGAAGGATGAAAAGGGCTCTTTGTCGCCGGCGGGGAGAATGGAAGAGCCTTCACGGGAGAGAGGGGAATTACAGTGGGGGGGGGGGGACCGGAGAAGAGGCAATTACGGAAAAGGGAAAAAGGAGGGAACGAGACACGCCGCAACCCCAAGAGTCATGGACGTTATGGATGTGGAAACCGCGGCTATGGCCGGGCAGCGTTGCAGAGATTTGTGTGCGTGCGCCAGGTGAAGTTATCTCCCGAAACTGATGGAGAAGGGCAGAGGAAGGAGGGCCGCCTGCGGAAGCAGAGATAAGTCACACAACCGAAAAGGAACCAGCAAAGCCAAGATCCAGAGTCAATGAGATTTGCTGGAGCGAAGAATGTGAAAATGTTGGGGAGCCAAAAGGGTCAGGATCACGAACCGGTCTCGTTCGGTGGCCATGATCTCAGAAGTGCCAACTACTGAGAACTGCTGAGTAGGTTAGGACCGTCGAGCAGGCTTGATGACATGGCGTGTTAAAGCTCAGATAGAAACAACAAAGGAAGATATGCGAAAACAATTCCCAATGGACAGCGAGCACAGCAGACGAGGGACCATAAAACAAAAATGATCCTTCCATTTCGTGAAGAGTGTGAAGATTAGTCTCTGGCGACGTGAAAGGAATGGCATACTGGCACGGAATGGGTCAAAGTCTGGCGGCGCCACGAGAAAGTCAACTTCTAGCGGTTCTGTTATGTGGAAGGCGGGAAAGGGAGGCGATGATCGGTGGACGTGGCGCTGGGTGTAGTAGGAACAAGGGAATCAAGAAAGTCAGAAGTCTGCATCAAGGAGTCAACATAACGGACGACTACACCTGGGCAGTGAGGGGGGAGTATGAAAAGCGTTGGGGCAAGCGACCACAACGGTGGCGCTGGAGCGAGGGAGCGAGGAAGGTTGAGATCGAAAGGAAACGCGGCCGGGATTTGAAGGTGGAGGGGGGCTAGGTAGGGCTGGCTTGACTGGGGCGGAGGGCCTGAAGTGTCAGTGTGTGGGGGCGCCAGTGGTGGAACGGGGTCAGTGCGGGGGTGTGGGGGAAACTTGGCGAGAGAAAGGGTGGTGGGAGGACCGGGGTCCTGGGGGGGTGGTGTGGGGGGACAAAAGGGATGGGATAGAAGGGGGAAAAAAAACCCTGGGGAGCGGGCATGTCTGACAAACAAGGGAAACCACAGTGTGAGGGGAGGCGAGGTTGAAAAAAAACGGACGGTGGGTCTGAGGGGTGGGCTGAAGGGGAAGGATTCCGGTGATGGTGGGCGCTTGCTAGGGGGGGGCTGCGGCAAAAGAGTTCGGTCGGTGCCTTTTAAGAAAAAGCTGTGAATAGAAAGAAAACGTGACTCATTAGGGGCGCCAGTCGGGAATGTGACGGATTTGCTGAACGGAGGATTGCACAAAACATGTAGGGGGGAGGTTCCTAAGAAAACAATGGTCCAAGCCCACCAATTCAAAAAAAAGGGGGGTCGGGACGGTTGGCGAGGAAATACAAAGTGAGAGGATGGCACCGGGGGACTTCACAAGCCAAGAGGCTGGCTGGTAAACTTTGAATGAAGGCAGAACGGAAGGCCTACGATGCTCACAAAGAACAGGGGGAACACGGCCGGGACGAGAATGGAAACAGGGAAGGTGCTGCGCGTATCGAAAGGAAAAATGGTGGATGGCGATGATCGCGGGTATGGCTGAAAGCCGGAAATCAAAAGCGGACGTTGGGGAGGTGAATCAGTACGGAGGATTTGTAATCACTGTAATGGTACCGAAGAAGCTTCGCGTGGGGCAGGGGGGAAAGCGGTCTGACGGTACGAGGGGAAAAAGTTTTCTCAAAGAGGGGCAGAGAGACACGAGATCAGGGCGGGTTCATGGCAACACGAACTAGGGAGAGGGGGGGGAAGGCCGGCAATACGGTTAGAGGGAAGGGGGTGGTATCGACTACGGAGTATAAACTGGAAGGAGAAGAAGAAAGTAAAAGAGGGGCGGAAACCTGCGCTCATCATTGATCAATCAATGACAGGAAAGGCCAACGCTGAGGGGCCGTGGTGGCATTCGTCGTCAAGGGGCGAAAGAAACCACGTGACCTACTGGAGAGGGCGCGTCATAAAAACAATGCGCTTGCGTTAGGAACGGTCAGAGAACATGCAAGGGTGGAGCCAGAGGTCTGGGCCCGAGAACCGGGAGAATGGTACTTTTGACGAAGTAGGTCGTATTCAGGTGCAAGGGAAGACGCCAGTTTTTGAACGAAGGAGGCGAAAAGCCTGCAGACTCATGGGGCCGAAAAAGAATTTGTCGCAAAAGGGGGCCCACGAGGTTAAGGGGAATGGGAGGGGCATGAACGATAAAAGGGTAGGGGTTGTCCGGAAACAGTGCTGGGTGGCACTAGGAGAGGGTGCAGTGGAGAGCTAGGAAAAAGCCACCGCGGTGTGGTTGCTGCCAAGCAAGTATCGTCAGAGTACTGGGAAATTATTCGACCAATCCGGGGACAGGGCAAACACTGATTAGGCAAGACCTCGAAGCGATCTGCTAGAGTAAGTACTATCTAGTCGGGTCCGGAGGGTCAGAGGGTTGCCGAGGGTGTGACGCCGCGAGACTGAAGAGTCGATGAGGGAAATAAGAGCTGGACGCCGAGGGCGAGGGGGGTTGGGGTGGAGCTCTGGAATGCGGGGTGTTCGCGAAATGACGCTTTCACCAAGCATGTAAAGTCCTCCCTTCAGTGGGAGGAAGCTGCGAGAGGGAGGGGGCGGAGCAAAGGGATATTCAACGGTCAAATAAACGATGGCCGTCTCATTACATGGACGAAAGGGCGTTTAAGGGAGGTTGGGGGGTGGTGTCCGGGGGGGGAGGCTCGGGGTCGTGGCAGAGGGGGTTGTATGAGGGGAGTGGTGAGGTGTGGGGGGAGTTGGTGTAGTCGATTCAGGGGCTGAAATAAAATCTTCTAGACTTCTTAAATTGGGAGGGGGGAAGGGGCTTGGCTCGCGGGATGGGGGATAGGATGATTGCAAGTGCGGCCCCCCCCTCCAGTCAGATCTTAGAATGAACAAAACCAGGGAAATGGAAGGTCGATCAGGACGCAAGCACGAAGCGGGTCGAAAGTGAAAAAAAGTTAGCGGACAGAGGCTGGTTGGACCACGAGAAGGCGCAAAAACTAGCTGGCCTACTATAGGTGGGAAGAGTAGCGGGATGATGGGGAAACAGTTTGAGACGGTCGGAGAACATGGGAACCGGGGGGCATGGACCAACAGGAAAAGGGGGCGAACGAGACAAAGAGGCAGGATGACGGACAAGTCAGAAAAAGCGGGGGCGTTTGGTCCTCTACTACGCGGTCCCACGACGAGACCCTAATAAGGAAAGCTCTGACAGAACGCCCGGAATCTCTCAGCAACCCGAGAACAACACGAGGAGATAGAAAAAAAGGAAGGCGAAACAAGAAGTAGAAATGGGCAAAAGGGAATAGAGGCAATCGGGTACCGTCGGTCGGTGGGGGAAGAAAGCGGCGCGAGGCATGCTGCCGACGCCCCTACAGAGGGGGAGGAAACTCCCCTCGTACGGAAACGTACTGCTCACAATCCGGGGGTACGCAGACCACAGAGGGCGGAAAGAAAGTTTGGACGACGTCGAAGGAGCAGGTGACAAGCCCACTAGTGAGCGGGGAAGTGGGAAACTAGGGGCAAACAGTTCGAGACCAAAGGGAAATAGGACCATTGGGACATAGGGGCGGAGGATTTGACTGCAAATAACTTGTTAAAATCCGAAATTTTTAAATTATCAACGGGAGGCAATCATCTGAGGGGGTGGGCAAGTGAACCAAAGGAAATTTAGAACAGTGCCCACTGTGTTAAATTGAGCGGCGCAATGGGGAGGGGAAGAAGTCGGTGTGGAGGATGGAAAATTTTGCCCCAGTGAGAAACATGCGAGGGAAGAAGGAACTGGTCGGTCGGGGGACGAAAGTGCGCAGAAAAAGGAAGGGCAGCGGGTTGAGTCCTTTACATAGAATGCGAGGGCTACGAAACAGCACATCATGCAAGTTGACACCAGGAAAATGAGCGCCGGGGGAGGCTGAAGGGACCCCGGGCGTGATGAGAGGACCAGTTAAAGGTGTCATGCAGAGGGGGCGGTGTGCGCTTCGGGGAGGAGGGGGGGGGCAACGGAAAAGCCGGGGGAAACACCGGATGGAACCCTGAATCGTTTTTAGGCTGAAATCCGTTCATTTGTAAGGGGGGTGTGGATTATCTCGCTGCTTACCGGGGGAACAGGGGGGGTCTGCGAGGGATTTGGGCATCGCGCGGTGGACGAGGGTAGAAGACGTATTTTGGCGGACGAACTGTTGTGAAGGGCAACTTGCCGACGGAGACTCTCGAGAAAAACACGTGCTCCCATCTTATGTAAAACCAACAAAAAATTTAGCTCAGGTGATGAGGTGAACAATGGTGCGGGGCAAAATCGAGTGAAATCGCTTTGCAACGGCGACGTCTCCACAAAGGGTCAGGTCGTAGCGCGGATAGGAAAGCAAGAACGCTGAAGCGTGGCCTCGAGAAAACGGTTGGCACAGTCGCAGAACACAGACCAGCCAAGGACAAATTGCCACTTACACTAAAGAGTGAATCGGACATGTACATCGTGGGGAATGCGATCAGAAGACGCCTCCAAGACTCCAAAAGAGGAGGGTTGTGAGCAAGGAGCAACTGGGCTGGAGCACAAACGACCCGTTAAGCGGGCAGACGAATCGGCGGGGCATTTACCCGGGGAGGAGTAGCTGAACTTCCAAAGTCCTGGGGAGAATGATGATCGAGCACGATGAGGTCAGGGAGGTGCGGTGTAGGATAAAGCAAGTGGTGGAGGCAACGGGGTGGGGGGGGGAAAGGAGTGGGGGGTGGGTGTGCAGGGGTGGTGGTGGCATGACGATCGGGGGCGGGGAGGCGCGGGTAGATAGGGACCGAATTCCGTCAACTAAGAACGCGATACCGGCAGAAACCAGAAAAAGGGAGCACAAAAGACTAGTCTACTGTACAGGGTCCATTGAGGGAGGGGGGGGAACGATCAGCAAATTCCGTTCGAGGCAACAGGAAAATGTGAGCCACGCAGGTGAGAAAAAGATGCCCAGATGCCAAAGGGGAGTTTGGTGATTGGAGAATCAGAAGAACGTGCAAGTAAAAGGAGTAATGGCCTGGAAGGTTGCAAATGTTGGGAAACTAAAGAGCGCGACGCGCAAGGTTTGGTGTGTCGCACGTGGGGTGTAAGGAGAGGAAGGGAAGACGGAAGGGGGGGGGGGGGAAGGAGGGAGATACATTCTCCTGGACCGCTTGTGGACAAAAAAATGTATATGAAAAAGTATGCCGGGAAGTCCCAGGGCACGGCCGAAAGTCATGGGAAAGTAACGGGGGGGAAACTGGGGCCTTGCAGTCCGACAGAGGGTGTTTGAGACGGGTAATTTCTCCTGTTTTGTGGTCGATGGAGGGGGAATACTTCAAGGATGCGTCCTATAGACTGTAGCCGTCGGCAAAGTGAACAAATGTCGAGGATGGAGGGAGGGAGGTGGGTGGACGGCTGGTAAAGAAAAATAGGCATGTGTCTGGAGGGTGAAATTAATGGCAAAGGAACTGGGGGGACCCATTTCGAGTACAGGGGGGCACGTGCTGTCCAGCGGGTGGGGGGGGGTGGTGGTGGGTTGGGGGGGGGTGGTGGGGTGGATAAGTCGAAGTGATGCCCGGCCCTTCCGCTAGACTGGGGGAGGGAAATGAGGGGACCAGATCTCTAGTCGAGGCGTGCGGGGTGTGCGGGCGATTCTCGAGGTAGAAAAACCGTGATGGTTGTGGCTAGGTGTTTAGGCGGGGTCAGACGGCTTTTTGGCTTGCGCAAGTGGCGCTGTCTAAGGTCGGCATGCGGGGGGAGAGGTAGGCGTGACTCACTGATGAGTATTGGGGGACAGAGGACAGGGACAGGCATAGCAGCAAAGATGGGAAACGGTCTCTGGTGGGTGTGCTGTCTCACAAACTGGTGTACAAGCCAACACTACGGACTATAACAAGGGGTCCCATCGTAAAAGAAAAAATTGATCGGATGGGGGGGGGGGGGTGGTGCAGACGTGCTTGGAGAAAGATGGAACAACAGACAAGGGCTAGAACGGCCGCCAGACGAGGAAGACGGCTGCAAAAAAGGGAAACTACTAACGTGGGCGAGCCGTCTGTCAAAAAAAGAGGGCAAGAAAAGGAAGCACAACCGGTCTAGAAGCTGGAGTGGAACCCTGTGGGAAGGGGGGGGTGGGGCGCGTCAGCGAAAGGAGAATGAGAAAACAGACAAAAGGGAGTGAGGGGAGAAGAGAGGAGGGGGATGAGGAGAGGACGTGGAAGCCTCCATGGGGAATGAAGCGGGAGGGTATGTGTGACGACGTCGCGGGGGGGTCCAAAGGTCGTGGACACAAGGAGTGATAGATAGAGAATCGAATGAAGGGGGATCGAGGTGCCGGTTGTGTGAACGAAATGAAAGAAGGATGGACGGAGTCATAGTGGCACAAACCGGGAAGAAGACATGCGAAAAGGAGGGCGGTGTTCGGGTTCGAGGACGTGGCTGTAAGTGGCGTCGGGGGGGTAGGAAAAACGGAAGGGGAACGCAAAGGTGTCTGGTGAAAATTGGCGGTGGGGAGGGAGAAGGGTGAATAATTCAAACATAAGATGACCGAAAGACGCATACAAGAGTTTATGGGGCTACTCCGGAATAGGCAGCGCAAACGCGCAGAAAAGATGAAAGTGGGGTTGGAGGGGAGGGAACCCCCGGTGGGCCAGTGCCCACCCAAACTAAACGCGGAAATGTGAAGATGGCGGGCGACAAAGGGGGGTGTGGCTCCGGCAGGGCGCCCGCAGGACTGGTGGGGGACGACCGGTACCTTGTGACAGGCGGAGATGACGTGGTGGATAACATTAACGAAACCGGAAAGAAAGGACATGAAAACATGACACACTGTGTCCGCAGAACAAGAAGGGAAACGCACACCAGCAAATCGGGGACGAATTGGGACCAGCAAAAAGGCGGGACTTACGGGGAACAAGAAACGGGGCTCTCGCAATGGGGCCGGTGTGTGGGAAAGCAAGGGGCCGTTCAAATGTCCTGGGAGAGAAAAAGGAGAGGTGATCTGAGTCACGGGAGGCATTAAGGGGTGACGATTATAGCTCCATCTCGGCACGGATGCTGGGGAGGAGGGGGGCACCCGTGCAAAAGCAGAAGGCTGGAGAGCAAGGTATGCAACAAATACTGCTTTTTCTGAGTTTAAAGTAAATCGTGGATAAAGTAAGGGAGGACGAACGGAAAAAAATTCTGCGCAAAAAATAATTGCAAGTTCGAAATGGTCAAAGGATGCTTCCAAGACGACGGAACGAGGTCTGCAGGTAGAAAAAAAGTTATACTTTGTACGAAGACGATGGTCTAGGAAAACGGGTCGGCGATGGAAAGATAAGGATGGAAGGCAACAGAAGTGGCTTAAAATGAAATCAAAAGTGCGGAGGTGACCAAAAGTGTACATTGGAAAAAAACTGGGGGGAAAAGGCCCTGCAGTTTCACGGCGTGGGGGAACGTTTGCTGGTAAGGGCTGACCCAGAGTTGCGCGGACGAACGACGCAGGTAGGCCGCAAACTATTTTCTAGATTAATGAGATTGAAGGGCGATGGTGTATGTTATCGAAACGAAGAACCGGGGGAAGGCTATCGGAAAATGGAAGAAACTTGACGGTGGCGTGAGTCACGAAGCGCGAAGATAGAAACGTTTGCAAGTTGTGACTCACCCGACGAGGCCGTACATGCCAGACTGGAAGGCGTGGGGATTTGGAGGGGAAAAAGAACAGACAGGAACTCGACGTCCGGGGCGCGTCGTGAAATCAAGAAGAGACCGGGGGACGCAGATATCACTCTACGAGAAAATGAAGTGGGCGGGAGGATGGGAGAGACAAAACAAGACGTGTGTCCAACGGATTTCCGAACCCAGCTTCTCTGCGGCAGACCCCCAGACTTAGGCCGCGTTGCAGCAAAATACACCAACGACCACCGGGGGTTGCGAAGTAGACGCTGATGGGACCCCCCGCACCCTTGTTCATCGACGTTATGCACACTGCCGGCCCCGGGAAGCCTGGAATGGACAATTCTGAAGGGCGTCGCCGTTGCCCGGTAACAACTGGCGGAACAAGACGGGGGGGGGTTAAGCAGTCTCGAGGGGGGGGGCGGGTCGCTAGACAACAAAAAACAAAACAAAAGAAAAAGAGAAAGCGGGCCCGAAAAGAAAGGGTAAGTCTTGGGAAGGGGCAACCTCTTAAGCCGGAGGCGAGAGTCCGATTGCAAGCCCACACGGGGGGGTCTAAGGCTCGAAGGGGTCGAGGTGACCTATTTTCTTAAATTCGGAAAAGAACTCTACTGATTGAAAAGTCCAGGAGGAGTTCATCCGCGGGGGTCAAGTCGCTCGTAAAGGGGGCATGGAGTCGAAAAAGAAGTTAAAAACACGAATCGCGGAAGGAACAAAAGGCTTTGAAAAAGAGAACGCCGACACGTTAGTATTTAACCTCATGGCAGGGCGCATGACATGAACGACAAAAGAATGACGACAGGCAATTCGAGAGACCCTACGCGAATATAGCGGGGGCGGTCAACGGGATAACTCGGGAGTATAAATAGGGGGGCATCAGCGGGGATGACTTGAAAAGGAGAATCCTTCCACAAGAGAAAAGGGGTACAGGACAACATAGTTGGTAAGATGCCGGGAGAGGCTGGGTGAGGGAGGGGTGTGGGAGAAGGGAATGGATCCAAGAAAAGGGGGGGGGACCAGCCTAGAAAGACACAAGGCACCAAAAAAAGAAAAAAGCAACCAGTCATAAAAGGCTGTCGCTTAGAAGCAGCAGACAACCGACAAACCGCAACGAAGCAAAAAAACGGGAACCAAACCAACCGCCCCCGAGGCGAAGGTAACACCCGGCACTCGACTAGAAAGGGGAACGCGTAGGGCGAGAGGAGACCGGGGGCGTTCCGCCAAGAAAAGGGAAAAGGGCGCTGGGGGCCGGTGAAATCGCGCAGTGCGATTACACACAGCGGAGATCGAGGACCGTGCTACGGGGCAAGAGCAATAGCATGGGAAATCGAATAGAAAGACATAACAAAAACGGGAGGAGGAGGAAGAGGAAAAAAGATGATTGTTCAACCAGACAGACATGGGAAAAAATAAGAGAATTAATTAAGATAAGAACACCGAGGAAACGTCCGCTGTTGGTAAAATGGGGGGCTGGCGGGGGAGGAAAAGTGGCCAGCGGATTGTACGGGTGTGGCTGGTTGCGGAATGAATCTCAGGTCACAGAGTGACTGGGAGCCGCTGCGTTGGGCCACACAAGGGGGCTGAGGGGGACGGTTTGACCGAGGGAAGAAACGCAGCATAATTAGGGCTTTCGGGGATCTAGCTGCAAACCGACCCGGGCCCACAAAGCAGATAATATGTTTGTGCAAAGAGGGTCATGCTGGAAACAGGCAAGGGGGACAGGTTCCGTCAAAAGGCCTGACAAAGGTTCGATCGTAAGGGGGGAAACTTTACGGGGTTAAGGGGGCGTGGACACTGGTTCAAGGACAAGTGAGATGGATCTCTTGGAACTACGAAAGGGCCATGAAAAATGTTGAAGCATTATGTAGCGCGAGCGTAATCCCAGGCTGTATTGATCTGGATTGGTCGGACGCCTGGGGGGGTTTTGAGCCGACAAGGGACGAGGGAAAGTACCAGTGAGGGAAACTTTCTCAAGACCGGAGGGGCGCCGGGATAGTCGGTTCGGGCTTGTACATAGGATTAAAGATGCTCGAACGCGTCGATCCACTCACTCCAATTGAGCGACGTGACACTAGGAAGAAAACTGGAACAGTTGCCAGCAGCAAGGCGAGCGCGCGACCAAGGCAAAGCGGCCCAGGTACTTAAATCAAGAGATCGAGAAGCGTGAGTGCTAAAAGGTGTTGCAGACGAGAGGGTTTTGACACGAAATAATACACAGATGCTCAGGGCAACTAAACCAGAGTCATGTCTGAATGAAAAGGGGCGGGGGGACAGTGCGTGGTCGCTGGGGAAAAGGGGAAACCACTCATCGCCGCTTAAAAATGTTGCATAGGAAAGGGCGGTAGATAAAAACTATCGGGGTCAGGCAAATGGGCAACTGGGTGTGCTACTACGAAGCTCTGCGCTTTTGTTGGGACTGGGTAAATAAAAAGCACATTCATCAGCACACGCGAGCAACCCAGCCCCCTCCATAGGGGTACCGATATAACACCAAAAGTCGAATTGCAAAATCAAATGGTACGGAGGGGTGCGGAAGTTCTTCCGCAGATGCGGAAGGGGACATTCTGCGTGAGGAACAGCCGTCGATCACTTGGCAAAAAGAGCGCGAAAACCTGGAAAAAGGATAAGCTGAAAAAATAAGACAAATGGACAACTTCGAAGGAAGAGAGAATCACACACCCGAATGTACTATAGGGAGAATGGAAGAGTCATGGGAAGTGGCTCACGAGTAGATCAGCTAAGACCGCTCACCCGGCGTCTGAGAGGGGATCGACAGATGGCCGAAAGGAAAACAACGCACCTTACAATCGTGGGGAAGGGAAGAATAGGAGGGTCATTGGGAGAAACCAGACGGGAGATATGCTTCTGATGAGCCCTCACCAGTGCCCGTTGTGTGAGACGAAGAAAAAAAGAGCGTGAGAGGAAAAGGGATATTGATAAGCACAACCCAGCTCCGCGAGACTTAGAAGTGGGGGAGGGCAAAACATAACTGAAGGCAGCCCCGGACCCCCCGTCGTGAGTACGCAGACCCCACCAGCGGGCAGGCAAAAACCAAACAAAACCGGCAGAAAGAGCGGGGGAAAAAGTAACGTGACAGACATCTCTTCTTCACGTATAACATGTCACCGGAGTCTCACCACGAAGAAAACGTAATTGGCGAGGAAAAAGGGAGGGAGGGACTAAAATTCATAATTAGCACCGCTTCCGCATTCATAGAAACTGGGTACTATGCGCCACGGTAACAATCAAAGATCGTACCGGCCCGCAGAAGGGAAAGGGTTGTTGGGAGCAGAGGCAGGAGGAGCGAGAAAATGGTTCAAAGGGGGTTTTCGCCCGCACATCGCCTGGGTAACCTCGAAGGCGGTTGCTCCATCCATTAGATCAACGTAAACAAGGTGAATAAAAAGGGGGGGATGGAAACAGAAGAAAAGCTGGTGCAACAACTTCCAGCACCGGGCCGATTGGCGAATAGTCAGACATTCGAGGGTAAGGGAAAGGGTTAGCAACCGTTCCCGGTCAAAGCTGGACCGGCAAAGGAACAGGAAAGTGCGCTCCTGAGCAAGAACTGGACGGGAAGGGTTGGAGAGAGGGAAAGAAAGCAGATCATTTCCTGGCTTGTATGGAAATTCCAGGTATCCGCGCGGGGCGATGTTCGGAAAAAGGATCCAAAACGGGGTCCACGGGGGTACGAAGGGGGGGGCGAGCCGAGACTTCCTCTCACCGCGAGGGTACAGAAATCAAATAAGCCAAAACGCCGCAGGGCAGGGTGTCAACAAAGGGGAGGGCGATTCCATCAGTCAACTTCGGTGGCTAAAAGGGTCATTCGAAGAAGGACGGAGAAGCTGGCCTGTCTCGCTGATTTAACGGCAAACGATAAATAATGAAACACAATCTAGGATAACCCTCGTTGGCGGGGCGCCAATAGGTCACAAAGAACCTGCGGGGAGAGGGAAGCTCTTGAAAAAAAGGTTGAAATCCCTGCTAGCGAAGAGTCACCGACAAATAAAGGGCGAGGAGGGAGAAACCTAACCTCGTGCGAAGGTGGGGCCGAGCGATGTCGGTAAAAAAAGTAGGGCAAGGGAAGGACCCAGTTTGGGGAAAGTG
>Ga0179593_1280649_pt1 | contig 19848 bp, 29 predicted proteins | sample CZODoug2_1_08_16_FD_185931 | JGI IMG/M metagenome (GOLD analysis project Ga0179593, IMG submission 185931) | Vadose zone soil fungal communities from Angelo Coast Range Reserve, California, USA - CZODoug2_1_08_16fungal (PacBio error correction) | ecosystem: Environmental > Terrestrial > Soil >...
AAGCAGGGGGCCGCTCAGGTAAAAAAAAAAAAGAAAGGGGGTCAGGGTAGCGGAAAGCGTGTCTGACAGGGAAGGTTCGTTATATAAAAGTAGGACACCGTCCTACAGAGGGACCTGAACCCGGAGCTGAAAACATGCGCTCATCCATAAAAACACCAAGAACAACTCGAGGAAAATGGAAAACGTCAAGTCAACACAACAGGGGGTAACTGCGGAACGCGACCGTAAACCGCGCTAACCACAGAAAATTTGGAGGGAAAAGGGTAACGCCCCGCGGATCATCAAAAACCGGATTCCCCGAGCAAAGAGATAAAAAAGAGGCTGGGCGCGAGGAGATGTGACGCACAGCTGAAACCACAGTCGGGGGAGAACTCATTCGGAAACGTGATTTAAAAATAAGAAAACGTACCCACCTTCAGAGAGCCGCGAGAAAAAAAAAATCCCTGTCGCAATCAAAAGGAAAGACTAAAAAAGGCAGAAATGCTACGCGCTCTCACGTCGAGTCGCATGGTGTGGAGAGAGGGGAGATGCCCAGCCACCTAAACTTCGGACGGATCTGAGGGCCACCAGAAAACAAGACTCCTACCAGGCCACCGGATGGGCTGGCATCATAAGGAAAACCCCGAAAAATAAGAAACTCTTGGGACCCAACAAGACTTAAAGACTACCGCGGGGCCCTAAACGGTCTAACACCAATCAAAAAACGATAAAAAGGGAAAGGGGTAAAAGGAAAGAAAGACCTCACAACCAAAGAGGAGAAATATAATATGCTAGGGGGACACAAGGGAAGCGCTGTTATGATGGGTCGATCACTGTCCCTTCTTACATTAATAGACTTTGTGAGGGGCAGGGGGGCTCGAGGACGGGGTTTTGGAGACCTACTCGGACTAGGGTAAAAAGAGGCTCTGCAAGTTGGCGAACTTCTACTGTTTCAGGGGGGGGGCGGGATCGAAAGGCCCACACTAAGTCGAATACGAGGTGGAAGGGAACGGTGTAGTCTGCGGCGGTATTACGCCTGTCATCGGTCTTTCTCAAGCTAGGGACAGGAGAGGATCTCCTCTCCGTGCAAAGAGAGGGCCGCAGCCCTCGAGGTCGGGGGTTGGGGCCTGCATTTGCGTCACGATTGATAGAAAAGCCCGACGCAAGGTGGGAACTAGGGTGATCGGAGGTGAGAACGTAGAAGTCACAGAGGCAAACTGTAAGACAAAATGCCTTTGTTGGGAGGAAAAAGACGATGGAAAGCACGCACGCACGGGTCCCTAGGGGCACTTGAGCATTTTTCAACCGCACATCGGGTTGGGAGAGGGGGGTGGCTAGCTGCGCGCATTATACGGGCGAGGGACCGGGTCACCTTGTGCTGCAAGAGGTTGGGGCTCTATGAACAGGGGGAAAAGGGAAGTGACTCTACAGCAATGCGCTGTCACTCGCGGGGGCAGGTTTAAACTATGGAGACTGAAGTGGTGTCGAAGCCTGCTGGGGTCTGCGAAGGAAGTCTAAAAAAGGGAAGACGCGCATGCGTAATCAAGCATCATAGAATTGGACGACGGAGCGGTGGGGAGGTAAGACTCAAAAGGGATGGCTAGTAGTTGAAGGCTTCCTAGTGGGGGGGGTTGGTACAAGGCGGAAAAAACGTTGCAGAGGGGGCGGTCTTCGAATGGTCAGATGCCAAAATAGAATGACAATAGAAGGTTCATACATCTCAAAAAAAAAAAATGGTGGGAAGAAAGGCACGGAGGGGGAAATGAAAGGGAGGCTCATAGCCGTTTCACACTGAGTGAGCCAGATAGGCGGAGATGGCGGGGGGTCGGCTTCATCACGCAAACGCCAAAGGCTTGCTTACTCCCAAGAGAAGGGTTAAAATACTGGGGAAAAAAAGAAGGGTGGGGCCGGCGGGGAAAGGATGGGTGTGGGAGACGCTTGTGGTATCAGTTCATCACTTAGAGAGGGTTATGGATGGGGTAGAGGAGTCTGGGTTTGAAACAGGGTACATAAGGACGACTTAAGGCGCTGTCGGCTTGCAAAGAACTGGATTTTTACTCTCCTACCACTTTATCGGGGGGCCTCAAAGCAGGATTGAGAGCAGAGACCTCCTTTTCCGGCGATGTGTGAGTTTTGGAAACAAAGTGGGAGTCGATCGCGCCTGGCGATGAATTAGGTTGCGGCGAATTGTCCGTCTAATAGGGTTTTCTTCCATCTTGTTGGTACGTATACTATTCTGGAAGTTGGGAAAGAAAGGGGGGTCGCAGAAGGCCGATGGTGGTAGGACCGTAGTATTACGTGTAGCACACGACTAAAAGAATCGGCGTTCTCCCAATTCGACCTCGTTGCGACCAGAAGTCAGGGCTATTAAAAACTTTTCAGGGAGTTCGTCAGCGGGGAAAGAAAGGGGGAGGGGAAAATCGATTGGCGTGAGTAACGCAATGTTCTCGGAAGTAATTGGGTACGAAGTCGAGCTGTGAGTGAAGGCCGTTGCGAGCAATTCGGAAGAATTTCTTATGCCGTGCCCTTTAACTGAGGACGAGCAGGGACAAGGGAAATAATCGGAGGGGAAGCTTGGAAGGGGGCGGGGGGCGCGAAGTTATTTGATGCGGGTAAACTAGCGGAGCAAAAAAAGGGAAAAGTGATATTCGGGGACAAAGGCAAGGCGGATTTTTCCTGGGGCTTGTGAGGGAGGGAGGACGAAAAGAAAGGGGAAGGGGGGCACGCCAGCCCGAAACGAATGGGTGGGAGAGGAGCGTGAGGGGGGACGGAGATAACAGAAAAGGGTGAAACCGCAAGAAGCGTGGGGGAAATGGTATTTGAAGGAAATCTTTAGGAAGGGAAAGAAACGGTACGAGAAAAAAAAAAAAGAGTAGGAGTAAAGGAGAGGGAACATAAAGAAAGGGTGCAGATGCAAAAGGAAAACGACCCAAAAAACGCTGTTTTGACGAGAAGACTCTGGACGCCCGGATCAAAAAAAAAATCATGACTCCTAGAGAGGACAATAATCGACTCGTTCGGCGTCCACAAGGGAGAGGTAGCAAGCCCGGAAGCCTCCGCAACCGCGCACCAAACCACAAAGAAGAGAAGCGAAGTTGTAAACGAGGGAAGGGCCATGGGCAGTCTAAAAAACCCAGATTAAACACCAAACAGATCCAAATAAATTAAAGAACTAAGAGAGGGCAGAGACGAAGGGCTCCTCTTCTAGAGCATTTCATTGCGAAAGCCGCATCAGTTCATCGGGGATCGTTGAACGTAGCGGCGCAGAAAACGCCACAACATCCGACACTTAACTTCTATACAAACCTGGAGGAGAAAAGAAAAAAATCGAAGAGAAAGAGGCAATCAACCGCATAACGCAAGAAAAGAATGGTTAAGCGAAATGACGTTTGGCCAAAAGAAGGAAAGCGATAAAATCAGAAAGGAAAGAGCAGAAGGAACAGGGTGGTGCTCGACCCTGCTACCTCTTGGCACAACCTCAAGCCACAAATCGGCGACGCGCGAAGTCGTGATTGACCCATAAAAACTTCAATCCTTCTATCCCAGATATTACCAAAAAAAAGGAAACAAAAAGAAGCGAAAAAAGGAGGGAAAAAAGAGGACTTGAATAAGAAAGACCTAAAAGCGCGATCCCTAAGAACAAACCGACCATCTAGAACAAACCTGGGGCGGAGCGCAAAGAAAAAATGTCTCCTTCTTGATCGAACGTTGGGGGGAAGGAGGACCAAAAGAAAGGCCGTTCAGCAAGCCGACATGCGAGGGGATCCTTTGAGCATTCTCGGAAACCGAAATACAGTGATTGAGAAACTCAGACCACTCAATCCCGTATCCCCCAACCGACAGCCGGGGAAAAAGGAGTTGAACTAAAGGGGGAAACTAAGGAGAAAATCTGCCAGGCGGCCAAGCAAGGCAAGGGGCGCAAAAGTGAACGAAAGCCGGACAACGACCATTTACGCCCAGACTCAGGAGCAGACAAGAAAGCAGATTTGAACGGCTATTCGCCTAGATTCTCGCTCAGGGGCGGAAAAAACAAAGAGTGAGAAAAATTTCGCAGGCAGTATTGTGAGCCTTACTGTTGTGGGGGGGGATAGAGGACAAAGAGGAAAGGACTCTCGATGCAAAAGTTTCGACTGAAGGCGGACAGACATCGGGCCTCCAACCTGATCCGGGGGAGAAGGAGTCAGGTAGACTACAGCTGGCGAAAACACGGGGGGAGACCCACGCAGAAAACCGGGCCTAAAGGCTGGAAGTGTGGAGGGAAATGCAATGAAATAAGGGAAGCCGTCTAGCAACTTAAGGAGACTAAAGACAATCGAGGCGCAAGAAACACGCTCTTCGGAAATTGAGAGAAGTGAAAACCGAATATCGAGATCAAAGAGAGTCGGTCGCTAAGCTCTGGCTGCCGCAAGGAAATACAGTCTCTGCAAACCAGACTCGTACTCAACAGCCTAAGGCTAAGCGCTAAAAGCCAGACCACACGTCCCAAAAACCGAGGAGTGAGACCCAAAAGAGTCCACAGAAACTTTACACGGGAGGCTCGATCGGAAGGAAAATAGCAGTTGAACACAAAAAAAATTTTGTCTTCGGCGCAGAAGAAAAAACTCGGAGGAAACAATCAACTCGACGAAAAAAAAAAAAAATGGTCTGTCTCCTCTTCAGCGTCACGAGAAGGAAACGTATCGCCGAGGTGCGGAGCTCTACGGGCGCAGCGGCGAGGATATATTAACTTTACGTCCACCTTCAGGGAGAAACAAGGAAAAAAGAGGGGGAAAATCAAAAACCGCCACAAACTTTCAGGAAAAAAGAGAACGCGAGATTGGCGAGTTGTGGGCAGCTTCGATTCACGAAGCAGGAAAAGACATCTGTAAAGGAGGGATCTTCGGAAAGGGAATCGCCAAAGCGCTCCGGCTTTAAAAGGCAAAAGCAAATCGGAACTCCCCAAAGAAAGCCCAAAAGGAGCAGAGCCGGGGCGCTGATCTAAAACCGCTCCCGACTACCACGCCTCTGTAATTGCCATCCATCTCTCCAACAACTTTCTTCGAAGATAGAAAAGGAGCATGGAAAGGGACAGCAGGGGGGAGGGAGGCGGATTGGTGTCGATAAACCAGTGAATTAACTGAAGGCATTGGTGTTAGGGTAAGGGTGGTTGCCCTTATAGGAAACGGACTTATCTCTTTAAGATTTGACGTGTCGAAGAGAACTGGCAAAGTTTCAGTGGTGGCGGCGGAATATAATCTTCCCAAAACGCAAGAGAGCGAGTTCTCAGGAGAATTGGGGGGGGATGCGAAACTGTTGTATCTGATCAGGGGGGATTTCTCCGAAAGGACGAGCGGCGATCTAGAAGGGTACGGTAACAGGTAAATCAAAGACAGACGGCTAAACCGAGAGATACAAGCACCGCACAGAAGGGACGAGAGGGTGAGGTCTCAAAGTGAGAGAACCTTGTAAAGCCAGCAGCTGCAAAGGGGTTAAGTTGAAGCGTTGTCCGGGAGGACTGTATTACTTCACTGGCGGGGAGGAAAAATGCGAGAAAAAAGTGTAATGTGTGAAGAGAGAAAAAGGAAGCGGAACCGGAAGAAAAATGGTGTGGCTGTAGCTGTGGAAAACAAAAAATACCCGAGATTTGCCCAAGTGGGGGAAAGGGTGTGGGCGCTGCTGCCGGCAAAAAGAGGCATCGTCGGGGAGCCCGGGGTCTATGCTTAGAATTGTAGATATCCGAAATTCAGTTGCAAAGGCTTAAGCTAAACGTCCCGTGCTCAGGTTTCTCGAAACGGCTGATAGGTGCAGGATACTATGGACTTCCATCGTGTCGAGCAGCTATGTTTGGCGGGGATTCCACGAAGGGGCGAGGGCTTCGACTTCGGTGCCAAGGTAGAGGCAGCGCATTGTTAGATCGTTGCAGGAGGGAAAGGTGAGAGCCTGCCTTAGAAATCGGTCTGAATGAAGCTTTGGACCGACGGTATTTTTTGGGGGTGAGAGGCGGGCGCCTCCCCCTTAGGAGAGAGTGACCATTCGTCATCGTTGGTCAATCTCTGAAAAAAGATAGCAGAAACAATGCTGGCGGCGAGCATTCTAGAACAAATTGAAGACAAAGGGTCAGGTGAGAATGAGGCGATCAATAGCATTTACTGTAGGGGGGTCTGAAAATCAGGGTGGGGAGGGCGGTAAATGGGGTTTTCATTCTGTCAATCTAAAGGAGGAAAAAGAAGGGCGGCGAGGAAAAGCGCGAAGTCTTTCAACAACGGTAAACGAAAGGGGAAAAAACGTAGAAGGGTTTGGGGGGACCCCGCTGGGGATTTTATTTTATAAATCAAAAGGGGGGGGAGGAAGAACGGAGTGTTGTCATGCAGTCCGAGCAGAAAGTGGAGTGGCGAATCGACTAGACCGAATGACCCGGTGGCGACCACCGGCCAAAAATGGGATTTCCGAGACCCGCCGGTCAATAGAGGAGGGGGAAGATGGGCATGGTTTTTTCTTAGTGTAGGGAGGCCGTAGAGGATGAGGTAGCATGGGTTTTAGTACAGTGGGGTCCTTCTACTATTTTGGGGAGCGTGAAAAGAGGGGGTTATAAAGCAGAGGGAGTTAATTGAGGGGCACGTTCGAGGGCGGGACGCCGATTGGGGTGTGTAAGTTGTTCCAGGGAGTGTTTTCCGCAAATCGAGGGAACGGAGAGGAGGCGGTCGTGTAGACCGCGAAAAAATTTCGTCGCGGAAAAAGTATCATTGATGGAGGGAGGGGGCAAGGAGGGAGCTCGAGGGCAAAACATGCGAGATTTCTTTAGTCCGTCATGTGGGAAGAGAAGTTAATTGGGGGCGTTCTGAGAGGGGGGGAAAGTGGAGATAGGACAATTGACGTCAGCCGAAGGTTTCGGGGCGGAGGTATGAACAGGGTGATCGAAGGCCAGCCAGCTCCGCCGTGCTTTCTCGGGGAACCTACTGCTAATAGGGACATGGGCAAAAAAAAAGAGGGGGGGGGTGAGAGAAAAGAATAGGGGTAAGAACAAACCGTGGGCCAGGAGACGAAAACCTAATCGGGGAGATGTGTGTCACAGGATGGGGAAGAGGGTAAAGCCATCTTCTTCCGGGCACCCACAAAGGCCCGATGAAAGTGGGTTTTTAAGGAAGAGTACATGGAGGGGGAGAAGAGATAAAAGATGAAACCATGTTTGGTCCAGTTACGGCCGGGTAAGGAATCGGAAGAAAAAAAAAAGAGGAGTGGTAAAATAGATATATTCCAGCTTAAAGAGACCAGCAGGAGGGGAAAAAGAGACCCAAAAGGAAGTTGGAGGGTGAACGATCGAAGGATCGGAACCGTGTCAAAGAAAAATGAATACATCTAGAGAAAAAAAAAAGGGCAAATCGGAAAAAGGATGGAGTGAACAAAGCTCTTGCCTCTCCTATCCCTACCAGAAAGAAAAAAAAGAAAAAAAAAGAGGGGGAAGGTGTCAAAGAATGAAAGGAAAAGGTGCATCTTAGCTATAAAGATGGGAAGAAAAAAAGACTCAGAAGAAAGTCCAATTACACGCGTAGGTTCCCTTCACTAAATCTGCTACTTTTCGGACACGAAGGGGGAGAAAAATCTGGAAGGGGGAAAGCTGAGTCCGAAAATTCGGCTAATTGGGGTGAGAACCTCATAATAAAGAAAACAGCGAAAGACCGAAACAATTACGGATATACCACTTCTTCTACAATCCCAGCGAAAAGAGGGAAAGAGGAAACGACCAGGAAAGGAGGAAGAGAAATCACTGATGCAAAGATAGCTGAAATCAGTAAAAACGGGAAAGAGGGGAAAAGATCCGAAAGCGAATCTTTGCAAGGAGGTCTCTAAACCTCCCCCAAGGCAAACTCGACGAAGAGAGGAAAAAAAAGCGGAATGGGACCAGAAATACCTGCAATCAGAGCTTAAAAAGAAGAAAAATAAAAGAAAGGAAAAAAGGAGCGAAAAAAACCCTGCTCTTCATTTAATCGAGACCTACGGGCGCGAAACCTAAAAAAAGAAAGGAAAATCGAGAAAAGAAAGAAGACCCCAGGATGGGGAATCACATTGCAACCGGGAAAAAGAAGAAAGTTTAATGGGTTCAAACATAAACGGAAGAAGTACAGCAAAAGACCGAGCACTCGGACACAAGGTAAGCAGCTAGTTAAAAAAAAAAAAAGCCGAGGGACTAGAAAAAAGGGAACAAATTCAACCAAGTCTAAAATCGGGAAACCCCAATGAAAGAACCGGCAAGGTTTTCAACAGTGGGGTCAAAAATACTCATCAAACCTCTCCCGAAGAAGGTGCAATTAAGAGAAAGGACTTACAAACCGAAAACGGAATACCTAACTGCTAATAGACGCAAAAACACACACAGAGACAAAAAAGAAGGGAGGACCTCCCGCGCAAGTGCAGGAAAAAATTTTCTTTATCAACTACTCGCGAGGGAGAAGAGAATGGGGTTTAGCGGATGATCCACAAGACGGCAAATTTGTGGAGAAAAATCCGTTAACCTTCCAACAACCTGGAGTGAAAGAGGTCCCCGAAGAAGGAAGAGAGAGAAGCAATAAAACCTCACCCCGCGCGAAAATGAAGAGGTGGTATTTTAAAACCGGCACAAATCAGTTTTGATCCAGTTCTATCAATGACGGGGGATAGAAAGAAACAAAACATCGACGCCACGCTCATGCCATAGGATCCATTCAAAAAGAAGTCCGTGAAAGCAAGGGGGGGGAGGGGATTTGAGAGATGTGGCGAACAATTTTATGGGATAAAAACGTCTCAAAAGCAAAACAAGAAAGATATTCTCAAGGAAAGAATCTAGACATGCGATTTCATCAAGCAAAAACCGGGAGGGAAAAAAGAGAGAAGAGGAAAAAAGCGCTCAGGGCAAAGAAAAGGGACAAAGGGAGAAAAAGAGACAGTACGTTGAAAAACACCAAGAAAAAGGGTGGCTTAAGTTCTTCTACTCGCGGGACTACGCCATCAGCACGTCACAAGAAGTAAAAAAAGCAGACGAGAAGTAAAAAGAAAGCTGGCAGCGTAAAAGGCCTGATCACCAAAAACCACAGAAAGGAGGTCGAGACGGAATACCTCTCTCAAAAGGGATGGAAAAGAAGGGAGGACAAAGGACTATGGAAAAGAAATCCCTCCAGACGGAGAAGCAAATATAGTACAAGAAACTGGACTAAAAACGCGAAGCGAAAATCGTATATCTTTGGTCTCTTAGATCAGACACCGTACCAAAGGTCGGAAAAGAATACTCAGGATCCACATGTCCGGCAGGACTAAGAAAAGAGCCGCGGGTCTTTAGAAAGGAAGCCCAAGGCACGTAAATATTTCCACCTAAAAAAAAGAAATCCCAAAGCATATTCAAATGACGACCCGAAAAAGGGGAAAACACCAAGAAAGAAGAAAACAGAATGGAATGTACACTAAAACAGAGCACGGGAAAAAGAGATGGATGGCGGGTTCCAAGGTCCATCTTCTTTTCGGAACTATGGAGGAGAAAAGTTGAGGGGAACCGGGAGGAAGAAGGGAGAATGAGCGTGTGACCGTGTGGGTGACGTGTTGACACGGATAAAGCCACGGACTCTAGGAAAAATACTGACTCTACGGTGGGAGAAAAAAAGAGCGATGGGCATAAGTTCAAACTGTGGCGGCGGGCATAAGCAAAAAAGCGAAGTAGAGGAGAAGGAGAAGTGTTTAGCTTTGGGAGTCGTCTGTGGGGACCAGGAGGAGGAGAAAGGGGAGAAGAAGGGGGGGAAAACAATCCCGTAATGCAAAGAAGATAGAGAGAAAAGGCCGGGGTAAGCACGTTGTCGAGAAGAAGCTTGATCTGGGAAAAAAGGAGGATAGGGGGGAGCTCGTCGAGTTGATCGAGGAGCTGGGAGTACCGGCGCAAGAACATGTCAAGAAAGTGTGGACTGGGGGGTTGGCAGGAGCGATGACGGACGCGTCTACAGCGGAAGGGGAAACCGGGGGGGAATGAGACAACTCGTCCAGAACACTCGGGCGTTAAGGGTGGGAGATGGAGGAAGAGAAACGCTGAGGGTAGGCGGCTATGTAGGAAGTGGGAGGAGCGTTGGAGATAAGTGGGCACACAGAGAAAAATAAACAGGGCCATATTTTATAAAGGGGATATTCTTGATCATAGGGAACGGCGTGGGGAAGAAGCAGAGAGGGGGGAGGAGTCCTCGCAACGCTTGAGCTGAGGAAATTGGGGGACCGAGAATAAACATAGAGCAATTGCGCGCTGGGAACTGTATTTTGTCTCTACTATACGGGGAAAAAGGAGGATGCAGAAAAAAAGTTATTTGGGAGGTGGGGTGGATCGAAAAAAGACATCGGAGCGGAAATTCGTCCCTCTGTCGCGATCCAAAAGAGGAAGGGCCAAGAAAGGGGAGGCGCAAAGGAAGAAAATAAAAGGGGCCCTGCGATTCATGGGGCAGCTAAAGGGCCTTTCACTTCGTGGAGGGGGCGGGGCGAAGACGAGTCGAGGAGGTAAATGTTGGAGGTGTCAAGGGATTACTCCTTCTTCAAAGAGGCGGCTCGCGGGGAAAAGAAAGGAGTGCAAAAGAAAAGGTAAATATGCGGGGTGGGGGAGAGCTGTTTGGAACTTTAAATGGCCTTGGTAGAGGGGGGCAGGGAAAGAGGGTTTGTCAGAGAGAATCCAAGGGTCCTAGTCCTTGCAAAATATCCGAAATCCATTAAATTCCGGTACAAGCACGAAAGGCATGAGGTACTCATCACTCCCTCTGGTCCTTCGTGGATATATTTTGAAAGGTGCGTGGGGGGGGGAGGAGAATAGGCGAGGTAAAGAGGAGGATGAAATGAGAGCTGTTGCACGTCGAATTTTGAGGGGTGCGTCGGGGTGGATAGAGTGACAGGTGCTTGATGGGCAGGGAAAAAAAATCGAGGTAGGCGCGGGCTGATTGGTAAAGGAGGTGGACCTAGGTAGCGGTTTAGCACGACTCGAGCAAGATTCTCGTCTTGGCGTGGCCTCCGTTCTAAAGTTCTCAACCCTGTCAATGGAGAGGGAGGGAGGTCTAGGGGGAAGGAAAAAGTCGTAAAGTACTTCGAGGTTCAGGCCCCAGATAGACTAAAAGTCAACGTCATGGGAGAGGGCGGGGGAGTAGCGGTGGTGGAGTTCAAGGCAGAACTTTCGAAAAGGAAAAGCGATTTTCACTGGATGGTCCGTCACTCTAAAAAAAAGGAGGTGCCAGAACCATGCCGTCATCCCTTACTTTTGGAACAAGAAGAGATAATACGGGGACGAGAGAGGGGTGATAGAATCAAAATATCATAGGAAAAAACGCATTTGATAGAGGGGAAAAAGGAGGGATGCTAGTCGGGGGGGAAGAGGCCTGGGGGAGGGTTTCTGGAGCAGAGCTGAGGCAAAAGAATTTTGGACGCCAAGATACAGGGATAATGATGTAAGGTGTAAGGGAGATACCGATTCCAGGTGAACGCAATAAAAATCTTTTGTGTACTGGGGTAAGGTCATTCAGGGGTTATGGAAGGGGAAATCGAGAGAAAAAAAACACGGGAGGAGGATGAGAGATGCTTAGCGAGGGAAAAAACCTGAATTAAAAAAGATGACTTCGGGGGTCACAGAATCGAATATGGTAGAAGACCTTATCACACCCATGCCGACTTAAAAAAGGGAACTCCTCGGGATGAGGGAAAAACAGCGAGTGAACTAAGGCAGAGGAACTCCGAAAACCGCCACCAAGCAGCGGAAAACGACCGAGGGTAAAGAATATCAGATAAACAGGGTTTGAAGAATGACTCAGCCTATTATCCTACGAAACCGTTCTCAGACACTCACTTATCGGAGAAAGTTAAACGGACGAAGAAAGACTTCAGACGGGGATCGAAAACCAAAGATCCTTGGACGAACATAAGAAAAAAAAAAGTCCAGACTAAGGGTGACGTAGAACCGAAAGAAGGAATCGAATCCAAAAAAGAGGAAAAACGCACAATTAAACTGAGGAAAAAGAAGGAAAACGGAAAGAAAAGGAGAGAAAGCAACCAGACCGACCGCAATCCTTCAAGTTCAAATAGACTCACAGAGAATAAAGGGTGGCGCCAAGGTTTCGCGATCTATAAACTATCAGACCGAATTCTCAAACTGTGGGGGCCGAAAAGGAAGAATGATTAACCGCACCATAGGAATCGACCTATCGGAGGAAAAGAAGCAACAAAAAATTATTAAAACCTATTACAAAAAACTCCAAAGCTTAAAAAAAAAAAAGACGAAACCAAGGATATTCAAGGGATAAGATATCCAAAAACCTCAATTGACACAAGAAAAAAAAGAAAAGAAAGAGAAGAAAAAGATGGAAATCGAAAAATCACATTTGCACGGCCGGCGTCAGAAAGTTTATGGAGGAAGAAAAAGAAAAAGAGTCGGAAGAGAAAGCTCTTCTCCGCGACAGAGTACACAAGAAGCTCTACAACAGGAAAAAGAGACCACAGACAAAACGATAACCACCACAAAGAAAACCTTTACCCATGTTCAACATTCTTTTGCCCAACGACTGGGAAAGATGGGGCAGGGAGAAACGAAAGGAAGGGGGAAGCCGGAAGAAACCACGGGAACGGCAGTAGAGAGGACGAAAAAAGAATCAGTTGCAGATATTATCTCCTCATTAACACCTAAAAGTGGACAACTGGGAGGGGGGGGGGGCGCAGGGAAAGAGAGGGTGGCCTGCTATTAGATCTAGAAAAGATGCGGAGTAAAGAGAGCAGATCGCAACGTTTTCGTAGGATTACAAGAGGACATACATCAAAGGAGCATGAACCGAAAGACTCCTCTCGGAAGGCATAAAGCAAAAAAAGGCGAAATCTGAGGGTTTTAACAGGGGAGGAAAAAGAAACGAAGAAGGCGAAGCCCTTCGGATGATCCAACGAGAGGGGGCTCAAAACGACATAATAGGGAAAACGAATCGAAAAGAGAAAAAAGGGAGGTTAAGTCATCGCTTGTAACATTTGAGAAAGAATAAAAAGTCTCTGGAGAAAGAAAAGAGCAGGGAGAAGTTCAGGAGATGCGCTCAAAGAGCCACAACAACAGGGAGTTTACCAGTCTCAAAGTAAAAAGAGGAAAGGGAGGAGAGAGCGGGAGGAGAAGGAAGGTGAAACACGCCAAGGAAAATGGGAGTTCGGGGGAACTCTCAGAGGGGGAAAAAAAGCATCAAAAAGGATTCCCCCCAACGAGCGGAAGAGAGGGAGCCGGCAGAGGAAGCAGAAAATGACAACACTAGGCGGAAGGGGGTGGAAAATCGGAATGGAGGCCTAGTATTATTTCCTGTAAAAAAAGAGGCAAAGCCGCAAATAAGGAGGGAGAAAAAAGAAAAAAAGATAGTAAATTCCAGGGCACGCGCTCGGCGAAAAGGGGGGGGGGGAAATTCTATTCCTATAAGAAAAATCTGGCAGGAGGGGCCTTCAAAAGCATTCAGAGACAGAGAGACACAGCATCAAGAATAGTTTCTGAAAGTTCCCCCTCAAATAGGGACTATGGAAAAAAGACCCTCCGCAAAGAATCGGGTCATTATGAGGAACTCCGAGAAGCAGTGGAACTAAAAGTATATACACCAAAACAAACAGAAAAAAAAGATGGAAGGTGGGGGGGGGGGGGAAAAACCATTCTTCCAACGAGGGGGCGTATATGGAAGGGGAACAATTTAACGGCATGGGGTAGGGGTGTTTCTCTCGTGAGCCGCTTCTGATAAGTGACGGCGGGGGGGAGGGGTGGGGGGGAAGAAGGTTGAACGTTTGCCGGGGTGGACAGTATAAAAACAAAAGAAGAGGGAAGGGAGAGAGCTGCCATTGAAAATATCTCTTGGAAATTAGTGGGGTAGGGGGGGAGAGGGGGGAGAGGAACGCGGGACCGTGTTAGAAGAAATGGTGAAGGAGGCGGAGGATTACTATGATACGGAGGGAACATGGGAAGTAGAAAAGAAGAAGAAAGAGGCCTAAAAGACTCCTCACCCTGTTCAGGAGGGGCTGTGTCGGGAGAGGGAAGAGGACCAAACTCTTTTTGATCGTATTGTGATCGCCGGAATCCGGGGGGAAAAAGGGGAGGCGCTGCGAAGCGCGAAATTCAAACAAGGTTTCAGAAAAGGGAAAAGTGAAAGGAGCGCGAACGATTACCTGATTGTGCATGTGCAAGGGGGGGGGTCACTAGACTAGGAGGGGGAAAAGGGGTGGAGATTCCGACAGGAGAATAGGAGTAAGGAAAAATGTCGCCTCGGGATAGAAAGGTTTAGCGAATCATTTGCTGACATACTAACTGAAGAGGTTGAGAGATAGGAGGTGGGGGGAAAATCCTATAGTGGTTCCAGACTCGGATGTTTCGCACGGGGGGAAGAGAAGCTAGAAAAGGAGGGCATTGCACGGTCCATCATCATCTCATTCGCGTGCTGCGTTTAGGGAGCATTCTGATGAGAGTAAATGAAAAGAAGAAACTGTTGGGTCAAGTGTAAGTCAACCGAAAAAAATATTAGGAGAAAAACAGGAGGACTGGGAGACGAGCCAAATATCATTCTCCAACGTCGCTAAATGATAAATAAAGAGGGGGGAACGGGGATCGGAAAGAGGTCATGAAAAAGCATTCAATCTGAGGTTGCGATCTGGACTTCGAGGGGGGTAAAAGGGTTGGAGGGGGGAAAGGAGGTGCTAGAAATGCTCGGAACTTGGGCCAGGAAAAAGAGGGGGTCACAACAAGGAATGGGAAGAAAGTGTTCGTTATCAGTCTGAGTTGGGGGGGGAATCTTTGAGAGATGTAGAAAAGAAAAGTTTAATCCTCCGTTGTTTTCAGGACATGAAGAAAGGCAGAGCCGAGGGAGGTCAGGAGGATGTGAACGAAGGATTTGGAGCCTCACTTTCATACCGGAAGAGCAATGTGAGGTCGGTAGCGCTAAAAGGCCTTTTCTTCTTCGGGGTTTATAATTGGGAAAGGGGGGTGATTCTGGGAGAGAGAATAGTAGTCGAGAGGATGAAGGACAATGTGTGGAGAAAGGCGGAGAGGTGGCGGAAGGACGGTTGGAATATGTAGAGTCGGCAGGGGGGAAAGGGAAGAATGGGAGGCGCGGGAGACGAGGGTTAAAAAGGGGAACCTTAAGTTTGTTCAAGGTAGGGGCTCACCTCGAAAAAGGAGGAAGGAAAGGAGGTTCTGACTGGAGGAGGAAGAGGGGGGAGAAAAAAGGTCATTTCCTGCTGGTCGATGTCTCTGGAATGAGAAACGTCGGATGAAAGCTAGGGGAAAGAGGTCAAGATGGGAGTGAGAAGAAGGGTAACGGTGTTGATTGTCTGGCTTGGACGGGAGAGGACTGGCAAGTGAGGAAGGGAAAGGAGTGGAATGTGGCGGGGGGAGAGACTAGGGAAGAAGTTCGGGATATGAACCATGCCCTTCCCACTATCTTTCAAGGGAAAAACGATTAAGGGGAAGGAAGAGAGGGGTTAAGAGACTTGGGTACAAACCTTGGAAGGTGATATTGTGAAAACCGGGAGACTGCGGGTTTTTGGAAAGGGGGAGGTGTGAGAGCCAGGCGGGCGGCGTCCATCACGTGTGGGGTGAACACCACCATATCAAGAGAGGGGAAAAAAGGGGGGGAAAGAGCGAAAAGGAAGGAGGTTGGAGCAAGGAGAAGAATTCGTAGATTTAAACTCGCATCGTTTTTTGAGAACGTGGGAAGGCAAGGCAACGGAGAAATGGAAAGCAGAGATAAAAAAAAAAGAAGGAGGAAAGATAGATGTCCAGAATGCTTAAACCAAAGAACGTCGAAAGGCAAAAAGAGACCAAAGAGGGCCGGGTCAGAGATAATGCTTTTATCCTGATAAAAAGACCGAAAAGGAAAGCAGCTCTAGAAAACTTGCATTCCGGAAAGGGCGTGGCGGACCAAAGCGGCGGGAGAAGAGCAGCCGAAAGAAGCACACGAAGAATCCATGACTTAAAAAACTCCTCATCTCGAGTTTACACCCAGAGGGCCAAGGTTGTAAAGAAAAAAAAAAAAGACGACAGAGAATACAAAATCCTTCAAACACTTTCGGCAACAGAAAGGAAGGGGAAAAGACGGCATGAGAAGAGGAGCGGAAAAAGAAAGAAAGTGTTTTACTCCTACTCCGAAAAAGGAGGCAAATGACGAGAGCACAGAAGAGGAAGGAAACACACAGCCGAAGACCGCACCGACGGGAGACCCTGAGCACCCAAAAAAAAAGAGAGAAGTGGGAAAAGAGAAAAATACGAAGGAAATCCAATTTCTCATTCTTACGAGACAATAGAAAGGGACCGTGGGAGAAATAACTATTGAGGAAAAGAGTAAAATAGAATCTTTCGCAGATTATTCAGAACCACCTGCACAAAAGAGGAAATCGGGGACCGAGCAGAACCGTTACGGGCACCTTCAAGAATGAGAGCAACAGGGAACAAACCGATGAACGGAAACCGCTCGAAGACGAAGGAGAAAACAACCAAATCAATCTGAACTAAGGCCTAACAAATCACCGGCAAACCTAGGAGAAACCAGGATGCGAGAGTAGAAAAAACTCACTTTGCGCTTGCCGGCTGTTCAATTCAGGAGGAGGAAATCCCGGAGAAGGAGAACCAAGACCGACTCAAGCGGCAATGCACCAGCGAGAAAAACGAAACCAGAAGCAGAGAAACTCAATAAAGCAGCCCAACATCTCTCCGATGTAACCATGAGTCAAAAGTCGGGGACCCGAACTGGGAGAGGAGGGCCGCTTGGCCCGAAGCCGTGAATCTGCATCCTAAAGCCTATTACAAAAAGAGAGAGCGAACGCACTAAATTTGAACTTCTATTATCAATTTAAATTCCTCGCGAATGGCTTAATGGGGGGGTGTGAGAAATGGAAGGGGAGGAGGGGAATAGGACTTGTAGATCGACCAAAAGGTCCTCTCGGGCCTCTGTCAAGGTTGACCCGGGGAATAGAAACCCGACGAAAGGGGACGTAAGGTCATGAGCCTACGATCATCCTCTCGCGAGAAAGAAAAAAAAATCAAAAAGACAATGACCGCTTACTTATTAAAAAAAGGGCCATAAGCCATCCGAATAATTGAAGGTATCACTTCAGAGCTACGAAGAAACAGAGAGGGGGCGCGAAACAGCAATATAGGTGACGCCATGAAGAAAAAAAGACTGGCTGTCAAGACTCACGGAGTGAGGCTTCAGGCGGAGAATAAAATTCTCTTAGCTTGCATAAAGATCGGCAGGAACCTGCCAAATGCGACATGGAGCGGCAAAAAGACACACTTCAATTGGGATCTGCCCAAAAAAAAACCAAGGGCAAAAAAAGGCGGAAATATCGTCTTCACCTTCTTTAACACCAGGAAATTGGGAAAAGGTCAAAAAGAGAAGCCGAGGGAGCTCGAATGCATCCGGCCGAGAACAGCCGAAGAAGAAAATTATCGGTCAAAAGGAGGAATGAGGTAGACGCCCAGGGAACCTCAACCCCGGACATTCAGGACTCGATAAATAAGGAGAAGGATAAAATGTCCAGGGGTGTACGGTACACCTTATAGAGAAAGAGGGGGAATAAATCTAAAGTCAAGCCGCAGAATTACAAAAGGTGACAGAAACAAACTCGGAGAATCTCAGGCTAGAAGGGAAGGCGCAAGCAGTAGGGGGATGAACACCTCCCCAGAAAATCAGGAAAAAGGAAGCTCTGGAAAATGGAAGAAGAGACAAAGAAGCAAATCTCTCTCATCTTATAAGGCCCACGCAAAGAGGGAAAAAAATAGTGAAACCACAAAAAAGGAAAACATCACCGCTGTCCCTCAACTAGTGGTTGGGGGGGGGGGGCAACAAAGAAAGGACTAACAAAGATCAAACATTGGAACGGAAGACCATACACACAACACTTATTAGTGTACATAGTTTATGAGGGGCAAAATTACCGCGGCGGGGGAGGAAAGGGGGGGGGTGGCAGCTTTAGCTGCTATAGGAACGTCGTTGTTGGGGGAAGGGGGAAAGAGGGGGGACTTTAAAAGAGCGCCGATAAGCTGGCCTCTTCAATGGTCTCAAAAGTCGTGTGGAGAAAAGAAGCTGCCCAAAAAAAAGAAATAAGTCGCATGAGAGGCGCGTATATTGTGGTTCTAAATGTAAGTCTGCGGCGGTGATTTCTAAGAAATGAATAGAAGGGTGGGGGACGTAACGAAATCCTCTGGATTAGAAAAATCGAAGCAGACAGAAAGAGGCCCGGGAGGAGGGCTGTGGCGGAGTGCTCGACGCGGGAACAACTCAGTGAATCGGGGATAGTGGTGAAGTAGAGGGGAAAAGGGGGGATGGCTACCTGCTTTCTGCCGCACTGAGGTTACCGTGGGGTGGGAAAAAGCCCGGGGGAAAGCCAGGAACGCGACCTGAACAACTATTGTGTCCTAATATTCCTCGAGTTGCTGGGGGGAGGTGTGGTTGAGATTCTCTCATGATCACTTGGGGGGGAAGGAGAAGTAATGTCCGGAATGGGGTGAGAAGTTGTATGAGGGAGGACGCTGAAGAACAACAATTGAGAGGGGCCTATATGATTGCAGGAGAAAGGGCGCAGAAGGGGGGGAAAGCCTGTTTGACTGGCACGACTAGCCGAGAAAGGAAATGAAGGGTAAATAGAAATCTCCTTTTGAGGCTTTCTTGGGGGAAAAAAACATCGATGGGAGATCAGAAGGGGAAGAGCAGATGTTTGAGGTCACTGATACGACACTGGAGAGGAGGATTGACTGAGGGAGCTGTCGGAGTAAAACAAAATATGCCGAACGCTGCAGAAATTACTCACTCGTTGGAAAAAGACAATTAAAAAAAAAGGAAGCGAGCATAAGGAGAGAGGGAGAGGAGGCGCGCGGAGTTCGTCACAGTTATTTTCGGTTGGTGAATTAGAACAAGAAAAAAGAAGGGCGGGACAGAGAAGTCGAACGTCGGGGGGCAAAAAAAGGTGACAATCATTTTCCCAGGTCGGCGCTGTTGGAGAAATGGAGTAACTGGGGGGGTCGAGAAGGGGTTTAGAAGGGACCGGAGTGTCCTATCAAGGAACCGAGCGCCGCGAGGCGGATGGAAAAATCGCCGATTTGAATTCCCAAACACTTACCAGAGGCGCGGTGATGGGTAAAAGATATCCATCCGGGAGGCTCTTCGAGAGAGGGAGGTTGGGCTTCGGTCGGGAAAAGGACTTCTCGATGAAAGGAGGGAATGCGGTTGTGAGAAAAAGGGTCCTTCTACATTATGGGAGTCCATCGGTTGAAAGGGGGGTAGAAGCTTGCAGGGGATGGGGGAAAGTTCAATGAAGGAGGAATGGGCGCAAAGGGTGGTATTTGCAGTATGCTGTAAGCACACCTCGAGACCAAAGGAGAGGAGAGGAGAGGGTGAGATTCTAACTCGGGAGGCAACACTCACCTTGTCGATGGGAGGGAAAAAAAGTGAGGCAGAGAGATTCGAGGGAGAGAAATTCTAGATTGCAGAGGAGGAAGGCGATATTGGGTGCGGTAGACTTTGGCTGCAATCAAAGAGGGGAAACGTCAAGAGGAGTAAGGGGAAAGGGATTATTGCGTCTTCCCTTGAAAGAGGGATCGAGCAAAAAGAAAAAAAAAGCTGCCGTAGCGGGTGCCAAGGAAAAGGAGAAAAAAGTAAGTTAACGGATATGGTGGCTCGACTCAATCGAGCAGAGAAGCACAGTTATTAGGGAAAGAGGGAGGATGTTTAAGAGACTTGGGGGAGAGGGTGCGAAAAAAGAACTTATCGCGTCAACTCTGTTGTCACTACCCGCCCGATGGGGGGAAGAAAAGGAAAATGTTGGTTAAAGAGCTGATTTCATGAGGTGTGAAAAGCGGAGAAAGTCTCAAACTCTTTGAGGAAGGTAGGGGAAGAGGACGGATTATGGGGGGGA
>Ga0179593_1647942_pt1 | contig 19847 bp, 32 predicted proteins | sample CZODoug2_1_08_16_FD_185931 | JGI IMG/M metagenome (GOLD analysis project Ga0179593, IMG submission 185931) | Vadose zone soil fungal communities from Angelo Coast Range Reserve, California, USA - CZODoug2_1_08_16fungal (PacBio error correction) | ecosystem: Environmental > Terrestrial > Soil >...
TGTAACTCTTGCCAAAGGAAAAGAAAGATCACGCAAGAAGGTCATTGACTGCTCGAGGGGGAGTCTAAGAAGACCATCATAAGGGAGAAGGCTTACCTTGGTCATCAAGGGGGGTTACCATACTTCGAGGAGTTGAGTCTGGGGGGATCGGTATATACGCTCTTTCAGGGGTAGAGAAAGAGCAGACAGGGGGGGAGGAAAAAGAGACCCGGTTAATTACTAAACAGGGGAGAGGGATCAGAAGACGGGGGGGTGCATTAGATGGGTGCAACTTCTTCCAGAAAGGATTGCAAAAAGTTATGTCTCCCCGAAGGAAAACCCACCTCGAGGGGAGTGGCATAAAGATCTTGGGAGGAGAAACGCTTACAGCAGCGCATATTAAAAGGGGGAGGGGGGTGTTGCGAGGAAGGGAAAAGGATCTTTATTGGGAGACTAAGGCAAAAATGGCAGAAAAAATATTGGGATCCCTAATATACTCTCATAGGGGAAGGGCTGGATGAGGAGGGAAGGGGACCACTTTCACCTGAGAAGGGAAGAGGCGGAAATGTCAAGGTGGGAGGGAAGAGGCTTCTATGGGAAGAGTGCGCCAGAATTTTTCAGGGGAAAATCCTAAGGTGGGAAAATTACCCCAGGAAAGGGAAAAGAAACACATGAAAAAAGAGGAGAAGTATTAGAGGACCATCAACCGCCTTCGGAAAAAAAGCTCCACATACCAAGAAAGTCCTCCTTTTTCCGAAAGAAAGAAATTTGAGAACAAAAAAAAGATTTCCTCCGAAGGCTCCTCCCAGCGCTAATTCTAAAGGACGGAACGTAACCAGAGGAGGGGGGAAAGGCAATCTCTTGAACCGTTGGGGAAGGAGAGTGTTAGGCTGGGCCAAGGGGGACGCACGCGCTTGAGAGGGGAGCTTGACTTTAGCTATATTTTATCTTAAGAGGGGAGAGCAATCAACGGCACTGTTCGGGAGAAGAGAAAACAACAACTTATTATATTAACGGAAAAGAGGGGGAGTCTGGGACAGGTCGCCACGAAGTCCGCTCACTCTATCAGAAAAAAGAAGAAGCTTCCATCGGCCATTTGCTCAGTGCAGGAGGAAAGAAAAAAAACAAGGAAATCCAACATCCACTTTTCCACGAGGAAAGAAAACTAACCTTCAGAGGCGGACGGCGGCATTAGGGTCCTTTTTTCATCCATCGGGGAAAGTGGAGGGCACGCGGAAAAAGGCTTTTCGTCTTTTTTGCTAAGGGCTGTGGACCGCGGGAGGAAGCGGTTTTCTGGTCTTGTCAAAAGGGGAACAGCTCGGAGAAAAAAGCTTCTTTTTTTGGTGCTCAAAGGGGGGGAACTGCAATTAAGAAAAAAGGGAAAGAGAAGAAGAAAAAAACAATGCTTTTTTAAAGAAGAAAAACGCCACCAGAGGAATATCCTCTCCGATCAGCAAGGAGAGGAAAATCAAGGGAAAAGGCTTATGCTATTACTTCCAAGGAGGGTGGCGCAGGGGGGGGAGTATCTGTAACCATCAAAGAGGGAAGGTTGAAAGAAGGCCAGAATGTGCTAAAGAAGGTCCAGCGGCGAGATGAAAAGAGCGGGAGGGAAAGGCGGCCTTTCTGCGGGTGGGAAGACGGGGAGGAACATAAGTGTCAATAATTTAAAGGGGGAATGTGGAAAAAGGGGAGGAATCCAATCTCCTTCAAAGGGAAGTCGAAACTTCGCCAGGGGCTACTTAAAAGGGGGCAGGAAGCGCATTTCAATCGCTTCTGGGAAAAAAGGGGCTAAAACCTAATCTTTGAAGGAAGGTCCCTCTGGAAAGGACTGCTTCATGTAATCCCGGAGGGATGTTGGGGAGGGGGAGAACCAGGGAACCCATCTGGCATTCAAGACTTCAAGAGGGGGGATCTCTGGAAAGCCAGCGTTACAACTTGAATTTTTATAAGAAGGTGGTGGCCCTCAAAAAAGAGACTTTAGGGGATGTTTTATTTAACTTGGAAAAAAAGGGGGAAGAAATTCTGAGCGGTTTCTTCACATACAGAGCGGGGGAGGGGCGTTAGGAGCGGGGGAGCGTGCCATTTCCCTAGGGGGGTTTTCAAAAAGTGGGACGTTTTTTCAAAAAAAGAAGGATTGGTCCGTCGGAGCGGGGAAGTGGTAAGCAGCAGAGAAAGGACCCGTCACCTTCTTCTTAAAGGGAAAAAAGGAAGCGTCATCAAGGACCAACATAATACAACCCACGCCAAAGGAGAGTTCAAGTGGGTGAAAAAAGTGGGGGGAAGTCTGGAGGAAGAAAGGGGTTTATCTCTCTAAGGGGGTGTTTTATCAGCAACAACACAAGGGGAGACATGAGAAAAAAAAGAGGAGCAGTGGCGTCACCCTTCCTCAAGGGGAAAAAAAAGGGAAAGCCAGAGTGAATTTCGGGTAGAAGGGCAAAGAACAACGAAAACGGGGATTGCCGCGGCTGTCATAGATAGGAGGACGGGGGAAGAAAGGAGGCGACTGGCTGCTGTTTGGGAAGGGGTCGAACACAAGGAAGAAAAACCAGCCGTCCTCCAAAGGCACCAAAAAAAGGGGAGAAGCAAGAATAAGAGGACGGGGGTGTTGATTTTACTTATCCAGGAAGGAAAGGAGGATCACATAAGAAGAGGCTTGAAAAAAGGAAGGCGGCGGCCTCATTTACGGGGATTTGGGGGAAAAAAAAGGGGAACGGAAAACCATTACGACTGGAAGAAAAAAGGGTTAAGAAAAAAAAGGGCTAAACCCTCTGGGGGAGGGAAGGTTGAAAAGAGATCTTCCCATCCGCCGGGTGTAGAGAGAGGAAAAAAAAAAATTGACGGGAAAAAAGGTTTTTCCTTATGAACCGGGAAGGAGCAAGGTTCCCCACCAAAACATCAAGACAAACAGAAAGGGGACTGAAACGGGGAGGGGATGGCAATCTCGAAAGTCTGGATTATAAAGGGAAAAAAGCTGCTACTTAAAAGGGAATCTCCAGAAAGACTTCCCTTGGTGAGCAAGGGGAATTCAAGAGAAAGGGTTTTATTTCCATCATGAGAAAAAATCGGAAGGGGGAAATCTTGTAGCCGTATTCAAAGGGAAGGCATAAACAGACAAAAAAAAAAAAAGGAGGAGAGGAAAGAGAGACCTGTGAGTATGTTTTAGGAAGAAAACCATTGGAAAGAGGAATTTGAAGCGCCGAATAACGAGAAAAAAAAAGAGGTAACAAGGGAAGGAGGAATCGATTAAAAAAAGGAGGACTCTCTTTCTCGGAAGGCTCCGGAAAGGAAATTTTAAAAGTCTGGGCGAGGAAGAGAAGGGGGGAGTTTCTCATTCATCTCCCGGAGGCCCAAAGTGGGGGGGGATGACATAGTTTTGTTGGGGGGGGGAGACCGTAATCGTGAAAAAGGGGCGACTACCGACGGTTTCCTTCCATTGAGTAAGTTATGTTTCGGGAGAAGCTGATTTACGTAGCCAGGCAAACAAGGGAACAGAAAGGAAAAGAGAAGTCGTAAACCAAAAGTCGTACACTGTTTGGAAAGGGAGTTTGAAAAAAAGGAAAAACACGTCAATGAGTCCGAGAGGGGGAAAAAGGAGTGGAGGACCTTAGGAGAGGCAAGCGGCAAAAAAAAAAAGTCTGCTTCTTCCTCTTAGGGGGGGGGGTTTGCTGGAACAGGAGGCTTGCCATTGTGGTCCAAAGGAAAAGAGCGGGGAGAATATAGGTGGGTAAAAGGCAATATCTATGACGCGAAAACAGGAAAAGGTTGAAATTGATAGGGGAAAAAAAACTCTGAAGTACCCTACATTCACTCTTCTGCAAAAAAGCGTGCGTGAGAATACGAAAGCCGCAATGCGCGGGGGGGGGGGCTGAACATTGAGAAGAAAAAACCTGAAGGGATTTAGGGAAGGGAAGTTTTATCCAAATAACTGAAAGGGAGGGTTATGTGAGGTGACCGAGAGGAGGGGTTCGAAGGGAAAGGCAATCCCGGCAATAGGGGATGGACACAAGAGATGCTTTTCCAAAATAGACGAGACGTGGTGTCTGGGAGGGAAAAGATCCATTAAAAAGGGGAAAAGGGGAGCGCAGATACTCACTCCGAAATTTGGCAGAGAAAATTCGAAAGGAGAGGGCCCACTTTCAAGGAAGGGGTAATAAGGGGAAGAGCTAAGAACTCTCAGTGACGAGTCAAAAAATGTGGAAGAGGGAAACCGCTAGAAAGAAAAACAATCCATATGAGAAGGGGGGGGGTCTATTGTGGGGTCTCCGCCTCCACTACCATAATTACCAGGGCACAGAAAAGGGGGAAAATCAGATTGAAAAAGAAAAGGACGTTTGATCTGGTATATAAAGGAAAAGCAGCGCGATTGAAGAGGACCGGAAAAATCAAGGGGGTCGAAGGTGAGGCGGAGAGACATGTTTCCTTAGAAAGCTCCGGGAAAAAAGGTGAGGTCCTATTGGAAGAGAGGGTCTCCAGGGGGACAAAAAAACAACGCCGAAAAAAGGGGAAAGGTGATCGCGTTGCGTAAAGAGGGGGGAAAGGCGCGTGATCTCGCCGAAAGGAAAGGACATGATGGAAGGCGTGGGGAGAACGTGGAACTACACTATTAAATCGCCGGAAGGGAGATGATTCTTCCGTAATACTCAAGGTGCGGGATTAAAAAGGAATACTCGCATCTTAAAAGTGGTGGCGGGGAGGGATATTCCCCGCGGAAGGCTGCCTCCGGTTTTCAAAAAAACAGCAGGAGTGCTTTATTACGTGCAGATTGAGACAGTGGGGAGAAAGAAACCAAAGGGGAGCGATTCTTCGAAGGGGGGGGACAGCCCCGCAAAAAAGAGATGCGCCTACGCCAACATCTGGGAAAGACAGTTGCCGGGGAAAAAATTTCGTCCTCTTGAGGAGCCCAGCGAGAAGGAAATACGCGTACTTACAGAAGCAGTGGGGGGGGGTAACTGGGAACCGGCGGGGGGGGGGAAGGGGGTGACTTCCATTCAATTCACTTCTCAAAGAGAAGAAAGACTGGACTAGAAGGGAAAGGGGAAAGGAGCAATCACCTTCTAGGGAAAAAAAACAAAAACGGATGAGAGAAAAAAAGCAGAGGTCTCCTTCAAGAAAGATAAATCTAGCTCCCTTCCCCTCTTATCAAAAAAGGCGCATTGAAGAAAAAAAATCACCAGCACCAGGGCGACTGTATTAGGGAAAAAAAAGGGTTTCAAAACAGGAGGAAAAGAGGGGAAGCGGATTTCTTCGCAGGAGGGTGGAGCAGTCAATTGGGAAACCAGCGTCTAAATCTTGCTGGGGGAACAAATGTTTAGAAAAAAAGCAAGGGGGGGAGGAGTGTGTGGGGGGAGAAACATTCTTATTCCTACCCGGAGAATCAACAGGGGAGAGATAATCCGGGAGAAAAAAAAAAAAGTAGACATCGTCTGAGGGTTGGGGGGGTGCTCTCCCACAAAAAAGGGTCAAAGGGGAAAAAACAAGATTTCTTCAGAAAAGCCCTGCGGAGAGGGGTTAAAACTCTTATCATAGGTAACAACCACCAAGGGGAAAAAGAAAACCACTGAGAGAAAGAACTTTTTAACCGAGAGGGATAATCCCGCAAATGCAATTTTCTCTGGGGGACCTGGAGCAATCGAGGGGGGCCGGAACCATCAAGAATCGCTTTCTTTCAAAAAAAAGGAGGAAACACCACGAGGAAGAGAAGGGCTTCATCTGCTCTGTAGATGAAAGACGAAGAAAAGAAAAAAGGGAGGGGCTGAGCTGCTTCGAAGACCTGGGCGAAAGGGAACCGTCGTTGGCAATAATGGAAAAAGGCGAAAAGGGAACAAAAGGGAACCAATCTCCTTCCAGAAGGGGATCATGATAAACTTCGCCACCGGGGAGACAATTATCAAAAAAAAAAAGAGTTACATTGAGGAGAAAAGGAATCCTAACGAAGATCAAACGTTATCAGACCCCCTCAACTCATAGGGGGCGCTCAGGAAAGGAAAAGGAAGAATCCCAAGAAAAATAAGTCTTATTTGCGGAAGTAACCACAATCGACTACAGACATTGAGATGGAGGTCTCTTCTAGGAGAGGGGAAAAAGACGTTAGCCAGCTGGGGGGGGGAGGCTCATAGATTGTCACTCAAAGGAAGGCCGGGATGGGGGAAGAGGGGGTGTTCCAGGAGGCCAGCGCCAGAATTCTCCAGGTCTGCACAATCAACGGGTGACAGCGTGAGAGTTCTTCTCCTTAGAGGGGGGGGAAACGGAAAATTTAACTGGAGGGGAAAATAAAGGGTCAGCACCAGGGGGGCGCAAGGCAGCCTTCTTTTCCGGGGGATGTGGGACAAATAAGAGGGAAGCGGGGGAGGGGAAAGACGGGGCTTAAAGGCCTACGGGAAAAGGACATCGTCATCCAGACCAGCAAGAAAGTCGTTGATTGGAGGGGGGGGGATTCCTCTGGAAGGACCTGTCGGGGAGCGCGCGGGGAAGGTGGTGGGGGAGCGCCAAAAAAAGCTAGGAAGGGGATCCGCCGCATTCGGCTTTCAGATTCCAAAAAAAAAAAAGAGAAGGGAATTGTAGGGGAAGGGGGGGGGGACGATAATCAACTCAGGAAACAGGGAGGAAGGACATTGCCTCTTCGGGGAAAAGTCAGCGGGGGACAGGAAAAGGCTTTGGGGGGGGGGGGAAGAGATTCTTGTCATTCAGCTTCGGCAACCAGCGTCCTGCAATACAAGAATAAAAAAAAAAAGAAGTGTCCCTCTTTTATTGGGGGGGAAGAAGGTAATAAACATAAGGGGGTCCGCACTAAGGAGGGGGTGAGGGAACGGCGTGCAAGAGGAAGGAGTTACGGGGGAAAGAAAAGGAACCAAATAAATTTTTGGGAGAAAACGAAACTGGAAAAGCCTTTGTAATACGGGAGAAAAGAGAAGAGGCCATGAGGGAGAAATCCATAAAGGGGGGGACGACAAATAATTCCTAAGAAAAAAAAAAGGGGGACTTCAACCAAGCTGTGGGTCCTTCTTCGGATAAAGAACTGGGGAGAGGGGAAAAAAACCAAAACTTATGGAGAGGAAAAATTGGCCTTTTATCCTTAACATGAACTGCAAAAAGTTTCAGACAGAGAAAAGAGAGTTCTTCCAGGAAGAAAGGCCCCTTCAGGAGACTTCCATCAGGCGAGTAAGGAAGGGATCTCTCAGAGGAAAAGGAAATCCAATGCAGTTGGGACCATCATTCTCAGATCTGTTCGCAAGAGGGGAACAATTGAGAGGGAAGGTGCTTCCAACATCAGAAAAAGAGGATCTCTCACGGAGGAAGGTAGGGTCCCGGGGGGGGTTTTAATTGCCTTTCACAATGGCGGCTACAAGATTGAAGAAAAGGGGAGCGTGAGCTCCTGATGAAACTAAAAAGAGCTGAAAAAAGAGAGAATCCATTAAGGATGGGAGGGATGGCGCTCATAAGACGCATCCGGAACAGAGAAGCTTGACTCCTTACTATGGGGATGCCAGAGCGAAAAGAAGGCCCAATGGGGGGGGGCTGCTACATAATTTTGGGAAGGGCTCTTGAAGTCCCGGAGGGATGTCGACTCCGGGGGGGCCGGACATTGGGGGAGAAAGGAGGAACCGTCGAATAAAAAAAAAAATGGACTTATCCCGATTGAAACATCGGAGAAGGTCCGGTCTTCGCCGTGGAGAAGGCTAAACTACCGGGAACGTCATCCCTAAATAAGGAAAAGCTTTCTTCTCGGCCGAGGGACTTATTTGATGAAATAGGAGATAATGGCTCTTCCAAGAGCAAGCATTAGACGGGGGGGGGTTTCTGGGAGGGGGGGGGAAAAAAAAGTTTTTTTTCCGGGAAATATGGTGACTAAACCGCACCGGCCAACCAGCATCAGCTAAAGCACCGGCCGCGGAAAAAAAAAAGGGAAAGAAAGGTAAGCGGGGGGAAAGGATCTTTTCCTTCCAAAGGCCATTCACAGAGAACGCCAGTTTTTTTCAGGGTTAAGACACTGGGGGAGAGAAAAAGAAGTCTCTTGGGGGGGAGGGAGAAAAAAGGTAACCCGCACCATTTCCTGCGGAAAGGGATTTATTCCAGAGGAGCCAAACTTATAAAAGAACGAACTTTCAGAGTGAGGGGCAAAAAAAGAGAGGGCCTTGGCGAGGGATCTAATGCGGGACGGGCAAGCCCTGCAAGAGGAGAACATCATAAAAGGGAGGTGGGAAGAGGAAAAGGATCAAGGTCTACAACTTGGAAAATAATCTCTTCGAAAGAACTGGTCGACTCTCAATCTCAGAGGGCACCGGGGGATGAAAAATCAAGGAAAGGTTAACTGAAAAGGGGGAAAAAGCTTTACTAATTTTAATCCCGAAAGAAATGGAGATTAGCCCTTATCACCTTCAAATGGAGCCGAGATCGAGGAAAAAAAAAAAAGGATTTACTTCCATATAAGTGGGGGGGTGAAAAGGTTCTCAGGCAGCATCATCCGTAGGAAGGGGTGCCTTCGATTGGGGGAAAAAAAAAAAAAAAAAAAAAGAAAAAAAAAAAACGACATGCTTTGCCTGGGTTAAGGTTTTATAGGGTTAGGTAAGGCTTAAACAAAAGCCGGTTCGATACCTGGTACTTAAAGAAAAAACCGTGTTCTAATTTTAGAGACAATCTCCATGGGAAACTTTTCTTTTCAACGGTCAGAAAGAATGTTTCCAACTACTTTCTGGGTTTCAAGCCTTGTTTCCGGTACTCCAACCGCAGGAAGCGGGAAAAACTTTGGTGTGGGGGAAAGGAGCTCGCCGCTACCCCTGCAGGAAAGAAGGCATGGGGGGGAGAAGAAAAGAAAGCTATTCTTTAGGGGGGGACTGCCGAAAGGGACGTGACAAAAAGATTTAGGGGCCGGAAGATAAGAGAGAAAAAGAGTGCGTCATTTTCGGGAATCAGAGTTTCAAAGGGGGGGAGATTCGAAGAGAAGTCACCGCGATTGTTGCTTGGAAGAATTTCACACGCCTTGAGGAAAAGGGGCTTTCTTATTGAGATCCTCACTAGGACCCCATTCGGCATGGGGGGACAAACACACCAAATCATACTATGAACTAAACTTATTGAAGCAAAAGGGAGGATTCTCCTACGAAGGAAAGCCCATTATATGGGTGAAGATCCACAACAGAAATGTAACTTTTCCTCTAAGCGCAAATTACAAAAGAAAAATCAAAAGGAGAAGAAGTCTACATTCACGGAAGGGGGAGGAAAAGCTCTTTAACCTTTTTTTTTGACGGGGAGGGTTCCTTATCTTCCATGGCAGAGGGGGGCGCACTTCGCTTTATATTCTTAGAGTACGTAAAAGGAAAGGATCTCTCTCAAAAAGAGAGAGGAAAATCTATATATATCCGAAGGGAGCTAAAGGAAAAGAAAGAGGTCAAAGTCCCTCTTAATGAAGAAAATACGGGGACCATGGAAGCCCTGCAGCGAAAGGAAAAAAGGGGGGAAACCTATATTTTCAGGCTGCCTTCTGTACTGTCCGCGGGGGGAGTCTCATTCTCGCGGGGGGATGGGGGTCCTGAAGGCGGGGGGACTTAAAAGGAATCTTTGTCTTCTTGGGGAAAAGCTGATTCATTGGATTGTGGAAGAGTCGCGCATCCTCAGGCTGTTGTGGTCCGAATCAGAAAGGGATCGAGGGGGATCGCAACCAAAAGAGAGGGGTCCTGCATTCCACATCGGGAGGTCCAAGCACCTCTGAGACAATGCGGAAACCGGAGCATCATCTTCCCAGGAATTAGAAAATCCGAAACGGAGAAAGCACTGGGGAACGAGGGAGGCGGCGCTAATCCGCAAATGGGGATGCTTATGAGGAGATTTCTTCAGGACACGTGAAGGGTGGGGGCGAGCAGGGGAAAAGAAAAAAAAAGGGAGGTCTCTTTCCCGTGAAAGCCGGAAAAGAAGGATTCATCTGCTCTTCTGTCAGCGGAAACCAGAAAAGGAGGAGAACTGAGGAGGTTCGCTAATGGTCCGTCAAAAAAGAATCCTTGAGGTACCAATGGGGGGGAGAGACTGGAAGAAATTTCCTCAGCGAAAAAAGGGCCAATCTCCTGCAAGGGGGGAAGGCTGAGAACGGCTGAAGGGGGGGTTCCCCTTAGAGAAGGGGGGGGGAAAAAGTCTCTGAAGGGAGAGAATCTTAACTCGCAGGAACAAAGTCCAGAAAAGACAACTCAAGAGGGAATGGAGCCCACGGAAAGGTAATGCTCCAGAAAAGAGGAGGACGTTAAATAAGGTCTGAAAGTTCAAAAAAAGAGGAAAGCTGGCAGTCAAAAAGCATTTCTGGGGGGGGGAAGGCTCTTCTATCGCGGAGATTGTTAGACAAAAGGGCAGGAGGAAAGCTCGGGAGGTGATCGCCTGTGGAAAGATGTTGGGTTGAGGTGCCAGTTCGGATCCTCCGAAAAGGGAACAATCAAGGGGGAAACGCTTCTGCGTGAAGAGTGTGCGCTTGAAAGGAAAGCTCTCGCGAAAGGATAAACGTGGGGGCATCGGAAAAAAAAGTTTCGAAAAGGGGGGAGGAGGGTCGTGCTTCCAACCAGCGAAGAGGAGGGGAGAAGCATCTTGCCGGGAGGGTCAACTGCGGCTGAAATTGAAGGGGCCATCGGAGAAAAAACATAACCCCACCTTTGCGGGGGTAAAAACTTGGACTTAAAAGGAAGGAAATGAAATTCCCTTTCAGTGGAGAGAGCGCGGGGTGGGGGGAGTTGAAAAAAAATAGCCTTGTAGCAGTCGGCTTTCCGAAGAAAAGAGAGTCCCACCTTAAGCACTCGAAACGAATAGAGGAGGGGGAAGGGAAAGAACCGAATCAAAGGAGGAAAGGGGGGGGCAAGCTCATTTCCTGCTAGGAAAACGGAAGGGGGCCTAAATTCTTCTCTTCTGGCCGCTGGAGGAAAACATGACAGAAAAAGCCGTCCGCAAATCACCATAAAATAATATTAAGACCGCAATAGAGTCGCGGGAGGGGAAAAATTAAGGTGAAAGAGAAAGGGAAGAAAGTTTCCTTCACGAAAGGGGAGGTTCAGGGAGGAAGAAGACGGATGGGGAGGGGTTCGGATGACGGGGGGGGGGGGGTTGGCCGGAAAACCATTACCGGGGCGATCGACTTGGAAAAAAGGCTGAGCCAGGGAAAGGCATTTTACTCAGAAAGACTAACGAGAAGCAACAGGGGAAAGGACGGCACCCCTTCTTTTTGGAACCTGAAACAAAAGTCCACCCAAAAAAAAGGAAGGAGAAAAACTATTTGGTCCTTGATAACGAGGGGTGCGCCATGATGGGAAAAGAGGAGCACCAGGGGATAAGAGGAAAAACCGGCTTCTTCTACTCCACAAGAAGGAGAGGAGGAATCCTCTTGAAGTTAGGTAGGAAAAAAGAGGAGAGGGGGGGTATTGGAAAAGAAGAGCGACACAGAGTCTGCGCTGAGAGAAGGTAGGACATGATCTTAATGAACATAAGGACCCAAAGAAAAAAAAAAAGAGAAAATTAATAGATCTAGAGAAAAGTTATGAATTGGAGTTAAAATATATAGGAAAAGGGCCTGGAAAAAGATGTTTAGGAATCAAACGAAGAAAAGAAAAGGGTAATCTCAAGAAGAGGAAGGAGACTGATGTAAATAACAAAGGGGGGGAAGCGTCTCGAAATGGACGCATACAGGGGAAGGATTTACTCTCTGGGAAGTTGGGCTTGAGAAGCAGAAGATTTAATCCTACGAAAAGGGAGCCCTCATTTCGCAGGGGAAGTATCACGGCAAAAGGGGGGGGAATGCGACATAATTTTTGGGGACCGTAAAGAAAACGGGGATGGCGAAAGAAGGAAAAAAAAAAGGGGGGTTTCCTTCCATTTGGGGGGTGTGGCGGAGAGAAAAGAGGATGGACGTAATCCAGATTTGAAAATAGGGCTGCGCGAGAAGGAGAAAGCGTTGTGAAGTAGGGAAGGGAAGGACCACATTATTGGGTCTCCCGAAAACGAACAGGGAAGGGAGCCGCGCTTTCTGAAAGGGGACCTGGGGGGGGGGATAGGGAAGGGCTCATTCCAAATAAAAAAAGGAGAAAAGGCTCTCATTCTTGCGGGCCTGGGGGGTCTGGTGAGGGGACGGACGGCTGTTTGGCTTGAGACACGGAAAAAAAAAAAAAAACCAAAAAAAAAAGGAAGATGTTTTAAAAAAGAAAGAATCTATTCCCATGAGTCTTGCAGGGGGAGAGGTGAGTCGTTCTTGCCAGGAATCGGGAGGCGAAAAGGGAACGAGGGGGGAGATCGAAAGCAGAAAGGAAGAGAAAGCGGGGGTGTCTCGCAAATTTATAACAAGGGGAAAACGCGCTCAACCTGAAGGGGGATTTAGGAATAAGGCATCCAAACTTTTTATCGCAAAGGAATAGTGTTAGGGGAACTGAAGAGTGCAGGGAAAATAGAGCTCTAATTTTGAAAAAGAAAGAAGAGGGCAAGCCCTTCATATGCTTAGGAACTTCTGGGCCGAAGCAAAGGATCTTGCTAAAAGGGTAATAAAAAAACGAAGGGCACTCGCAATCGAAGAGAAGAAAGAGAAGGGCACCTTTATTTTTCATAACCCAAGATGGCGCTGGAGAAATGGAAAAAAAAACATCTTACTACTGTTAATCCACAGGAGGAGGTGAACATCTCGAAAAGAAAACATGAGAAAAGGGGAAGAAACTAGCAATAGAAAGGAAAAGAAAAAGGGAAGTCATTTACTTTCCAAGGGGGGGGGGTTTGTGAAGGTCTCCGAAGACGGTAGGCAGAGAAAAAGAGCAGGGAAGAAAAAACGACGTTGCGAAAGAAAGAAGGGAGGGAGGCTGGTGAAGAACGTTTTGAAGAGTTCGGATTCGGCACGAAAAGAAGGAACTGCAGGCGAGACCCCGGTTAAGGAGATGGGATAGGTGAGAGGAAAAAGGAAAGTGGTCTGTTAAAGAATGGCTTCCATGTCGTCAAGGGGAAAAGTTATGTTAAGCAAGGGGGGGCCTTACCAAAGTCGGAACACCGAGGAGGAAGGAGGGTCTTCGCAGGGGGAAGAGAGAGAAAGGCAGCGGCAGAGAAGCAAAAGGGGGGCGCGGAATCGGAAAAAAGGGGGGAGCTTCTTGATGGTTACAACGGCCTGAGGGGAGGAGGAGAAAAGAGGCATAATCAGCAACGGGCAGGGGAGGGCACGGCTGTTAATCCTCCGCGGGAAAATTCGAGGGCTGGGAAAGGAGGAAAAGAGATGTTGTCGTTTTAATCTGCATGGGAGAGCATCAAAGGTGGAAGAAAGATTTGGAATGGGGCATTACCCCAGAAGAAAAAAAAAAAGAATACCGATTGCAGAGGAGGAGAAAGATTATATTCCATCCATCAACACCGATAAGAAGGCCTTTTGCAGGAGAAAAACAAGACCAAATCTTATAACAGGAACATCTTGACGCCGCTGGCTGCAGAAATGCTCCTCCCAGCTCGAAGGGAGAGGGAAAGAGAAGGGAAAAAGAGTGGAAAAACGTTTTGTTTGGAAGAAGAGGGGGGCTGGTGCCTTACTTCCCTTTCAATTCCAAGGGGAGTCATCTGGACTGGAAAGGGAAAAAAAAGGCGTGGACCTTATCAATCACCTGATGCAACGATGGATTAGGTCAAAAGAAGAAAACCACGAAGAGGAAGAAGGAAAAAGAAAGAAGGAACCTCTAATCCTCCTCTTCCAAGAATGGAATTCAGAAACCCGCCAGCGACTCACAAAAAACATCGCTGGTTTCAGAAAAGAAAAGACGGCTCATTCAGGAGAGGAGGGGGAGGGGGCAGCATCTCTAATCTTTCTGGAAAAAAAGTTTTTGCTTTGTTGGTGGGCAAGAAAAGGCTGAGTCATTGTGCTGGGGGAAATCATCCAAAGAGGGAAAGGAATCCGTCGCATCAGAGGAAGGGGGGGAGTCTTTGTTGTTTCTCAATGCTCCTGGGGTGACTGGGGAAGAAAAAAAATCGTTGCGGAAAAACCGTTCAGATGCGAAAGGGGGGTAAGGGAACCCTCTAAAAAACCACCATCGAAAAAAGACGTCGAAATCGAGCACACACCAGCACTGTGGGGGGATTCATTCACCGGCTCTAATAAAGATTAAGTGCATGAAAGCTTTTTCGCCGGGGGGAAAGAGGGCGTAGCTTTTAACCATCAGTCCCGTGCCGGGAAAAAACACTCCTTAAATCCGGATTCTAATCGGGCAAAAAATCGGGATGAAAAAAAGAGAGAAAAGGAGCTTAGCGGCGGGGAAGTTTTCCTGTAACAGAAAGGGGAGGTTTCAAAAGGAAAGACTCCATTTTCAAAAACTCCAATAGAAGAGAAAACCATTTATATGATGTCGAAAAAGCTTCCTTAAAGGGATTAAAGAAAACGGTTCCCTCGAAGTACGCGGAGAAGAAGGGAGAAGCGTATATACCGAAGAGTTCGTTCACCCAGCGCAAACCCACGTAGGAAGGTTTCCAAAATCTGCTGGGGATTAAGAGAGGAGACGTTCACCACAGCGGAAAGCTGGCAGTCAGAATCTTCAGAGGAGGGAAAGACGGCCAGCGGGAGGGGGATGTTGAGAAGGGAGGAAGTTCCCTCAAAAGTTCGTGGAAGAGGGGGATGCACCCTTATTAAAGAGGGAAGGGAAGTGAACTCCAGAAGGATTTCGGGTTCTCCGGTAAGGGAAATTCTGCAAAAAACGGGGGGGGACCGGGGGGCGTGCGAGAGAGGATTGGGGGCCCGCACTAAAGGGGGGGTGTACTGGATCTAGGCAACGTTTCCGGGACTGAAAAAATGGCGGGCCTGGGCAAAGCAAAGAGACATTTTTGTCCAGGCTTGCCGGGAGGAAAAGACAACTGCGGCCGGAAAATCGGGCAAAGAGCCGCCCAAAGAACCAAGAAAAGGGGCTGTTCAATTTCGTTCTGGGGGATTCCTTCGGGAAAGAAAAAAGGGAGGCGCGCGGACCGAAATTGGCAGAAAGAGACTTGGATTCCAGGAAAGGAGGGACGGTCTATCTCAGTTGCGTAAAAAAAAAAAAGAAAAACGTGCGCAGGCATAGTGAAAAGGGAAGAATTACCGGTCATGAAAGAAGGATCTTCTTTTCAGGTCGGGGAAAGGGGGGGGGGAATATATGCTTCGCTTTCTGCTGATTTTTGGGGAAGAAGGGAGGAAAAAACCATATGTGAGAAATTCATCACACCAGCCTCGCAGGGGATAGTGGACCGCAAGGAGCCGTGTGTTCCCACTTAGAAATGCAAAGGAGAACAGGGAAAGGAAGCCTCTTCTTAAAAGGCCTGTAATAAAGTCTCGGGGAAAAAGTGAGTTCGGGTGAAAAGGGGGTGCAAATAAATGTTGTCACAATGACAATGCTAGGAGGCCGACTTGCGAGAGGAGAAGGCAGGTCAGTTGAAAGCTAACGTCCCAGACAGCAGTTTGAAAGGAAGAAACATAATTAAGGAAAAAAAACAAAACAAGGCATGGGGACATAGGAAATACGAGACTCCTTATCAAGAAACTTATGTACGCAGAAAAAAGGGAAGTTTAACTGCCACTGGGGCGGAAATTGGCGAGAGGGGGATTCAATCTTGAATTCTTCTTCGAAAGTCCATCCATAAAGAAAAACAGATGAAGCAAGAGAGTCAATCCTTCCTTAAAGCAGCTGAAGAGGATCGTGCGTTTTATTGTCCAAGGAAAATTTCTACTGGAGGTCTGGAAGGCAATCTTTTAGCGGGGAAGGGTCTTGCCAGGCATCAAAAAACCAGGAAGATATCAGATCACAAAAGGGGGGGGAAAAGATCTCTCAGGGGGGGGAGGGGAGGTTTATGCCTGCAGCGAACTACAAATGGGGGGGGGAGAAAGAGACCTTATCGTGAGCGCCTATGAACGAAGGCATGAGGAGGAGGAGGGGAGGACGCTCTTCGGAGGGAAGAGGGTCTGGATTCGAAAAAGTGATAGAGTCAATCCTTACGAAAAAGAAGGGGAAGGAAGGAGCCCGGGAAAGGAAAATAGTTTGGGAGGGGGGAGCTAGTTTTTGGGAACGGAATTCTCCGGGGGCTGGGGAGGAGAAACAAAGCCGGGGGTTTGGACTGAGGAAAAAAAGGGGGACCCCCCGCAGGAGGGAAGAAGGTTTGATAATTTCAACTGGAAGTCGCGCGCAAGGGAGGCTTCGAGAGGAAAACAGTCCGCTTTGGGTGCGTTGAACGGAGGGGCAAACCAAAGGACAGCAAGAAGTCAATGCATGCCTCGCTTTAGGAAAAAGACCTTATGTTGAGTACAAAAGAAGGGTAATGGCCTCAGTCCAATGAAAGGCTTGGGACAGGCGGGGAGGGGGGTTGAGGGGGAAGAGGGCGGCAGGTGGTCCACTCTGGTCGCGGCCAAAGAAAAAAAGGTTCACCAGTAGAACTACGATGGAGAGGGCCAAGGGGAATTGATTCTGGATTGGGAAGGGAAAAAGGGAAACGACATTGAAAAAAAAGTGTTGGGCAAGGAGTAAGTTACGCCACTAGAAGAGGGCTACCATTGGAAGAAGGAGAAAAAAGTTTATAACAAAAAAAGGGGTGTCCTCTCTCTCAAAAAAAAGGAATACAAACGTTGGGAAAGAGAAAGAAACTAACTTTCATCCAAGTTTTTGGGGGGGGGACGGGGGGGGGGGGGGGGGGGGGAAGAGCGAATTTCAGCCTCAGTGCGGCAAGATGGGGAGGGGACGGTGTACAACAAGACAGGCCGACGGAGAACTCGGGAGAAGAGGGGGACTGACCATTTAGAGGCCGAGCGGAAAGGGAGACGCATCTCAGAGAAGCGTGAGACTCAGAAGGGGTGTCGACTGGCAAAAAGAACTCTTTAATAAGGTGAATCCAAAAAAAGACGCCGCGCAGGGGGGGAAGAGATATCCTGAGCAATCTGGAAAACTAAAAAAAAAACAGATGAAAGGTTTGAAAAAGATGTTTAGGGAACGGAGAGGCAGAAAAAATATCCGGCACGGAAGGTGAACTTAAGAGAAGGGGCGCAATCAAGATTTCTGGGAGTTTTGATCAGGGGGGAGAGTCTGATTCGCAACGGTGCAGGGGAAAGGGGGGGGGCCGTGGGGAAGAGTGGGGGGAGCCATCTCCATTTGAAAGGCCCGTTGCAATGAGGAAGAAAAGCTTCCCATCTGGACCTGAGGGGACAGGACCCCCAGGGAAAAGCGTCCTCTCATAGAAGTTTGTATCTCGTTGGAAAATAGATCTTGTTTCGTCTCTTTATCTAAGGAAATCCATAGGAAGGGACGGGGGGGAAAAAAGGGAAACTATGAGGTTCCTCTCCTCGACAAAAGATTTATGATCGGGAAGAAAAAAGTCTAATTTCGTAGGGGCGGGTGAAAAGAGGAAAAACGGGGACTCCTTCTGGAGGAGAGAAAAGGGTTGCCTTTTACTCTTCTTCTCAAAGGGGGGGCATTTCTAAGAAGGGAAAGGGGGGGATGAACGTGCCGCACTACCATTGAGAAAACAAAAAGTCTACTAGGCAGGAAAGGATATTTCCATCCAGAAGAAAAAAGCCGACGCCTGCTCAACAAACCAAGAAGCCCGCCTTTTTTCCGCGAAAGGGGGGTAAAGGGGGGGAGGAAGGGGGAAAGTCCTCTTTCTTCAACAAGAGGGACACAAGATTCTCCTCCATCCGAAAGGGAAACTCCGGAGACAATCTAGGGGAAAAGGGGGGGGGTACGTCTGGGGAATTAGGCAAGAAAAGGGGACTGGGGGGAAGGCTAGATTTTATCGGAAGAGGAGGGATAAACTGCTTGTCTTATAAAAAAAAAAACAAAAAAAGAGGAGTGAAAAGCGAGATATATCCCTCAGCATGTGATGTCTCACCAACTCTGGAAAAAAAGTTTCTCATTGAACTTGGGAAATGGAAGGAAGGCACCATGCACCCCTCAAAAAAAACTGTTCACGAGATGAAAAAAGCAAGGTTCACACTTCCTTCTTTACTGTGAAGTACTCGGGGGGGGAATTGGAAAGGGGATCCAGCGGAGGAAAAGGGAAGGGAGGGTCTCGCAACTGTTCTCGGGGGGGCAACAGGCGGAGTAAGGGGCAAGGCGTCCGCGCATCACGAATGGGGCATAAAAGGAGGAAGAGTAGGAGGGTGCTCGCAAAACAACATGAGGGGTTCCTCTGCAATTCACATAAAGGGAGAGCACGTTCATATAAAAGCAAGCAAAGGATCGCAAGGAGTGTTAAAACCAGCACATCTCGGAGAAAAATCGAGCCCCCACCAGCACGTGACCGCTGGATTCTTGAAAACGCAATGTGACTGAGGATGCGAAGGGCCGGACGCATCAATCTTTGGACTGAGGGCTGTGGAGAAAGAATCGGGGAAAAGGGGCCCGTTCCGCGCAAACCAAAGCCAAAAATCATGTGCTTCAAATACTGCGCTGAGGTGAAAAAGAGCCACGCGCCGAAATATCAGGGGGGGGGAGCGTGGGCCCAGGGGAGACTGGTGCAGACGTTGGGGAAGAGGGGGAAGGGACGACCAGTTGCACCGGCGAAAACCTGAGTTAAGAAAAACCATTCTACAAACAGAGGGAAAGGGGGAGTCGCCCGCAGTTGAAGGAGAGGGACAGTGCCCGAATCCGAACGCGAGGGAGGCAACAAGAAAAAGGGGGGGGAGAACCCACTTCGCTTGGATGGAAAAAGAAGACGTTAAACCTACGGAGAACCGTTACACCAAAAACCTCTGGCTCAATACGTACGCATCGGGAAAGCGAGGAAAAGATCTTGAATGTGAAAATGTAAGGGAGAAGGTCACTCACTGCTCGTGGGAAAGAGGGCCTGTGGACAAATTATTACAAAGAGGGTTGGGGCCTGAAAAATCACGGAACTGGTAAGGGCGGTTCTTCAATCCCGCTTCAGGGGTCGGCGTGCGTCGGGAGAGGCCGTCGATCGGAATCTTTTTAAAAAAGAAAGGGGGAAGCAACTTTTTCGCCGGATCAGAAAAAGCGACGCTTGTTGCAAAAGGGGAAAGGGGCGTGCCCGTCAAAAAGAATTATTGCAGGTCCAAAAGCCAGCAAAAAAGAAAAAGCCCTGGTCTCAAGGGGGAGAAAAAGGGGGGGGAACTCAGTGAAATAATCCCGGAAAGGAGGCGGAGAAGGGGGTTGCGAGGAAAAACTCGAAAACAAGGGGCCGCGGAGGAAGGGGATGAAAAGTTTCGTCAAAGAAAAGCCCGGCCCGGGGGGGGACCAACACTTGCTCATAAAAAGGGTAGGGACTGACAAAGAAAGAAGAAAAGCTTACCTTCATGGAAAAAGCGAGGAAGGATATGTGCCCTGGCCAGGGGGAGGGGAGGGCAAGGTTTTTAAGAGGGGGTCAACATGGGTACCTTCATCCAATCCTCCAATCAAAAAAGGATATATGGAATCCCGCAGAAGTTTTTGACGGGGGTTTTAATGGGATTAATTAAATTCCTATTAAGAACACTCCTATTCTCCGAGGAGAGAAAGACGCTTCCTCCTTAATGAGCGGGGGTTTTTTTCAGGAAAAAGTTTACGACCTGGAGCCTGGTTAAGACGAAAGCCTACTTTCGCCCATGGGAAAAAAAGTCTGAGGCTACTTCCATCAAAGCACTAATTGGAAGGAAAAAAAGGGTACGTCAACCCTTCTTTGAGTTAAAATGAAAGTTCCTTATCAAGGGGGAAAACCAAAAACTAGGGGAGAGTGGCCTGTTTAAGGAAAAAAAGAAGGAAGGAAGCATTATGTCAGCGCGAATGAATCGGAGAAAAATTGAGGGAAGGAGGAAGCTCATCCAAGAAGAGGGGTAATCTTCAAGTATCGCGAAGGAAGATTCCAGCTTTGAGAGTTTAATAAAAGGAAAACGAAAGAGGGATTAAATCTTTGCAAGGGGGGAAGGGAAGTGCTGCCGTCATAAAAAG
>Ga0179593_1528481_pt1 | contig 19845 bp, 15 predicted proteins | sample CZODoug2_1_08_16_FD_185931 | JGI IMG/M metagenome (GOLD analysis project Ga0179593, IMG submission 185931) | Vadose zone soil fungal communities from Angelo Coast Range Reserve, California, USA - CZODoug2_1_08_16fungal (PacBio error correction) | ecosystem: Environmental > Terrestrial > Soil >...
TTGGCGGGGGCCTGAGAGGAGGCAAGCACATGATATGGAACTCGAGAATCGAAGAGGCCGAGGGTAGGGGGAGGAACATTACCAGTGTCTCAGAGAAACCCGCCAGTGTTCCGCAGTCTCGAGAAAAACATGAAAGGAAGTAAGACCCCGCGAAAGGTGAAAGCCGTCGGGAACGCAGACAGGGAAATTTTGACCAGATCGATCCTCAGCCTAGAGCAGGACCGGGTCGGAGAATAACTACGATGAGGTGAGACAGAAAACACCTTGTCAAAAAGGCCTAGGAGGCGGCGATGGAATCGTCACGATATGAATTTCTCAGCCAGGGAGAACGTACTCAAAAGGAAGAAAAGATGGCATGTCAGAGGACATCCTGGGGTGTTGGGGGGGGAGGCCGGTTTATGAGGGATCGACAGCGGAGGGAAACGCCGTGACAAGGAACGGAACAAATCAAGAATGAGGGTATGGCCAAAGAAAATAAAATTGTCCAGGTTACTTCTTCAGGAGAAAAGAGAGGAACATGACGCTAAGAAAGGGGAAGTCCAAATGTGGCGACGAGAATTGGATAGGACAAAACTCCTTCCTGGGGACCCAAAAAGGTGGAAAAAAGATAGAGTCGTAATCCGCTGAAGGCTTGGAAAGAAGACAAATGATTTTCCGCAACGTAACGACACTATTGCTCACGCACATCCTGGCTGCGCATGACAAAAAGGGATTGGACTAGAAAAGGGTAAATCTGGACGCGCCGTCATAAAGGAATGAGGGAGGAGATGGTGGAGTATGATTTGTTCAGGACAGAGTCCTGCTCTTAATCATGCCTAGATTCTTGCAGGGGGGAGGAGTCAAAATATCTTTCGATCACCGCGTCAAGAAAGGGGACGGTGGAAAGAAGAAGAAAAAGGAACAATGTCTACTTAATGTGTCTCGCTTTAGGATTGTCAAAGGCCGATGGCGGAGGGGGGAAAAAAGGGATGAAAAATTATTCAAAGAGATGATCAGAGAGAAGTCTACCAGTGAACGCCTCCGCCCCGAACTCAGAAGGATGCGGGAGACGGTTGATCACAAAAAATCAACAAAAGGCAAAGGGGACTAGAAAGGTGACAAAACGCTCCTGGGAGAGTGGATGGAATTAATTTATGCTGATCATCAGGGGAATCGAAAGAAGTGACTCAAACGAGAGAACAAAAGGGGAGGGAGGTGCAGGGAAATAGGAGTACGTCACCAGTCAGCTCGACTCACCTGCCGAGGGGTGCCGGGAGGACAGGGGACCTCTTGATGTATAGTTGAGAAGCACAGAACGCCCAGGGGAGTGGTCCATCGACAGATTGCCGTTGACAGCACAAACAGCCATGCCAGGGCCCCACAGGGTACAAGAATATATTCAACTACCTTGGATGAGAAACCTAAAAGGAGAAGGGCGAAAAAGAATCTCAACAAAAAACCTTATTAGGTGATAAATAGATTCCAGTTAAAAGGGGAAAGCAAGCAAAGGATAGAATAAATCCGCCGGATTAGTAAAAGAAGAAAGATTTTAAAGCCCTGACTTGGGCTTGTGCGTGTCATCGCTGTACACGGCGCTTACAAGCAAAAGGAGGGGGGTGAAAAGAAGGGAACATATAAACATCTTTGGACAACGTGGCTAAAGGACATTCTAGTCAAAAGTTTCCGGAGAGGGACTTGAATATCTTCAGAGAACGAAAGAGGAGCCCAGGGCTCCGCGCAATCAGATTGGGGGTGAAAATGATTGGAACAAAAGCAATACTTAACTTTCCTACTCTACCGTGTTTGGGAAGAAGGGCCAAGGGGAAGGGAAGGTCGTGGGACTTGAGGAAGGCCCTTAGAAAGCGTGAGGCCCCCCCCTTCAGAGTTCCGACGGTATCGGGTTCGGGGTGAAAAACTAATGTGAATCATGTACAGGGATCCTACCCGCCTCTCACCCTCAGAGTAGTAGCGCGAAAAGACCATTGGTGAGACTTCTAGACGAAGAAAAAAGCAAGAGGAGGGCTAAAAAAAACGACCGCATAAGGGAGCAAATTCAAGCAATGAAGTAGCATGGCTTGTAAAAGCTTAAGAGAGAAAACAACAGAAAAGTGGTGAAGCAAAAAAGGAGCTTGTGAGTCGAGCGAAATCAAAACAGGGCGAAACACGACTCGTCTGGCTACTGGTCCCCCCCCCGGAGAAGGGGATTCGATCGTCTTTCCTTTGAGACCCGCGAGGAAAAAAGTGAAAAGAAGCAGGATATCTCTAATATATCTGCATCCGTGTCCACAAGCTTGTGCAAGAAACATTCAGCTGCAAAAGCAAAAACCACCATAGGGAGAAGGAGAGAAAATTACATGAAAAGAAGTCACGCGGAAACATCGATTTCTGCCGCCAGGAACTCAGAAGGATCTCATGTAAGGGAAGGGGGGTACCGCTCCTACCTTAGCAAATACGATCAGCCTCCACAAGGGTGACCTGACTTCTCAAGCCGACCGGGTGGGACGAAGGGAAAGGAATACACCTATTTGTCTAGAAAAAATGAAAGTCTGAGAATTCGTACGATGAATTCATCGAACGCAAAATAGAAGAAGGGCCACGGGGAAGGGGAGGGGCGGTGAACAGGTTGGGGGCAAAAAGGGGGTCCAGCTGCCCGGCAGGGAAAGGGATTCTTTTCAAAGATCTTCATGGAGGCAAACTCGAAAAAAAAGATAGGTCGCGGTTCAGGAGGAAAGACGTCTCTCGGCGTCACTGGCGGTGATAAGGGGGGTCGTTCACAGAACCTAGGACCGGGGGGCTGTATTCTATTCCGGCAAGGGTGAGTTCCTCCAGGGGGGGGTGAGATAACAAAAAAACCTCCAGCTCTAAGCAAGTAGGGGAAGGAGGGAAGGGCCGGTTTATCGTCCTGAGTCCGCCCGTATAATAAAAAGTGGGAGATACGCTGCGATTTTGTATAGTGACAGGGGGGGCAGTTCGAAAAGAAACAGACATGGCCGGCCGAGATCTCGTTCCACGGGGCAGGGGGCCGAAAAGCAAAGGTACGTGACCACGAAACTCATAAAAAACTCCATTACGATAATTTGACAAAAAAAAAGGTATCATAGCCGATGCCTCAACGGTGGAGATAAATCAAAAGGCTGGCAAAAACCATCCGCGGAGAAAAGGATTTCCAGGAAGGGAAGGAATTAAGATAGTCACGTATGCCGGGACATGGGGAGACGTCACTTGGGGGGGCTTAGGGGGGAAGGGGTTCATAAAAAGCTCTGGTTTCGGAGGAGAAAAGGGACTGGTGACTGCGATTCCTTGTTTTAGAGGCGCTCGAAAGCGTAGGGAGGAACTAAAAGAAGGATCTGGATTTACTTGGGGTCAAGGATAAGGGGAATCTAAGGCAGATTACATGACCGCAAGCTTCCCGCTGTTCCTGCCCGCTGTGTTTAAGAATAGACAGGAAGGGGGACAAAAAATAGCCTCTTTGGCCCACTGTGGAGGATAATACTACGAATCGGGTAGCGTGTAAACACTCTAATCGTCTTCCACGTCCCCCCGAGAGATCATCCGGAGAGTAGGGGCGCGGGGACAGACGAGTTATTGTGTGGAAGGAAGACTCGAAGCCAAGGTCTCACCTTTTCCAATGTGAAAAAAAATAGGGGGAAGAAGAGGATTTGGTCGTTCGTCAGGAAGAAGGAGAAAACTTCCTTAGGAATGGCTTCCGTGCGGTCAGGGCGGGGATCAGGAGGCCATCAGGAGGAAAGAAGCGCCACCTGGGACTTAAGGAAAACGAAGGGGGAGGACGAAGGGGACCGCCGAGGGGGATTGCTTGTAGGAGTCACGATGAAAGGAATCTCTTTTGGAAAGAATCGATCTCCTGGGACGCCTCCGCCCCGGAACTCGTTCAGGGGGAAATGGTGGAGAGGGGGGTAAAAAAAAAGCAAGAAGAAAAAAACTTAGCCGTCATTGCCCCACCCAAGACTACTTGAGTCGTTGAGTAAAGGGAATGGCTAGGAAAGACGAGGTGCCATTCATCGGACACCTCGTAGCTGTGTCGCAAGCGCGAACTCTATCCTAGGATTAGAAGGGGACCCTCGAAACCCTGAAAAGGACTGGAGGAAAAGCTGTAAGTGAGATCTGCGAGAGTATAGTTAAACTCCGGGCCAAAAGGAAAACGGCTGGGAGGGGGAAAAGTAAACAGGCATCCATAAATTGGAAATGGGGTGGGGGGGGGGGGGGGGGGGGTTTCTCTGTTTCGTTACAAGAAGTTCTCGTAACTGGAAAAAAATGTCCTCTTCGGAGAGGACGCCCAATCGTCAATAAACTCAACCAAAAGGGGAGGACTCGCCAGGAGAAAAAGAAAATCCCAATTGTCTCCAAAGTTACTAGTAACTTGAGTCTTACCAGAAGGGCCAATTCGGGGGAGGAAAGCTCTAACCAGAAAGCTGTCAGGATGTTGCCGTTCCACAAGTTACCGCTCTCAGCCGACTCCAAAAGGGAAGATGCAGGGGAATAGGAGTTGGTAAGAAAACTTTAAGGACGAAGGGCGAACCCAGAGATCCCAGAACAAGATTGATAAGATTGAGGGAAAAAACTCGGAATGACAAGAATAACAAAAACTCAAAGAAAAGCACCTGAGCGTTGTGGGGCATTGAAGGAGGGTTGTTTGGCGCCACCCACGCTCGAAAATGCTTCCCCCCGCAAGGGCGCCTAAGGAAAATCGGAACTGCAGCACAGTTTACACAAACCATCTAGATACCAGCAAGCCAAGTCGGTGGTTGAAAGCGCGAAAGCGACAAATTTGAAAAAGGCTCCGGGAACGTACGAGGGCCTAAATGACTGAGGGAAAAAGGAAAGCATCTGAAAGAACAACTATCCATCAAGAAAGGTTTAGGCATGCGTGTCTGGGCCGGAAGACTGGAACAACAAATCATCTCTGGAGAACTCATAAGGGGAAAGTTTAACCAGGGAGGGGATTCTGAAACGCTACGACACATCCAAAAAAAAGCGACAAACTCTTCTTCCGACGAGCAGAAATGGAAAATGATTGGTTTTAGCCGCTGGAGGGGAGAAGAAAAGTGCTTCTTACACATAACTATCCTAGCAAATTAGTGAAGGCCACAAAGGGGGGCACGAGCCCTAGTTACCTCTGGGACAGGAAGGGAGAGAAAAATCTTTCCTGTAACCATGGGGAATAGTCGGTCAGAAAAGGCTTTAGAAGAAGAGTTACCGCGGAAACCGCTTATGTAGAAAGAATTCCCGAAGGTGCAGGAGGCTCAGTTCCGTTCCTGGTCTTCTACTCTTTCGAATAAGAAAACGGGATAACGGAAAGAAGGGGAAAGAGATAGAGAAGGGAAAATGGGAAAACTGAAACCACGCCTAACTCCTGAAGGGAACCGAGTTGACGTCTCCACGGAGGGCCAAGGCATATCGTGACGGAGCATCGACAAGAGGAAGGGCAATAAAGGGGGGGGGAGCTGGTGGGCGCACTCCGTAGAGAGAAACAGGAGAGCTGCACTTCCAAGGGTGAAATCTGGGAAAAAGTCATTCGTCATAGCTCTAGAAGACTGAAACCTCTAAGAGGGTTGAACACACTGTACTTGCAATTTGAGCTCTAGGGGGGCCAGTTGGGAGACCATGATCCAACTGTTCCATGCGGGAAAAAAAAGAAAGTCGAAAACCGGAACAAGTTTATAAGTGAGAACCTCCAAAAAAAACCCCACTCCAATAGAAACTCAACAAACAACTGAGGAGGAAATAGGGGGAGGGGGGGCTGTGGACTGAGAGGCCGAAAAGGATAGAAAGCACCTGTCCGGAATAAGACAGCTGTCGATGGGTGATGTTAGAACATGACCACTGGAAAACGCCAGGGAAGAAAGGGCTCGAATACAAAAAAAAGTCGGTTTACGGGATCGGCCCTAAAAAAAAAGGTGGCTGAACGCGCCTTAAGTCTTCGCGAGACATGCAGAGGGAATATCCTCAAAGAATCACCGTCGCCCTACACCGCTCGAAGAAAAGTCGTCCAAAAAAGGGGTTCTAATTAGGGGGGGGGGGGGGGGGGGGGGGGGGGGGTGGGGCGTCAGGGTGGGAGCACAGTGAGACCGTCACTCGTTAAAATTAACAAAAACGCGGGCAGGAAAGGTAAAAAGTCTATTAAGACGGTTTTGGGGGAGGAGAATCGAGAGAAAGACCGGAACTTAACCGTAGCCACCAAGAAGGTTGTACGGTAAAGAAATCGACGGGGGTGGCACCGCGGGACTGTCGGTTCAGTCTAGGAAGAAATGAAAAGAAAAAGCACTCCCGTTCAAGAGAGGACGAGAAGGTAAAGCAAAACGCATTCCAGAGAGCCCCTTGTCCAAGCTGGGGACGTTAGGAGATTATGACTGCCTCTGTAAGGAGTCGCTGAAACTGTCCCGCCCGAGAAAAAAAAATCCGTCTGAGCACGTCATAAGGCGCTACGACCGTGAGGTCTCAAAGGAAGGGATTAGAACCACCACCTTGATATGATTTTGTCCCGATGATGAGTCTGGGGGGATCCTGAGAGGAAAGAAGGACAAACTTCCTTGATTGTTAACAAGAGGGCGGTCGGCTGGGGAAAGCCCGCCAATATATGGGCATCTGTCAGTGTCGTAAGCAGGGATGGGAAATGAAAAGGGGGGTTCGGGGAGCTGGGAGGAGTTTAAAAACGGGATGGCGTGTGAGGATGTCAGAGGTCTGGACATTGAATCGACGTGTGATAACGTCCAGGAAAACAGGAGAACTCGGGGTCAAGGGGGGGGAAGCCGCTGTTGAAAAGAGACCGGGTTGTTGCAAAACAAGCCGCTCCAAAAAAAAAAGTCATTGCCAAAAAAAGATTGATAGGTGGGAAAGTAGTGTATATCCGAGTGGGGGGCCAGGGAAAAAAAAGAAATCTTATGCCTGGGGAAGACAGGCCGCTCTGTCTCCTCGAACGCTGGAAAATGCTGGGAAAGGTCTGAAGGGGTCGACGCCCAGGGGGGACTGACTAGGAAGGCGCCCACGAGGAATTTGACAGGCGAGAGGTCGCTGTAACTCAATCACAAGAGAAAAGGGAGGTCGGGAGGAACGGGCGCATGCGTTAAAGGAAAAAAAAGCCATGTAAAAAAAAAAAGCTTAAAGGTACGCCTGTCAAAAAATATTAACGGGCTGCTAAATGTTAGTGAGGGCCTTCGGGAGGAGGCCGTCAGAGAGAAGGAAGGTAAAGAAAGTAGATTTCCGCCGGAAGTCAATCCTGGAAAAGAAGGAGGAAAAAGAATTCGTCGCCCTTTACGATTACTGGTGCCAGGCATACATTTGGGTTTGGTCTGCTTGTCGGGGTGAGGCTCGCTGAAAAAAAAAAAATGCTGGGACGAGTTGGTGAGGGAAAAACAGAGTACCGACGCTCACCGAGGTCGTTTCTAAAAGGCAGTCAAAAGAGAGTAGAGTTTGTCAAGCAAGGAAGAACTCCTATTCGCGAGAAAAAATAGGAGACCCAGCTCAAAGGAGACTAGTGAATGAAAACCTCGATGTGAAGCAAATCAGGAAAGAACGACTCTAGAAGTGTGTGAATGCGGCCATGCACGGAGGTCAGGGAGGGGGGCGCCACTTCAAACATCTTTCCCCAAGGTCGAGGCTTGGAGAGGGAAGTGAGGGGACAGCACGGGTGGAACCGCAGGGAAGTGACCGGAGAAAAAAGAAAATCGGAGTGTTGCAACTCGAACAGTTTGAAGAAATCCTGCGGCAAAGAAAGGGGAAAGAAAAGGTGAGCTTTCTGAAACAGCACATCAAGGGGGGGGGAGATACGGAACAGGAACTGAACGAACAAAAAAGAATCGGCTACAAACATCCCGATAAGGGTTTGGCCATCGCTAAATAAGGGAGTCGAGAACCGCTACTACCGTAAAGTGGGGAACGGACACCACTACGCTATCCGGGTTCTTGCGTTCCCGTCAGGGAGGGAAGAAGGGAGGAAAGGAACCTCGAAAAGGGATCGGGGCGGAAACCCCGTTGCAAAAAGCGGCCAGCGTTGCAACGGGCCGATGCTGGGGGGGAAGAAAAAAAGTCGAATTCGCAGTACTCCACAGGGACGAGTCCTGGTGAAGAGGCCTTTCAGAAGGCACGCGGTAAACCGTCGGAGACCGCCATCCAATCCATCTTGGGCAGAAAGTGGAAGGAAGGGGAGGCTGCGAAGGAGGAAGACCGCATCTCCCTCCAAACACCGCCGGGAGAAGGGGAACGAGGGGAACACGTTTTCTTAAAACCGAGCTCGACGCCTGCTATCACCTGCCACTCTAGGGGGAGAGGGGAAAGGAGACGCAAATGCCATCTTCATAAATGACCACGAAAAAAAAAAGGGTGGGGATCAAAGATCACGTAGATTAGGGTGCGTCTAACCTGTCCTTCTCCCCGGACAGAGTTAAGGGAAAAAGTCAAAAAGAGAGGGGAGGATCGTGACGACTGCAAGGGGAATAAGAAAAGGCTGTCAGGGCTGCCAAACTTGTACTGTACGTTGAAACTAACGCAGAGAGAGAACGGGGCTGGGGACTCCTGAACTGGTTTCGGTAAATGAGTAAAAAGAAAGAGCGTAGTCAAAAAGGGGAAGGCAGGACTGGGGCTTACTCCCAAATAGATAAAGCCCGACCAAATCTCAAAAAAAAAGGAAAGTGAAAAAGAGATATTTTATGGGCGATTTGAAAAAGACAGGGGAATCCCAGTATATGAAGAATAAAACCTTGTTCCGAATCTCTCCGGTTAGGGGAAGGAAAATCATGAGCAAAGAAAGGACGTACGAAGCTTAGCAAAAGGAAAGGGGGGGTTGAACGCGCCCTAGAAGGGGGGTCTGAAGGCACCGTGTCGTCTCTCCGAAATGAGGGAAAAAAAAAGCATCTCATCTGCCTTGCATACATAAGTAACAAAAAGCTTCCCCACCCCCCCCCCACCTCCCACGGCCAGAAAGAGGGGGGGGGGAATGGGCTTCCGATATGGAAGAAAAAACAGTGGGAAACGAAAGGTAAGAGCCGTCGTCGGCGAGGGGAAAAAACGCGGGCAGTCGTCCGGTCGATGAAGACGTCAGGGGGGGGGGAGGCGAAGGCTCTCGCATGAAAAACGCCTGACCAGTAAAAGTTCCGACTTTCAATAGAGGGGGTGGCCTGGCGTAGAAATACTTTTCACCGCGGGGTGAAGAAGGGACGAAGAGGAAAATGAAGGAGTAAGCTGTGCCAAGATCCGTGTGGAGGGTACAACACCAAAAGAATCGGATAGGACCACAAGCTGGCCTCTTTCCAAGGTCTCGCAGCTAGGAACTGGGGAGAAAAAAGTTGAGAAGAAGAAGCAGATATGTCTGCTGAATCCCTCCCAAAAAAGAAAAACGTTGGATAAAGGGGGCAGTCGTAAGGAAGTTTCTTGGCGCTGTGTTGTACGCCCTCTAAGAAATGGGAAGCACACCTTAGCGGAGGTGTCTCCTGAGATGATGAAAGAGAAAAAGCTAAAAAGGGAAGACTTGGAATTGGCTTGGGGAAGATGCAGTCGTCTGGGTCTAGCCGCCCTCACTAAAAACCTTTTAAGGGAAAAGGGGAAAGGCCGGAGAAGAAGGAAGTGGTCTCGGGCGCGGAAACGGGGGTTAAAGGTCCAAAGAATTGGGGAACCTCTCGTTCTGAAAAATCTGTAATCTCAGTGAAAGCTAGGCTAAAAATGAAATAATCAAAGACGGGGGGGGCTAAAACAATAACCCCGAACGAGCAGAAAACAGGCACGGCAACGAAAGGGAAATAAAACGCTACCTGATAGTCGTTGATGGAAAGTAATTATTTGCTGATCGGCTTGGGTCGGGGTGGTTGCCCCTCGGGGTCGCCCCGCAGTTGCGGGTCGTGCAGGCAGTAGGACGCCACCTCTTGGGGACTCGACTTCAGGGGCCTTCTCCTCGCTAAAAGAAGAACTAGGGAGAAAAAAAATGACCTGGCCGCGTGGGGGTCAAATTGTAAAAGGAAAAGACAAGACAGAAAAGGCCAGGGAATGGGTTGGCCCCAACTGGACGTGCTGGTATCAATGGCAAAGTGCCTCCGTAAGGAAAAAAGTGTCCGCGGAAAAAGAGGGAAGGGGCCATCGAAGGGGTGCAATGCTCTAAGGGAAGGGAGGAGGAGAGAGTGACAAGCCAGGGCGGCGCATCAGAAGCTGACAAAAGAAGCCCATGTCATCCGCCCGTTGAATTTGGAAAGGCGTAGCAAAAAAGGCTGAACGGAGAAGATATGACATCAGAACCACCGCAAGAGCCGCAAGGGAATCTAAAAAATCGCTCCATGTCCACTAAAGAGTTCTATAAGGCCAACTTCATCGGGGTCCGGCGTAGAAGGATTTCAAAAAGAAGTAGGCGGGGGAACCAGAGTCTCGCACAAATATTGAAACAGGGGAGTTGACAACGAAAAAGAAAATAAATTACTTTGAAAACTACTCTCCCAGGAGCAGGGGGTGGCAAGAACGGCCCTGGCCTGTGGGGCGAGGAGGGGGGAGGGTGCAGAAGAGAACGACAAGTGCTTTCCCCGCCTGCAAGTGCTTATGAGAACGGATTCACGAAATCCCCTATAGTGCCATGGAAGCCATCTTTACCTCCTACCAGCACGGCAGGTTTTTGAAGAGCGAAAGGGGAGGGAAAAGAGCCATTGAAAATCTGGACGAACCTATAGGGGAAAAACTTCTTCGGAGGACCAGCCGACCGCATCGGACGGAAGCAAAAAAGCAGGAGGGTAATGCTTGGATGATGGAACAAAGAAAAGAGAACATCCTCATCAAAAGGGGGGTGGAAAAAAAACCAGGTGCGAAGTTTCTAAAAAGAAAAGAAAAGAGAAAAAATAGAGTCGACTACTGCAAGGCTCCTCATCCTGATTACGGGCGTGGCGTAAAAGAGAAATCGTCTTACACAGACGAGGAAGGGAAAAAGCTCTCAGGGCAAAAAGTGAAAGAGGCCATAACTTGTTGAAATGTATCCCGATGTTGATGGCGAAGATAGGAGAGGAGGGTAATAGGTGCGAACATCAGGTAGTAGGACTAGACGGGCCTGAAGGATGAAGCGTTAAACCGTCGGATACCGCCACATCCAGCTCGTCAAGGAAAAATTAGGGTCTGCGTCGAGTGAGAGTGATAAACCCGAAAAACTGAGGAAAAGAAAGGAAGTGTAAAGTTTCTTAAAACCTTAGGACATTGTGAAAAGGGACAAGGGCGGGAACACTTGCTGAAGCATATCGTCGTGAAGAAACTCATCAACGGGAATAACTTTCAGCTGGACTAACTCCTGGGGCACGCCGTCGGGAGTTTCTGCTAAAGGTCAAGCTCCCTATCGTGAAATGGGTCAAAAGGAGAGGGAAAGGGAACTAAACTACTACTACTTCAAGAAAAAGAAGGAGGTGCGTCAAGGGACTGGCCACGTGTGCTCTAGCGCTCTAGAACCGTAGCAAAAATTCTTTGGACTGCTACCAAGAGTACCGACGGGATTCCGACAAGTGAAGAACTCAGGGGGAACAGGAGGAAAAAAGAAGGAAAAGCCTCCTCTCAAAAAAAGGAGGGGACGGGGGAAAGCTGACCTCCTGTGGTCCCCCATTGACCTCATCACGGGATCGTCCGCGGTAAAAACTATTGACAAAGGGGGGCTAAAGAGAAAACCTCCGTGAAGATGTCACGGGCAAACTAGGACCATTTTGGGTCCGCCCGCGCACAGTGGGCGGCCGTTCGTATCTCAAAAATGACGATGAGGGGACAGAACCGTCATCTGGGGAAGTTTCAAAACTCATCACGGAGTGCGCAAAAAAAGCCGTCGACAACGTTTCCAGGGCTTAGCTGAAGGCGTAGTATATGCCGGATGGTAGGAATTCACTCGGTTTTAAAGCGAAAGGTGAAAGAACGCTGGAAGACCGGGCGGAGAGACGTCCAGGTCCTTGTGTGGCGGCGATGCCGGGAGAGGGAGGGCCGAAACCGAAAAAGAAGAATGATAATAGGCCTGTGTAGAAGGAAGATCTTCGGGGAGAGAAGGAAAATGACACCGCCTCTTCCCGCTGAGGCCAACTCTGGTGTCGAAAGAAGAAGTGAATACGCCTGGAAAAAGAAGGGGAAAAGCTGGCAAAAAGGAGAAACTGAGCGAAATCCTGCTCGCCTCTTTCTCGGGAAGATATAAAAAAAGAAAAGAAAGAAAGTAAAACCCCGAATCATAGGATAGATCGGGGCAGTCCCGTCAAATAGGTGGTGGAAAGGATCTGTTTCTACACAAACAAAAGTTGGCCGCGGATGGGGGGGCCAACCACCTGTTATGCGGAGTTGTGGGGGGGGAGCAGGGTCTCAGGATGAACTCACCTTCAACTTGAAGGTGGGTCCTATGGAGAAGTGGGGGATAAACCGCATAGCATTATAGAGGTCCAGTGGAATGGCTGACCGAGTTGAAAAGAGTTGGGGTAGGTGGCACACACCTCCGAGGTAGGGGTGCTGTAAAGGGGGTTCACCGCTCGTGTGCTCGAAGGGCGAAAGAGGCCGGAGGAGTTCAGGCCTTTTTTCGCAAAAAAAAAAAACCTAACATGGAAAAAAGGGCCGTCATTAAAACACAACTCTCCATGGGGAGCGTTATGGAAACTTAGGGGTTGTAAAAGGAAAGAGGAACCTCTTGACTTGAAGCCGAACCCAACGATAAGCTTGGGGGGGAGGAAATAGGAGTTCTGAAATTCCATCTCGGTCACCTCTTGATGTCCGCTAAGTGAAGGAAGGAACACTCGAGGGGATGCGCTCGGGTTGGATGACAAAAAAGTTGAAACTCAGGAAACCAATGCCCGTGACAAAAGAAAACCCTGCCAGGAATTGTGGCCCACTTCTTGTAGCTCGTAGGGAAGAGAAGTAAACAAGATTCCTTGCGCCTCCGAGCCAGGGAAAAAAAAACAGGAAAGGTGAAAGAGAGAGATTAAGACCCTGATAAGTTTCTGCTCAATCAGAAGCGGACAATTCTAGCCAGGGGAATGCCAGGAGAACGAAAGAGGGGGCCACGTCAGGGCAGGATCCCAAATCTGGAAAAGATGGAACCACGCCCGCAATAGGTCTAGTTTTTTTGCAAAACACGAGTGTACCCGGATAAAGGGGTCTGATCTGGCTGAGCCAAAGCTAAGCCTATTTGGAAATCCGTCAAGCAGGAGAGATGCGATGCGTGCGTAAAGGAGGGCAAAAAGAAGGGAAAAAGGGTAGTACAACTCCGCATAAATACTTTCCAGCAAGAAGAGAGCGTGGGGTAAATGAGGCAAACAGGGCCTGTGAATTGGCGCTGGCGGGCTTGTTTTGCGCCACGCCACCGACAAAGGAAGAGTGGAGGGCGATGTTCCCTGATTCGATCTAGAAGAAAGAAAAGGGGTTTGAAATGTGACTCCTACCCGATCCACCCACCTCGGCTGAAAAAGACAAAAATGGGGAAGAAGACCCAGGGAGAAGGGCTTCCGCTGAAGGCATGGACCCTAGGCCATGTCTGCAAGAGAGAAAGCCGCATAAGGAAGAAAAAGTCCAAGCAAAGTAGAAACAGCTTTACTGATTCCAGGCTTCAGAAAAGAAACGGGAAGAAAAGACGTCACCAGGTGCTCAGGATTCAGGCTCCCAGAGTAACAATAAAGAGAGAGACGACTGAAAGAGAAGAGAACATTCAAGGGAACCTGGCTGGACTTTCGAAGCATCTTCCTCTCTTTAATTCCGTACAATAGACAGAGAGGAGAAGCAGTGAGGAAAAGGGTAAAAAAGCATGGCACGGTAGCACGAAGCGTTGGGGGGGGTGAGGAAAGGACTCCCTTCCCGTCAAAAATCGGGGCCGGCAGCGGGAAGATCATGGTGCAGAAAAGCAAGTCACGAGGAAAAATGGGTCGTTCTACCTCCCAAGTAGGAGTCAGATTGACCTGGTCAGGCTGCCTACCTTCGCCGCTACACCGGCATCAAAAACCTGGGAGGCTCCTTACGACTGCCAAAACAAAGGGGACGAATGCGGGACGTTCTCCCACTGGCTGTCAAGGCATATAGGAGTACGACGAGAGGGAGACGGCATTGGCCACTGTGGTTGACGCTTCTGACAGAGAGATGTGTTCTCTAACGGATCCAGCGGCAGCTTGAAAGAAATACATTTCTTCGGGGGAGCGAGGAGGATGAAAAGTAAATTCCCTTTCGCGGAAGAAAGTGGCCACGTTTAAAAGAGAAAGCGCTTCGGGACTGGCTGGTGCGCAGCAAACGGAAAGAAAACCAACCGCACTATTCCGCACAAGAGGCGAAAAAGGGGGGGACACCCTCCACCTCAACTCGCAACAACACGAGGAGATAAAAGAGGGACCGTGAGGAAACAAGGACCGCAATCAAAATCCGGCCTATTGTAATTGAGAACATGACCAGTATCATTATCACCCGCCGCGAGCGAGAAAAAAGCATGTCAAGTGTGTCCGCCCCAGGAAGAAGGTCGGAAGGGGGGAGGATATCATCTCCAATTACAAGCTAAGAGCTCCAAAGTAAGTTCGCGAACCCGCTAGAGACTGCGTGCAACCAGCCTTCTCGTGTCATGAACGGGGGGGGAAGATAAAGTGCGGGGAAAACCATTCAAGGTTAGAAAGCCAGAAGGAGGGAGGGGGGGTTGAAAAGAGGCAGGTCGTCCGGAGGGGGAACGTCCTGTCCCCTTGGGTTGCTTTCCGATGGGATCTCTAGGAGAAATCGAAGACCATGACAAAGCTTTATTGACCGGGGAAGTACCCGGAAGGCGTTAGAGAAAGGATGACATGACCGCCTCTTAAAGTTTGCCTTCCCGCGGGCTAACTAGAATGGAGGAAAAAAAAGTCGGCTAAGAGGCCGGGCTTGGGCCACCTTGGATCCTGTCACGTAGTGTCGCGTGACGAATCACGCGCTAGTCGGCTTCCAGCACGTAAAAATCAAGAAAAGGCAAGCGGGGAAAGGAAAGAGGGGGAGATGGTGGTACTCCGGGTCCTCAGGAAAAAAGGTTTCCGGCCCCAAAGAGGATTTTGTCTAAGGAAATTATTTTTCTTCATCTAACACCTTCTCTTGGAATTGGCTGTCGGGGAAAATAAAAAAAAAAAAAAGAGGTCATTGTCCTTCAAGGGGGGAACGCCGGGCCACCTGGGTAGGAACAATGTGGGGGTAAATCTGTCAAGGTGGAGAAAAGGAAGGGGCGGGGATGAGGTATCTCTGGTGCGCAGAAGAAAAAAACAGGGAAAAAGTAAAAAAGAAAACTCAGGTTGGGAGCAGTGTCTCCTGGAACAAGAAACAGCGCCATCAGAGAGGGAAATTTGCCAACGTTGGGGAATGGGGTTGGGTTCGTGTCCCAATCCGGTTTTTTCCATTAAGATCCCTCGGAGGGACAAGGGAAACTCGATCGCTGGCTTCTTGCTGAAATAGGAGGGACCTCTTGAAAAATGCCGGGCCTTAGAGAAAGAGGAAGTGGACCTCGGCGGAGAGTATCGCGTAACTCGGGTTGGCCGACCAACTGCCGCTAAAACTTTCGGGGGAGAGAGTCCAGAAGAGAGAAAGGGGAAAAAGGGTCGTAATGGCCCAACTATCGCGCGGAAATCCTCGAAAAAGCGAAGGCTTTGAAAAAGAGGCGGGCCGCCTTAAAAGGCGGGGGCAATCTCTCAACAACACAAAAAGGTATAATGAAATGGAGGAAAAAGCGGGGAAAACTATAAGACCCAGACCGCCCGTGGATGAAATCTTCATTGTGGGAGAAAATGAGAGAGGCTGTCCCTAGTTTACAAGGCGCTGTACCAAGCAAGGTGCGGGAAGGGTGGCCCAAACCCTAAGGAAACTAGAAGACCACTTAAGCTGGAGAAAAGCCAATGCGGTCAAGGAATCATTGACTGAAAGGTCCGAATGAGAGTGGAGCGTAGGCGGGCGAAAAAAGCGCGCCTTCGGCACCCCCACGATGAATGGAAGGAAGGGCTAATAAAGGAACCCAGGGCGGGTTTTTGAAATGGGTGACTGTTATTGGCAAAGGACGGTGCGGTGGTTGCGTCAACACGGCGAAACATGCTTGACCCCCCGTCAAGTTGGGGAGCCGGGAAAGATTCAAAAAATCTATGCCCCCATGACCCTCAGCAAACCGAAGGCGGTTGTTAAAGACGAGGAAAGCGCGACCCAATGAAGACCCAGGACATTCCGCGAGAACCTCTAATGTCTAGGAGAACCGCAAAGCAAGGGACGTGAAGCCAGGCCAAGCAAGTGTACTGAAGAGGGAAAAACAAAATGTCGACACAACATCCAGCATCACGTGGTCATAAAAAAAGGTGCAGGGAGGCAACGACTCAAGATCGAAGGAGCTCCTTCGCGAAAAAACTAGCAATGACGTGCGTTAAAATGGCGACAGTTGATAAGAGACTTCGGGAAGAAGAAAAACAAGATGTCTCTCTTCCTTAAAAAAAGCGGGTGGAAAAGGAGACCCGATGTCCTTTCGTGGGTTTCTCCGCTTCCTTAGGTCGCCACCAGCGGGCCGGAACAGCGTTGAAAATGGGAGAGGGAAGGTCAAGGGAAGCGAAGTTGTCTACCCGGGGCCAAACCGCATTATAAGGTGAAAAAAAGCACGGGAAGGCGCAATACTCTTTTCGAGCGCTAAAAACGTCATCTCAAAGGAAAAAGGACCCTGGAAAACCACAAGGCCCGATTTTTTCATCTCCGGGAGGAAAGGGTTAGAACTGGCCGAGGCATCCTGACGAATGTATCCTCCAAGAGACCGAAAAAGATGGTTGAGCAGTGGAAAAAAAAAAAGACCGGTCACAAAAGCGACCCGGGCAGGGGGGGAGTATATCTGTCACAACGATGGAGCAGCTCGCGAAACGACCACCTTATCTGTCTCGCAACGGGAAGGACCTCCGATCTCCTAAACGTCTTCCGAAGGGTCTGGAAGTAAACGCTTTTCCGTTTCGGAGAATAGGCAAAAAAGAAGGGGTCTGAGCGATTCCACGTTATGTGTGATGAAGAGGGAAAGGGGGAGAGAAAACAAGAAAAAGAACTCTCTCAACACACCAAACAGAGTATAGGCAGGGCTGTTCTCTCCTCCTGAGTCGCCATATATCGCAAACTTTGCGCAAGAAAGGTATATTTACCGGGGACCAGGCAAGAACCGCCAGTCCGGCCGTAAACCGCGCCCTCGCCTCGCTAAGTTGCTGGACATTAGACTCAAAATGAGGGGAGAACACAAAATCTCCGCTGCCGGTTTTGAAAAAATAAGTAAAGATGCGCAAACCAGAAGGACGTCCAAAGGGGACAAACGAAAAAACACACAAACAAAACAAAAAGGACCACCAACTACTACCCCTCCACACCAGAAGGAACTAGGGGGGGACAACAGCAGAAGAGTTTTCCAAGGAATAACTAAGTACAGTCGGAAGATATACAAAATACACATACCACTCTCTTCAAAATATCAAAAAACAAGAACAGAGGACACATACAAGACAAAGGAACCACATCTCGGGTCACGAAAAGGGGAGGGAAAGGTTTCCCAACAATATAACGTTCAAACAGGATAAACACACTAAAAATAAATACGAAAAACTCTGCAGGGTGGCGGAGAAGGGAAAGGCAACGCATGACAGCGGGCCCGCCAGCTGGCCGCGGGGGGCTTGGGCAGGCCTTGCCTCTTAAGACGGGAAAAAGGGAGGACAGCCGGGAGGCGCACGCGTCATCCGGGCTAGCGGAGCGGGGGCGTTCAGGTGACGAGGGGGGCAAGAGAGAACCGGGGGTGCCGCGGGATGGGAAAAGGGTTTTGAGAGGGGGGCAGCTCCGGCTCGAGCATGCGAGCACTGCGCGTGGATGGCAGGGGGGGAGGAGCCGGAATGAAGGACTGCGCCGGAGCACTGGCGGACGCGAAGGACCACAGGGTGCGTGCGGGGAGGAGGTCACGATGCGGGACATAGCACCTCTCGGTTGTGCGGCTCCAAAGAAGGAAGGGATCACGCTGTTTCGCAGGGTGACGCAAAAACAAGCCAGCCTCCAACAAAACACATAACCCCCACCCACCCAAACCACCCCCCCCCCCCCCCCCCACAAACCGTCTACCAAAGAAGGAGGCAAGTAATTCCCACCCAAACTCTGGGAGAAGGGGAGAAATGTACTAGGACAACCACGTGTCAATCCGAGTTTTTTAAAAGGATACGTCTCCCTCGAGGGGGGACGCGCTCTGGTCGGAAGCCTCAGGAAAAGAGAGGCATAGGAGGTCGAAAAAAAAGGGGACAAACATTTCCGCCAGCACTCTGAAACTTAGGAGAAGGGCGGAGGAAAAATCGGTTGGCCGGCACCGTCGACCGCCTTGCGGGCATCATCCCCCCCCCCATAAGGGACCCCACAAAAAGAAAAAGACAAAGCAAACCCACACAACCCAACAAAACCAACACCAAAACACAAACCCACCCAGCAAAACGCCAAAAACACAAAAGGGACAAATTTGGTGGTAACGCCTGGCAAGTTCCTCAAGGGGACGTCGAACTGTATAGAGCTTGCTCTTCCTGCTTGCGGCCGCCCATTCGGGGAAAAACAACAACGAGGGGGAGGGAAGATATGTCCATTTATAAGTTAGACGCAGCAAAAAAAATCAGAAAAAGGACTAGTTGGCCAGGCGTACCCTAAAAGGATTGGGGGGCCACAATTCCTGGCGTCTTGTCGGTGCTGTCAAAAGCAGAAGCGGAAGGAAACCCCTCAAGGTCGGTCGAGTTGGAACCCTCGTAGGACACAGCGTGGTCCAAACATCTTTGCTATACGTCCAAGGCCGAGGCCATCAAGGGGTCGAGCAGGTAAAGTGCAAGAAGGAAACTCCAGCGGAAGGAAAAAAGATCCCACCTATTTCGAAAGAAACACCTAAAAAGTGAAGGGAATCAACGAAAGGATCTTTTGTTTGTGTGCAATGACGGCCCTTTGCCTGTTGATGCGCCGTGGCAGTGGAAGGGAAAAAGGTGTCCCCCCTGCATTCGCGGAAGGTTAGAAAGACTGAAAACCCGAAATCATTCCATCCCAGAGGTGTACCTCCTACCCGCACGCCACCCTCTGGGGGGGGGGGCGAAAACAAATTGAAGACCCATTGGGCTCGGAGACCCTATTGAGGGGGAAAACTATGACCCCGCCGAAAAAGCGGGGTACGGAAGCAATCCAAAGGAAGTTTAGCATTTGAACTTAAAAATACGGACAAAGGGGTACCTACGCGGCGAAAATTGGCAAAAAGGATACGTCACATTCGCCAAGAACTCGTGAAGCGCGAACTGATCAGGAAGGGCGTAGAAGGAAAGCGTGAACATCGCGCGTTCTTCGGAGACAAGAGCGGAAGACTAAGAAAGGGCCACAAGCGAAGAGGTGCCACGGAGCCCGATTGCCTGGCGTTTAGACTTCCAGAAACACAAAGGGGACGAGCTTTAATAGCACTTCCGGGAAAAAATGGAACGGGAATTCCAAAAACGTCGATTTCAAAAGCCAGACATCCAGCGAAGTCTCAGGAAGGTACCGGGCGCGATCTACACCAGGGGGACAAGTACGGAAGAACTCACTGAGGCCCGCGTTTCCGAAGGAGCCGACGCCTGCATTACATAAAGAAAGAGTTGCAAAAACGGGCAACTGGCTTGCCTCATCTTGAAAGATGACTACAAGACCTGCAAGAAAAGGGGGAAGCGGGGGGCGAGCCGTCGGAGAGTAGTTGTGCGGCCGACCTGTATGAAACGGAAAGGGCAAAAAGGAGGGGGGGCGGACGTTACTACTGAGCCTAAAGACCAAAGCCAACTGGACTGGCCGGGTGCTCGATGCGCGGGCACTAGATTTATAAAGAGCTGGTCAGGGGAAGAAAATCTCCCCCCGTTACTCGGCGGGGGGAAAGACGGTACTCCAGGGGGATCAAAAACGGCCCCCGCC
>Ga0179593_1463141_pt1 | contig 19844 bp, 18 predicted proteins | sample CZODoug2_1_08_16_FD_185931 | JGI IMG/M metagenome (GOLD analysis project Ga0179593, IMG submission 185931) | Vadose zone soil fungal communities from Angelo Coast Range Reserve, California, USA - CZODoug2_1_08_16fungal (PacBio error correction) | ecosystem: Environmental > Terrestrial > Soil >...
AGGTGATTCTGATGAAGAGCAAAAAAAAAAAACAGTGGCGGGTCATTTCTATCCACAAAAGTGATGACGGCACCCAGACGGCAAGAGAAGATGCACGGAACCAGAAAACCGGCGCTGGTGGTGGTGCAGGGGGATACCAAGAGGAGCAAAACGGGTACAAAGTCCACGACGGGTGTTAAAAGAAAAACAGACCCGATATGAACCAGAATTCAACAGTAACGGTCAATACCTTTTGTCAGGGCTGTTTGGACAGAACACAAAGCAAAGAAAACCGTCTGCTTCACCGCCCCCCGTGGGGGGCTACGTGACGAAGCTTGTGAGATGGTACTGGGAATTGGTTTGAAAGAGCGAATACGTATTTCCACTGAGGTTAGAGGGGAAAGACGGAAGGAAGAAAACAACAGACGAAAGAAGGGACCGGTCAAACCACCGGTCAGGAAAGGGATCAGAACGCGTTCGCAAAAGACAGCAGCAAAACGAGTTAAGACAAAGGGCTCGCTGAAAGCGGAGGAATACGACGGGGGGCGCTCGCAAAGGCGAAGAGCCGGGAGTGTAAGGGGAAAGGAAGGAGGGAATCACGAGGAAGAGTAGTAGGGGGCTCAAGGTTACGCTGGGCAAGACAGAAGGGGCACTTTGTTGCCCATTCGAACCACAATAAAGATCGAAGTGAAGTCCTTACCCATCCAGGTGTAGGGGAACCTCCCGTTCGAAGTAGCAAGGGGGGAAGGAGGTGCGATCTAGAATGCAAAAGGTCCGGCCGGGTAAAAAAAAGGGGGGAAAAAATGCGACAAAGAAACCTGTAGGACGATGCGGATTGCTGTCCGGGCAATGTTCAAAAAAAAAGTAGAAAGTTCGGGGAAATACATTTTTTCAGGGGTAGAAGACAGGGGTTCTTCCGACCCCCCAAAAGGGGGCAGGCGGTAAGGACCACCGCCGACGCAAGAAGGAAAAAAACGTGGACACACGTTCCATTCAAACCGAGAGGCCTGGGGAGGCCGAAGGGCGTGTCGCCACCGCACCATGGAAAAAAGCTCGGAATTGCTATTTCTGGGAGGGCGCGTCAGGAGAGTACGAGGACAAAAAAGATAGAAGAGTTGGGAACAAACGAGGGGAGATAATGCCGTTCAAACCGCTATAGCGTCCAATGCAAATCTAAGGGAAAAAAGGAAAGTTTAAGGGGACTCTTAATCCAAAGAGGCATCCGTGGGATACGCGGAGGCCCTCGGAGGTGGGGAAGGAAGCGGGATGAAAAGGTAGAAAACTTCAAAGTGACCAAGAGACACGTGGGTGCGGTGTCCCGGGACAGGAGCTGGATCGACCTCTTCGACCCAACAGAAAAAAACGGGGTCGGCACACGGTCTTACACCAGGCAAAGGAGAGGAGTAGGCGTTTGATAGAAGAAAAAAGCGGGTTATAGACGGAGGCCCAGGTCAAAAAAAGGTTTGAACGTTGTAACGGTCGAATGGGGGAAAAAGGGCGAGGCGAATATCTCGTGATCCTGTGGGACCCCGAAGAAAACAGGGCGGGTCTTCGTCCACGATCAAAGTTCGCACCGGCAGCAGTTCAGTTATTCTGAGGCAACAGCAAAAAACAAAAGGACGTCGTAACGTCGGAGGGAAAAAAAAAAAATGTGACGGGGGCGCGAGCCTAGTGGTCGAGAGGGGGGGTCGGTGCGTCAGCGGAAGTTTTGGTTACAGCGGGAAAAGAGGTGAAGCAAGAGACCTTCTTTCTGCGTTACAGGGACAAGGGGGAACAAAAGGGTCTAAGGGGAAGGAGGGGAAAAGACTGTCATCAGGAAAGAGGCTAGGCGGCGACGTGATTCAAGGAAGAGAGAAAGCCATTTCTATGTCAAAAATCACCAGGGATCAAAGGACAGACTACATACTTGAGAAAGAGACTCGCGCAAGCCCTGGACTCGTCGTCGACAGCAGACCCTGACCGTTCCATGGGGGGAAGCAATGGGCTGAGAGGAAGGGTAGAAAAAAAAAAAAAAAAAAAAAAGAGGGGGGAAAAGAGAGAGGACTGCCTATCATTAAAGATCACCAACTTTATCTTCCCATGGTCTCAGGACGGAGGCCAGGAATCGGACAGCATCTGATCTGCGAGCCAGGGAAGGAGACTCCTTTGAAAAAAGAGTCCGCGGCAAACGGTCTCGACCGCAGTAGAGGGAGATCACAAGAGCAGAAAACGTCTGCAAAGTCAAGAAACAAACGTGCGCTCCGGAGTCCCTCTAAACCGGGAGATAACAAAAAAGACCGCCCCACGGAAAAAGGCTGCACGCGAAGAAAAAAACCCAAAAACCGAGGCAAAGTGACTCAAATGCAAGACCTGGGGGGTGTCAGGGTACAAACACATATAAAGAAAAGAGAAAAACCAAAACGAAACACTCCCCGACGAGGGACAGCCGCTTGTTCTCGCAAGGAAGGCTAAAGGAACCTAACAGGGAGCAGGAGGGCGAACTGGATTGTTGATCTACCTACAGAAAGGATCTGGAGGGTAAAAAAAACCAGAAGATCTTCGCCTCTATCCACTTTAAAAAGGAGAACACGGGGAACACAAAAACGCCCTGTGCGCAGGAAAGGCCGGCTCCCCGACACCGGAGGAAAAGCTTGAAGAAATCAAAACTCCGACGATCCGCGACGATAGGGGAAAAGGGTGGCTACAATAACCCGAAAGTACAAGGCAGTCCCATTGAGAGGGGCTGTCGGGGGAGATCAAAGTGCACAAAACATAGAAAAAACAAAAAAAAAACCGCCAGAACAGGGAGAAAAAACCTTAAAGGGGTGCTTCTTTTCCAAAACCAAAACAGGGTCATACATCACAAGTGCCAAGAGGGGGAACGGAAGACAACGTGCCTGGAGATCAAACTGTAAAGGAAACAACTTATCTAGGGCCCTCTACCGCAGAAAAAAATAACCGGGAGGTCGACGGCCATTCAGACGGCTATAGGCCGGTCGCCGAATCTAGAAATAAGCAATAGGAAGAAACAAATCTCAACTATGTTATACGGAATCCCAAGTAAAAACAGATAGAGAGACAATCTACTCCCTCGCCAACAAGAATCACGCTGTCATCAAAATAGGAAGAAGCGGGTAGGCAGGGAACGCACCCGTCAGCCTAAAACACTTCAGGGAGAGGTAACCTGTATGGCGACGTAAAACAAAATTGCGTGAAGCGAGCAGCGGCAAAAGTGTTGGTCTTCGCACCTAGGAAAAACAAGAGAACAGAACTTTTACTTAAAGAAGACGTCAACGCAGCACCTGTTGGCACGGGGACACAGGAAAGGGAAAAAGAAAAGCACTGGATCCTCTCCCAAAAGAGGGGCAAAGAACAAGAAAGGAAACGAAACTAGAAGGGGAAAGCCAAAATTCTGACTGCACTCGGAACGGCGAAAGAAAAAAATGGAGAACCCTTTAACTTTAAACCTGAACAAAGGTCAAGGAGGGGGGGAAAATAACTGGCCCACAAAAAAAGGGGGAACCAAGAGAATGCAAAGTCTGAAACAGTTTTGAGAAAAAAAGACGCGCGAAGGTTCGGAACAATGAAGACCGGAAAAAGGCCCTAAATACCCAGGGAGCATCGCATGCGAAAGGGGAGACAAAATGATAACGTCACGCCGCCGGGCTAACAATACCTTCAAAAAATTGTAAAAGAGTGCAAAGCGAAGCGGACTCGACCGGTTTGGGGGAAAGGGCACAAAGTTGCTCTCGGTCCAGCAAAAAACGGGAAACGCGTAACCAATCAGTTTGTATCAAAGGAATAAGAAGACCGCAAATAACGGTACAAGGGAAAAAAAAAGCCCGAATCAAGATACTTAAGAAACCACAAGTTGCAGGGGAGAAGAAAAAGACAAGTAAGGAACAGTCCGTGTCGTCCACAATAACCCGGAAAAAAGAGGGAAAAGCCGTACTTGCCGAGTCCTTTTCCATATTCGGCTGGGGTGGGTACGTCTCACAACAGATACGACTGGAAAAATGAAAGTAATACCGGCCGGAGACACTCATCCACACACACAGCGAACGCAGGGCCCGCAGGCTATGAAATCACAGGGGGGGTGTTGGAAGTAAAATGACAGGGAGGAGGATAGGAAACTTAAACCCAGTTGGTGACTGGGAAGGCCAGATACGCATCAAAAGCTGTCCCCGCTCACTGACGCGAGGAGAAAAACAAGGGAGAAAAACATATATCGATGTAGTTCTCGGGGAAAGGGGATGCGGATCTTCCGTAAAAGGAACACACAACAGTTGGTTTCAGGTGGGCGGTGTAACACAGAACCCCGTTCTAAGTACAAAAACATCGGTATTGGTCCCTCGTTCTAAGTCCAACAAGAGGGAAGGTGATGGTTGAAATAAAAAGAAGTCCACAAGGGACCCCGTCCGACGTGTGGGGGGCCGACACACAAGCACGAGGGAAAAAAAAAAAACAAAAACAAAGGACAGGAAGGGGCAGAATACGTTTTCCTAGTCGGGAACACTACTCTATCTAATCACCATTCTCTTATTAAACCAAGACAAAAGGGGCGAAAAGAGAGGGGGCGAACCTGTCACGGGACGATGGAGGAACAGGTAACGGAAGACATCGGATCGAGGAAGGGGAGGGGGACACGGGGTTACTGACACCATCTGAGAGAAGATAAAACGGGAAAAGTTCCAACAGTCTGGAAAGGGAACGGAAAGACATTCAGGTGACACCGCCCAGAAAAGAAGAGGTGAGACGGCTGCCCGCAGATTACACAATCGGGAAAAGGGAGCATAGCACGAACTCCTGGCGGACGGACAGGGTGGCAAGTCTACAGGGAAGACAACTGCTCCGCGTCAGAAACAGTGGAAACGAGATGTCATCACTACATGGAAGGTGTGCCAAAAGGGCCAGACCACGAAGAGAACGGTGGGCCGGAGTAAAGGGTGACGGTCGGTGGGAAGGCAATGTCCGAGCAAAGTCAGGAAAAGTCGTGAGTACATGGTCACGGGGTCTGTCCGGTGTGTGAAGCACGGTGTAAGGTGCGGGGGACGGGGATCTCCATTAGGAGAGGAAAACAGGCCGGACAGGGGGGGGTTCACCGTGCCCGTGCAAAAAAAGGACAGGGGGTGGGGGGGGAAAGAGGTGCAGGGGAGGGGGGGAGTCACAGGGTAAAAAAAAGGAAGAATGAGCAAGACGAGCAGACTGAAAAAAGAGTTCACCGGCCACCTCAGAAAATCTGAGGAAGGAAAAGGAGGTTCACACGGCCTTTCCCATTAAAAAACCCGAGGCTTCAGGGGGGAAGGGAGAAGAGTCGCAGGCGAAAAGAGGTCCGGAGAGACGAATAGATGCGATGTGGAAAAGATGGACTAAACGCGGACGACGTGAGCCACCTGATTTAAAATATTCGACAGAACTATCTTTAGGTGCGAGGGAGAAGTAAGGACGGGGGAACGATGATACCCAGACGGCGAACAATGGTGATCAGAAAAATCGAGGTGGTCCTGAGAGAGAGAAACAAGTTCTGTTCATCAATAACAAACGTGCAAATTACGGCGTCCGGGTGAGGGGGGACAGTTGAAAAAACGGGGAAGAGGGACGCCTCGTAACCGCAACCGTAAAAAGAGGGGAAGTGGGAAAAAAGCACCGGACGATAGAAAAAGAAACAGGCCGTGCTACGTACGTGCGGTGGTGAGGGAAGACTTCGAGTGGGGGACTATGAAGAAGGAAAGATCGCAGGAGTTGTTCTGTGTCCCGTCGAAGGGGGGACAGCAAAAGGATAGGGGGGGAACCCAGACGAAGTGTCGTGAAGTCTGGAACGACGACAAGTCGAAGGAACGAACAGTTAAGGGGGACGGTAAATATTCAAAAAAAACGCGAGCGGAACGTTCTTCTAATGGAGTGGGTGCGGGGGGGTGGGAGCACTCGCTCCGTGGGCGAGATGGTCCGCTGGGCGAAGTTTAGGGGTAGGCAGGCACTTTCTCCTTTTCCCAGGAGGACGGGAGGAGGATGAGATGATATCCACCGGCATAAGGTGCCTAAAGGAAAAAAAAGAAATCATCGGAGGGATCGGCGAAGGCATTCGACGGGATGCCGAAGCGAGGGAAAAGAGAACTTTAGTAAGGAAAAAGGAAAAGGGGCTCACAAGGCACTATCAGACGCCGAATCGAAACACCCTTTCCGAGTCAACTGCCTCAGAGCGGACATGGAAAGGCAGTGTGACATGGTCCTGATAGGAACGGATAACTCTAAAAAAAAAGGGAAGGAATTGGAGAGGAACGTTCTCTCTCATTCAGTAGCAAACCATCGAGTACGGAACAGGTCATAGAGGGAGAAGAGACAGTCGGACAGGGGGCTGGGGAGAGATCTTCAGACGGAAAAAAGGCTCAAACAAATCTAGCTGGAGACTTACTGGATCAGGCGAGAATACGAAAATACTAAGGCCAGAAAGATCAAAAAGAAGAGTCCATACGAGAAGGACAGGGGAGGAACGCCGAAGCCCTCCACACGGGAATAAAAGAAAAGACCCCGGACATAAAAAGGTTATCACAAGAACAACCAACACGGAACACGAAGAACAACCAAGCAATCAACCTGTCTCGTATGAAAAAACAAGGACAAAATAAGAACCAAGACCTACCTGTTCCAACAAAGGGGTTGCGAGATGGCGGAAAACATAGACAAGAGAACTGGTAGACGTAGAGAAAGGAGTCTTGATGACGGGAACCGAAAAAGTATGAGGTACCCCAACGAAGAACCAAAGGAGCCTCCCCATACAAAAGACCGAACAGAAACAGGGCAAATGACCCGCGGCAAAGAAACCGAAAAGCAGTGAAGGAAAACAAAAACCCGGATTCCAAAAACGGACGGGGAGCAAGGCTGACGTGGTGCTACGCCCGATCAACGAAAAGACAGACCGGCATGGAAGGCGTGATTTCTTAAGGGGGGAGATACAAGCCACCACACCAGCCGCAAACAAGGACGGGGAACTCACGGGGGGGGGCGGCGTGGGCCGAAACCGAATTGTTCAAAATCAAGCCAAAAAAAAAAAAAAACGAGGGAAGGGGAAGGGGGCGGATCAACACCGGGGAATCTGAAAGGGGGGGGAGAATAAATGATAAAAGTACCATGAAAAGACCCTCTACCTCGCCAAAATCATAATTTGGGGGGGTCGACGAACCATTATCATAATGGAGGGAAAGCCAAAGGGGGAAAAAGACTCAATAGACATGGAAGGATAGGATAAAAAAGGTCGAAAGAGGCTGGCTTCAAAAGAAAAAAAGGGGGGTTTCACATCCTCCAAAGCTAGGAAAGACAAGGCCACCAAAACGACCACCACTTATCAGGAAAAAGGAAGAGGTGGGAGAACCCTCTTGTCATAAGACGGATGAAAGGGTTGAAATCTTCGGAGTATCAGAAGAGTCTGGGATAATCCTCAGCTACCTTTAGGAGAGAAAGAAAAAAAAAACCAGCATAACAAAAAAAAATGTACTTGGTCCTAAAGTAAGAAACCGGCAGAGGTGACAACATTCAAAACCGCCACCAGCCGAAGGAAAAAAAAAAAAAACTTAATAGGTAAGGGACAAAAGTTGCTTTTCAACATATCCGCAAAAGGGAAAGTGAAGAACCATCTCTACGCAATCGAAAGCTCGGAATCGGCAATGGAGGGACAACACAGGGAAAAGGGGAACGAAGAAAACGGGGAGGAACGAGAGATTTGGGACGAAACAGGGTAACCACAGTGTTTCCCAAAGCTAAAAAAAAAGGTGAGAGACCCGAACGCTTCTCCTGAGGAAATCCGACGTGACTCGGAATAAGCCAGAGAGCAGCGATAGGAGACTCGAGGGAAAGCCGAAAAACGCACACTCACGGCAAGCTAGGCCGGGAGGGGGGATAACTAGTATCCGTGCGAAGGGAAGATACAAGGGTGTACCATGGTAAGGGTGGGAGACAGGAATGAGTGATACGTGCAGGAGGGGAAGAGTAGAGCGCGGGCCACAAAGACTTCCGAAAGCAAAGTCCCATTACCAACTCCAAAAAAACACACAAGTCGCAGGGAGAAAAAAAAGTCTACCAAAAAAGGTGGAAAAGGGAAAGAAAAAAGAAAGGTAGTTGACATGGGACCCAACAGCCTGACACCTGTCTGTCGTACAAGGGCCAACGGCTGGGGGAAGATTCTGGCTGGTGGGCAGCAAAGCAAGAAGTACGGACCACGGTTGGACGATTCTAATTAAAAAACACCACATCTCAAGTATCCGTGCAACGTAAATATGGGGAAAAGAACCAAGAGTTTTTGGTCAGAAAGGGAAATTGCCAAGGACTGGTACACAACTCCCAAAACGGGGGGGTGGTAGGGCCAAGAAAAGGGATCAAATCAACCCTGTCAATAACGAAAGAGATCGACACAAAAAAAGAGAGAGAAGGAGGCGATGTCGTTTGAATGGGAGAAGTGGAGAGGGAGTCGACTGAGGGCAACCTACAAAAAAAAGAAGGTATGAGGGCATCAGAGAACAAATAAGAATAAAAACAACACTTGCCTCGAGCGCGGGGACGAAGGCGCACTGGCGAGTTAGTTTATTCGGGTAAGACTTCAAAGAAAAGGTAGGGGGGTCAAGCCAGGACTATTGAGGTAGCCGAAAAACCGAACAATAGGAAGAAGGCGGCAATTGAAAAGGTGTGTACCGTGAGTTGATGGAGAGGAAGCTACGTCGGCTCATGACCATGGTCGGTCTCTAAAAAAGAAAAAAGGGTAAATTAAACGCACCTGCTGTCGTTGAGCGGGAGGGGGTGAACTGAAACGGGGGAAGGAGGGAGAGGACCAAGGGAAAAGATGGTTGCAGAAAAGCAGAAAAAAAAAGTTCAAAAAAAGTAGAAAAACCAGGCGACTAGTTCGAAAACGCAGTCAGCAGGAGCGGTTTAGACGAAGGAGGACTCTCAAAAGGGGCTTCATTCGTCCATGCAGGAACAGTCCTGCGGGAGAGGAAGGGGTTCCCACTGTAAAGGGCAGCGACAGACAAAGGGGGGCACTTTGGCAGCTCGTGACCGACCTGAGTTGGAAAAAAGAATGAGGTCACAAATAAGAAAAACTTTTCACATTCCTTCCGGGACAGGGGGGGGAGGGAGGGAAAGCCTCAAGGAATATTAAAGAGTAAAGTGTAGAGGCGGCAGAAAAGGGAAAACCGGGAGAGGGGAAAAGAAAAGCACATCCAGGGGCGAAAAGTGGCGGCGAGGAAAAAATGGTGCCTGGGACAGGAAAAAAGGGGTTAACAGGTACAGGGAGAAAAAAAAAGGGCGGTGAAGTACAGGGTTCAAGGGGAGGGAGGGTAGTCAACGCCGGTGACGAAAGCACAAAAAACTGCTGCGAGATGAGAAAAGACCTCAGGGGTATACGGAGTGCACAGGACAGCTCCTCGAAGGCCATAGTATTCCACCGGGGGAGTCGACGAACCAAAAAGAGGGACATTTCCCATGACCGCGTTCTCGGGGGGGGGTGGAGAGAAAAACGCGCGTCGACAGCGGTCGACGCGTGGAGACACGATCCGAACGGGGAGGGGGATCCACGCCACAAAGACCGGCGAAAGAACCAGGAACAAAAGAGGAGTACAGAAAGAAGTTATCGTCGTCGAATAAGAAAAGGGGGAAAGTTAACTCAAAAAAAGCCCCTCTTCAGAACGGGGATCGCAAACAGTCAAGAGGGGGGGAAGGGAAAGCGGGACAGGAGTTGTCAAAAAGAAGACACAGTGCCCGACTAACGGGGGGGGAAAGGAGGGGGAACCATTACTGGCACATCAACCAAAAGAGACAAAACAGGCCCTTCCAGGGTGAGGGCGGGGGGACTAGGGGAGGGAGAAGAAGTGGAGGGAAAAATTAGCCGTACTCTAAAAGGTTAAATATGGCTAACAGATATCTTCTTTTTCAGCGCGTAAGGGAAAAGGTCTCGATTGGCTTTGTTACCAGGATCCGTTAGGGGACGGAAGAGGAGAAGATCTGGATGAGGGGGAGAAAGAAGAACGGACGGAGGTGCGACGCCGAATTAAACGCGGGAAAAAACGTAACAAGACCGGAACCCCAGGCGTCGGGAAGTAAAGCGATCGTCGTTGCGTTGGGGAAAGAGGAAAATGTGGGGTTGGTAGTTGGGCGAGGTCTGGGTCGGCCATTATAAAAAAAAAGTATGAAAATGCGGAAAAGGTACGCACGTACCAAAGGAAAGGTCTAGGAACACCGTGGACAGAAGTTGAAGAGTCCCGCAAGCTGGAATATATTCTTCTGCTTCGGAAAGGCGGACGTGAGACAAGAAAGAGCGAAAGGCAAAGTATTCCGCTTAACGAATGATACAAGAGAAAAAAAGGGGAGACCTAGAAGAAGAGTAGAGAAAAACGGGCACTATTAATCCTCGAAACACCAAGAGGATTACCTTGATCGAGAGGAATCTCAGAGAAAGAAAAAAAAACAAGAAACAAAAAAGGAAATTTAAAACGATAGAGAAAATGGGAATAATCAGGAAAATTTACTAGACACCATCGTCTCTGGGGCTCTCAGCTGAGAGGAGAGGGGAAGGGCTACGCGAGTCGTCTGCTGACATCGGGAGAAGGCACTTCGGCGCTTCATCCAAACGTAATAAAAGACGAACTAGACTACCGCATTTCAACTTAAAACGTAGAAGGAAGGGAACGGGGGGGAAAACAGAGTGAGGGAAGAGCGTGAAAAAGAGCATCAACCTAATGGGGTAAAAGAAAAAAGAAGAGCACCTCCACCATTCTCAAAGGAGAAGAAAAGCCTACCCGAAAACCTTTCCTACCTAAACAGCACCGAACCAAAAAACAATCAAAGGGGATACGTAAACAACCCAAAGAAAACAAACAGCTCACGAAAGGAACTCCTAGGGTAGGGAGGGGTATAGACGAAAGGAAAAACGAGAAAATGGCTACTGGAGCGACGGGATAAGGGGTTCGTCAACCTCAATGCTTCTATGTGGAAAACCAAAATCCAAAAGGAGGAAGGGAATAGGAAAAAAGGATGAAACGACACACAATGCCCGATATTCTCTCCAGAGAAAACGAAGAACAGGTCTTATCCATCAAACAAAAGGACTACTGACGCGCCGTGCTAGCCGTGTCGATCAAGACACGGACAATCCAACGGAAGGAAGGGAGGTAGGTCGGAAAAAATCGGATCAGAATCAAAAACCATCCGCCTTCACAAAAGCGCACCGTTACGCAGAAAAGGAGGGCACTGATACCCGAAAAAAAACTTGGGAAAAAAGACACCACAAGAGAGGAAGGGAGGCGAGAAAAAATTATCGTAAAATTTGGATAAGAGTCAAAGTCCAAACTGTCGGAAGGGAAGAGGCCGTCAAAAATCGATCCGGACAGAAGAGAGACAAGCTTGGGGAACGGGGGAAGTAGAAAGGAAGGGTACGGACAACTCATGGGCGGGCTTCGTCCCCAAGCGACCGGAACAGGGAGACGAGAGAAGAGGGAAAAGCGCAAAACTACTCATCGATCAGGAAGTAAAAGGTTGCGAAAGGGCGTCTTCCTAACCGGACTCGGGAAAGAGGAATGCAAAGGACGAGAAGGAGAAAGAGGTATGCGAAAGGGGAGGAACAGTCAAGACCTCGAACCCGACACCCTGTCAGAGAAAATGGCGGGGGAACCTCTAAACGGATAAGGGGAAAACCACCTTCAAGAACCTTTCCGCAGGTCGGAAAAAAACCACGGGGGAGGAGGGTTACTCAAGGGGTATCCGAAGACATTCCCGACAGCACGGGGAAACGGCCATAAAAGGAAATTCTAACCAGTCAGAACCTTTAAGGGAAAGGAAATGAGCCAATTTCTATAGGAGGGTTGGAAAAGAACACCTGGTGGTCCCATCTTCACATGACTGTCAAAAAAAAAGTTAGACAAAGGTACAACGGCTAAAAGGCAGGAAAAGTAAAGCAGACAAAACGATCCAGAAATTAGAGAGAAAAATGAGAATTCCTCACCAAAAAGTCGCGGGAAGAAAAAAAAGGGGGGAAATGCAATCTGAAAGGGCAAGCACCTTTCTTTTGAGAAAAAAAAGGGGTCGCGGGACCTAGAGAAGCTGGGGAAGGTGGAAAAGGTGATCGGGAACTTTATCCGCGGAAAGGTAGCGGAGCAAGAGTGAAAAAGCCTTTCCACGATCGGGTAAGAAGACAACGGCCAAGTACCGAAAACGCGGAACGAACCAGTCGTAGAGATAAACTGACAAGGCTGAATGTCTTATCGAAAGAAAAAAAAGATTGGCGTCAGAAAAAGGAAAAGAGACAAAGTATGACTCCTTAACTTCAAGAAGGGGGGAAGAGGAATTCTGGTTTCAGAACACTCCCACTGAAAAGTGAGAGGGGCAACACAGGGGGACCCAGTAGGCGGTACCCAATACCAAGAAGGAGAATGGCAGTATGAGAGAGAAATCACCGATTTTGTTGCGATAAGATGAGCATAAATGGAATAGGACATGAAACTCCATGTGGGGCTGGGGAAGTCCATATAAACGCATCATAAATCAAACCAGGGTAAACCTCACAAAAATCTCTGAGCAAAAACAAAAAAGGAGGGATGAAAGAGTGAGCCACAGTTGAAGTGGGGAAATTTCAGGAACGACACAACATGTTTACAGGGTCAGGGAGGAATACCCACGGACCCTGTTCTATTCACCACCGTGGGACCTCGAATGAAGAGAAACAACACAGAGACGGACAGTAGGGGTTGTCAGTAAGGGGACGAACCGGAGGCCAGGACGTTGAAAGAAAAAAGCCAGAAAAAAAGTAGCCATTACGGCGAAGACTGACCGGAAAAGGGAGGGAAGAAAACCTTCAAGGGGAACAACCATACCTGAACCAAACACACGACATGGTTAAGAACGACGAAAGAGGCCGGTAAAGGACGCGATAAGACAAGAGGAGGGAGATGCCCGGTGGCAACAGGATGTTACTAACCCGAAAATGTCAAAGAATCAGGATACACCTAGAAAAGATCAAACAAAGGAAGCAGCAAGAGTAGAAGAGAACATTTCTCAAGGAATCAGGACGCAGTGGTGAAAATCGAGAGACTCGTATGTAAAGAGGGAGAAAGGAGGAAGAGAAAGATATAAGATATCTATACACTACACACAAAAAATTTCAACGCGGGAAGGGGACTGACCCAGCAAATCGGTGTCTCCCAACGGGAAGCGGGTAAAAAAGACAGTACAAGGTGTGGAAAGTACTGAACAAAAAAAATAGAGCACAGGAAAAAAAGAAATGGGGGAAAAAACAGTAATGCACTATACCATTTCTAAGGTAATCGAGAGGGGGGGAAAAAAGCGCAGGGGTGCCGCCGCACGATTGTTCCATGAAAGGAGTCCGTGTGTCGCGAAGGCGACAGGCTGCCGGGCAGGGGGAACAGCAAGGTGAGGTGAAAGATGGGTCTGAATACACGTGGGTCTTAACAAGGTAGAAGCAACAAGCTCTGCGAGTAAGAAAAGACCTCGAGATACTGCTCCAGCTTGACACAGCCACAAGTCTCAGAGGGAGGACAAGGGGGGGGTAGGGAAAACCGAGAGGGCAACAGCGGAATTCAATATTACGTGAGCAAGGTAATCGGGCCGCGCGACTAGTGTCGACGCAAGAAAATAACTATTCTAGTGAGGGGAGAACAGAAAGGTCCCACAGGGCGGAGAAAAAAAGGGAACGTTGCAGAAGATGAGATAGGAAACCATGACCGGGAGCGGATGAAAAGTGAAATATTTACGCTGACTCCCCGATAGATCACGGAAGTTATCGAAAAGAAAAGCAAGAAAATCGCGGCAGGTAAGAGGGATGAAAGAGGTTTCGGCCAGGGAACCGGAGGGCCACGTTGGCCACGGAGCACAGGTCTATGAAGGGAATACATCCATATCTGAACAAACGCCCGTCAAAATTCCAGGTTCAAGGGGTAGATAATCAAAGGCGCTAGACACCCGGCAGCATTAGCGGTAGAACAGGGGGGGGAGGGGATAGACACGTCCGTCTTGGAGGCCAGAGGAAAAATTAAAAAGTTCAGGTGTGTACAAGGTAGACGGGGGACAGGAAGGGCAAAAGAATACTTGTTATCTTGGACCAAGAAGAGTTCGGTCGGCTATAAACAAGAAGGGTTCCGCCGCGCGACACAAAAACCAAAAAACAAAAAACAAAAACCAAAAACAAAAATAAAAAGAAAAAAAAAAAACACACACGACACACCAAAAACAAAAAAAAAACAAAAACCGAAGGGAGAGGTGGACATATCAGCCAAGACACCCAGGCATGAGACTATTCTCAAGACTGGGCGGGAGTTTGGGTGGAATCTTATCCTATTTTTAGGGGGGAGGGTGAAGTATCACAGGTGGGGTTGCAGAACATCGGAACGGGAAATCAACGAGAAGGGGGAAGAAGGTCCTGCATGTATCCAAGGGGGCGCGGGCACGGAGTCCCCACGCTTTCAAGGAGTAGCGAGGCGCTGCCGGGAGAGGATGACTAAACTCGCTTATGGAAGTCTTACTCCCAAAGGAAAACATAAAGGTGCCAGATCCATTGCTACAAAAAATTATGCGAATAGAGAAAGAAATGTAAGATGACGGATCTAGCTAGACTTTCCCTTACGTGAGGGGGCAGAAAAATAGTAGGGTAGAGGACACAGAGCACACCACAAACGGGAGGAGGGAGAAAATCACATAGGCCGATCAGGACAAGGTACTAGCAAAAAGAGGACATCATTTGCCCCCGAAAGCGAAGAGGTCAAAATAGATCGTTCGTGGGAACAAAGGGAACAGGAAAAATATCACTTCACTGCGCGTTCACCAGCGAAAAGAATAAAGGGAGACTAACAAAAAGCGAAGGAAAGGGGTCATCAAAGATATAGACGAAATAGGGCCAGAAGTCACGCATACGTTACGGGAACGCCTCCAGGACCCTCGGAACCACGGGGGATACACCATACCCCGCCAAGGAAAGGAGCAAAAAAAATACCGTCCCTCAGCCGAAACCAAACCAAACAGAAGTCACCAGACAAACAAAAATAAACTTATGCTCCGATCAACCCCAAAACAGAAACGACCAAGATAGGAAGACCCTGTCAGAAGCCCTGGATGTTGCAGGGGGAGGAGAGGAATCAACCATATCGCACGTCGAGACTGGGAGGAGGTGAAAAGGAAAAGCCAACAGATCGTCAGTGGGAAACTGATAACAAAAAATCTAGACGAGGAATAGAAAAAAAGCAGAGAAGTACACAAAGAACAAAGAGGAGAAAGGAGACACGTCTCAAAACTAGCTAAAAAGGGAAAGCGGGGATCTCCATCAAAACCGGCCGAGACGCTAAGTCAGGACGAGGGACGAACAAGAAAAAAAAGAGGTGAAATCTCTTCGAGAAACGAAGAAAGAAACCTGTGGCGCCGGGGATCAGGGTGGGACTCAATTGCCCGGGGCACTGGTGGATTGGCGGGGGAAGTCAGTGCAACTGGGGAATAGAAAGAAGAGTCAATAGGCCTCGCGGGGGGGCCGCTAGGATCGGAAGAAATACGCACTAGGGATCTCCGAGGTGGGGATCAAGGAAGGTCTCCTATATTCTTGAGGAGCTAGGAAAAGCTAAAAAACGCTTTGAATGGAAGAAGACTACAGCGACGGAGCAAACGTGAGGTAACAATATTCTACATAAGACCGAAGTCGCACGGGGGGAAGGAAAAGTCGAAAAAAAAACAGCAGAAAACGAGGTGATCGACGCGAAACAGAACAGCGAAAACAACAACACGAGGCTCATGGGAAGGAAAGGGTGTGAGAAAAACGCCCCCGTACGGAATAAAGAGTCGTCTTATACTCCGGTGACGCATGGGGGAGAAGGTAAAGAAGGTCGGTCAGCGAATCCGCATCCCACGGGGGGAGAAAAAGGGCAGAAACAAAGAAGGAACAAACCAAAAACACAAGAAACTAGGGAAGGCGTACACTTTTAACACAAACAACGAAAAAAAGAAAAAATGGACGAATTCAAGAGAAAACGGAGGGGTAGTTTTAAAACGTATAGAGGGGGAAAAGAGAAGAAGAAAAATAAACCACACATGACCGACTCTAACTGGAAAGCATCGGGCTAAAGGAAAGGAAAAAGTCAACTACACCCTTAAAACAATAGGAAGGAACTGGCAAAATAAAAAAAAAAAAAAAAGTTGTCGACAGAGGGTGGGGGAAGAAACTTGGACCACACCTGGGGACCAGACAAAAAAAGCTAAAAAAGGGGAGAAACTACCTACTGCGCGGGGGAAAAACGGAGAAGAGACTGACAACATAACTCAAGCAAAGAAAAGGGAGAGAGTCGACTGCGAAAAAAACCGAGAGGAATGCGAAAAATCGCCACAACGGGAACGAATTTCTGGGGAGGAGTTCACGAGGAGAAAAAGCATCTAGAACGGGGGTACGCTTTCAAGGGTCTAGCGGGAGTATCCTAAAATCCGCGGAGCCTACCAAGCCCATTATGAACACAAGCGAACGCCGCAAATTCAAACCGAGAAAAGACAGCGGTCGCACACACCACTAGGGGACAACCCTGGGGGCGGGAGAAAGAATGGTATGATGATACGATTGGTGTGTTCGAAAAAAAAAGCCCGGACAACGTCCCTCAAACGCGATACTGTGCCAGAATGCTGACTAGGAGGGGTCTGGTTGTTAGGGGGGAAAGAAACACTATAAAGGCCACCAAAGTGCCAAAGAGGTAACACAGAAGCAAAAACAAAAAAAAAAAAAGAGATTAGGAACCTGTTCACTACGTGCAGCGAAGTCAACCGGGGGGGGAAGGGAGAACAAGGAGGAGAATAGCTACTAAAAAATAATACAAACAGGGGGTTTTTTTCGGGGGGCCAAGCACAAAAAAAAAAAAGGCAAAGAGAAACTAACCTCGAAAAGAAGAGAAAAATACCAACACTTAGGAGAATAAAAAGCAGAATGTCGTTGAAAAGCGTGGACAGGGCAGGATTCTGGACGCACAACAAAACAAGTGGGGAGGGTCAATGCCCAGAACCAAGGGCTACGACAAAAAAGACGGGGAATAATCGAACGGGGAAGGGCCGTCTAATGGGTGGTGGGGGGAAGAGGACCGAAGGACCAGGGGGGCCAACCGGGGTGTCCACCAAACGAGTGGGAGTTGCCGACCAAACCAAAAATGAAAAACGTAGGGAGGCGAAAATTGAAAATGTTCCGTGGAAGAAAAAGAGACTCGACATGAACAGGATAGTTGACCCGCCACCAATTGGGGTGGGAGTAGCATCAGAAAGGCTGTCGGTACGCGGGGTAAAACGAGGAGGAGGAAAGATTAAGGGTGAAGATTACGACAAAAAAATTCCTCTTATACCGGAGATAAAGTGACAAGGGAACAAAGGCGAGAAGAAAGGAGAAGCAACAGGTTATCAACCGCCAAGGACGCAGAACAGGTGGAAGAAAGGCTTCTCGGGAAAAGGCGCGCCTATAAAGAAGGTACAGGCAAGAATGAGAGGTATGTTATCTTCGTTATCCCGGTTCGATACAGTTAAACGCAAGGAGCCGCTTCTTTTCTAACTGGATGGGACAGATGTGCAGCTCTTTAAAAATGGTGGTCCCAGGTCGTCAAATAGACGCTCAAGGGGCCAGCTCCTTCCCGCCATTAGTGAGGAACAGGTAGAAAGCATCACCTGTAACGAGTGGTGGAGGAGGAGGGGGGCCAAAGCAGGAAGGAGAGTGCCAGAATGTTGAAGAACCGAGGAAGGGAGGCGTCGTCTGGAAAGTTTCTTCCTGTGCAGGGGGGAAACATTTCACTAGGGAAAAGGAGGGAAAGAGTCGGGAACGGAAAGGATCAATTGGTAGGCAGGGGACTGAAAAGGCCCGAGAGACACCCAACAAGTTCAGGAGGTTGAGAAACAATAGAGGAAGGAGTATCGCACCGAAAACGCTCATAGAGGGGGTTATGGAGGGCAAACAGCCGGTCTGAATCGACACAAACGCGCGTAAGTCTCCCACGGAAGACACCTCGGGAGCCGTGGGGCGAGGGCGTCGAGGCTATAGACCTAGGTTAAGAAAAAAGAGGCAATGTGGGAGCCGAAAGTTGAAGCCGGGCAGACCCTTGAAAAGAAGATGAGATTGAAATTCCATTACCGCGAGTCGCGGAACTCAGAAAGGGGAGAAAATAAGGAAAAAAAAGTTGACACGCGTAACCCTCAAACGGTGGGGATACAAAATACCAGACCTCTGAGTGGACATTTATATTATATGAAAAAGGGGAGGTTCTGCCCACCGCCAGGAAAAGGCCAGGGCATAGCTGAACGTTTGTACTGCGGGGGGGCCGCATAGGGATGCGGGTGAAAAAGAGAGACGCACCCGCCAGTCATTCCGCGAAAAAACGGGAGGGGCTCAGTCGTCGTAAGTAGCTGATTGGATGGCGAATACAAGAGGAGGGAGAGTGTCCTCCTTATCCAGGCAGTTGAGAAGGGGGGGAGGACTCTAATGACAGGGGCCGATATCGAACGGGGATTAAGGGGGGGGAAAAAGACTGGAGGGCGAGCACGACTCAAGGACGCCGGCCTAGTGCGGGAACCCAGGGCAAAATCACCCTTCGAGACGAGAAAGGGGAGTGTCAGGAGGGGGGGGGGTCAAATAGGAATCACCTCCCGGGGTGTAAAGGGGGGGTAAACACTGTGCCGGTCTGAGTACCAATGTGGGGTGCTCATTCTGTAAGGGAGCCGGGGGGCCGCAACGGTGACGGTGAAAAGAGGGGATAACCACGAGGGAGAGGAAGGGAACGATTCTACGCCAAGGGCATAAGGGGAGCAATCGACTACTCAGGAGACAAAAGCAGACCGACGAGGAGGAGACCTAGTAGTCAAAAAGCGCCGAGTTTCGACCATTCTGCAGAGGAAGGGGGGGGGGCTCCTATCAGCCCGGACTAAAAGCTAGAGAAGGGAAAGACAGGGGGGCAAAACGGGTCCGGAGAGGAAATACCACAACAAAAAAAGAGGAGGAAGGAAAATATATCCCTTGGAATATCAGGACCATTTAAGAGGGGAAAAAATAAAGACAGGGTCAACGTCGATCAACGAACTACAGGCTTTGAAGCTACGTAAAAGACAACAATCTGTTATCTGGACAACTGAACTGAGTACCGTCCATCGTACAGAACGCTCCGAAAGGAGGAGGGAGGAAACTTTCTAGGCATTCGCCCGCCAAAGCAAGATACAATTCAGGAAGCCGCTTCCAAGAATAAAAAAGGTGGGATAACCAAGCAGAAAGCCGAAAAACACCACCTGGCGGAAGGAACCTCCTGAAGACAAAAAAGGGAAGGACCTAGACAGTTCCCCGAAAAAAGAAAAAAAAAGATACAAAGAGGCTCCGGGCCCACCCAAACCTGAGAGCGAAAACCAATCCTCCTTGGGTGAAGGCGCTGAAGAAAGAAAGTCCAAAGAGAAAAAGGCTCTCACGGTCCGAAAAAATGGGAGGGAGTGAAGCTCACCAGTCCACTTCGCGGTGGACAAAATAAACAAAGGACTGAGAAGAATTAACTTGTAAGGCGAAAGGGGGGAAAAACCAGAAGAAGGGCAGAAAACGGCAAACCTTAACCGGGATTCTGGAGAAAAAAAAAAAATAAAAGAAGACTTCCAGAGACGCTGAAAGGGGATAAACAAGGGCACTACAAAAGAAGGACGGTACTTTTTTCCTGATCTAGGTCGAGAAAAGAAGAGACCTTAATAACAAAGACAAAAAAAAAAAAAAAAAAACTCCAGGGGGGAAGCATTAAGGGCAGGGGAAGGAGAGGGGGGAAGGAAAAAGCACATGTGAGACAAGAACACGTATACAAAGCTTTCTGCCGAGCACAAAAGTGAATAGCACGAGTGTGAAAGAACGAAAGGAAAAATGATCTGAA
>Ga0179593_1284280_pt1 | contig 19843 bp, 27 predicted proteins | sample CZODoug2_1_08_16_FD_185931 | JGI IMG/M metagenome (GOLD analysis project Ga0179593, IMG submission 185931) | Vadose zone soil fungal communities from Angelo Coast Range Reserve, California, USA - CZODoug2_1_08_16fungal (PacBio error correction) | ecosystem: Environmental > Terrestrial > Soil >...
GGTCATGACTGTTATCCATCACCCTCAAGGGAAAGAGTGGTTGGGAGGAAAACAGTACCAGGTGTAGGGTGCAAGACGGATACCAAAAAAAGAGGAAACGCGCGCCTCTCGCTTCGCGAAGCGCTGAGGGAAAAAATGGATTGGCAAGGGGGGGGGTTTTCCGGGGATAATGGGCAGAAAAAAGGTTGCGTCTTCTTAAATACGCGTGAGATTCCCAAACGGCGACGACAAGCGTGGGAATAGTGTCGCTCTAGTACGAGTTGGGCTCTGAGGCACGGCCCTCATTAAGCATGCAAAAAGGCCACCCATTACCCGGCCCTAAGGGGAGGGAGGGGGTGCCTCTCGACGGAACGAAAGGAAAATGGAAAGAGATCACCTATGATCTCCCCTTCTCGGGGGAATCGGAGGAAAGAATTGCGAGAAAAAGGGCATCTCATAAGTGCAAAGGATAAAGAAAAGGGGTAAGAGAAAGTTTTCAAAATAGACGAAGGAAATTCAGGGAAAGAGTTCTTAGAAACGCTAAAGAACGAAATTACAGAGGGCGGAAGAAGGAAGCAAAAGCACGGATAAAGATCAACACGGGTCGGCAGGGGCGCCGGAAGGGCAACGGAGGAGGGGAGGGGAGGATCCACAAAAGACAGAAGCGGGGGAGTATCATCATTACTTTCCAAAAATGAAGTTGGTCAGAGAAGGTGAAGAAAGCCTGTTTCAAAGAAGGGGGAGCGAGAAAAGTAAACAAGATACTCTAAAGAAAGAGCAGTGCGAGCTGAAACAGACTGGGCAAGAAAGAATATCAAAGAGGAAAAGCGGACGAGGAGGAGGTAGCGGAGGAGTCGATTGCATCCTTCCTCTACCGGGGCGCGAAACCTAAGTGATGCTATTGGAGAGGGGGGGGTCGAGACGGACCGGAGGAGGAGGGGGGTTGGGTCTCAATGTTGCCTGCGGACCTTGCCCTAATAATGAATCCTGCAAAAAGGGATGAAGAGAGAGATAAAAAAAAAAAAAAGGAGGAGGGAGGAAAAAGAGAGAGGGAAAAGAACAGTGGCATAGTAGACGAGCAAATTACGAGAGAAGGACCAAGAAATATCGTGGAAATGGAAAAAGCGAGGGCGTCTGCTAAAAAAGAGCCGACGCCTCAGATGTTTTCCGGGGCGGGTAGTAAAAACTCGAATAATGACCTTAGGAGAGCGAGGAAGCAGGGGAGCTTCTTCAGAAGTGGGCTTTACGACTGTTTGGATAAAGAAACGATAAGGGGGGAGAAGAGAAGGATTTATGGACGTGCCTCAAGAATCTTTCGACTAGGGAGGTCTGCAACTTAGAGGAAAAAGAAGGTTACCGCCTCAAATTGGTAACCCCTCTTCCAGCTTATTTGGAACTCCTCTCAGGAAAACGAGCTTATTTACATGGAAAGGTAGAATCGCGACATGTTGGTTGAAAAAAACCTGGCAGCGTGGGCTCATAAACGAAGACCCAAGTAGGGATAGGTGATTTTGGTCATAAGTCTCTAGCTCTCGGCTCGAGAGGGGAAAACTTGCTCCGGGAAACGCAGTGCGGACGGAAGGATCTCAAGATGAGGTAACGAAATGAGAAGGGTACAGTTCAATGCGCGTGATCAGGGGGGAAGGATTGGCAGGTATTCTCGAGGCACGCCGCAATTCAGGCGGACGGCTGGGAGGAGCAGCAGAGCCGTGGAACTATGGGAAAAGAGAATGAAGGAATCCCCGACGCGAGTAAAGGCCAGAGTGCCACAGAGCTGGGTCTAGGGCGGGGGGACTAGCTACCTTCAGGTTCCAGACGCGGTACAAAGTAAATTCAAATGGAACACGGAAAAAAAACTACGTGACAATCAGGGTGACTTGGCTAGCTCGAGAGAAAGCTAAACAAAAAGACTTCGCGAGCTTGTTAAATAACGGTACCCTCCAAAAAATCCTCGTGGTATAGGGGGGGACGAAACAACAAAGAGTGGATCCTGTTGGTTGGAGGAAAGAAACGCGAGTGCAAGTTCCAATAGGAGATGGTTTCTGAGTGTATGCCGCGAATGGGGACGTAAAATCTGTATCGCACGGAAAAAGTGACGCATCAGAAATCAATGACATCCATGGAAGCAGAAAGGATTCCGAAAGGGGACAGGAAGGAAAAGCTGGAAGATAAGTTAACACAAGTCGGTGAGATCGTAGGGCATCTTGAAGCGGGAGAGCTGGATTCTATGGCCGGGATCTAATGAAAAAAGAGGTACAAAAATACAACTTCGGTGTGCGACACAATAATTCACTCCGAGACCTAAATGAAACTTGGGATCGTGTGCGGAGTGGGGAAGACTGAGGGGGGAAAAGCCATGACGGGATACACAGGGAAAAACTGCAGACTTCGAAAAACTGGCGGGACTAGAAACTGACGGCAAAGAAATCGAAGAAAGTAACAGGGGTACAAAAAGATGCTGACGTCACAGGGCCGATGGGCGGCGTTGTCAACTTCCGTGTTGTTGTCTAGTTGCTCTCAACCCAACCACGGGGGGGTGTCCTCCGATGGATTCCGGCTTAAGCTGGGGGAAGCTACCGGTTCTCACAAAAATTAAATCAAAATATCCACGTTATCCATCACGCGGTTCAATACAGTTCTTAACAATGCCTCGTGGGCTTTCTTTACTTGAAAAGTTGAGGGGGAATTAAGTTACAACGGGGGTGTAAGAATAAGAGTGAACATGGTTTACCCGTGGGCGGCATAGGGGTATCACGAACGGGGAATCAAATTGAACCAACCGTAAATACGAGCGAAATGCAAATGCGTCGCAGTCATTGAAGGGGGTCCAGGGGTTGTAAGACGTTCCTCCTGAGATTCCAGGAGAGGAGCCGGGTCAGAAACCCCAAAGTACGAAAGGGGTGTGAAAAGGAAATGGGGGGGTTCTGAGGGATGGTTTCGAGCATCAAAAGAAAGAGCTAACGGCATCAGGTTTGCAGCTGGCCAAGATCCGTGAAGGAGAACTCATGAAAACGGCCGTTCAGGGGATCGTTCCTGCGTGGGAAAACAAGACGCAAGCTGCAAATTGGAAACGTTTCTCAACCGGACTGGGGGTACAAGGTGGTACCAGGCCGGCTGGGCGCAGAGGACATTTGTCGATACTGAAGGAATGTGACTCCCCGAACCAAAAAACACAAGAAGAACGGGGGGGGGGAACTTGATCTGTGTTCTATGAAACGAGTTAATTATCAAGTACGGAGCAAATCATGGGATGATAGACGAGAAAGATATCAACGCCGAAGAGGGGATTTGACGAGAACGGAGTGGGTCTAAGAATGAAATTATTAAGCCCCAGCTGAGTCAAGGATGGGTGGGGGAGAAGAATCTCTCGGCTGCCGTGGGGAGGACGATCAGGAAAAAAACCTAAAGGAAAAAGAGACGGAAGAACTAGGGGAAGAACTTGGCCGAATCCTCAAACGAGGAAAAGCAAAAACATTTCTTAAACTATGAGCTACGGAAAAGGGTGAAGGGTGCCGATGGAAGGCAAAGAAAAAGCGCAGATTCTGGAGAAAAACCGTACAGAACAAGTCTGGGGAATCTGCCCTATCAGGGGTCACTCGAGCAAAAAGTGAAAAGAAAAGAAGTTCTTGGGGGAGTGGCTTATTTCCGAGTGAATCCTCAAGGACGGTGCAGAGAACAGGAAAAGTGGAAGAAGTACAATAAAGAACCGAGAAAAAAGACGGAGGAACAAAGCGGCAACAACTTTGGTCCTGGGTGGTTTCACATAGTTCAAAAGTACCTAAGATCGAAAAAATATCGGGGGAAAGAAAGGTAGGAAAAAGATAGAATTAGAAAAACTATAAGTCCATCTTGGGCTCTTAGGCTGTTGGGAGGCTGGGAAGAAAATGGGTCAATGACATTGCAGATAGAACGTAGGAATGAGGCTAAAGTAAGCTGTATTGTAATCCTAGGACGAGAGGAGTGCGGGTGTTTAGTAAAGACGGGAGGCCCCTAAACATCCATACAAAATTGAACGAAGAGGGGGGGGGAACAAGGTTATCCGCGTAATCTCAGAAATTGAATTAAACGGGGGACAAAGAAAAAGAGGGGGAAGAAATGGAATTTAGAGCCGGCGGGGTGCACGGGGGGTGGAAAGATTAATTAACGGGAACAGGAACGCACACTTGGAAAAATTGTGTCATGATAGGGGTAAACATATCATGTTCTTAATTTATATGTTCAAAGAGAAAGAAAAGGAAAAGGACAACCTGCTCGAAAGGCAAAGGAAGGATGCGGTGGGATGGGAAATTCGGGTTAATTTCGGCGTGAAAATGCGACACTGGCATCAAAAAGCGATGAATTAACTTCTTAAGTACGCGAAGGGGGATCAAGAGACAAGAAGGACAAGGAAAAAACCTAGAAAACGGGAAGGGGATTCCTTCTCTGTAAAACTTGGATGGGTGATAGATGGAGGTTGAGAAAGTGAAGGGGACGATCTACGGATCTGACAATCAATGAAAGTTGAAGGGGGGCCGCACAGTCTGAAATAGGAGAAAAAAAAACACTCAGCAAAAAATGAAAGAGGAGAAAAAGGGAGTGAACTAGGGGGGGGGACTCACGAAGGGATGAGGCTTGTCCGCGCTGGAAAAGTCGTTTCGGGAGGAGGAATGACCAATACGAATCCGAGGCCGCCGTTGAGCTGCAACCAGGAATAGAGTGTAACGGAAATGATTAGAATCTGCATCAGAAAAGGGAGGGAAGGTCGGTGAAGCTCGTCTGGGGGGGAAATGAAGGGGGCTGTTCCCCAATGACTCGAGAAGGGGGAAAAGTCACCAGGTGCGGGTCGTTGAATAAAGTCCCCATCGTAGGGGGTAGGGGAAAAAAAGGGACAGAAACTGGGTCTTTCAGAAAAGTGTAGTTCACAGAACCACCGGATAGAGTTGGGTGTGAGAAACCAAAGAACTAGGATGGGGTTGGGGGTTGGTCAACCACCATCCAGAGGGGTCGAGAAAGTGGAGACAATCGTGTCAGCAGAGAGCAAGAAAAATTGGGCAGGAGGGGAAAGGTGAAAATTCCATAAAGGTCTCCTGCTTAAGGGAGGGAAGAAGAAAGGAGAAAGAGAAAAAAAAGCGTTCGAAAAGAGGAGTGAAACCAGGCAGCATCTCTGGGAGGGGGGGGAGCCTTTAGTTGAGAAGCAAATGCGGAGCTGAAAGCACATCCCGAAGGAAAGCTGGCGTTTTATCTGCAGCCGACGCATGCAAATTCCCTGTAAGAACGTAGGAAAGAAAGGAGAATCATCTGAGAAAAAGTGCGAAAAAAAGGTCGCTCAGGACAATGTCTGAAGACGAGCGATTTTCAAGAGGTACGCAGAAAGGAGGAAGAAGGACACAGCTCTGAAAAAACCATTAAAAAGAAAAAGAGAGAAGCCGCGGGGAGGGATTAGCAAGTCACACGAATGTCGAGTGAAAAAAGACAATGTAAAGAGAAGGGAAAGGGGTCCCAGGAGTCGGGTAGGATATGAGAGAAATAAAGAACTGGGGGAAGCATGGACCTCGCAATTCGTTTCAGAAGGAGAAGCCTGAGTTAAGATGAGGAAGAAAAAAGCGGAGACAGATAAGCAGCTACAGGAAAAGAAAGAAGAGAAGTGCATCGAACTGGGCACCGGAAAGAAGAACAAACACTTCTCGCACTTAAGAGGAGGGGGAGATGACAGAAAGGGGGACAGCGCCGCATCCGTGAAAAGCTAGCGGAGCTGTCGGAAGACACCGAGCAAGAGGGGTTCGGGTTTGAGTCTACTTTGGCCGGGAAGAGGGCCGTACGGGAAAAGGGCAAGCCAGTGGAGGAAAGAGAGATCAACAACCAACGTAATTATTATTAAGAGTAAAAATCTGGTGGAGAAGAAAGGGATTCTCACAGGTGGAGGGAAGAAGAGTTCCTTCAAATAATCCGGACGTCAGAGGGAGTCACAAAGTCAGGAAGAGGAAAGAGCGGGGTCTTGAAGGGACCTTTAGAAAGAGAAGACTTCTAGGTAAGGGGGAGGAGGACCTGGAGCAGGAGGGGAGAAGGAGTGGGCAATAAGTTCGACCCATAGTTGGCTACGCTTAGTGGGCTGACGTGGTATCTTAGCATAGGGGGAGGGAAAAGAGGCGTCGGCAAATGACGAAAGGAAAGAAAGGGGGAAAAGGAGGCTTAGAAAGAAAACAGTAACGAGAAGTAAATTTTGAGGCCAAGAACAGAGGGACAGTCTCGCCGGAGGAGAAAAGTGAGGGGGACATGGCAGAGGGGAAAGTGAATCATAAACGGACGAAAAGGAGGATTGATAAGGGTGCGAATGGGGAGTCTCAAAAAGAGGGGGGCGGACTCGGGGGGCGCTCAAATGAACAAAACAGGGGGGGGGGTCGGAGCATTGCGAAGGCCTGAGCGAAGTGTCCTAGTGTCCGGGTTCGAAAACTTATTGAAAGGAGGAGAGTTTGATCAAAAATGGGGGTTAAACTGAATTTTGCAGGGAGGGGCGGGGCGGGAAAGCAACAGAATCTGGCACGTGATTTGGGGGGGCATAATAACAGGTACTATTTTACGAAGGATAAGGGAATCGAATAGGGAATCCGACCAACGGGGGGTTAAATTCTTTGGGGGTAATCTTCACTCCAATAGTCGGTGAAGGCAAAGAAAGAGAGACGTTGAGGCAGATGGGGGGGATAGAAATCCGGGATAACCTGGGAGGGTACTAGATAGAAGCGAAGCGCGCGCTGAGAGAAGCGAGGATCACGGGGAAAAAAGAAAAAAACCAATCCTCGGGGTGGTGGAAAAGGGGTTAGAAAACAGTCTGGTCCGGGGATTATCACATTAAAGCGCTGAAATGCATAGGAGATGGGGGGGAGGGAGGTAGGATATCAGAAAAAGGGGACTGACCGTCGGGAGAAGGGGAAGTAACTCAGGGGAAAGACAGATTTCAGATAGAATATTCGCCCAGACAGAGAATCTTCAAGATGGGAAAGGGAAAAAAACCTTGATACTAGGGCAGGCGGGGGGGCCTGCAGATTCGGCTGGTGCTATAGAAGAAAACGCGTTGAATCAGGGAAAAAAGGAGGGAACACACTTCGGATTGGAGAACAAAGAGTTTTACAGACTCCTCTCAGAAAAAAAGTTTACTTGGCTAGGGGGCATGCAGGAGTTTAGCCTTAAGTTAGCATTAAGGGAGGGGGGGAAATACGGCGGGAATATCTTTACTGCAAAAAAAAGATCACCATAAGTTGGAAAAGAGAATGACGCGTGAAATACGGGGGACCGCTGGCAGGGGATTATTTTACGTGGTGCTCGGGGATAAATCGAGGGATGGACAGGAGGAACTGGAGATGATGCCGCCCGGAGGGGGGGGAAACGGGAGCAAATCTATCACGAGGGGTCAAATTTCGGGTGAGGGTCGAGCAAGGGACCTAGGGGGATTTCTAGTGGGAAAAAGTTTCGGCAATTGAAATTGACATGCATCGTGGGTGGAAAGACCGGGGGGAATTACTCAAAACAGTGTGCTTACCGAGTATCTTCGCGAAAATCTGGGGCCACTGCTCCCCGATCGGAGAAAGCGTATCGTCATTTACTCTTACCATGGGGGAATCGGGGGGTGAAAGGACTGGGGGGGGGATGGAAATGAGGAGGAGAACTGCCACAAGGACATTGTTGGGTCACTGCCATGTGCTGGTTTTAGTAGGGGGGGAATGGACGACGGAAATAAAACTCCGATCTCACCGTTTATCCACAGATGCAGTGCAAGTGAACGAAGAAAAGAACGGCAGATGTGCAATGTTGAGCGAGAAGGGGTAGGACGAGTCTCTCCCAAATCATTGATGCCCGGCTTAAAAAAATGGGAGGGTTTCCCGTACCTTTGAGTTAGGGGAAGTCATCCTGGAAGGGGGGATCATAAGGGGGGACTCTAGAAAAACCAACTCAAAAAAGGGGGCCCTCTTTAGAGGTAAAAGGAGGGGGTGATAGTTAACTAGTGAAAAGGGGTAATTTGCCGGGGTGAAGACGCCAGGGGGAGGACAAAGAAAATAGCCGCCAAGAACAACGGGGTTTACTGATCACTCTTGGGCTCTGGGAATTAGGATGCCGGGAGGACACCCAGACTTGGGGTTCGACATAGGGGGGGGAAAATCGAGAATAGTCACTTGTGTGGACGTAACACAAAGGAGAAAAAAGAGTAGCATCTGGCGATCTATCTACAAACAACAAAAGAGAGAGCTACAATCGGAACGGAGTAGGGAGAAGGACTACGTTGAGAGGTGGCACGGAGGGCCAATTGCAGACGAGAGAGAAGGGGAAAGCAACAAGGTGGGTCGACCTATAAAATGGAACCAGGGTAATGAGTCATAAAGGGGAGGGGAGGCGAGAGTGGGTAGGTATGAAAAGAAGACCAGAGCTGTGCCGATCACCCGGCTTAAAATCATTGCAAGAAGTGTAAAATCTACTTTAAAAGAGATATGGGCCAACAGAAGGGGTGGTGCGTGTCATCGTTGACACATGGCAGGAGAAGAGAGAAAAGATCGAGGACAGAAATAAAAGGGGAAAAAAAGGAAGAACCCTTCCTCCTGAAAGGTAGTTTGTGAAAACTGGCACAGGAGGGAAAGAAGGGAGATGGAAAAGGTTTGAAAAGCAAACGGCAAGCTCAAATGAAAAGGAACTTGGGACAATCCATTCCAAGAAGGGGAGATGGGTTGCGTACGCGAATGGTACCCCCCCGACATAAAGAATGGAAACTTAGACGGTGGTGGCTAAAAATTACTGATCGCGGTCATGTCTCAGACCAGTCATGAGAAAAAGCAAAAATGTAAATGATTCGAAAAAGTGGAGGTATAATAAGGTGCGAAAGGTTGGTGACAAATTCAGATGTGGGATTAAATATTGCGAACAAAAGGGAAATGTGTCAACTGATTGAAATTTGCATACATGGAAAGGAGTGTGCAGGAAAAACGGGCATACCTAGGAGCAACTAAGGCCCAGCATAACTGAACCTCACAGGGTACCATAGGTATGGGATCTGTTATATAGAGGACCGGTGCGAAACCGGGCTATCAAGCAAGGAAAATTTAAAAGGTACATACGCTATTTCTCAGATACAAAAGAGTGGGAAACCTAGTCAGGAGTACTGCATTCGCACTGGAACGTGGATGGTGATAGAGGAATGGGAGAGAATGCGATCTGGGAACATCTCGCAAAATAGCCTTCAACTTGCCGGGGGGGACACCTCAGGCTAAATAAGGAAGCCCAAAACTGCCAGCAAGATAAAACGAGGGAGAAGAGTGGATGACTATGTGGCGAAATCCAAGGGGGGAGGAGTTCTGCGTTGAGGTTCAGGGGCCAAGACTCGCCGTCAGAATCCGGGGAAGAAGTTCAAGATGTCACTCTGGGGAGGGAAAAATCCTTGGTAAAGATTGGAAAAGGCTAAAACCGATTGAGGGGGTTCTATGTCTGAAAGATTTCAAATTAAGCGTCAATCGTCAAATGTCACGACGTAAGTCCATGGGGACCGGATTAATCAAAGAAGAAAAAATAGCACGATGCACGGTCATCTCTTCCTTGGGATGGTTATTCAACCTCCAAACAGGAACCAGAGTTGTTGTTCGAAACCCATACAAGATTGGGGGGGCAAGATGACCAGCCTCTCGAGCGAATGGGCGAGCTCTCGCTGAGTTAAGAGACGCGAACTTGGGGGGAGGAGGTTCCTGAGTACAGTTCAGGGAAAATCTTGGCGAAATAAGAAGGAGACATTGAAAAAAAATCAATTGACCAACGGTTGATCGTTAATGGTCAACTACGTAGCTTCGGGCGCAGAGGAGTTGAAAGGAACGGAAGCGGACTGCAATCCTCCAAAGCCCGATGGTAGGTAGCATCTAGAAGCTACCCAATGGAAAAACTGGACAACTTACACGCGGAAGGAATGAGACCGTCCCTCTCCTCATGGAAAGGTTGAGACGAATCGCAAAAATAAAACCCGTTGTCAAGAGATTGGCAACGCCTGCGGAATTAATAAAGAGACTGGGAAGAAAAAGGAGTCACCGAACAATAAGGCGTGAGTCGGATGAGCACCTCCGGCAAACCAAAATAAATGGAGACTCAAAGTAAAAAAACCTCACTGAAAAAGGTTCTAGGTATTCACGTGGAGATTCTGGGATGCAAATGGAAAGCGGCATTCCGGAGTTAACTAATAAGACCGAAATTTTCATACGGGGAAAAAATACTTGGCCCAAAGGCTAACCCAACCTACAGAATATCCGTGCGCACTAACAAAAATAGGCAGCAAACAAACTTAGAAAAAAAGCAAACAAGGTAAGTGCGCATGAAGCCGCATATTCAGATTTCCGAGAAAAGCTCAGGGAAAAAGCATGAGGCAGTAACGGGAGATTGGGAGATACGACTGATCTTCTAGGTACCGGGCGGGATTCCATTTGGGGAATGAGGCAAAGGTGACACTACCAGGTGCATTATGACTTTCTGCAGCTGAAAGCAAACAAAAAACGGAGGAAGGGCTGAAAAGTCTTGAAGGAAAAGTATTCAAGGCAGCGTCCCCAGCTTACACTTCAAAATATGACCGACGGACAGAGCGGTCTGAAAGGACAGAGGGAAGAGCGCCTCACGGATGGGAAGAGGGTCAGTTAGTTGAAAGCTACCCTGCAACCTGGAGAAGCAGCGAGGCTTGTCGCGGGGAGGCGAGGGAGGCGAACTTGTTCTACGGAGAACTGATCTGTAAAGACTTAGCTTGCTGACTAGAGAAAGTGCATGTAGGAAACAAAAGGGCCTTTCACACCGGGGGTCGATGAAAGATCAAGAATGACCAAGGGATGATCCGGCTTCAGCGAAGAGTGGGACTATCCCTACCAAGACCGGCGACCTCCAAATGGGAAGGGGAAACTCGACGGGGAAGACGGTGACGGAGCATGCAAGGAACCAAGAGGAAAGTCTGTATAGGTCTGGGAATGTTTCTAGCACGGCACTCGCTTCAGAGGAACGCTCGTGAAAAACGCAGGGCGGTTGCGACTCGTTATCTGAACTGTTTATAGAAATTTGTCGGAGGGATGAAATACTTGGGAGTCATTAATCTTTTGGTTTAATTGCTCGCGTCTAAGGAACGAACCCAGGACGGTGACTGGGAGTGGGGGGAAGGAATCCGGGATTTAACTTCGCCTACCTACTATTAATACGAGTGGACAGAAAAAAGTGGGCGATGATTTTGGACTGTCGAAAAGAAGGGCAGTCGCAATTGGGACGGGAAACTCTTGGACAAAAAGGGGAAAAGGTGAGCGAAGGGAAAAAGGGGGGAGGAGAGGAGCGGCTCAAAGTTGCATAAGGGCAACAGAAAAAAAAATCAAAGTGGTGGTAGGGGGGGGGCGGGGCACAATGTGGTTTAATAAAAAGGAAGTAAAATACGCGTTCCATCGCTATGTGTGGCGGAGGGGGGAGTCATATCCTACAGAAAAATGGTCTCTGTCAAAAAAAAGGAGGACGCATCCATGCGCAGACTCTTCAAAGAATATTGTCAAAGGGGAGGAATAGATGTCGTATGGAAGGGAAAACCGTTCTAGCCATCCGGCTTGGAACTTCGGCCGCAGTCAGCGAGAACTCTTAGGGATCACAAAGAAAACTATGTCCCAAGCCGCGGAAAGAATTCAAAACTGGTATTTCTAAAGGAAAAGCCTAAAATCTCTCGGTTGCTTAGGGGGGGGGAGAACGGATGGGTCAGCCTCTGGCGGAAAAAGAAAGTTCAGAAGAAGGGGCGAAGGCGAGGAAGGCTGGACTAGAAAACCATCTAGTAAGAATCCAAGTGTGCCCACCTTGAAACTAAGCCGAAAAAACCGTAGGGGAAAGGCGTTTTCAAAAGGACTTTTCGTTTCGCGTGACCCAATCTTGTAAGACTTTCATGCCGTTATCTGGGGATGCCCGCAATTTAGAAACGGTCGAAAGGACTCGCTCTATGGGAAAATCAAGGAGGCTAGACGGGGGACTTTAATGGCTTGGCGAACTTGAAATTTGAGGGATTAATCATGACGATGTCCAGCAAAATTGAACACCAATGGAAACTGTGACTCTGAATCTTTCGACAGCGGAAAAACCCAAAACCGTGAGACAAAAAGATCGAAGTCAGCGCGAATGAAAAAAAAGGGAAATGGCCATGGGGGGGGGAGCGTTCAGACTGTCTAAGGGGAAGAATCGCACAAAAAAAGACGGCAGTTGGGGGAAAAACTGCATTTTGCTGTAGGTAATCGTGGTTGAAATGAAAAACGGGGACGCACACTGCACAACCCCCCCGCTTCACCCTGGATTTGAAAAAAAAAAACGTGAAACACAAGATGAGTGAAAGGTGAGACAGCATGGTACTGGGTGATGTGAAATGGAGCGAAAAAAGAATGTCGAGGCGCGCATTCCCTGGGGGCCAAGGTGGAAAAAGACCGTCGGAATGATCAACGGTTTCTCCGGGAGGATGTGACTAACGAAGTCTTTCTCGAGGAATTAGGTGGACATCTGGTGCAACCAAACACCAAGGGGTGCCACGGTAGAGGGAATTATCCATGGGGGGGGATGGGAAAATCTTGTCAATGAGGTAGTTGCCTGGGTTTTTGAAAATTCACAGTCCAAAGGATTAAAAAGAGAAATAGAGCACAGAAAGGGAGTTTGACTGATCCCTTAGGGTAATGAGGAATGATTAGGCCTATGCACCACTTCAGTTTGGTCGAAGCCTCTCGTCGGTTGGGACTCGGGAAAAAGTCTCACAGAGGACGTGAAAAACTCGGAGACTTGTGGGGAGCAAGGGCTAAGAGAAAAAACAAAAAAAAAGCTGGAGTAAGAGAGTAACTACATCTTACTTATGGTCTTCTCAATTACTATGTGTAATTGTGCAACGAGAGTCAGACACAAGGTGACAGAAAGAGCGATGCTGAGCAACAGAAGGAAAGCGGACTGGGTTCAATCGGCCCAATATGGCACAGACCAAACAAAGTGATCAGGGAAAACTGCCATGTTCTGGGCAGAAAGTTTCTCGTCAGAATCAGACAAAGGGATGGGGACTAAAACACAAGTGCAAATGAATGACTATCAAAACAAATGTCACAGGTCAAAACGGTGGAATTTGGGGGGGGGCGTGGCATCGTTTCAACAACAGGTCCTTAAGAGAGACGAAAGAAGATCGGACAAAAAGGGAAAAAGAAACGCAATTAACGCCGATAAAACAGTCAACGATCAGCGAATTTAGCGGAAGACATGGGAGAGAAATTGAATCGACATTTCAAAAAGGCAATACTTGTGAAAGAATCTTGAGTTTCAAGAATGAGGAACAGATGCGGATTTGCGTCGCAAAAGGAACCCCCGATTAACCTACAGAAAAGGGCAGGGGCAACTGCAGGTATGGCGCATGGAATCCGGTGTTAGAAAATCCCGCCTAAACCGAGTAAGACCAGGAAGCGTAATGTCATGAAAAAATAATTTAGGCGCGGGTGGGCAGACAGGGTGGTCATTCAATTAATCAGGAAGATTGGGGGGGTCAGGGCGTATGATGACAAGATGGCAAAGGAAGGGGCGAAAATTTTCAAGACCAAAGAAACGAAAGGGCCCCTCCTACCGACACTTGAAATGGATGGGCGTCTTTAGTGTCGGAAGGGGGAAAAGGGCGGGCATCAGCAGGAATTGCCGGGAGGAATATGTATACACAACAAAGAAGTTGACAAAAAAAAGTCCGCAGAATCGTACGCCATTCGCGAAAAATGGGGATGGATAGAAAGGGTTTGCGTCAAGTTAAACTACGTCATGCCAACCGGAACAAAGCGCCGATGCTTTTTGCCCCTCCCAATTGAGGAAAAAAAAAGCGACATCACTAACCAAAAAAGATAAAAGCTCTGAGAAGATTAGGAGAGGAACTGGGTGCGAAAGGGGAAAATAAAGGAGCATTATGTAATCCAATTATTTCTGAGAGGTAACTGTATAGCAAAAACAGAGAAGTCCGCCGAAAGAAAACCTATAAAGAAGAGGAAATAATAGAACGTGTTAACCGACCATCGGAATTCAAGCACCCTTTTCTAATCGGACTACTACATTCTTATTGTTAAAATCAAATAGGTAACCCGATAGAACACGACGTGTACATGTCCTGTATCTAGGATAACGCGACGCCACCAGAGGCCGATGGAACTTGAAGGACGCGAAAAAGGGGTGGATGATTGGTTGTGCACTCCACCAATAGTTTTGGTTGACCAAAAGCTAATACAACTAGGAGTGTGGGGAGGGGGGTAGTGCCGGGGAAACCGGTCGCGAAGTCTATGCAAGGAAATCAGACTTCTCGTCGAAAAGGAAAAATTGATTTTACGGAGTAAAAAAATCCAGCTGCAGAACGGTCCAAAATTGCGTCTTGCTGCAGACGCAGCTTACCGTCAAAACAGTCGAAAAAACGATTTTAAAAGGGGGGAAAAAGATACTCGTGATTCAGTTCTCCGTGGGGAGAAGAAAAGCTTTTCACCATCCTCCGGCAAAACTAAGGCGGTTGGATCTGGCCGAGTAAGCCGACGACCGGCAAATTATGAAATATAAGAGACGAATGAAGAAACAAAATCTACGAAGGGGTCTAGTTGAGAACCTTCCAGACAGCACTCTGAAAAAAAGCCAGTTCACGGTTTTCAACGAATGAAGGCCGAGAGGTACGAAAGCTAGGAAACGCAGGAAGCACCTACGACCGAAAAAGCAATCCGTCCTGCATGAGGTTAGAAAATGGAGGAATAAGGCGCCTTACTGAACTGGAGAGGGATCACATACAACATCATTCCGGGAGGTAGGCAATGGGGAAAAGCTTGGGGGGAACAAGTGGTCACTAAAATGGCAAAGAACCCATTGTCACGAAAGAAGAATGGATCCAGGCCCAGCACATCCTAGCGCACAGACGATCTCAACAGTCAGACGACAAACGCAGAGGGCCTAGCCGAGGAGACTTAGCAGGAGTAGGAGCGTAAGAGAAAAAAGGCAGGCACAGCGAAAAGAAGGGGTCTTCTGCGTCGAAGGCCCGGCGTCCGGAGGGGATGTGGTACTAAGGGAAAAAGGAATGACCGGCTGTGGCGAACGTAACGTCCTGAAAAACGGTAAGGATAAATCAACACAACAGAGGAGAAGAGCTCGATGTAGTAAAGATTAACAAACGGTCCGCAGGAAAGCTTACTTAAAAAAGGAAAAGCGAAACAACAAGGAGGGAGTCTACAGAGCCTGCCCACAGGTATGGCTTCCAGGCAGAGAATCAATTCAAGAATAGAAAAAGGCAGATGGCGCTTCGTCGAGGGGGGTGCGGGACTATTCTGGTTGTTAGTAGCAATCTGTGCAGCGAGGGGGAATGACTTTGAGCCGAGAGAAAGCTTGGGATGAAAAAAGAGGACCGTTGCAAAATTCTATAATAGAGGGGAAACGCACCATGATGAAGCCCATGCCTCGCATTTGGGGGGATCAGATCCTAAACCGAAGAATGGAACAGTACAAAGGCACATGTGGGGGTTGTGTCCAAAAATACAAGGTGAATCGCCTAGCCCCATGAGAGGTAGTGAATTCATGTTTCTCGAGCGGGTGGAATCAGACGCCAGAGTGGGAAAATCAGACGTTACACCGCCTAATTGGACGGCTTGGCAAACTAGAAAAATTGCGAAGGGAGAGGGGGTCGTTGACGAGTGATCAGGTGTTAAGGGTCGGAGAGGTAGATAGAACCGGGGCCACTGGGAGGAGCGTCATGCCACCACCAACAACCGCCCGGGAAATTGAAAAGAAGGAGAAAGAAACTACTAGATCAAAGTGCACACGCGCTTGGTACGGCTCCTGAGGTTCAGTCAAAAGAGACAGGAAGAAAAAAAAAAAAAGGTGGACTCGGTAACCTCCGTGGAAAAAACAATAAAGGTGGTGACAAGTGCAAAGTGGGAAAGAAGAAACGAAGCGGAGGAAAAAAATGGATCCAGTGAAATCTGGGGGGGTGGAAATGACAACATGGATAACAAGTCCATTAAATAGTCGACTGAAAGTCCGGGAGAATGTGAGAGTTCACCACGGAACAGGAGGAAGTAGGGGTATAGGGTACGATGGAATCAGGCATGCTTCAGTAAAATTCTCAGATATACGCATTTCTTAAGAAAAGAATGTAGGAACACACCGGGTAGCATCTAGGAAATCTGGAAAGGAGCCGAAGGGCGAGTAAGGCTTCAGTGCTCTATAAGAACGAGGTCCGCGAAATAAGCCCACGTTCTACAAGTAACAAGAAGAAGAGAAAGGCTACAAGAAGGTAGCGGGTGCGAGGGTGACTGCATGAGGTGGGGAATCCTGCGATTAAAGGAAACAGGATGGCGCGACGTCAGGAGTACGGGTACTTAAAAACCATCTATCACAGCAGTTTCCGAGCAGACACTCAAAAAAGAAAGACGGGGAGGTTGGTAGGTCAAGCACCTATGTAAGCTTCGCGGGGAACCAGTTTCAGAAAGGTCGCGGAAATGATAAAAGGCTGACAGAACGAGGTCAAATGGGGGGAGTAGCAACCTGTCGGGCTTTGATTGAAAAGCAATTACATGGAAATGCCATAAAGAGCGTAGGGTCCAAAAGGGTTGAAAGGGACATGAAAGAGGAAGAATATGCTAGGGGAGCAACAAAGTTCGAAACCGCAGATAAAGATCGGCGCATTGGAAAACACACTGTCCCTGGGTGGGGGACGGGGTTCTGAAGAAGAGAATGAATGAGGATCAGCTCCAGGGGGGTTGCACTGGAAGTTGAGTAGGGTGCGGGGGGTGAAATCGCGACATAGACACAACCCTCAGAATTTCAGTAAATAAGGATTTGAAAGTACCAAATTCTTGCAGCCTCAATTTAACGGAATGTCATCGATGCCATGGTCCTTCCAAGAAGAAAAGGGCGAAAGGGAGTCCAGGAGTGGGGGGGGGGGGACATTTCTCCCGCATTTTTGTATCGGTGGCGGGATTTCGTGGTATGTCAAGACGATCTTCATGGAGGGGCCAGAGAAACCGGGAACGTACCCAGCAAGACAAACAGAAATTGGAAAAGAAATTTATATTTATTCTGGGTGATAGGGAGACTTGCAGATTTCATGGGGGACGGGTGACTAGGAAAAGTTAACCTGGGGAGGAAATCGAAGATATCAGCAAAACTTCTTGAAGTCACTGAAGCGGCCCTGAGTGAATGAGGAGTCCTATAACAACAAGTGATGCACGTATTGGGCTAAGCATCGCATCGTAGGAAACTTGGGGTGTCGAGAGAGTGCACAGTCCAACAGAAGTAGGGAAAAACGCAATACTGTAAGAATTTAAAAAAATCGTATGAAAAACAACACGTCGGGGAAGAAGGGAAAATTGAGGGTGGCTACAATGTTTAAAGGGGGAAAAAATCCTACACAAGGAGAGAGAATGCCAGTGGAGACCAGAAAAAAGTCGGGTGAGTACGTTCCTACATGGCCACCCAGTAAAATTTTCTTGCGGCTAAAGTTTCAAAAGGCTGACCCCCAACGGCGGGGGACGGAGAAAAAAAGCAAATTGAATAAAAAGAGAATTGAAGAATCACACAAGATGACCAAGCCCGGGGCTGGTTGCGAGGTAAAAAGGGCCTTAAAGCAGGAGAAATGAAGATCGGAAGCAGAAGACGGGTAAAAGGAACCTAAAAACATCACCCGGATAAACTTGTCATAAAAATTGCTTCGTAACCTTTTCGAGGATGAAATCGACGTGGGGAATGAAGGAAGAACTGCACGACGGGGAACGTGGTCTGGGGAACTGGAGTTAGGAAAGTTGGCACCTGCGTTACCCGGAGTACCCCTACCTAAACTATTGAAAAAACTGACGTGTTTAACCACGTCTGGGGGAGTTCAGTGAGCCCCAGTCTGAAAAAGAGGACAAAACCAGGTCAAGTTCGACGTTGGACTAACGGGGGTCGCCGGTTTTGGGCTCCAGATTCAGATGACGGGCTGAAGAAATTACACAGAGTCCGACAAATGGAAATTGTGGTGTCGAGGTTGATGGGGTACAGAGATAATGAAACTCAAGAAAAAAAAAAAAAGGCACCAACATGAAAGTCAAAGGATTTGACCACTCGTGGATGGAGGCAGTCGCGTTCAGAAGTGAGGGAAACTACCGTCTCGCAGGAATGAAAAAATCTCATACTACGAAGTGAACTACCAGGCAAGGGGATTTCCGAGTCAGGGGGCATTGGAGGTGAAAGGAGTGGCAGGACAAGTTTTGCAACTGACTCGAAAATAGCCCAGCATATGCAAGGGGTTGCCGGCCTAATAAGGGGAAAGCATCATACCAACAGGAATCTAGAGAGTCCTTAGTGACAAAAGGGTATCAACGGTGAATGAGTTCCAGGCGTCTGGGGACCGAGGGGATGAGCATAAAGAATACCGTAAGAGAAAAAAGGATATTTCGTTTTGAAAATAAAATCGATGCAAGGAATTGTACCGGGCCATCACTGAAGAGTATCTGCGCCCCTTGTATGCTCGCTTCAAAGAGGTCATTACTACACATAAAGGGACCAGAGAGATACGGTCCAGGGGGAGGTACGGGGTAGAATCACTCAAAACAATCGCGATGGGCATTGGGTTTAAGAACATGGGTCCAACCCGGTGGCTCCTTGTTTTTTATCCACACCAACGAACACCATTCCCTCCGGTTGGTGGGTGCAGAAAACCCGCAGAAACAAGGGGGGGGAAGGGTTTTGTTGGTTATGTTTTGTTCACCCCCGGGGAAAAACAAAAAACCGCGGACGGGAAGTAAAACGGCGAGGGATCCACAGTAGTCAGCAGCGCAAATAAAAAAACTGGTAAAGGGGTCAGCGGGAAGGGGACCAAAGTCAAAAAATGCGACATCAAAATTTTGGCTTTGGCTCAAAAAAAAAAACAAAATGACTATTAACCAACCCATGGACCACAACAAAGAAACACAGAGTGGAAGGGGAACTCAGAGGTCGCGAGGGGGGGGCCGAAAGTTGGGTTTGGCCCTCCTCAACGCGAACCATCCATAACGGACGGGGGGAACTTTGGGGGCCCCAAAAAGCCAAAGAGACCTGCAAATTTGAACATGTAAAAAAAGGGGAATCAAAACTGTCACTAAAGCTCCGGACAAAACAACAACAACCCATCCCGGGCGCAATAGAAAAAAACTCTAGAAGGCCGTCCTCAATGAGGGTTCCCAAACACCTCCGAGTCAACCAAACGGGTTGGAAAAGTCAAAACTACTGTCTTCGGGCCATGACCGAAACACAAAAAAACCATAAGGAACACCTCGGGGCAAACGTCAGGGGAAAAAAAAATGAGCACACACACACGGTGTCCCAAGGGGAACCATTCAAGTTGGTCCAATCACAAAGTGAAAAAGAATGACCCCTCCATGAACTGAAAAAAACCTTACCGTAGGGTTTAGGAAAAAGTGGAGGAAGTAGGACAAATCCAGGGACGCTTAAGAAAACTTCTCCATGGATTTGGAAAAGAACAAATTATTGAATTTTGGGGGCAACCTGAGTTCCGAAAGCCTTGCAGAAGCAGGACCTCCACGGAACAGCAAGCAAGCGTAAAAAATATTCAAATTGCGGGCTCAAGAACGCGCTAAAAAAACGACATCGCACAGGCCAAGGAGAAGCCCCGGCCGACGACTACGCAAAGGCAGGGGAATAAACGTTTGCCCGTGGTTCTTCCCCCTCGCAAAAAAAACACCAAGGTCCCGTTGGAATAAAAAGGGGAAGGGGGAAACCAAAAGGTCCCGAAAGAACGGGGAACGGGAAAGAGGGGAAACTCCGGGATGAACTTTGGGGGGGGAATCTAGCTTTGGAGAACTAACAACGATGTTGAACGAATACTGAACCTGGAAGCCGGTGGAAAGGAACGTAA
>Ga0179593_1435979_pt1 | contig 19843 bp, 22 predicted proteins | sample CZODoug2_1_08_16_FD_185931 | JGI IMG/M metagenome (GOLD analysis project Ga0179593, IMG submission 185931) | Vadose zone soil fungal communities from Angelo Coast Range Reserve, California, USA - CZODoug2_1_08_16fungal (PacBio error correction) | ecosystem: Environmental > Terrestrial > Soil >...
CGAAAAAGAGGGAGGGGGGGGAAATCTTCTTATCTCTAGGTCGGTTTGGAGAGAGGTGAAGGATCGCATGAGAGGAGAGAAAAAGGGGCGGGGAGTACATCTCCGGCGCACCCACCTTTCGGACGCTCTCACGACGGAAAAGGGGACCCCATTTTTAGGAAAAGCTTCAGAAATCATGAAGTGGGAAGGAATAGGGCGGTCGGGGGGGTTTCAAACTTCATTGCGGGTCAGAGTCAAATTGATTGGGGTCAGAAATGCGTAAGAGCCAATAAAGCTCAAGAAAAATTTGCTGAGAGGAGGGAAGGGAGTCTAAAATGCCGAGGGAAGACGCCGTTAGGGGAGGGGTAATTCGTGTCGATGGCTTGGGAATTCCCTCCCTATAGGGGGAGGAAAGGGACGCCCGCGGTGCAAAGAGGAGAAAGCATCAGCGAGCAGAAATCACGTCGGGGAAGAGTCGACAATGTTCCATCAATCAAAATACACGAAAGAAATGGGGAAGGGGGGACTCCGGATCAAAAGGGAGGCGCGCCGGAGTCGACATCCCATGTCCTTTCGCTTTGGGGGGAAGAACGAAGGACTCAATTTGGGGGTAAGAAAGGCTGCTGAACCCACCTCGGGAGTATAGACCGATCACGGTTCGCGGGCTCTCAGAACAAAACCCACAAAAAAAAGGCGCTGGCTTACGATCCAAAGTCCTGTGCCAATATGGGAAGACATTGGATAATTTCTTGAGCTCAATGAACCGATGTGAAAAAGGAAAAACTAAAAGCATTAACTTTAAAAGAAAGAGCAATTCTGTGGGGCAAAAGGGAGAGCTGGAGGGTCGATTAATGTTCGCCAGTTGATATTGGGAAGGAGTGTCCACAACGCGAAAACCAGCGGCCTGATACTTCTGTGCCGCGCAAGATAGAAAAAAACGTGAAACAAAGAAAAAGAAAGGAATGTGGCGGCAATTAAGCTCAATCACCAAGAAATTGTCCTGGGAGAAATCATTGGTGTGGGAAGAACGAGAGGCAGCAAAAAAAAAATCTCACGCTCGGGGTCAGTCTCGGGAGGATATCGAAACAACCGCGTGCAAACCCATATTATAGCCAATGGAGATAAAAATTAAAATGAGGCTGGGCGAGGGACGAAGGAAACGATAAAGGAAGGTAGAAGCTCTGACAGTCAAATTCGGGACTCCGGTCAAAGCCAGGAGGGGGAAAAAGGGAGATCCAAATTTTTCAGTGTGCCAGATGGGGTATAAAAATAACCGAACTAAAGGAGGCGAATAGATTGACGAAGAGCCGGGAGAAAAGGAAGTCGTGTTTGTTAAAGGAGAAGGAGAGTTTGTAATTTGAAAGTGGGTCGACGCAACAGCGAATAACGAAAAAACACATACAGGAGGCGAGAACCGGAAAAAACCGCACCCTCAAATTTTCCAGGACAAAGAAACCTAAGGGACGGACGGGGGGGCAAAAAGGGATGGGGGGGGGGGGGGGAAAATTTATCTGGTTTAAAAGTAAAGGCCAAGACCGGGGCGCGGGGGTAAAGGATATTGGGGGCTGAAAAAAAACGAGGAACCGATTGTCGGGGCACTAAATGGGGGATAAGAAAGTCCCTAACTCCCGGGATGGCAACTCCGCAAAGCATTCGCTGACCGTCTTCCGAAACCAAAGCGGCGCTGTTCCCGGCTTGGGGGAAAGAAGGACTTATACCAGCGAGTCGAAAAGGCATAGTCCAGTTAAAAAGAGGGGGGGACAGAATTGGCGGGCCGAAAGGGGGGGATGGACCGCCTTGGGAGGTAAACGATAGCCTAGACAGATCTATGGGGATAAGAGAGGGGGGACAGAGGGAGGAAGGGTGCGAAAAAAAACTGTTTGATGTAAAAAAGAAACAGGGGGAACGCGAAACAGGGAGGGGGGAGAACAAAGACTTACCAGGAGTCTCCCCCTGGAGCAAGGTTCAACAGGCGCGAGAAAAAAGGGTTAGCGCAAAGAGAATCTTCCACACACAGACTAAGATTCCCTTCCCCCAAAAAGGAATCCGGGATCTTCAAAGGGAAAAGGAAAAAATAGAGTAAAAAGGGAATGAGCTGACGAGGGCGGATAAATCCCTCATGTGGGGATTCCAGAAAAAAAAGAGGAATCTTGAAAAAATTCCGCGAACAAGAGGAGCGGCGGTAAGGGGTCAAAAGTCTCGTCACGGGAAGAACGATATCAATCCTCAATGAAATGAAAGTCCGTTAACGGGAAGAAAATCGCCCGGAGAAGGGGACCCGAAGGAAGGCCTCCGAATGCGTTCCTGGCGCAAAAGTAAAAGAAGAACAATACAGAACCGGGGGTGGGTCAAGGTCACGCGCGAGCGCAACCTGGTCTGGAGAATGAGTGGGCCAGGAAAAAAAAAGAGACGAGGGAGAAAAAATTAAGTGGATGAGATCGAAACACAGGTCCTCGGGGAGAATGTAAGCGCCATCCGGGGCTAACGAGTGGACGAAAGAAAAAAAAGGTCTCTGCAACGCGGGGAATCAAGAAGGGGGAAAGATAAGGGGGGGGAAGGCGCCGGCAGAAAGAGAGAACAACAAGATCAAAAAGGATTAGGCTCTCAGAGACAAAAAAAAAAAAATAGGAGAAAAAAGAGATCCCCGGAATAAGGGGAGGTGTCTGGTGGAATGAGAAGGCGAGGCTCGGCGGAAGAATGAAGAAAGGGAAGGTGCGAGAGACTGTTTTCCGGGCGGACCAATCGGGTCTGGGGGTGAAAATTGAGGCTGAAGGAGATCCTAGGAACACGTGAGACGCTCGATCTCATCAAACGTAAAGTCAGTCGGGGGGAAAACGGGGAGAGGGAGAAACGAAAAAAAGGGGATTCTTCGGCGACAGGGGACTCGACTAAAAAGGATTCTGTATGGGGAAAAAAAGAACTGTGGTGACCATAAGAAGGCCTTCTGATGGGCTGGAAAGAAAAGGGGAAGATGGGAAAGGAGGAAAGGTGAGAATTTAAACTTTGAATCGGGGGAGTATCTTACTTGCCGGTGTCCGGAAAAGGACGACTGGGGGGGTTCCTAGATAAAATGAAAATTCAGACGCCGGGGGGGTAAAAAGAAAAGTGGAACAGAAAGTGACTTTCAAGCGAGCAACACTCAGGCCGACTACTAAGGGGGGGGGAGGGTGAAAACCAAAATGTGGGAATTTAATCTAGGGGGTGTACGGCGGGGACGGAAACCAAGAGCGCCGCGAATGGGAAAAAGGAGGAAGAGTGTCTCAGGTTAAAAGTGGACGAAATGGGGGGGGAAAGAAAGATGGTCGGGCCTGTCAGGAAGAATCGGGGGGACCGATCCTATCTCTAACCATAAGTCTAGGTTAAAAAAGGCGAGTAAACTCGGGAAGGGAGAGGAGATCTCGAACGAAAAGGGTCAGGGTAAATGAAACTAAAACCCCAAAGGCGTTGGGAGCTGGGGGGTAACGACTAGGCACACACAAGAGGCCCTCTTGGATAAAGGAATATCTGAAAGGACCAAACGGCGGGATCGTCGTCTTGTGGCGCACAGTGGGGCCCTACTCGTTGGTCGGGAATTTGAGAGGGGGAGGAAGGAAAGATTCCACGTTATGACTCTACAATCTAGGAGGACCGAAAGTGGAGGGACGAAAGCCTACAGCACAGACTTGAGGGGGGTAGTGGAGTCAAAAAGAGAATTACAATAAAGGGGAAGAACGGAAAACAAAAGATTGGGACGGTAAGGGTGTTCTTTTCTGTTGGCTTGAGAGACCGTTTGAATGAAGATTTGCTCTTCGCGGAAAGCGGAGTGAGTCAAAAAAGGTAAAAAGAAGGAGTCCGTCAGCTAAAAAAAAAAAACATAAAGACTTTTCCGAGCGAGGGGGAAAAAGGTCAGGCAACTGAAGCACTGAGCTAAGGGGGAGCGAGACATCGGGGGGAAAAAGAATATCAGGGGGATAGTGATGAATGTTTCTGACTCCCCGGTATAAGGGGAGGGAGGTGCAGCTGATCGGACTGGACTGACAGGGCACAGGATATTACCTAAGAAGAGGGCGGGACTTATGGGGGAAGAGGGGAAAGATCATAGGGGGGGGTAAACCAGGGCTTGATATTTGGGACTGGGGCTGGGGAACAAACGTATGGATCACCATGTATAAATCTCCACATCTTGTGGGCACAAGTGACTTAAGCAGATAGAAATTAAAGGGGGAGTGGAAGCTTTTAAGACTGATCACGGGAAAAGAGACAGACCGCTGGGGGGCAGCTCAAAGTAACCTCCACATATCACCTATTAAGCGAATCGAAAAGAGCAGGAAAAAGAAAAAAGGGGAGAAAAAAAAATGCTATCATCGAAGCGAGAGGGGGGCTAGTTCCTTAAATTTCAAAGGTGAGAAATGGGAAGGGGAAAATCGCAAAGAGGGGTAAAGCGGGAGATTTAATTTTTAATCATCGCAAAAAGCAAAAGGGGCGAAGAAAAGGGTTCGCTGCAAAATTGAAGTCTGGTCGATCGCGCGGATCGGGAAGGACGAAGCTCTCATCGAAACAATGATTACATTGTATGAACTCCCCTCCCACCGAAAAAGGATGGGAGGAAGAAAGCGTAAGAGGGGGAGAAAGATGAAACGATTAGTTCTGTGGTCTAGGGTGGAGGAGGGGGAAACGCCAGCCAACAACATAGGGGGGAGGGTCTGGAGGTGGGGAAAAAGGCTAGGGGGAGGGGGGGGGAGGGAAGACGATTCGGGGGGTTAATTTACTGGAAACGCGACGACGGCATTGAAAGGGCATGACACGATAAAAAACATTGTTACGAATCCAAAAGGGAGAGCAAAACGAGAGGAGGTTTTACTACCCATTGACAATTCACAAGACTGGGGGGGACCCGCGTTGGAGCGGAGAGACTGGAATCCATAAATTGGGGGGAAAAAAATGACGCCTTTTGACGAAGTTGTGAAAAAAAAAGAAGGAGGGAATTAACGGAGGGGGGGGTCGGAAGGGCCCTGAAGGGAATCTTTGCCTTTATAGGAATCGCGTGAGCACGGCGGGGTGAAATACTAACATGAGATAGATATTGGGACACGACCTCATCAGGTCACGAGGGACGCCGGAGAGGAGGGACAAAAAGGGCCTACCTGCAAAGGACGATATGAAATAGACAAGGGGGATGAAAAGGAAAATATAACTGAAGGCAGGGGGGGGACTGTGGGGGGACAGAAAGGAGGATGGAAGGACTAGTACCCCAAAGTAATATTTCCCGAAAAGAGGTCCTCAAGAGCCTACTGGAAGGGCCAAGCCTTCTAAGCGAAAGGGCTCTTAACTATACTGACCACCCTTTTCAAGAAGGGGAAGTCAAAAACGAACATCAATGAAGTTGGGGGGGGATATCTATTTATCCTTGGGGAAAAGAACTGAGGAAGAGGGCAAGGGAGTGGCCGACCAGTCGAGACAAACCCACTCTTTTCAGCATGGGGGGGAACTCAAGCGCGAAAGGGGGAGTCATTGGGGGGGGAAGGGGGGTAGCACGGTCCCTCAGGAATGGTAACAAGGGACTTCCGCAAGCGCAGATACCCATTCTTTCGATGGCTTAGGAAAGAGAAAAAAGCGAAGGAAAAGAAAAGAAGAGAACATCCAAATTTGGCCTAGTCAGGGCTGCAATCATACCCCCTAAAACATGAGTTGTCATCGGAGCAAAAAAGGGGACGCGCGAAGGCGCGAACCTGTCAATATGTAGGTGGGGGGAAAAAAAGCAGGTAACAAGGTGGTGGTTAAAGAACTTCGTTCCCACCAAGCGTTCGACGACATTGGGGAGGGGGGGCGAAAAAGGTTTCCAAAAAAAATCAAAAAAGAGGGGAGTAGAAAGGACGGAAAAAAACACGATTCAATATGGAGAAAGTTACTTTCTTTAGCACCTGTCACATCGCCGAGAATTTCATGAACAGAAAGCGATTATCGAACATCTCCGGGTCTGGGGGGGGGGAGAGCCGGGGTGGGGGGGGGGATTAAAGAAAAGGAAGGGGGGAGGGAGTGCCCGCTCGGCAAGTCACCAAAATTGGGGAGAATATTTGAAAAAAATCAGAGTCCCCAGACGTTACCCAAATGGGGGGGAAAAAGAAGGAGGAGCGGAAGAGGGGGAACAAGATTGGGACCGGAGAGAATCCATGTGGGGAGAGTCAACGGCAAGCCCCCGAACACACTAACAATGTGTTTCTCACGGGACACGAAAAGCGGGACAAAGGACGAAGCAAAAAAAAAAAAAAGACGTAGAAGGGGGGCAGGGAGGAATACTCCAGGGGCATGAGAGGGACGGCACGCAGGAGAAGACAAATTAAAGAAGCCGCTATCGAAAACAGAAATGGTAAGGAAAAGGGGAAAGCCGCGGTGTAGGAAAAGAGAGACTCTGGGGAGACTAGGAAGGCGATGAGGGGGGAAACATCGCACTCGAGAAATAATTGAAAAGGGGGGGGCGCTGCGGTCAAGATATTGGGAAAGGGGTTCATGAAGCCAGAAACTCTCGGCTGAAAAAAGTCTGCCCATTCAAACGAAACGGTGAACCAAACGAAACCCTTTTCCTTCAGCTCGGGTGCCGAGGGACGGGAAAGGGGGGAAGTGAAGCGAAAGGTTGGAGCTTTGGCCAATGTCAAAGAAACGCCGGCGGGAGTAGAATTGGGCGAAAACCACTGAGAAAAGATTCGGCGGCCTAAATTTTGAAGCTTAAAACATGTCCCTACAAAGAGGAAACTCCGCAAAAAGCAAGCGGGCCTGAAAGTAAAGTTCTTCACAACTTCCGGCCAATAGGAAGATCGGGGGTTCACCTCTTTGTGGGCAAAAGATGAAGTTTTCCAGAGAAAGGATCGAGGGAATTGATATTTCCCGGGGGAAAAACAAGAGAGACACAAAAGGGGGATGGGCCTCCCGGTTGAGTAATTTGGAAATCAGCAGGAGAAAAAAGGGGGAATCGCGGGGTTCCATCTACATCTTGGATCATCAAGGGGAGAAAAATCGATTCCGTAATGCCAGTAGGATTATTACACTCACACCCGAGGGGAAACACACGCTGAGGGGACCAACTCTACAAGGGAAGTTTGACAGTGCGATAGAGTCCGTGTTGCGCACAATCGAAGATCACCACCAGAACTCGCGGAAAAAACCTCAACATTTTCAGGGAAGGTCAAAAACCATCACCAAAGTCGAGAAAAGGCGGGAAGAGGAGGCAAGATTAAAGGGCCAATGTAGATTCCGTAAGAGGAAATAACAAGAGGAAAGTCGACGCAAAAGAGCGCGGCGTAATTAAAAAAAAAAAAACCGGCCACGAACGGGAATCACGCTGTCAAAAAAAAGGGGGGGAAAAAATCGGAGCCGAACCAGACTCGACACCGAGAAAGTGCGGACTTTCCACCGAATACAGCATGATTTGTAAACTTGATAAAATACGGAGGCAAAAATAGAAATAGGTTGGGGAGGAAGAGGAAACTGTCACAGGAGCGCAATCTTTCGGTTACACTCGAAACTTCTAAAAAAAGGAAAAGCGTGATGGGGGGAGGCGCAATTTTTAAGAGGGCGAGATTAAAATCCAGGGGGGCCTGCCCAAAGATCTCTCAAAAAACAATCAAAGCAGGGCAGCCGAAGGATTCAGAAAGGAGCAGGGATGCCTGAGGGGTCAAACGGATCAAACAGAACACTGATCCCTGGCAGGACGAGACACCAACAACAAATGGGGGGAAGAGAGCAATTCAGGAAGGAAAGGGTCGGGTGAAGGGGAAAGGGGGGAAAATCGATCGGACTGGACATCATGTGACTAACATAAGATCAGCGGGAGCATAAGGGTGGCGAAAAAACTCTTTGCCTGTATTAACATGGGAAAAAAGTCGGAAGGGGGGGAGAGATCGACTAACTCTTAAGGGGGGGGAGGGATAGAGTCGAACGTGCGAAGTAGAAGACAACAAAGGGGATTGCGTGAGTCAGCGACTAACAAGAAGCTTTATGAATGATTTGGGGAGGCAAGACGAAACTCATCGGAAGGGAGGAGGGAAGGGAAAGTCCGCGAATTGGACGTAGGGAGGAAATATTTCCAGGGTGGAGCGGGTAGGTGACAGAAGCCTCGCGATTGCCTACGAAGGCCAAGTAGCAGAACTTTGTCAGGGAAATGAAAAAAAAGACGGGGAGGGGGAAGAAATAGGGTCGCGACTGTCTGATTGCGGTTGAGGAAAGAAAACCCCCAAAAGAAATGGTGGGGATGGCTAGTCGGAATAGAGTTCGCGGCACCACGTCAAAAAGCGCGCATTGCAACGAGGGAGACAAAAGAGGGGGGGGGGAAAATGAGGGGGAGTTTCCGACGAGAGGGGGGGGGTTTCCATTAAGGTAGGGGGGGGGATACGGAAAAGAATACGTAACCATAGGGGTCTAGAAAAAAAACAATGACGCAATTTCGGTTCTGGAGAAATCGGAAAAAAGGGAAAAAGCATGGGGAAAAGGAAAAGTTGCTAAACGGAAAATATGGGGGGAGACGCTTTTTTAAACAAAAAAAGGGAGAAGCCCTTCTAAAGGCTCTTGTATAAATTCGAAGTTAGAGGGAACAAAAAGGACTCGAAGGGGGAAGGAAAAAAGGAACAGGAAAGAAGACGCTTGGTCGGATTAAATGATTGGAGTGAAGGCAAACGCAGCCCAATGTTAGGCAAAAAAACAGAGTCTTCGGCAATAATGGGGGTAATGAAGGGAAAAAAAAAAAAGCCTAAGGAAAGCTCCGTCGGGTGTACCTTGTCCGACGCGAATTCCAGCCTGTACTCAAAACCGCAGAAAGGAGGTGCCTGGGCAAGGGCGGGGTTTCGTTGGAGTTAGCCGATTTTCAGGGAATGCTAAGCAGATCGTCGACTAGGTATGCTTCGTTAACAAAAAAATCTCAATATAAAAAAAACACAGGGGGAGGGGGGGGGGAAGGGTAGTGATAACGAGGGGAAATATATACTGCTTCCTCGGCGACGGGCCCTAATGGATCGAGTAAGAAACACGAAAAGGGGGGGAGCCCTTTGATCTGATTAAGGGTCGGAATTCAAGGCCTGGCGAGCTCGAAGCGCGAGGAATGTCGGAGGTAGTAAATGCTTTAAAAATGGAGAAAATCAAAAGGAGAAAGAATTTGTAGGGTTTGCATAAATTCGGGTGGGGAGTAGCGAGCCAGATAGGATTGACAGGGACCATAAGGGGTCATGTTGTTGTTGACTGAACTGGAGGGAAAGGGGGGATTGCACAACAAGGGGAGGGGGAGTGACACGAGCCCTGACAATCTTGTCCCGGGGGGTGGGGAAGAGCTCAAGTCCCAATTCACGGGTCGGAAAGATGGAAGAAGGGGCGGAAGAAAATGAGAAAAGCTTTTGGTGAGGAAGCGCGACAGGCAGGGGGAATGACCATATCAAAAAGCTTCTGATAATTCTAACAAAACCCGAAAAAAAATCAAAAGGAATAAACTAAGAAGAGGAGAAGAGGAAATGCGCGTCACTGAAATTGAAGGTTCATCATCATAATGGGAAAGGGGGTGTTGAATCAATGCTGGGAATCTTCAGGTGGGAAAAAGCCAGAGGAGGGGGGGAATAAAGAAAAAAGGGGCGCGACAAAAAAAAAAATGGTCCGCTAGGGGAAAAAGATACTAAGACAGATGAGTTAGGACAAAATGGGTATAAAGGCGTTGGTAACCAACGGAAAGAAGACTCGGCAAAAGGAACTTAGTCAAGCAGGGTAAACAAAAGAAATGTTAGCAGGGGGGCAAAGAAGTAGGGGTGTGTCTAGGGTTTATTTGAGGGAAAATGCATCAGGGACAAAATAATTTAGGTATCTGGGCTGGGAGAACTCTTCGCAACTACGAGAAGGGGAAGGTACGGGAAAATAGGGAAAAGAAGGAGAGGAAGTCATCGACACTATTAGGAGAGATGGCTGGGTATAAGAGACGTCTAGAGCAACGGCCGCTTTGGTGGTCCAAAAATAGGCAAAGATGGGATGGCCGGGAAGGGGAAAAAGAAGGGGAGGAAAAATCAGTTTGGGTAAAAGGGGGGGGAACATTTCAGTTAATTGTTGGCAACGGACAAAAGAGAGATCATTCAAACTTCAGGGGAAGCTGTTTGTAATATCAGGAGAAAAGCGCGTGGGGAAGAAAGGATGGGTGCAAACTTCTATAAATTATAAATTGAAAATCCCTCATGTCTCCGGGAAATGCTCCGAAACGTCTAGTTTACATGAATCAAAACGGGAAGGAAAAAAAAAAACAAAAAAGAAGATGGGAGGAAAAGAGTAGACTGGAAGATAGGGGAGAAGGGAAGGGGGAAAAAAAGGGCTTCCGGAATGAGAAAAAAGGGCAAGGGCATACCAGAAAAATAGAAGTTTTACGCAACCCAAGGCTCACGCGTTCTAGAAAGAATCGAGGAAAAAGGGAAAGGAAACGATTCAACTCACGAATTTGAAATGTCCGGACTTTTGCCAAAACAACTGCGTGGATGCTGAAAAGGGATGGGGGAAAAAAAAACGAGGAGGGAGAACCGATCAAAAGCGGGGGGGACCCGCATTTTGGTGAAAAAGAAAAAAGAAAAGTGGGGTGCTGTTAGCATTGCCGAGGGAATTCCACATTCACATTCAAACGCATGAGGCGTTAATTACCTGCTCACTTAAAAGGCAAGGAGGGTGAGACTTCGCAAGGGGGAGAAACGAAAAAAAGCCCAGACAACGGAAAGAACATATCGGGTGGCCGAGGAGAAGTTGACCATCACAATACACGTCTAAAGGTGTTGGTGTAGGAACAAAAAAGGGAGGGAACGGGAGGGGAAGGAAGTATATGAACGTTCAGGAACCGTAGTGAAGCATTCCAGTTCCTCCAAGGGTGGGAACGAGAGCGTCTGAAGCAAAAAAAACGAAAGAGGGCGAGCACCGAAAACATTAAGGGGGGGGGTCGGCGCAAAAAGTGGGGGGTGCAGCTCGGACAAATCGCATGGTACTAGAGAACCATCAAGGGAGCCTATTGGGAAAAGAAAACTGTACCTGGACCCTTGTGAGGGAAACTGTCCCGAACGGATGAAATTAAAATTTCAGAAACGACAAACAGCAGTAATTCAAAGAAAAAGCGGGGGGGGGGGGAAGAAAAAGGGGAAGTTTAGAGAATCCAAGCCGTTGTTGTGCGGCCATGAAGGGGTCACAAAAGGCAATTTCCCAAAACACAAACGTCTAGAAAAATGGCTGTGGAACGCATAATAGAGGACACAGCTGTAAACTGGAAACCGTTCGGGACTAGATTAGCTTAAAACAATAGTGGGCTTGCAAAGGAAAAGGGGGGGGGGAAAGACGGAGTGTCCACAGGCAAAAAAAGACCAACATCGAATTCATACATTGTTTCCTTAGGAAAACGGAGAAGAGGGAAACAGCGATAACCAAGTCGTGAGGGGGCGACGATACAAGACCAGTCTGAGCAAACTGAAAGAATACCGCCGTATCAGAGGGCGAACTATCCTCGCTAAAAGGGCTTTGCCAATGAATAAGAAAAAAAAAGAATGGAGGCAATGGGGGGATGGGCGGAGTAGAAAAAAAAAGTCGAAGCAGCGCAAGGGAACTGCGATAGATCCGTTAGGAACTCGGCAAAAGAGGGTAAAGGGGGTGTGGGAGGAGCGTCTAGGGGGGAAAGGGGGGGTAGCCAATCAAAAGAATCTCGGCAGAAACAGTCTGCTCATTCCACACGAAAAGAAGAACAGCCCAAAACGGGAAAAAAAGAAAGGGGGTCCGAATAACCATCCTTTAAAGGTTGAAACAAGGGATGGGGTTCAGGACGTTGGGGAGGTGCCAATCAACATCACGGAATGAGTTGGTCAGGAAAAAAACAAGGGAGGGGGGAAGAGGAGAGGTCGCGTAATAAAAAGTGGGGGGACCTGCGGCGGTCCAGAAACAGGAAAACCAGCAACGGAAAGGTGCGTGTTTAGGCAGCAAACGAGTTGGCGCCCATTATGAGGGGGGAGAAACGAAGGAAAGGGAAAGAGGGAACGTTACAGGACGAGGGACAAAAAAGAATTGACGAACGGTGGGGGAAAGTCCTTGATTTCGAGATTAAAGCAGGACGGAAGTGGCTCAAAAAAAAAAAAAATGGGTCACATCGACATCTGTGGCTAGAATAATCAGAACGGGAACGAAAAGAGAGGGAGGAAACAAAGACGAAACCCCCGCAGCACCTCTTTCTCCCCCGCTCAAAAAGGGGGGGGAACAATGGCGCCGGGGGGGTTCTGCCAAAAAAAAACTTCCAAAGGAAGAAGGGGGGAGGGGGAATGTCAACCGAAACAAAAGTCGCGAATGAGAAGGCTTACATAGGAAAATTAGGGTCGACAAAGGCGTGAAAGTATCACTTTAAGGACCGAGGAAAACGGCGGGAAAGGGAACGACGCACCGCTACGAGATCCTCTGGTCCACAGAAATTCGCGCCAGGGTCGGGAAGAAGAAAAAGTGCTAGGAACTCCAATCGGGGCAGCTGGAGTCCTCAAATAAAGGGAAGAAAACATACAGAGGGGGCCTTGGGTGAGGAGGACTTGACCAGACGAAGCAAGACTTTTTATTGAGACTTCAGAAAGAGCTAGGCAAAAAAGGAAGCGATCGGAGGGGAGGAAATGGAAGACGGGAAGCCTTGGCAAAAAGAACTTACTCCAAAAAGCGCTACAGGATCAAACTAAGCGGAGAGAATTAGAATCGCAAGGGTCGGACTACATTAAAATGGAGAAAGGGATCGGCGTTAGGAGTCAGTAAAAAAAAAAAAAAAGAGACGATTAAAGCGCCCGGCTATACTGTAGTCAGTGTTACGTTACCTACGTACGAAAAAAGTCGCTATCATGAGCTAATGAATTGTACGATCCTTGCGAGCCAAAGAGGGAGGGGGGAAAAATGTTAAAAACTGAAGCTCGACTCGAAAGTGCGCGCGATAAATCCAAGGAGGGGGTGGGGGGTCGAGATATAGGCCGGGAAGGACTAATACAAACGGAGGGCGCGAAGTTAAGGAGAGGAAAAACAAAGAGGACTGGGGTTTGAATACGGGGAAGGTTTAAGACAAAAAATCAGCGGCGGCGTGGGACGGGAAGTCAAAAAGAGAATGGTACGGCGATGGAATGGGAAGGGTGAGTGAAGGGGAAGAAAAAGAGGTAAAGGAAGAACGAGCTCGTTTGGAAACTATTAAGGATTCAGGCATCCTTTGGGTCAACGGAAAAGGGACGTTCCTTCTTGAAAGAAAATCATGACCCCGCCGACTTCTATTGGGTAAGGGGGGAAAATGGGGGGAGGGGAAAAGCGGGAGGAGTGGTGGAACGATTAGAAGGGGGGGGGCGACCACGGCAAGCGCGATTGTCACTGCTGTAAGCGGTAAGGTAGGGGGGGAAAGGCGGTGATTAGCACTTTTCCAGGTTACGAAGACTAGGGGATTGATTCCGGAAAAAAGAAGAGAGAAAAAAAAAGAGAGGGAAAAAATCTGCGAGGGAAATCACGGCTTGAAAAAGCGTTGTCAAGGAAACCGGGCGGCCCGCATTATCTTTCTCGCATTTTTGGGGCGGGAGAGAACCCTGCCCGTAGAAGAAGGCGCTGGGTAACTTCAGCATGGAAAGCGGAAAAAGTCAGACTTGGGCGAGAACGCGACGTCAGCCGGGGAAAGTTTTCGGAGTTGAATTAGTTTTGAGTGAGCAAGATGACCCTTTTAGGGGACAGCGAAGCACGCCCTCCAGGATGACGAAAAACAAACCCCGCGAAGAGTGTGGATTGACCTTGGCAAAATCGAATTACCCGCCAAAAAAAAACATAACGGGGACCCGGAGGGCTGGGAAAAAGGGGCCGGGTGGCGGGGTTGTCTGTGAGCTCACTGGAAGCAGTGAAGCCGGCTAGAGGGAAAAAGGAATTCGAACCAGTTTGGGAACCCTCGCCGACAACACTACCGTAGGTAGATCTATGGGGAATCACGCAGTCACGTATAACGGAGCGAGAGGGGGGACTCGATACATCGGCACAAGTTTAGTCTCATCTAGTGGATTCGGAAGAAGGAAGAGGCAAATTGCAAGAGGTCGACGGGAGAACAAATATGACTGGAGCAAGAGAGAAGTGGGCTGGGTTCTTCAAGGGTGGTAAGAGAGAAAAGATAATCGGGGGAAACAGGGTCAAGGGGAGAGTTTTAGTCCCGGACCCAATGGATCAAGAGGAAATAAAATCGTGCAAGGATTTAAATAGTAATCCTCAAATTAAACCGGGACGGGGAAAAATGGGGGAAGAAGTAGTGCTGGCACAAATGAAGGGATAACGGGACAAAGTGTTTGGAAGTGCCGAAACGACCATTTGAGAGGGGGAAGATCACCGCGGAGTCCCTCTCACTAAATAATGGAAGATCAAGGGAAGAGGAGAGGGTAAGAAGGTTAAAGGGACATAGGGAAAGAAGGGAAATTTTATAGAAGAAATGATCATTTATTCATGCGGAATGGTTCGAGAGCGGTCATCAGAGAGTAAAAAAAAGAAAAAAAAAAACGGGGAATGGAGTGGCGCAAAAGACAGAACTCTCGTTGAAAATGAGGGACAGATGGTCATGTCCCAATCTTCAAAGAACTTCCCTTTTAGGGAGAAAGCGAGGGAAGAAAGGGGGGATCCAGAAGGAGGACAATCAGGAGGGTCGTATGGGGGAAGCGCCTACTCGCCAACATATGGAATGTGAGCGAGGGGCTTGTGAGCAGGAAAAATATCGGGGGGGTGAAGGAGGATATCGCGGCCGTGGGTCAGAACTCAATAACACGGCGGGGAAATTAGGACATGTGTATTAAAAAAATTCCACGGACTCAGCACACCGCGCGAGGGGGACGGTTGACAGAACAAATGGCGGGCACCCCGGGTGAGCTAAAGAGGCCAAATCAGGGGGGGGTCATTACTCAGGTGGATCCGTGTGGCAAATTCCGCGAAGGAAGCGAGAGTTAATGGGGATGTCAAGACGTTAAAAAATGGAGGACTATGGCTCGTGAAAGCGAGATACTCTGGATCTTCTATATCGTCGCAAGAAAGAGGAGGGGGGACGTAGATGCCGAAAGAAAATTCAGAGGGACGTGAACAAAAGACAGGAAGTATCATTAATCTCTCTCACAACGGATGAGGAGTAAAGTCGTGTAGGGAAGAGTACGTAAACTCGAATGCGTCGCATCGAACTTCAAGGGCCGATACAAAGAGAAAAGAAGAGGGAGAGCAACAACACAGGGGCTCACGGAAGAGGAATCTCATGAACAAAAGTTTTTCAGGAAAAGGAGAACATCCAGTTTAATGAGTCGATGGGGTCCGTTTGCACGTCAGTCAAATGGACGAGTGATTTGGCAGGAAAAGGGAGGAGAGAAAGAGAAAACCGGGAAAGAATGTGGGGGAAAAAACTGAAAAAAGAAACACGCGCCTTTGTTTGCTGATAGTTACCTATTGATTCAATCCACTCGCATCAGAAGGGGGGATGACGGGACCGCGTCTAAGGTTCAAGGGCGGGAAAAGGGGGAGAGGGGTCGATGTAAGAGATGCCCGCGAACGACCAACGCTCACATCACCATATCGGAGAGGCGGCTTTTCCAAAATAAACTAGCGACCTTGTCCAAAAACGGAGAAAGACGCGGGAAGAGGGAAGAAAATTGAAGGGGCCGCCGGATTGTGAAGTTGGGGGGACATGAAAAATTTTGGGGGAGGAGTAGTCGGGGAAAAAAAGAAAGGCCGACCGCTCACAAACGAGATTAGTTTTTGCTCTCAGGAAAACAAAGAATCTGGAGCGAGACAGCCGATTCACATGGGGAGAGTACAGGTTTTCTATCAAAAGGTTCCCATACCTGAAATTTCAAGGACAAGAGAGGATGATGATCGCATCGGAAAGGATTGGGCAGGAAAGTGGACGGCATAGATTAAGCACGGTTAATATGGCAGGGAAAGGGAATTGGGCCGCGCGAAACTCTCTGTAAGATACGAGGAAAAAGAAAAGAGGAAAAAAGAAACCCCGAACCCCGGAATTTGGGGAAAAGGGCTTAAGAATTGTGGAACAAAATTTTCAGGGAATGGAAAAAAAAAAAAAGAAAGGTGGGTGCAATCATTCTACCTAAAAACGTCGAAAAAAGGCGGAACTGGTTTCCATCGAGCAGGTGAGGGAAAAAAGATCAAACACAAGGGGGACGAGGGAAACCGCCAGTTGCTCCTTGCCTCCTCGGTCTCGGAAAGAAGATGCAAAGAGGGAGCAATTTTCGTCCGAGAGGACAACTTTCCGAGGAAAGCACATCAGAACGGGGGATACAGGACCAATTCTGTGCTGAGGAAGAAAAAGCGGCAAGAGGCCGAGGACGGCGAGTAGTGGAGAAAAGGGGAATGAACTTTAGATAATGGAACCAGCTGTTCTGGTTTTGTGGGACTCAACTATTTTAATGGGGGGGTAAGGGAAGGAACTCCCGAAACGCGCCACCGTCTGCAACCGCATACAGGAGGAGAGAAAAGCCAACAAAACTACAAGGGTTCCCAGCACGAACCGTGCCTTGGGGTGCCAGGAGTGATAGGAGAAGGGGGACCAGTCACTCAAAGGGGAAGGCTGCGTAGGCTTGGGGTCCACTTTTGACCGAGGGAAAAAAGAAAAGGGGGGGGGGGACAGAAGTCTCAGGCCAGACAACATGGGAACTCCTCAAAAAGCGGTCGGTACCTCGCGTTCAATTACCGCCAAGCGAGAATGGGGGGCGTTGAATCAGGTTAATATCCAGCACGTACAGGGGAAAAGAGGGAAAGGAAAACAAGCTGAGACAAAAAATGTCGGGAACCCGTTGCCTGACCCTCGGGGGGGGGGGAGAGAAAGTACCGGAGGCCATCTGCTCGCAGATGGGTTCCATCGAATGTAAGCAAAGATGGGAAGGGAGAAGGAAAAAGCGGGAACTAATGACAGGCAGAAACGATGAAAAATCAGTCTCAAACCTGAAATCTGGAGACCACTTACCGGTAGGAGAGGAGCAGGAGCAAGTGTTCCGCGAGACGATCTTTCACAACTACGCGCAAAGAATTGCGTTAGAAAGTTAAGGGGGGAACCGCACATAGCGCGAATGAGCTGACGGGAGAATCATCCAGTAGTGATCTAAGAGGGAAGGGGTAGTTAAAGTCATCGCAAAAAAAAAGAGACGCGAGTAATTTCCGTCAAACGGCAAGGCGAAAGCTTCAATCAAAAAAAGACTTAGAGCGAGTTAAGAAAATCTACGGGGACCCAAGAACATTGCACTTAAAATAGAAAAAGGGAAAAAGAAAAAGAAGAAGGGGTGTGAGGGGAGAGGAACGGTCAGCTCCGAGAATGAAATCCCATGGGCTTCGGACCGTCGCTGATCGAGGCAGAACAAATGGCAGGGGGATCTGAGGTTCCGAAGGTAAGCCAAAGACCAAGGGGAACCCAGAAGGGGGGACGCCAGCCAAAATGATCGCGAACAGGCAGGTCGCAATCATCGAGAAGGGAGAGGAAAGAGACCCGTCGTCTGGACCTTAAGCGCCGGTAGAAGCGATCAACAAACAAAGGGGGAAGGGGAAAAGCAGAGAGATCGCAAGTCAGAACTGGAAGTAGGGTGCCTTTCTAAAATTAATCCAGTATGTCTAGCTTAGGAAGAAGCAAAGAGTTGATCGCGTTCCGACGATCTTGCTGGCGTAAACTCGGTGGTTATAAGGGGATTTCTCTTTAACTCCCTCGGAAAGGGGAGGGAGGAGACGCTCTCTCCAATTTGGTAGCGAATCGCAAATCAAGGAAGGTCAAGAGAAACAGGGGAAGCCGAAGAAAACAGCCTTGCTGGATGTTTTGAAAAAGCGTTTATGGTTTAGGGCACAGAAGAAAAAAGGTAGTAAAGTAAGAAGAAAAAGGGTCGCAACGGGGTGGGATCGGAGTGGGAAGGGGGGACCGGGAAAACGGAAATGATGCCGCGGAGAGGGTGGCCGAGGGGTAGAGTAAATAATTGTCCTGAATCACTACGTTTCCTGTGAAAGGTGCAGCGAAGAGCTCTTCAACTTAGGGGGCAAAAGGTGAAGTGACCTGAAGATTAACATTGTTGTAGAATATTGTGCGAGGAAAAACAAGGGGGCAGAGAGAGAGAAATTGTACAACAGGAGTGGAAGACGGGTCTAAGATAGGTGGAAAAAAGGGGGGTTATTTAGTGAAGCGAAATCGTTTCGGTATTACGTCTTCCTGACAGGACAACCAATTCGAGGGAACAATAGGAGAGGACTGAGTGTGATATTATCTTGAGATCTAGGTAACAGGTGGAAAAGAAACACGAGGTTCATTGAGACCCATCGCGGAGAGGGACATCCCCGGAAAGTCGATCCTGCAAGGGGGATAAATGCATCCATGAAAAAAGGGAGCAACTGAGAGTCGCAAGGGATAAAAACGCGACAACTAAAAAAGAGGTCGTTTTGCGGGTTGAATGAAAAAAATTGGAGGGACATCGCCGTCATGTCCATGGGTAGGGTCGCGACAGCGGCGAACTTCCCGAAAGGGCGCAAAAAACGCGCACGCAAAGGAGGTGTAAGGGGACTTGGCAACAAGAATCAACTGGGGTAAACAATCCGCTTGTCCCCAAAGTCAGACCGGAGTGCGGGGCAAATTGGTCGGATTTCGCCGGAGTTGGGGGAGCGGAATCCGGGAGGGAGGAGAGGACGGGGGATGCGTCGAAAAACAAAGTTAAATCGCCTTGCGCAACGAAGCAGCTCGGTGCAGATAGAATCACTCGGAAAAAGGCAGCCGGAACGCCGCAGCTCGGACATCTTCCCAAAATGGAGGAATAAACAATGGCGAACGGAGGGAGGGCGGAGTCGAGGCCTGTAAGGATAAGTGAAATATCGGGGCGCAGAACAGACCGGGGGAAAGGGGGAGAGGGGCCACCCGATACGTTGGGGCCTTGTTGAATCGTCAGCAGCGGCAAGAAGAATCGAGGGGGAAAAAGGGGTCCGAATTGGAGATGGTTCTGTGGTCTGCCAGTAGAACGGATGGGTACCACCAAAAGGGTAGTCACTCGCCCGGAAAAGATTTTCTAAGATTTGTATTCGCTCTCTTAAATTCCCGGGGTGCGGGGAAAAGGGGTTTAAATTATTGCAAGGGGTATCGCCCTTGGGGTTCTTTGGGGAAATTTCAGCAAGGAAAAAATTCCTGTATAGGACGGGGGATCACTAATACCTCACCAATCGGAGCGATAATCAGGCACTGGCTCGTTTCCTAAAGTTTCCAAAGGAAACAATGTGGAGTTGATCGCAAAGGGTTCTTATCAAATGGGAGGAGGAGAGAAGCCATCGCGGATGTGAATATTGCGCAAAAGTGGGACGTCGGAGCGGGGGAAGATACGTAGGCTGAAAAGAAAAATGGGGAAATGAGTTGTCAGGTCCCAACGAAAGGTCACCTAACTCTAAAAATGATGAGGCTAGACAAAAATGTGGGCTGCCAGGATTCTCATTAGGGGGGAGGGGGGAGAGGTGGATGACCCGGCCCAAAGATATGTAGGAGAGGTCGAAGCATAAGCGGAAGAAATCAGAAAGAGAGGAGGGTAAAGGACAGAGCGAGAGCTAACGGGAACTTCAAATAGGCCGACGAAGCATTAGGTCATAAAGCTCAACTAAGATCGGACGCGGTTTTCCGGTAAGCGGGAACGCAGCGGGCGAAAAACTGGTCGGACCAAAGCAATTTTGGTAATCAATTTGGCTCACCGTTTGAAAATGACTCGGGCTCATTCAAAGGTCAATTGATGGAAGCGGACTGAAAAAGGACGATTTCCTCAGAAGCAGAGGGGGAACTAAATCTTCTCTTCGGTAGGAATGGTCGCCCAAATCTTAACAGGTGAAATACGCAGGAGGTGAAAAAGCCATGAAAAAGAAAAGGCCGAGG
>Ga0179593_1333257_pt1 | contig 19842 bp, 21 predicted proteins | sample CZODoug2_1_08_16_FD_185931 | JGI IMG/M metagenome (GOLD analysis project Ga0179593, IMG submission 185931) | Vadose zone soil fungal communities from Angelo Coast Range Reserve, California, USA - CZODoug2_1_08_16fungal (PacBio error correction) | ecosystem: Environmental > Terrestrial > Soil >...
GGACGATTTGGGAAAGCAACAAAAGTAAAATGCACTCTCGGGTTTAACGGTCCTTTGAGAAAGGCTAAAAAGAAAAAAGAGGTCACCTACAGTCTGACGTGGTTTTCAACTAGGCCGGCGTCGGAGACAACAGGAGGGGGAATGGATGCTTGAAGGAGAAAATCGAACGCTGATAAAGAAAGGCTTCTCAAAAAAATTTCGGGACAATCACCCCTTCATCAAACAACTAACAAAGAGAAGCAGGGGACGTTGAGCGAGCGCCTAGGATCGTACGCTGAGAAAAAAAAGGAACTCAGCCCGGTCAATTTAGCTGTCGCCTTTCGCCACCATTCAAAGGGGAAGGGGTCCAACTTGTTGCAAGCAGCTTGGGAGAAAAACCCATTATTAAAGGGCGTTGAGATGGTGTAGAGAGAAAAGGGAAGGGCTATCACTAGGGGGTCGTCATCGTGAAGCGTCCCTTTTACTTGGCCCGAGAAGAGAATCGCGCCGAGGGGAGAGGCATAGGATCGGAGATCCGGAAGAGAAGCGGCGCGCGATCGACAGCAAAAGGGGGAGGGGAAGGCCGTAACGAAGAACGGGAGTACTGCAGTTTGCAAAGCCCCCCCCTCCATAGCCTTCTGGGGCTAGAAGGAAAACAGGCCTTCTCGGCAAAAGAGTCTGACTTGAAGGATCCACCAGGGGGAGGGGGAAGGTGGGCCTACTCAGATTTTTCGGATAAGAACATCAGAGCTTGCACCTATGGCCGAAGGAAGCTCCGCCAGCTTGCAGGAGGGGTCCATTCCGATAGCGAAAGGGAGTGAGGAGACGCCCTTTTCAAATCTAAAGTCAAGTCTGTAGTTTGGGGGGGAAGGCGAATTTCGCCGACCAAGGAGTCAGGGAAAGGTGCTGAAATAAGGGGTTAGGAAGAAGTCGATTAAATAAAAACTTAAAAGTACCAAAATCGAGGACCGAAAAAAAGTCGAAATCGTCCGGGGAGCCCATCCTTAAAACGCATCGTAAGAAACCTTAATGAAGGCCCGCGCGCCCATGAACTTGGGTATTAAGGAACAACCCCTGTTCGGACGCAGGGAAATGAACGAAAATACACTAAAAGAAGACGACCGTTGGGTTAGGGGAAAAAAAAAAAAGGTCATGAAGTCTAGATTAAGGGGGGGGGGAGCTCTACACCGTATGGGGGACTCGGTTTTTATTACGTTGAACCGCAAAAACTAAATACATGAAATCTTTCCGCAGGAAAGGAGAAGCCAAATAACCTCTTCTTCTTAAAAGCACCACCTCGCGAATGGGTAGGAGCGGCTCTCGGGAGGGGGGGGTGTTTCTCGGGGGGGCCAGGATCGACTCGGAACGGTCTTTTCAGAGAAAATCGTGGTCAGCCCGGGGGGGGGGGAAAAAAACAACATTAAAGGCCAACATGTCTCCAGTGAGAGGGGGGGGGGAGGAGACTAGCTCGGCATCAAAAAAAAGAAAATGAGCTCTGCTAAGGGAAAAAGAGGGGAAATAAAATGAAACCAATTAAGCCAACGATCGTAGGAAAGCATCAACTTCATCATCATCCAAAAGGTTTTACTGTATTGAATTTGGGGGGGTGTAAGCGGGCAGGAGTTTAGGGGGCTATCACAGAACCCTGCATTTTTTAAAACCGTAACCGCATTCATGATGTATTCTCCTTCTGCTGAGATACATTCAAAACAAGAAAAAGTCAGGAACAGGAGAAATTTTAGGTTCTAATTCGAGCGCTAAAACAACAGGATGCTAGGAAAGAGAGATTATCGTATACCTCTCCCAGGCCCTCTGCTGAGGAAGTTGAAGGGGGGATAAAGTATCCTTCGCAGGTCATTCTTAAGCCTGCACCTTCAGCGTCGGAGGACTGTATATTTACGGAAAAAAAATCATCTGTCCCAATGAAACCTTCCACTCCTTGGAATTCTGCTGTGAAGGGGAGTAAGGAACGAGCGGGAACTGTCTCGGCGGGATAGCAGTTTCGCATAGATATGGCTGTTTGGCGATTGCCGAGGGGGAGCAAGTCAACTGTCGACTAGTGTGTCATACTTTGGGTTTTTTTCCACTCTGTGTTTCGGAAAGGAGTGTGCATATTGAGTTCGGCAGCATTGACTCTAAGAGCTACGCTCTCGTATTGGAGTTGTATTAGGAGGAATCAGACAACGAGGTTCAGGCGGGAGAGGGATCAATAAAAGGTGGAGCATATGCCTTTCGGTGTCGTGCGCTGGCACCGGAAATCAGCCCAGAGAGGAAAAAAAGAAGGTAAGCTATCGTACTCTGGGAAAACTATGTCGGTCGAAAACTGGCCATTCGTGCTTCGCCACCGGAGGGAAAAGAAGCTCAAACATGTTGTCGGAAAAAAAGGTATATGCGCCGAGTATTATTCAAGTTCTGTGTGGGTTTAAGCGGGGCAACCCAATAATCTAACCCAACCTTTGGTTCCGGGTCTCTTAAGAGTACTGGTCCCGAGGGGTTGAACTCTTCCTGGTACGATTAGTGGTTATGTGCTCCACACCAGCACATGAGGACTAGACTTACCGAACCAACACCTCAGGCGGACTGGGTTCCAGACTGCGCCACGTGGCCCACGCGGCTCCGTAGGGCCCGAAGAGAAGGGTAGTTTCGGTCTGGGGTCCCTGACACCAACCGGGGACAGGCAAGAAGCGCCCTTGATGATCCGCGGAAAAAAACCGGCGGAAATAAGTGAGCGACTGTGTTGGGGGTGTTACCTTACCGATTTCTATCCGCGTCCAATTGTGAAAAAAAGGTCTCCAGGAACTCTGATTTTCTAATAGGGGCCCTGGGGGGCCCTCTTTCGAGAGGGCCCTACTTCGTCCGAGCCTTCGACTGCGGGCACCGCGAGACCCCTGTCTTTCATCAAGAGCGGTCAGAAAATGCCGGGAAATCGCGGGCGGCGAGCTGAGGGACGGCTTCTCGAAGCAGCGAGGCGGCTGAGGAAGGTCCGATCCTTCTGACGAGGCAAAGGATGCTCTCGTGATCACCGTGACACAACGGCGGCAGCAAGAGGTGGCGGGAGAAGAAACTGATCTCCGTCAAGATCCTCAACACGTACGGGGTCGCAACATCCCTAAAGGGTTGGGGTAGCCCTGGCACGTTATCAACTTCGAGGTTTTGTTGCTAAGGATTCCAAGGGGCTGAACTACTCAAGAGGGGAAGGTTCAAGGCAGTACTATAGCAGCACGGAGGCAACCGCAACCCTACAGCAGCAGAAAAAATGTAGGGTTTTGGAGGGCAGGGTGTTAATTGTACCAGTTCGGGCCGACGGCGCCAGTTAGCCAGATGTTCTCTCCTCTGGAACACCCTTCTACCCAAGAAATAAAAGAACTACGTTTGGTCGAGAGCACGCGCCGGCCTCGCGCAGATGTCAGATGTCGTGCGGCGTGCACGCGTATCGCCTCAAAGGTACACAGTAGTGTCATTTTAATCCTCGAGGTCTTCGCACTCTCAGTCCGAATCTTCGCGCACCCCATTCAGATATTACCCCTCTATAGTCGGGGGGCGGATGGGTCGAAGAACTAGTAGAAAGGAAAATAGGGTCAGGTCCGCTGGAAGAGAAAAAGAATACAAAGTTTCCGGAGTTACATTCTTGTAAGTGAGGGCTTCTCGGAGGAAGCGCGAAGTGGCCAAAAACAAGATACCGCTTGAGGAAAAAGGCGCGAATAGATATGCAGGGGGCTCCTCCGAATTTAGTTCCAGTACCACGGCATGCCCAGCAACAACAACTGCTGGCACCCTTCGCAGTTCTGGAGAAAGGTCGTGGTTTAAGAAGGGGGGGTGGCACAAGTCCGAGGGGGCACTAATCTCCTTGGTCTCTAAATGGTCAGATTCTCCCTTCGCGCTTTACATCAAGGGGGAAAGATTTAATGCGGCTTACTCTGCCCTTGGTTCCGAGGTTCGTAAACCCGACTAGGACGTACTGATAACCTTGTGTGGGGAAGTCTGGGTGCGAAGAGAAGGGTAGCAGGACTTGTGTCCTCCTGTGGAGGGGGGCCGACCCTTCTTCTGTTGCGTGGGAAAAATTTGGAGATGTCTAGGGGGGGGAGACAAGTTTCTTTCGTCGAACAGAACCTCGGTAGGGTCCGCGTTAAATGAAAGAGTTTACCGCAGGAGGGGGGCTCCGATTGGTCCCTCTGAGGTAAGTCTATGTGAGTCGGCTAACAGTAGTGGTTGCATGCTTAGGCTTGGACGAGCAATCTTGGTCGAGGAAGGACGGGGACGTGGGAGCATCAGCTAGGGGGTGCGTATAGGTAGGCTGAAGGGTAACTCGGCCGCGCATAAATTGGATATCGGGGAGGGCCGATACCAGGTAAAGCGCGGTGACGAAGGGAAAAGGCCGCTTGGGGTGGAGGGTCTCACGAAGCGCGGCTGTGGAGGTGTGATGGGGCGGGGAAGGTCAGCGGGGGGCAGAGTTTTGGCGAGAACGCCCACCATGAGGTCAAAAAAGGGATAGGCGGATGGAGAGGACGAGTTAGACAGTGGGCCTAGCTCAGCGGGATTCTAGGCTGGGGTTCTCTCAGGGTGACTGACCAAGGTGCGTGTAAGGGCTCGACTGGGGCTCGTGTTCTGGGGGTGGTTCTGAGCTTTACAGATTTCTCGATAAAAGAACGAGGGCGGGAGGATGAGGAACTTAGAGGAGGAGGGTGGGCCGCAATGGGAAGAACCGTTGGAGATTAGGTCTTGGGGGGTTCAAGGGTAAAACTCCGTCCCTGAGGTCGTCCATTGCAGGTGAGGGAATTGTCGATTCCTCTGTGTATAACTATGTGATGGTGAGGCAACCGTCCCAAGAAATGTCACTGGAAGAGTCCAGGAAAGCCTATAGTCTTATAAAAAGGGCTCGCTGTGTGTCCTGCGCGGGTCGTTCTCAGAGGGCCTCGTGTCGGAGACAGTGTGGTTTTGGCAGGCGGGTGTCGATGGCGCTTAGGGGGGTCCTTAGGCGCCTATCTTCCAGTCGAGCTTTTCTTGATGGAGAACGTCCCTGTTAACACAGAGATCGATTCTTAGGGGAGACCGTTCCGGGCCGACCAAAGTATGGAAGGGAATTGCTTCTGAATTAGTGAGGCGGGAAGGCAAGTCATATTAAAAATTCTCTGAACCACGGCCCCCTAAAACCTACCTTTCCGAGAGACGTGGGGGGGTGCAAAGACGGAACCGCAAAACACAGTGAAGACAATGGGAAGCAGATAAGAAATGAGGGTGGTGACTGACTTACATACTGTGGAGGGGGTCTTGTCGAATACGGGTCTCCGGCAAACGCCGTAAAACATCTGGCTCCAGGTTGGTTTCGTCCCCTCCCTATTCAGGTCACGATGGACGAAAATGCGCACGTGATCGTGGGGGGACATGAGTTATGACGGGGACAAGACAAACTACACAAGTGCAATCTGCGCACAGTTGAGGGTCGACGCCTGAAAACTCCCTTAACGGGAGTTCTTACTAAAACCAAAGCACCAAGAAGAATTATCAGCGCTCTGAAGGCGCGTGAAGTCACTGAATTCTCTTCGGAGGCCTGCCAATATTTCTGGCTCACCAAAGGGTCACCGCCTGTTTAAACACATTAGGAACAAAAATAGCCAGTAGACATTTTAAGGGGGGAACATCGCATCACCAACCGAGTATGAATAGCTTAAGAGGACGGTAATAATAAGGACAGATGCACAAAGGAATGGGGCCTCCATTCATCATCACAGAGCATTCTGCAAAGAATGGGCCGGTTAATTTTAAGCAGCACTTCATGATGTGCTAGGGCAGTGTTTGAAGCAAATCCAAAATCCTGGGCCTTCCTCCTGGCGTGCTAAAACGGGGGGGTTGGAGCCTGGTTCGTTAGAGGAATAACTAACCAATTCCTGACATATAACTGGTGAAAGGTTCTAAAGGTTTAACTCTCTCTCACAAGACTTGGGGATTAAAATATAGGGGTATCTGCCATTACTCCCGAACGGGGAAAAGGCGATGGCTGCCATGGAAGGGACCTGAAGGGGCGAGACGACCAACGGCGGTCAGACGAGGAATACTGGTCCACCGCAGAGGCAGTCCTGGGAGTGACCTCAGGCGGAGCAATCATTAGGAAGACACAAGGAAACCCTGCAAAAAAGTCGGATGGGGGGAGAGGCGGGATGCTGGGTGCAATCCGCCGGTTACGAGGAGAAGAAAAAACGCGAGAAGGTCGGAAATGGGTGCGCTGCAGACTGTTCGCTAAGAAGGGACTGGCGATCCTGGTTGGTCGCGTTGTTCACGGGGGGGATGGGGAAACACCGAGGGGGGGGGGGGAAAGACCTATGGGATAATTAAGCACATTACAGCGACGCGAAGAGAAGCTCAGAAGGGGGTGGTTCGCTCTGAAAGGGATCGTGGGACATACAAAGAGGGCAGTCTTTCTCTCGGGGCCAGACAAGGACGCGGCGCAGAGCCTTGAGTGTCGCTGGGTCAGATAAGAAGAAGGCAAAAAACGATCAGTTCTAAAATCGACCGGGGAAATCTCTCTTCACTGGGACGGGTCCGAACACTGTCGATCGTGAGGGGAGGGAACTTCGAAAAACTGAATCACAGAATCTGTAAAATGTGTGGAAGGAGGCCAGGTCATGATGTCGCGAACGGTGGACAACGTTTTGATTGTTCCTGATGGGGAAAGGGGACAAGGGCGTTTTTTCAAAGTAAGTGCAGCTAAGTCAGTTGTTATAAAGAGGCCGCCGGTCGAAGAACCTGAAGAACTTCACGGCCAGACAAAATCGCATAGGGGGCGCCGGCAAGAGAAATAGGAGCTTTGACCGTCCCCCTGGTGTTTTCGGAGACTAAAAAGAGAGGGCATATCGACGTCATGGAGACCGCGGAAAATTAAGGGAGGCGCGCCTTCTTAACGTAGGGGTAAGGCCATGAGCTCGGTGCTAAAATCTCGATGAAGAAATCTTTACTGCGCGAAGAGCAGCCCGACACAAATGAGTCTCAGGCTCCTGAACAGGAGATCAGGGAAGTCATCGGAGCGAAAGCGTAGAGGGGGAGGGAATGGAACAATGAATAGATGCGGCCATGTGGCTTAGACCGCTGTAGAAATCGCGGAGAGGATAAGGAAGATCAAAAAAGATAGACGGGAAAAAAATACACGTGTCTTCTGAGGACTGGGGGATGCGAGAGAAGGACCAAGGGGAAACAAAGCTCGACGGTTGAGAAAGACGAACGACAATTTAACTCCCGGATAGCAAAAAGCAAAACGAAAAATCATCCTTGGACAGAGGACGAGGTGGATAAGAATTTCTTATTGGGGGAAAGGAGTCCATGCGAGAACTCGCCAGGGAAGGTCATTTTTCAAGGACAGTCTAGAATTCGTCAGAGGGAGGACCTAGCCGAGAAAATCAGCAAAGCCGTTAGGGTTTTTAGTGTAAAGGTGTTGGGCAAACGAAATTTCCCGAATTCGCCGTTGGAAAAAGCTCTGTAGAAAGAAGAGTTACTCGAAAGGAAAGAAGGTAGGTTTGCAGTCCACAGGGGGGGAACCTCACGGCATGCTTTGAACCGCGAATGCAGGATGGGTACCAGCGTTCATCTCAGGAGTCAAGAAGATAGGGCATTTCTCCGGATCAGGGATTGATAGACGCCGAACGGAATCTCTCCACAACAACGGGATGATAAATAATCGATCCGGGGGGGAGGAGTAGGAAAACGCGGATAAAATGACTATCGGTGTCGGGAAGGGCCCGTGAATTAACAACGAAAAGGGGCACCGACATAAAGACGTTTGTTGAAACGAGGAGGGAAGGTCGAGGCTGGCGAAGCTTTCAAACCTATACAGGGAGGGGGAAATCAAAAAAAAAAGAGTCGACAACGTAGGAGGGAATTCGGGGAAAAAAATGTCTCAAACAACAGTAAAGAAAACCCGAGAGAACAAAGACTGAGGCCTTCTGGGGCAAGGTAGTAGCACGGAACGTACCCGGGTTTCAGGAGCAAAGGAGAGTCAGAAAAAAAAAGGGCCGCCTTTTCACCATGAGGTCAGGAGGGAGAGAAAGAGGGCTTGGGACGAACAGGCTGAGGGGGGATATGGGGGAAGGAAAATTGGCTAGGAGTCAGTCTAGTCATCAAATAAGCGCGGGGCTTGGCCTCAGGTCTGCATCGGGCCCCTCAGAGCCGGACTAGTAATGGCGGATCCTTCAGCAGCGGGCGACAGGGTGACGCTGGGAAGAGACAGAGAAAAGCGCTCGGAAAATTGGGGAAGAACAGCAAGCTCCGCGTGAAATACCAGGCCTGAATGAGGCCGGCGAGCCTTCCTCAGTGGCGTCGGTGGAAGAGCATATGTTGGGTATGGGGCGGGGGGGTGAAAGATATGGATACCACCGATGTTTCGCAGGGACCTGCTTCTTCCGCGATTCCATTTCAAGGATTGGAAGTAGTGGGAAGAAAGTTTTCGGGGGAGGGACCCCAGGGCGGTAGATTTGCCTGTCCGGTCCGTAAAATAGAGGATGGGGGGGGGGATTGGGTTCTTAGAGGAAAGGAAAGTTTCAGTGAGGGACGTCCGGCGGTATGCGATGGGAAAGAAACATGGAAAAAAACGCCGGTGTCGAGCGTAAGGGGGGGGGGGGGAGAGAAGAAACCGCATAAAGACCACTTGTAAAACGTGAATGAATACATGAACAATGGGGGGTTAAAAGGGAGATCCTTCTTTAAAAGTGGTTGTCTCAGGGGGAAAAGACATCAATGAACTAAGGGTTAGGCCCTCATAAAAAGGTGGGAATAAGGGGGGATTACTATAGACCGTCTTTTTTTACTCTTGATTAGGGTGGGGAACAAAGAACACGACAAGACAATCTAGGCGGAAAAGTGTCGTAATCCTCTGAGCAATGCAAACAGAGAGTCTATCCGAAATCTCTGCAATCGGGACCCGTAGGTCGGGGAGGGGTCTAGGAGGGGATTTCTAATGAGAGCGAACCCCGCGATGAGCTCATATTGAGGGAAACCACCAGCTGTTTCTACACCAAGAGTAGAAGTAAATCGAATTGTTAAGAGGCGGCATACACCCGAGAACGGAAGGAGGCGAATGGGGAATAAGCAAGGAGCCAGAGTAAGACTCCATTTTTTGCCAGGGGACATCGGAGGATTCATAACGAAATGGTTTCCTTCGGGAATGAGCATCTTTCAGGAGGGCCTAAAGAGGAGTCGCAACGTCCACCTCGTCAGGGGGACGGAACCCTTATAACTTCTCCTCGTCTCCAGGTTCTGGGACAGGGGGGGAAGGACGAAAAAAAATGGCAATCAGCGGGGGGGGGATGGGGCGAAGATAGGTCGATCTAAAAAGGATTATTAGATACTGAAAGAGAGGCTCAAAAACATGTCACGCTGCAGGTTGGTCGGGGGGGTGGGGAGTGCAGCCTTTCGGGAAAGGCTCATTTTCGGTGGAAGACACTGGGGGCACACCAGAATGAAGGCGGTGCTGAACGACTAGGAGAAGGGAGACGAAGGGGCAGAAGAGTCGTCTCACCTTCACTCCGTCACTTAGGCTATTAGGGGGTTTGAGGAAAAGGGAATAGACTGGCACTACTGGCAGAAATCTGGCGCTCATTTCTCCGATCATGGCGTTTATTCCTGAACTCTCTAGAAAAGGCGAAAGGGGGATAACTTGTTATACAGGGAGTTTGGGTGGCAATGTTCTGAAAAGCTGGGAAGTGGATAATATCTATTCCACAAAGAAAGAGATACCCGAGAAGGAGCTCCAAATTCATCGTCGGTTTGGGGGAGCTTCGGACGCATGTGCAGTCGTTGCTGAAAGAGCTCAACATCACTAGAAAACGGCGAAAATGGGGCCTTTCTTGGTGAGCCTGGGAAAGTCAGCACCCACCCAATCACGGTGAGAAAGGTCTGAAAGGAGGAGATGGGCGGAGGGAAGAGGAGGCACCACAGGAAAGGGGAGACGGGGGGACGTGGCTGAGTAAACCAATATCGAAGGTTTCCTTAGAACAAATGTGTTGAATGTATTGCGCCGAGGAGCTAGTGCACGTGTCTGGGAGGGGGGGGGGCGGGAGCTCAAATCGAAATCGACAACCGGGGGGTGGGTCGACTGGAGAACTCAGAGCAGGTCCTAGACGGCAGAAGGGGTCGAGAAGATTCCACTACCAGGCAGAGCGCGTCGCACTGGAACCGGAGAACTGCAAAAACGACCTGATCGCGGCGGGGGAAAGGGGAGGGGTTCGATCAAAAAGCCGTTAATCAGTAGCGGCAATGGGGGAAGTCCTGTTCCTTAGCTTAGGGGAGCGACGGAGTAAAATCGGAGGGGATGGAACTCTGCTTTCGACCTGCGAGGAAGGGACAGAGGCTCTTCTGGAATCCGACGAAAAGGATCTAAAGTCTCTAGCTCCGGGCCCTTTAATCGGGGGGAGTGATGCAGTGAAGGCCTTCGTGATGGAAAGATGGAAAAATGAACGACATCGCGTCTATAGGAGAGGAGTTCGTGAGGGCATGGGAAGCAGCCTATCCGATTGACTGACTAGTCTACCGGGAAAAAGACTAGGATCACCTTGGTGGGGTGACCCCCCGTTACCACTTTCCATGGTCGGAGGGAGCTTTTCGAAGTAAAAAAAACCGAATTCGTGATCTCAGATCAGAAACTAAAAAAGGACCCTGGTGAATCCGCCGCTTAAAAATCGTAAAGGTCGAAGGGGATTTGTGGTCGAAGGGGCTTCAGTTCGCGTAACTCTGACGGGGAAGGATTGGGAATCATTTACTATTAGCGTGAAGGCATCACAACCGGGTCAAGGAGGCTCGGGTTTGTTGGGTCATGTTTTTGAGGGGGGGACGCGGGGGGGAAATCTGTCGTGAAGGCTCGTAGGGGGATCGCTGAAGAAAGACTCGTTATCAGGTTGTTGAGAGGGATATACGAGCCGGCAGAGCTTCCCTAATTTCGGTTTTAAATCGGGGGGAGTCAAAAGCAAAGGTCTCAAAGTAAGGAAAGGGAGGGGACTCAAATAGGGGACTTCTCAATCGGCCCAGGCTCAGCTACACAACAAAAAAGGTCAGTAGAGGGGAAATTTTCTTGGGGGGCAAAAGAGCGAGCAAATGCAAATAATCAGGGGGGAATTCCAGTGGGAAAAGTGCAGGATCAGACTGCGAGTCCGATCTGACGTCGATCAACGGAAAGCAGGGGGGTCACTTCTGGATAACGCTGCAAAACTATACCGCGGCCCTGGATAAAGGCGTTCTCACTCGGGACCAACGGACTAATCTGTTACACTACGGCATAAAAAATCATAGCTGGGGAGGCCTTTTTTGCCGGCACGGGGCCTGCTCTAGGAATGTGAAAATGTCTCACAGGGACTGGCAACGAAAAAAAAATGGGTCCAAGCATCGAAAGGGAAGCTTGAAAGAAAACGCAAGCAGCTTGCGAAGGGCGGGCGTGGAAGGGTGGGGGAGAGGGCTATTTGGCTATCACGATACGTCTCTTCGGGCAACCTCGTTAACGATCGCCTCGGTAAAGAATCGAGAGAATCTACCGGGGAGGGAAGAGGAGATTAAGAGAAGAGGGCGGACCTGCAAGTCATGTCAGCTCGGGAGACTCAGGGGAAGGGGTATCCTCCTATGTCCATCTCTCAGAATTCGTGAATGTCTAAAGCCTCTCTGTAATTAGGGGCTCGGTATGAATCCACAATTCTCTTCGGACACGATAGAAGTATGCGAAGGTGTAAGTCGTTGTGATGTCATAGGCAGGTTTAGTCGGGATCTATAAACAGGATAAATCTTCGAATACCACTAAGGGGGGCTGAGAGAACTTATGCGCTAAGAACGGAATCAAGTCATCTCGGGCCGGTGGATCCGTAAGAGGTAGTAAACCCGGACGCGACGCTATCTCGGTAGATTTTCCAAGTCAGAAAGAAGAAACACGAATTTTTCTTTCAGGGCTGGATTCGAAGGAGTATCCGGCCGCGTAAGCAGAGTGAAAACTTGACTAAGGCGGAAACTAACCCATGCAAAAACGAAATTTTATCTCTGGGCGGTCGCTGACCGACTAACAAAGTCAAGAGTAAAGTGCCCGTAAAAGGTTAAAGAAGGGGAGGCGAAAGAAACAGGAAACCTGAGTAAACCAACTGGCTATATTCGATCAGCAGGGGTTTCTGTGAAGAAGCCTAGACGCCGCTCTGAAGAGAAGGGGTGGGGGGGTAGACCATCACTTGGATCGAGATACTTTGGCTAAACCTGAGAGGAATCTCGGTTGGGGATGACTGGTGACAAAGAACACAGAGCGGCATCTTGCCGCGCACTGGCGACGCCGCTCAAAAAAAAGGCACTCTTAGGAGGAGCACAGCGCGCACCCAGGACCATTGGAACAGCGTCGCGCAGGGAAGGGTCAGTAAGCTCCTGGACTCGGAGTCTTAGATCAGCCCCACCAATGGTGAAGGAACTGGGACACAGAAATGGATGAACGCCATCGAAGTGATGTAGATCAATCGGCATCCCCAGACCGAACTCTTAGAATTCGAGGATGTCAGGAACCAATAAACAAAGTCATTGGGCAATTTCAGAGGGTAAATCATCCTCCCTGGGGGGAAGGATTGGGGGGTTATAGGGATTCAGGATTATCTAGATGATGCACAAGAAACGGAAGCCTTTTGAAAAAACGTCCAATTCAATCGCGACTCTGAAAGTATACGAGAAAAACAAGGCCAAGAGACCCCATGGAATAAAATAATATCATTTGTGATGGGGGGGAGAGTCGAGATCCCGACCAAACACTTATTAGGGATTAAGATATATCTCCGAGCATTCGATCACCTTGACGTCTTCGGGAGGATGGGGTTGATTTATTTCTCGGTAAGACTTCAGGGTACAAAAGCTGGGGGTATATATTCAGGAGGAAAACCTGGCAACCGCAGAGGGGGAAAGGAGGGGAGATGAAGGATAGTCGATCACAGTGACATCTTCAGGAGAAATCCATAGGAATTGGGTATTCTGATTAATTGAGAAATAACGAGCAAAAAGGCCGGTTTTCATACTTAAGCTGTGGAGAAAGCTATGAGTTCAACGAGAATAGGTCGGAGGGGGGGGAAATGGGGCGCCGCAAAGAAACTGTCGACTGGTCCAGTTTTTTGAAAAAGAAGGCAGTTGTGTGAAAAAACGGGTACCAAAGGGTGGTGTCGCAAGCCGGGGGGCAGGAAGAGGGGGGTGCTATATCAGAAATCGTACACCTCGCTCTCCTCCAGAGCAAAATGGTCGGAAGGGCGGGAAGATTAGGACTTCTAACAGGGGTTAGGGGCGTGCGGGAAAGGGGGGAATGAGCTACATTAGCGCAGATTCACTGGTGCTGTGGTGCTAGGGGGGGGCACCGTAGAGAGATTCCAAAGATCACGGTGCTACTTCTTCACAGGAGAGAGGGCGAGGAGCGTAGGGAAAGCAAAAAAGGTCTTCATTCGTAAGGTCGCCGGAGAAAGCTCGAAAAGGTTTTTTTCCTTCATACAACTTTTTAAGTATCGAAGGAGAGAACGAGTGACGTTTTTGAGGGGTTGCCGGCTGGGGGAGAGACACCGCAGGAGACGGGAAGGTCCCTGAGAGGGTCAGGAGGAAGGGTTTTCCTATGACGCAAGCCGTAGTTCTACGACTTTCATAGCGCACTGACAATACAGGCTATATTGCTCAAAAGAAAAATCATAGCTATAGCGCCTTGGGCCACGGGCGTTCATAGAGGAAACTTCATTGACGGAGGGACTTACGACTCGAATAAAAGGCTCGATAGAATCGAGGGAGGCATAAGCCTCGAGGTAGCTTGAATAGTCCGACCTCTGGAAGGGCAGACGACGCCACCGTGGGAAGGGATAGCCCTCGTGCGAGAATAAAAATGATCGGCGACAAGGAGCGAGTCTTTTGATACCAGATTGAAGGAGATCGAATTAGGGCAAAGTCTGACGAAGAAAGAGTGGTGAGATCTCGAAGGGCTGGGGAAGTCCTATAATTATTCAGACGATTCTACCTCGGAGTCTATTCGAAAGGGGGCATTAGACGGGTCAAATCGAACAGGATAAATGGACTAACATGAGAAAAGGGGGGGCGCCAACTACTCTCCACCAAAGAAACGACCACTCTGCAATCCTTTTTGATCAAAAAAAAACTAAAACTCTTGGAGAAACTTGAAAAGAAGGAATTTGTTTTAAAAGGAGGAATCAGAGGGAACTCGCCCGGAACAGTGGGAGAATATTTACTAATCAGTCTGGGGTCTGCTTAGACTCAGAGTTGAAGAGCGCCTGTAAGGGGGGGAGTCATGTTGGGGTTCCCCTTGCAATTCAGACTTGGGTTGGAGATTATATAATGCTGACAGCAACTGTGATAGGGGGAATCTTCAGTGAGGGGAGACTAAGGCCCTCTACGGGTCAGAGGAGAACGAGGGTGATTCTATAGGGGTTCTCACCAGGAAAAGTATCGCAATGGGAGAAGGCGAAGGGGGCTTAGCAAGAGGGGTCCTCCTATATCAAAAAAACGGGTTATTAAAATAATATAGACGGTTGATTCAAGGATATGTCGAGGGAAAAGGCACATGCGTTCAGGGGAGGGATAAAAAATTGCTTATCACAGACTTCAACAAAAAAAAATCTACCTTCTTTGGTCCAACGATTCCTTCTCGGATTATAGGGAAAAAAAAAAGCAACCTTGATAACACAGGGAGTGCCGGTCTTAACCTAACGAGATTAATCAACGAGAATGGGTCAGAGGGTGAGTGAACAACCCTGCAATCAAAAAAAAGGGGCAAGGCTGCCCTGGCTGCCGGCACGGCTCTCTCTCAATGATCTGGCAAGACCCTTAGGAAGGGAAAGTGGGAAGGAAGGGAAAGAAGCCTTTCGCCAAATGTCGCGTCGATCACTGGACTAAGCTGAGAACAGAGACAATTCGCAGGGGGGGGGTGGTGGAGAGTCGTTGTGAAAAAGAGAGTAAAAAAGCTGAGTCCTCCGAGCGGCCGCTTGAATTTGAAGCTGTACGAGCTATGGCCAGTAGCCGCGTGAGAAATCGTCGTAAGGGATTCCAAATCTCTCGCGCAAAAGGGAAACCGATAGTTTCGCCATCCAGCATAGACAGTTATCATCTAAGTCACTTTGGGGGGCAAATCGGGAATCAATAAGGGTCGGGGATATATGAATAGTGGCCATGCGATCTTGCGCGGAGAACATTATAATACTTCATATTTTGGTTGAGCTTGAGGGGAACGAGGCATATGGGCGGAGCGGGGCAAGGAACACAAGCTTCCTGAATACAAACTCCAAGCCCCGAGGGACTTCATTCATGACCTCCCAAAAAAAGGAAAAATATTGCTATCCTGATAGCCGGATGCTTATGAACGCCCAAGTGGAACAGGCGAGGGATCGAGGGACGATGGCGGAGCCGGGGGCAGGAACGACCATGATTTCTGGAAGGGAATTCTGGAGAAAAGGTCTTAGAAACCTGCCGACGTGGCCTTCATAGTAAAAAAAGGAGGTGGGAATCTAAAATCCCAAAAAAAGAAATGTGAGGATCGAGGAGCTTTCAGAGGAAAAAGGATCACAGCATCGAAATAGAACTCCGGCTCCAAACTGCTTCAGCCGCAGAGTAACAAGGGGGGGTCTAGGGGGAAACCATGTTCGGAATTAGGAAAAAAATGTTTTCGGTAGGCCACTAACATCACATCGCCGTGGTTATTAAAAAACATCATAAATTCAGGTGAGAATAGATACACCGGAAAAAAGAGGGGGGGAAAAGATGGAACATGAGGACCGCTTCCCACCAACCAAACAATGCCTGCGTGTTCCTGACCCCGGGGAATTCTATCCTCTCAGCCCGGCGTCAATCCTTAGGGGGGGGGGGGTGAGAAAGGAAATCTCTCACCCTAAGTGCCGAGCGAGAGGGATAGTCTCGTCATAGGGCTAATTCTGAGAAAGAGATATGCAAGAAAAAAGGGGAGGGGACGGCCACCAGGTGTCAGACTTGAACACCACTAAATTAGGGAAGAAGGAGGGTAAGTGGTGGAGGGGGAGTCGGAAGATGAGCAGCAAAAAACCGAAGAAGAGAAGATTCTATTCCTGAAGAGAGACATATTCAGACAACGCGGGCGTGTGACAGGTACAAAAAAAAGAATCATTCAATAAAGAAGAGGGGGGTGACTTAGGGGGTACGCGATGCATTGTTAGGCTAATTGGATGAATGGGCAACGCGACGAGGAAGGTGGGCAGAAAACATTTCCTCAGGAACGAGTAGAAGTCCGATCGCGACAGAACTGCCGAGCCACCACACATGGCCTACATCAAAGGGGGTCCGGTGAGGGACTGGAATTCGATTCGAATAGAAGAGAAAGTCAAAAAACGGATGAAATATATCGGAAGAATCGGCGGCCAAAAAAACTGGCCGCAGGTAGGAGGTGGGGGGATCTGAAAAGTTGGTATCGACTCCGTCGCTTAGAAGATGTACTTGGAAAAACCGGAGCGGGGGGAAAGTGGGAGCGACGGGGCGAGCAGACTGCAGGGAGACACCTGCCACTAAAAAACTTCGCGGAGAGGGGGGCGAAGAAGATTGTGGAAGAGGGAGAGGATTCTTCAGCGAAAAAAAGAAAGGGCTCAGAAACATGATGTGACTTCAGCCGATGGAAGACATCAACTGGAGATGGCGAGCACAGACTGTGGGGGCAAAGTACTGGGAAGGGGGTGTTCAGGTGCTGAAAAGATGGGGGAACAGATTTGAACGAGAGCAGCATTACAGAGCGGAAGAAGCTCAGAAGAACTCAATCGGCTATTGGCATACTGTCAAAGAGAAGGCAAATGCAGGTCTGGCGCGAACAGTTGCTCGCTGTGAAAATGTCTTATGGGTTTGGGGGAGGAGGGTCAACTCGTCAGTCACCCAGAACCGAGAGGCACAACGATCCCCGAAGACGGTGCTCGCCGGTCTAGACGGACCTAAATCGTCGGGAAGGGGCTACTTTAAACAAAGGCAGAAAAGTTCGATTATCTGAAAAAAAATTTGAGTGAATTCTCCAAGAGAATCCAGAGTCGAACAGGTGTTTCCAGGATCAACCTTGTCATTGACGCTTAACGGGAGGCCTGTCTTATGAGTTGACTTGGGAGGGCGTAAGAGGCAAATACTCTATCTACAAGGGGATGGGAAAAGCTTGGGGTTCATCACTTGTTGTTCAAAAACTATAGCTGCCGGCTACCGGGGAAAATAAAAAAAGGGAATGCCAGAAATCTGAGTCTGCGAGCCTTCGCAGAGAAAAGACATCTCTTTTGAAAACTTTGGGTCCTCAATACGGAAGTCGAGGGAAATGGAAGTTCATCGCTGAAGAATCAGGGAGGCTCTCTGTCGGACGGCGTATGAATATGACTCTACCGAGAGGGACGCCAGATAGAAAAACGAAGGATTCAAAAGAAAACCTGAAGGAGATGGTCACTCGTCCCTTCTCATAACTGGGAATCGACAAAGGATATAGTCTGGGGGAGGTTGAACCAAGGCCGGGAGCGTCTTGAGGACGGTAAGTAGGAGAGAGCATAGGAGATGTAGAGGGCTCCTCTGGGTTCTAAGTTCATACTTAATATGTATCTCCTAGGGAAAGGACAGAAAGGAGACTATTAAGATCAAACGGCAGAGATTCACTCGGGACTCGACAAGGTGATTAAATAAAATAACGACATGGGGTGAAGAAAAGAGACATCCGCAGAAACCCAGAGAAATCCGGGGTTCGAGGCCGGGGACGAAAAGGGGGAAAAAAATGGGATGATTTGTGGAAAGAGGGGCGGCCATTTGAGAAGGAGCTCCAGACATGCATGTGGGTCTACGAGAAGAATTCGTAGTAAGAGAAAACTGAGGGGGCATCCCCAATTGGTGGTGAGGGGGGGAGGGGGGGGGTTTCACGGGTTAAAGAAATTCGACGTTGAAATGGGGTCTTTGACGAACGGCAAGCCTTATATTTTTGGGACTCGGAACTATAGAGGGTCTGTGAAAAGTTAAAAGGGAGGGAAACCTGTGTCAGTGAGAGTTCAGGGGGGTAAAAGGAAATAACCTGATATTGGATGGTCCTCTCGGAGTCGCAATAAAGGAGGGAAAAGGACTCTAAACAACACACGGGGGGACATATGAGGGTTCTTAGGAAGGGAGGTTCAACTCTATAATCGGGTTCAATTTTGAGAACGTGAGGGGGGAAAGACTGCACAAGTACCTCCATCGAAGGGACGGTCAAGAGTCCGCGGAGGATGGCAGAAGGGAAAAAAGGTACCGTGCCAGGGAGAAAAGGGCTAGAACTATGGAAAGGCAGGGGGAGAATTCTAAGTCGGCGCAGAGGGCAATAAACCCTGAAATAAACAAAAGATAAGTCTTCCTTCTGGTAGGGATGAAGGGAGCCATGGCTTAGAGTACGGGAGTCAGATTAAGCCACAAGCGCTTTAAAGAAAATGGGGTCCTTTGAGACAAAATTATTGTCATCTAAAGGGTCACGTTCTGCCCTAGTCACTCTTTCTACACAAGCTGGAGAGGGCTTTGCGTTGCTGAAAATTCTATGGCGAAAAAGAAGTGGTCTGGACTCCATATTAATGAACACCTCTTCGGTCCGAGTGGAACTTTTGGCTGGATCGAATACTGCAGGGGGGGAGGGTCTATAAGAGTAGAGGAGACATTAGACAGGCAGCGGCTATCGAGACGCAGACGGGTTCTCCGGCTTAGAAGCTCCAAAAAGAAGAAGGGGGAAAAGACTCGCGAAGGGGAGGCTCTATTAGACATGAATATGCGAAAGGAAAGGAAAAACGAAGGAGGTTTAGTCTTTAGTTCAAGAAATGTCGGAGGGGGGGGGGCAGCTGGGTCGGAAGAAGAGAGGGAGGGCCAAGGCGGGGTACCTCAGAGCAGACCATCTTCAGTAAGACTGATTCAGGTAGGAGAAATCCTGATGAAGGTAAAGGGCTTATCTGGGAACGCACTTTTCAAGGTAAAGGGGGGTAGGAATTTTCAAATTCCGGGGGCCGAAAAAAAAGCGATGGGGGTAGGAGAAAATGAAAGGTCATTAGACCTGGAGAAAAAAGGGGAGGACCGTAAGAGGAACAATAAGTAGCTCTTAAGCTACCAGTCAGACAAAAGACGGTCTCTCGGCGGAATTGTCTGGAAGGAAGGCCTACAACGGGCATAAATGTGAAAGAACTCCGGGAAGCGAAGCCTAAAAGCGGGGATGAAGAAACAGTGCTCTCTTGTAAGCAGGTTTTCTGAGGCCAAAAAACAAAGAGATGGCAGGGGTGACCGAAGAGGACGGGATATTCGACGTTAGGAGAGCACCGGATCTTGGGGGAAAAGAGCTGGGTTTATTGTGCACTCCCAACAAAACCAGAAAAGAAAGGAAAAGAATGCCAGAGAGACGGGAGCTACAACCTCTCACTCACAAGGGGAAAAACTCGTGTCTAATTGCGAACGAAGGAAGGGGACAGATATAGTACATTGCCTTCTGTTCTGATGCTCTCTGGGGGAGCTAGGACTGCTCGCCTGCCTCGTCATCCGGCGTTGAGAAAAACAAGAGGGTCAAAAAAACCGAACAGCAAGGGAAAAAAAGCGAATCGCCATTAAGAAGCGGAGCAAGCAAAAGAGCAGGTGGGGCCAAATGAAAGAGTCGAAAAGACTATGGAGCCAGAGTCGAACACAAAGGGAATCGGGTGCCGGGAAAGAATAAGTAACCGTCATCGAGAACAACAGATGGGGTCCCGAGGAAGGAAAGAGGTGCGAAATCGTCGTGAAACGGCCGGCCGCCAGTTTTCAAAACCTTTCCAGGCAGTTAACGCTCGGCGCAAGAGACAGGCTCTAGGCCCGGGGAAAGAAGCCTCAAGGGGCCGAGACCGAAAAGAAAAATTCAGGGGGGGGCTAATCTGTATTCGA
>Ga0179593_1543675_pt1 | contig 19839 bp, 19 predicted proteins | sample CZODoug2_1_08_16_FD_185931 | JGI IMG/M metagenome (GOLD analysis project Ga0179593, IMG submission 185931) | Vadose zone soil fungal communities from Angelo Coast Range Reserve, California, USA - CZODoug2_1_08_16fungal (PacBio error correction) | ecosystem: Environmental > Terrestrial > Soil >...
GGGGGTGAACAAGTTGAGGATGGCAGTGACGCGAAGGAGAAGGGCAGGGTCGTCCACAAGATCTCGTCGGCCGAGGATTGCAGATGAGGTCCTGCAGGTAGCGGATCACATCCAACCTGAGGTTGAAACACCGCATTGCGAAGGGCGCGAGGGGATCTATTGCGGTCGACTGTCTGGGGATGCTAGACGGCACGATCCGCGGAGCAGGAACGTGTCAGAAAAAAGGTGGGAAAAGGAGAAGGGGGTCGGGGACAGGGAGTCGTAAGACGTAGATCTCCTGCACCGATTTAGCCCTCTGGGGTGGGAAAAAAAAGAGCCTGGACTCTAAGTCGGATCGGAGGGAGAGAGGCCGACGGACATTGAAGTGAGAGACAACGTCCGAGTTCGACAACAAGAAGCGGAATAGTTGTCGATGAAAGAGATGACGCCTTCCACTCGAGGACTCAAAGGATCAGGAGAATTAGGAGACAAAACCTGGAAGAGAAAACCAGAAAAACCAGGGGAGGATTAAAGGGTTAACCGGGGAGCTTAGGAGCCTTCATCTAGGAGTGGGGGAGTCGGGCCCGAAAACTAATCTAGAAGAAAAAAGCTAAAGGAATAAGCCAGGGATGCTGGGAGGGTACGTTTTGAGATCCAGGGAGCTGGGAAAAAAAAAGCGCCTAGGAAAAAGAGAAAGACCAGGTAGGGCGAAGGCGAAAAAAGTGAGACCAGAAAGCAGAAGCCTGGCATGCGTCTCCTGGCGGTTGGGAAAGAAGGGGGGAAGAAGAGTGGGGGGGGGAGAGGTGCGGGGAAAACAAGGCAAGGGCCTCGCTGAGTCGACCCGGAGCGCCGACAAAGCAAATTTCATGGGACCCAAACCTCAAAAGCCTGTAACGTCGCCCGGAGCGTACCTCGCACGCGTGTTATGCCAGGTCGAGGAGGGAGGTCGTGAAAGGCTGAAAGAACATTCGGCCACCTCGGACGAAGAGTTTAAATTTCGGCGGCGATGGGTGTGTGAAATTGGAGTTGAATCTCGAATTTTAAAGGCACCACTTAAGGCGGAGGTCACGAGGCGTCCGATGATGGGAGTTATCATCCTTTTCGATTCTTAAGATAATAGAATAGATAATGGGGTCGAACGGGACGTCTAGGTGAATGAAATTAGAAGGAGATCAGCTCGAGGGCTTCCTGTGAAAAGAATTTGTTCCATAGCGTCATGCCAGGAAGACTCGACGCACCGACAGGGGTGGAAAAAAGGTTATCGACGCGACGTAGCGGGCATGAGGCGCGCTAGGAGATCGGGGCTCGAAAAATTTCGAAGGGGGGCCGTAAACCTGGAGGACAATAGGCACCGTGTAGGAAGCTCAGAAGGTGACGAGTTGGACGGCGTAGCTCCTCTGCTACCTTCGCTTCACATCCTGGGAAACAGATCGAACAGCCGGGGCCAAGGGACCTGGCGCGCCCCAAACACTCCGGAACAGAAAAAAGCTAGTAAATAGAACCTCACGAGAAGGGGCCCGGAAAGCCTCAGCCTGCTGCCTCATCGGGGCCCCCACGAGAGCGTAAAAAGAATCGCGTTGGTAGTCATATTGCCACGTTGTCAGGCGATAAGTTGCGTTTCTCCATATTGAGCGGAGGACTCAGGAACGACGGTAGTAACCTCCCTTTAACATCTCAGGAAATTGTGAGAAGGGGGACGTTCTGTAAGAATCCATCCTGGCCGCTCCGGCTTTGCATCCTCCACACTTCAAAAAGCCTTGGTGAGGCTGTGGATCGGCGGTGCGCGGGGAGGGGGGATTGAGGGAAAAGCAGAGGGCTCTAGCAAGGGCCTTGACAGAGACAAATTCGGTGGGCGCTGCGTCGAGAGCTTGTGTCTTTGCTTAAGGCCCGCAGAGGGACGAAAGGGAGAGACTCAGAAGCGTAGAGTTCGCCTTGGGCTGTATCATCACGGGAGGGAGGTCAAAAAGCCTCTGGGATACGAGGATGACAGTTCTTAGGGTCGGATGCCCTTTTTGTTTGTGGCACATCCTCGACGATGCTGGCCTCGAAGCTGCCACTGAGGGCAGAGTCGGTCTGAGACTAACTGCCGAAGCCAGGACGAGAAGGGGGTGCGACCTCTTGAGACTTTCCACTGCGGAAACGTTGCCACCAAGCGCGGAAACGAGAGGAAACGTGCCAGAAGGGCAAGAAAGATTAAGTACGACAGAAAAGATCTGACCGAGGGTTATCCGAAGAAGTTGGTCAGGGATTGAAGATATCGCGCAGCGGGGGAAAAAAACTGGAAGCGAGCAAAAAAGGATCTAATCTGCGGCCCGCTCTATGGACGCGAGTGAGGTAGAAAGACGTCGAAAGAAGCAGAACGCGGCAATCGTCCGCAAAACTTTGCAGGAAAAGGGGGAGAGGATTAGAAAGCGTGGGAGGAAGGCGCGGACGGGGCTCTCACCAACAACAATTATGAGTATGAAAGGAGATATACTTCCGCGACAAAGCGGCCAGCCACTCGCTCGATACCTCAAAGACGGAAAACGGGTCAAGATCTCAATCGCTCCTAAGGGAATCATTTCACTCTAGGAGTACCCGGCTAAAGAGGGGGGGAACCGAAAATCTCCTCGAAATCCGAAGACAACGACCAGTGGCGGCTCGCTCAACGATTTTAACTGATCGGACGGACAGGAAATACTTATCGTGCCGATAAAAAACTTAAGTATAGAACCGACTGGAATATCTTCCATCTATTCGGACCTTATACTCGGGCGTCCGTCCGCGGGGAGCATAGAGATAGGTGGGCAACGAGGGAGGAGGAAAAGGTCGCCGCAAAGCTCCGGCTCGAGCTTGCTAGAAAACCAAGATGGAGGAGAAAGGGGACAAAGGGGGAGCGAAGGAAGAGGGAACGGAAAATAGAGGGAAGCTTGATTCGAAGGTCCATCGCCGATAGAGTGAGACACGAAAATCAAAAAAACACGATAATCAGAGGGCATCATCTACAAGAAAAAGCGCCATCTGGACGACCTACAAGAACGCCCCGAGCCGATCGCGCTAGAATGGGAAGGAGAAACCAAATGACGAAGGCGGGGAAAAATAAGGGGGGAGTACGCTACTACAGGACATGTGCGCAATTCGAGAAGCCGACTCACCAAGAAAGGACGAGAAACAATGCGGGGAACCTAAAAGAGGACGAGAGAAAGTCCTCACAATCGGATAGCCACCGAGCTCAGAAAAATCACCATCATGAAGATGGGCAAAAGAGAAGGAAGATTCGGGAAGACAAAGCCCGACCCGATGAAGCCAATCAAAGCTAGATGTTCCAGGGGTTAGGAAGATGAGAAAGCAGAATCGCCGCTGCGACCGAGCAAGGGGATCGACCGACCCGTGGCTGAGCGATTGGGGCTAAAAGAAGCGGGGGAGAGGAGCGCTGGAGGCGGAGACTAAAGAGGCGTCGTGTGAAAAGGGGGGTAAGGGTCTCGATTACTAGAAAAGGAGTTCAGCATTGTGGGGGGGGGGATAGGGGGGCTCAAAAAAAAAGCAGGGGAAAGTGACGAGCTCTTCCCCAGTAGGGACGAGAATCTTCTGACAAGGAGGCAAGAAAAAGCTTACCTCTTGAATCTCTCCCAATTCTAATTGGGGGGTTGGGGGGGGGGGGCGGGGAAAATCCTCACCTTGGGCCTCCCCTCAACGCTCCGTCAGAGAAGCATTCTAGAATGCAGAAAACCGCTCCTCGCCGCAGCCTGTCATTACAACCCTCTACGGAGAGAGGGAACGAGAACCCTGGGGAGAAGAAAACCTCGGGGGGCGGCAAAAAGACGCGTAAGGAACAATGCGACCAAGCCGGCGAAATGACACAGTGCAGAAAAATATCAGCCACCCCGCAAGGGAGACCAGACTTCTTATGGAGAGTCTCAGGGGAGGGCAAGGAAAGGGAAAGAGAAGGAACAGCAGGGACGCATCACAAGGTGACGCCCCGGTGTACGTTTAGGGTGCAGTCAAGGGAACATCCCGAGAAGAAAAAAGCCCGCCCGCATAAAAAAAAAACCGCCATAGGCGACGTCCCTGTAAATCGTCGTCGAGTGGGGAGTGCACAGTTGTTAGAATAAATGCAGAATCACGATCCATTACGCGGAGACTGCAGAACATGAGGAGGTCGGGAAAGAAGGGAAAGCTATTCCTACCCACGGCCGCATCATGAATTTCTCGGAAGCCGGTCTCGATCGGGAAGGGAGCGGGAAAGAAACCCATCCATTCTCGATGCCCCGGCATCAACCGACAAGAAACGAAGGGCCAAAAGGCATGTCGATACGGGATAAAAAAAAGGGCGATCCAACCAAGGGAAAGTGAAAAAGGCGAGATTCTGCGGGACACTTCCGTGGGGCAATACAGGAGCAATAAACAAAAATCAACAACGTGGGACCCGGGTGTAAGGAAGCTTACCTTGGGGCAACGACAGAACTACCTCGAGAGGCAGGGGGTCTGCCTAAGAAGGGAACAAACATCGCGCATTGGAACTGAACGAGAAGACCGACGCGCCCAGGGCGGCCTCGACCGACGCTCAAAGGACTAGAATGTCAGAGAAGAAGAATCTCGCTACAACATCTAGCTGACGCTGCGTGAAGTCCGAATCGGAGGTTTCAAGTAAGCGAATCGGCCGAATTTCGATACAAAGAGGCAAGAATCGGAGAGCTAGAAGCATCAAAAACCAAGAATGGCTCCAGAACCCTAGGTGACATCATGCTTAACAGTCCTAAGAAACATGAAAGAACCACTAAAAGAGCAAGGACAAAACCAAATTTCTCTCGCGGAAGTATGGGGACTATCTAGGCTCGAAACAGCTTCTACAAGATAAAACCTAGAGGCAGAAAAAGGAGGGGGTGGAGATGTAACACTAACCTCTTGGGCCCGAAATTCCATTATAAAGCAAGACTACAAAGGACCTTCAGGAAGAAAGCCCTCCGAAATGGGGTCGGAAAATCGCCGTCGAGTCCTCATCCAGACTTTTAATACTAGCCTCCCCCTGAAAAGGGGGGGGATAGAAGTCACAGTAGACAACAAAGAAAAATAGGAGGGAATGATAACAGTGGCAATGTGGGAGATGAACTTCGTTCTTTCGCCCGGAGACGCGGCTTGGGTAGACCGAGGCTCGTCACTAGGTCCTAGGGACATTGTAGAAAAAGGAGCGACTTGTCGTGCCCGCTGGAGTTTACCTCTCCTACCAAGCGCCGCTGGCGCGGGTGGAAACTGAAGAGGCTACGTTCCGGGGCGTAAAAACGGGACGCTCCATTGCGCGAAGGTTGTCAAAAGGCTAACGTGCTTTCAGGGTCGGCTGTACGTAAGCCTTCAACGAAGGGAAGGAGCCCTGGTTGGTGACGTAAAAAACCGGGGAGGGTGCGTCGGATTTTATGCCTAAGCCGACGGCCATACGATGAAAGAGAAGAAAAACTACTGGTGAGTCAGGGAGTTTGTCGGGGAGGAAGGCAAGTCTCGGGAAGGGAAACGCCACGGAAGGGAGAGACGACGCGGAGCGTCGCAAAACGTTTAGAAAAGGAAAACGAGGAGGAACGGGGTCGGAGAGCGAAAAAACCATCAGCGAGGGAGCAGTGGAAAGTCGGCGAGGCAAAAGACACCGACACGCAAACGGAGGATTGGAGAATTGGGGCCAGAGTAAAAAAAGGAGGGCGCGGAATGCGCCTATATTGGGCCCGCTTTTATGGGAGAGTAGTTGAACAAAGTGGGAAAGGGTCTCTAAGGGGCCTGGACTTCTCAAGGGAAATCGCGGGATGGGGTATTTCTCGGCCTTAGTCGGACCTCGCGAGTAGCGGGGGCGCAGTTCGGAAAGTGAAATCTCCTGAAACCCGGATGCCGTCAAGTCTCTACCCCGGCCAGCGTGAGGAGGGGTCGAGGAAAGGGAGGGTGCGGCTCCCAAGGGAGGGAAAAAAAAAGGAAAGGGCAGAAGACTGGAGGGTGTGGCTGGAGTCGTTGGAGATCGAGGTCAAAGTGTCCAAAGCCCCGAGGAGGGGGGGTCAAAAAAGAAGGTTCGAGGGGGGCATTAGGTGAGTCATCCTGGCAGCGATTGGGGGCCCAGGAAGAGATCCCTAAAAAGGGCCGGAAACTTGAGATGGCGAGAAAAGAGCGAGGCGTTCCTGTCGCATTTCCATCGGCATCGGACTCGTCCGAAAGCGATCACGAGAAGGGTTGAGAGCATCTACGAAGGTGAGGATTCGGCTCTATTGCGAGGTCTCTCACGTTCGGAGAGGGGGGGACTGACTCGGAGAGGAGGGAAAAAAAGTTCAAGATCGGCCTGTTGTCTTTCCCCTTTTATGCTCGGTAGAGAAAAAGCTCGTGACAGGCGTAACGAAAGCGGAGAGTCACGAACCGGGGCACTCTCTCAAAGGGGAAGAGGTCTCCGAGGGAAGGATATCCGGCTATAACAGAGTAAGGGGTATAGGACTCGAAAGGACCCCTCCGTAAAAAACGAGGGCCGTCTAAGACCTAAGGGGGGAAATCCTCAAGGAGCCCTCCGAAGTCGAAGCGGAGGTAGAAGATGAAAAAACGGAGGGTCACGAGGAGGCGATCCTGTGCTAGGGCCTGCAGAGGGAAATTATTGTCCGAAGGGTCGAAGAGAAAACCGTGAAAATCTCGCTCAGATGTAGGCATATTTGGGGGCGCTCCCCCGAGCCGAAAACGCACGAAGAAAACCATACAGTAGACTGGGTGATCTTCTTTGAGCTACTTTGGCGATAAGAGAGTAGGAAAAAGGGATCGGTGGCTACAGGGGACAGAAGAAGTCTTGGAACGTCGATCAGTCTCCTGGGCTTGTCATCTACTTATTTGCGAGCGAGGGAATAACTTACGGTGCTTAGGCCTCAAAGGTTAGGGGGAAAGGTAAGGGGAGGGACGAGTTCTCCTGTCCTCTTTGCTTCGTAGAATTATAACTGATCTTCAGGCTCAGGAGGAGGTCCGCCCTGGAACTTCACCGAAATGTACTAGGGGCAGCTGGACTCGAGAAACTTCCGATGAAATGTGTCTTGCAACCAAAACAGGTCGGGAGGATGTAGGAATGTCTAAGGACCGCCATCTCGGTTACGGAAACAAATAAGAAGGCGGACTGGTGCGGTCAAACTGATCGATCAAAACCTGCGCGTTACCCCCCAGGCGAACACAAGAGAGTGCCGACGTTCAAAAAAGCAGGGGAGTCGAGAAAGAGGACCGGTGATCTGACGTTGGTCCGGGCGAGGCAAAGAAGTCCAACGGCCGGCGGAAGCGCGAAGGGGAGCAAAAAGGGAGTTAAAACTTGGGAGAACGAGAGACGCTAGTGGAGGAGAAGAACGTCGCCCCCAAACCAACCCAAAAAAAAACCCCCCCCACAAAAACCCCCCAAAAAAAAAACCCCCACCGCAAAAAAACACCCCCAAAAACCGTGGGTGGGGTGGGGTTGGTGGTGTTTTTGGGTGAACCAGCGGCCCTAGAGGCCTGCGAGCAGCAGGGTATCTGCGGAATAAGGAAGAGATAGGTCGTCGGAAAGAAGCCGCGTAAAAGGGGCGGAAGTGAGAGAAACACCAAGAGGAGGAGGAAAAGGATAAGTATACGCGACAGAGTGCCCTCCAACGGCGTCGGAGAAGACTACCTAGAAAGACACCGACGACGAAACATAGCGAGTAAGGGGGGGCCGGAAAAAGTTCTAAGCAACTTCTCTACCTCCCTCGCGTCCGACCTCAAGGGGGTCCTCAAGATGAGCAACGAATTCGAGAAGAGAAAAAAAAGGGCGCTTATCCAGAGAAGCAGGCCGCGAACGTCTCGGCCTACATCCAGAAAAGGAGCGATCACCGGGACGGGCATGACGATGAATCGATGGGAGGAAAGGAGGTGAACGATCTCGTTGTCTCAGCAGGGGGGGGGGAAAAACAACAAGGGGAAAGAAGAAAAGGGCGCCCGCACCGCTCCAACAGAGAAGGGTCGCGGAAATAGGAAAGAGGGAATTGAGGACATTTCTGCTCCGAGAGACGCTGTAACAGAAAAAAATCTTTGGGGGGGGGGGATCGAAAAAAAATCTTGTTGGGGAGAACAAAAAAAGCCCCGTCAGAAATCATCATCGAGCCTCCACCCGCGGCCATCTGAGAAAGAAAAAAACGTCGCCGCACCCAGAAGACTACAAACCTGGAAAGGGAAGGGAACAAAAGGAAGGAAAGAGTCGGAAAGAAATTATCGGCCTACTACGTCAGAAGAAGATGGAGAAAAAAAGACTGACGAGAGGTGGCTCTTCAAGAACAGAGAAATATCCCGAAGGAAGCCAAAAACGCAAGCAGCCGACAAAAAACAGAATCAGATCACCAAATATGAAGAATTGATCTTCACAAGGGGAGGGGGGGAACTAGTCTTAGGATCTCGATGACCGACAAGATAATCGGGGAGTCACACGGGTGGTCCCGGGGAGTCGAGCCGAGGAAAGCCGAGAAAGACGGAAAAGCCATGGCTGAAGAGAAAAGTGCAATCTGCGCGGGACAAAAGAGACTTCTGAAGTCGAAGGGAACGGGGGAGGGACGAAGAGACCATCTTAGGACGTAATTAGCGATTACTAATCTCCTAGGGGGAGCCTTGTGTGGGAAGAATCGCCAAGAAAATCGGGGCACAGGCCATCTCGGAGCGGTTCCAGGGGGGGCTCTACGCTGGGTCTGAAGACGGACGAAATCGAACGGAAAATGGTAAGCTCTTCGCTCCAAATGCCCGACCACTGAAGGGAGAATCCCTGTGGGGGGAGAACCCGAAGAGAAAGGCAGAGAGACCTAGGGAGAAAACGCGAACCTCTCTCGACTCGGCGGGCGAAAAGTCCAAGGAGAAGAAACTCAATCTCACAAAGAAAACGATCGGAAGGAAAGGCAAGGGGAGGAGAAGCGAACCAGGAATCGCCGTAGATGCTAAGAACGCTCTTCCAGGAACCGCACAGAAGACGACTAGAAAAATTTAGAAAAAGGAGGGGAAACTAGGAGAGGGAATACATCATGCACCAGAAAGCTGACTCAGAGTTTACGGCACCAAGTGGGAAGGGGTCAAGAACAAGAGATCTAAACGACCTCCAGATACAAACCCCTCCGACGGCCTGGAAAATCGTCGTCGAGGGGAAGCAAAACTCCCGGGCAAGAAAGAGAAGGGAATCGGACGAGCAACACGCGGCCCAGAGTTAAAAAAGTGTCAAGGGAGAAGTGGCCGGTGCGAAAGGCATAGAGCATCATTAACGGGACGGCTATCGGTCACGACGCGGGACGACGAGGGAAAGCTAAACGCTACCCCATCGCGGGGAATTAAATCACCGAACGGAGACGCAAGGTCAGTCAATCGAGACTAGACAGGATGGAGACCGAGAGCGGGCAGCTCTGCGGTCTCGACCGGCGTTGCAAAGACCGTCAGCAAAAAATCCTGGACAATCACAAAAGGGCCAAACTGGGGGCCGCACGGCGTCGCGAGCTACGTGATGGGCAACCGACATCTAACCCTCGGATGCAAAAGGGGACTCCTCACGGAAAGTCCGAGAGGGGAAAAATGGTAAAAGAAAGAAAGCGCAAAGGTCGCACGGGGACCAGGGGCGGCAAAGACCTCCTAACGTGGAATAGTCCCCGAGAGAAAGACTATGGGAAGGGGGGGAAGAAGACGAAGAGGGGAAACGAACCGATTGGAAAAGCGGGGGAGAGGCTCCTCTGAGGCACTAATTGACGGAGAAAGGGCGGTCTCCACATCCGACCCCGCAAAGGGAGAAAGAGCTCCAGGAGCCAGAATCACACCAGGCGCAAGAAAAGTCAGGGAGGGAAACGCCAAGAACCTAAACCTGAACCGGCGACCACCTTGCGGCGAACCTGAAAAAAAGGAGCTCAAAGGGGGGCCGAAAGACCAAACAAGCCTCTGAACCCTCAAAATGCAGACCTCTATAAGAACCGAATTAGAAAAAAAAAGGGAAAAGGAAATCTAAGATGAAGCGCGAACAATATGCATTAGCTCATATCCAATAACCTACTTGGAAGACATCCGAGAAGAAAGACAGAGAATCCCTTGAATGAAGAGAAATCATCGACCATAGACACGTTTCCTGAAGTTCAATTATCAAAACGATGAGAGGAAAGATTAGATTACAGAAAGAAGGGGAACTGGAGTTGCGCGCCCTGACGGGGTCGCGGGGAGCATCGTAACAGGAAAATAGTCAAAAAATTGGGGAAGGATCGCCTAATTGTCTGCCAAGCGTTAGGTTCCTCCCGACCACCGCGGTCTGATAAAGGGGTCGAATAGGGAAGGGGGGGTCAGGGGGAGAATCGAGGAGGACGCAGATAGGGGGTCGCGTGACAGTAGGCACAGGTGGTCAAAAAGGGGAAGTCACGGTAAAAATAGAAACGAAGAGTTGGGAAGCTTGGGGGTGATGCGCTCCTACTCTCCGATCGGGTGAGGAGGTGTCGGCTGGTAAAGACGGCAAGAAAAGAGGGAAACGCCGAAGGAACTGCAAGGAGGGGGTCGCTAGGACGTACTGCCCTCGGAAATGAAGTACTCGACACGGGGTATCGCGGATAGAAGGACAGACGGTCGGCTTGAATCTTGCCGTAGCCAGGGGCGCGCGAGAGTACGTAAAAGGAAGAGCTTACGCTACTGCAGAAGGAGGGGAGGGTCGGAAAGAAAAAACTGCTCGCAGACGCCTACCCGAGGAAACTCCGCCGTGGCTGCTTGGAGACTTGTGGTGAGAAACATGATAAGAAATCCGGAGGGCGCCGAGGGTAAAAGAAATAGCCAAGAAAGAGTCAAACTAGGGCGCAAAAAGTTAGCCCGGGAGCGAAGCACGTAACTGCGTAAAGGGGAGGTGGGGGTGGAGAATGGGGAGTTCGCTTACGCGATCGGAACTCGTCAAAGAACTCTAGCCGAAAACTGATTGAACGGGAGAAGACCAAAAAGGATGCCGGCCGGTCTCGTCCTCCTGGCATCTTGTAGGTCGATTCCAAGGGCGATCGGAGAAAAGTCTTCTCCAAGACCACCCGAAAGAGTTAAAGGGACGTCTATGGGGGGCGTTTTTGGGGATCTGAGGAGGTTAGCGCGGAAGGGGGTCAAAGCAAGAACAGGACATCACAGGAGGAGCGAATGCTGGCAGAGTGGTTCAGAAATAAAAAGCGGGAGGGAAAAAGACCGAGAAGGGGGTGGAAAAAAAGACGAGTGGGGGCAGGGAAGCGGGAGATGAATCATCTCGCCCGGCTTGGGCAGGTAAAGGGATCGCCGTCATTCTCAGGAAGCATCAGGGATGGGGTGAATCCGAGATAAGAGGGGCAGTATTCTCAGAGGAGAGCGGGTCGGGATAAGGAGCCTTTTAGTAGCATTACTGTTAAGCAGAAAAGGACAGGAGCGGCCCCTTTTCGGGACCCTGGAGAGGGTCCGATCTAATTTTAGACGAGGTGTAAGGGAATCAAAGAAAAGCGCACAAGACCTGTTCCAAGCTGACATGGCAGCGGCACGCGTAGATGGGGAGGCCAGAAACCACCACCAAGAGAAACGAATAACTCAGTGGAAAAAGACGAAAAAGACGTCTCCAAGGCAGCCGAGCGCAGGGACCCTCAACGAACCGTCGCGGGGAGGGAGCCGACAGGCGGGAGAGAAAAGGGAAGTAGACTGTCGACGCGAGGACGGGGACGAGAAGGACCACCCGTGAACATCTGCGCGCAGGTTGGGAAGAAGGGGGGGGGGGGACGGAAGAATGCCTCCTGAGAACCTGCCGTAGGCTTTGCAGCCGAACAAAAATACAGGAAGATGTTTGGAGAGGAGGGGGCGTCGGCTGGAACTTGAGAAGGACAGGGCTCCTAGCTCAAGGGCCTTTAAAAGAGGGGAAAAAAGGAGGTATCGGGGGGAGGCTCGGAACTTCGTCTTCCGCTCTTATTGTTCCCGAAGCACAGGTAAGGGGCCAGGGGGTCGTCAGCGATGGCGTTAGGTACGCATGCTACTGGAGGGGGCGGACCTAGTCATCCTTTTGAAGGGCTTGAGGGAGAACTGAAGGGCTTCTTGCGGTTAGGAAGGACTTCATCACCTCTACGACTTTCCAGACGAGCCAGATGACGGTCTTTGGACAGGGAGGGTCAGAAGCGTGGGGGACCCCACTCTAAACTTCTCCAGCCTATAAAAGGCTTTTCGGACTGAGGGGCATCTAGTTAAGGGCCAAAAACAAAAGACTCGAAAAATAGAGAATATTCACCGCCCGGAAAAAGAGTAGTGAGTTCAGGAAGAGAGAAAATATTGAGAATGGGTAAAAGATGTAACGATAGTCTCACCTGCTTAGGAAGGGGGAGAAGCTGGACAGGGGGGGGAAGTGGATGGGAGAAACGCGGGGGCGAGCCGCCGCCCTTGAGGTGCTCATCTTGGCGGAAAAGAGACGCGAGGGAGTATAACGTCGCCCGGGACGCCTCGAGGGCCCAAGGAAAGGAGAGCATAGGAGGTACAACTTCTAGGGAAAAAAACTTAAAGACTGGCGGAAGCTGGTCGGAAGTATATCTCTTCAACAACGCAAGGCGTATGAAGAGGAATCCGAAAACAGCGGAAAACTAGAGAAAAAAAAGGGAACCGCAAAACAACTCCGAAGCGGTCCGACCACAGGGCTGCAGACTCCCCAAAAAAGGAGTATCGTAAAGGGGCGCGGAGGGGGTCTATAATCGGGGAAGCTAGGGAACGGACGATTATCACCGACCAAGGCAGGCTCGCTCACCTGTTGAACTGATTCGAGAAGTCAGAAGGGAAGACATCCCCGACCAAAGGTCGATCACCTACGGTCAGGAGCCTCCGAGATTCGTACCTAGTCTACTAAGGGGCTCGTCCTGCGGACTGGGACTTCGGAAGCCTCTGTGGGGAGACGCGTGGGGGGGCACCGTCGGAAGGACGTCACCGGGGGAGACCGAAGACGGGGTTCTCCGTAACGAGGATGGACCTTCTCTCATACTGGCGAAAGAGAACGACGCAGAAAGCGTGCAGAATCCAAAAAAGTCGATTCAAAACGGTCCTCAGGTCCGTACGCCCCTAAGCAAGGTCCGCGCAGCCTATAGCATCAAGACGAAGAAAAACGGCCATCGGAAAAAATTGATAAAAAGAGCGCTACCCCTCTACGACTTCAACTCAAACACCCTCCGTCCTGCGCTGTCGGGAAGAGGGAGAGACCGACGAGAAGGACGCAAGAGAGAAAAAAACTGTGAGACTAGGATTAAGAACGCGATGCCGAGCACAAACCGCAAGAAAGAAACACCTCCAAGGGGAAAAAAAAAGGGTTAAAATGGGGTTGGCTGTACAGGGACCAAGCTCCTCGGCGCAGGGGGGAGCAAAAAAAGCCCTGCCCATATGTCAAAGTGTTCAGGGGGAAAGCCCGTGGCGCCAAACATCAAATCGCCCGCTAAAAAAGAAACGGATCGACATCAAAAATTGACATCGAACGGTTAGAGCGGCGGGAGAACAGAGAATAATCTTTCGGTAGGTCCTATTGAGGCAGGTTAGCGGGAAGAACTGGACGGAAAGGGGAGAGTACGAAATCGCCGGCGTTAAGGCGGGCGCATCGCCAGTGCAGAATACTAGGGGACGAGGAAGCGTCCCAGTAGGAAAAACGCTCCTTGATAGTCGCCGATGATACGGACCGAAGGAAAAAAGTCTACACGCGCTCCTCGGAAAGATTGACTCAAGAAAATGGCCTCGCAGCCACGGGAACTGACTCCGTCGAAGCACGAGAAAAAAAGCTAAAAACTCTAATTCGCAGACCCTTACGTAGAGGCCTCTCAAGCAACCAGGCCCCGCCAAAGTGAGGAGAGCTAAGCGGGAAAGGGCGAACAATGCGAAAGTAAATAACGAGAGCAAGACCATACTCACGAGGAAACGCGCCCCCATACTGGAAGATCGTCTCGGGCAAAGGGGGGGAAGCGCTGAAATGACTCCACTCATGTCCAACATCGAGCACGCAGGTGATCGTCAAATAGGGGAGAAAAAGAGGGAAAAAAAACCCCCGCTATCAAACTCAATCCATATGACAACAACGCCATCGACGAGGACCCCGGAGACGTAGGGGGGTCAAAAAAGGAGAAGACTCTTCGAACTAGTCTCCAGGGTACTCTAAAGAAGTCCTCAAAAATTAGTGGGGCGACTGGCTGAAGCATCCTTTGGGCTTTCAGGACCCTAGATCATGAAAGGGAGAAAAACTCTTTAGAAGCGCCTGAAGCTAAAAAAGATACCGCCCAACAAAGACTCTGAGGGGGGAAAAAACAACAAAACTAGACGAGGGGAACAGGCCTTACCGGGATCAAGGTGTGTAAAACGGAAACTAAGCACCAAGAAACGGGGTAGGGCAAATCCAGGTAGGCGTCGCCGATGGGCAAGACGAATCATCCTGGAGCTAAGCAAAAATTCTTAAGGAAAAAAAAAAAAGGGAGGGGATTCGGGACGTAGGGGCTAGCGGAGGGCAACGACCGACAATACCGAGAAAAAAAGGCAGGGGAAGCTCTCCGGGGAACCCGTTCGCGCGCTCCGGGGTCTATAAAAAGGAAAGAATTAACTAGAAAAAAAAGGCCAGAAAGCCTCTCCTAAAAACCGGGCCGATAATGCGTCACGAAGGGGAAGGTAGAATCTTCGGGCGACAAAAAAAGCGGGACTCGGAGTAGGGGGACGAACCTCGCCGAATGCCGAGGGCCTTCGCGACAGCCGACCGTCAAAAACATGAAAACAAAAAGAAACAAAAACCACAAAGAGGGAAATCCCCATCACCCTCGGTAGTCGAGGAAGAAAAAACTAAGGGAAAAAACTTGACCAACAAGGCGAGGCGACCACCTTCGAAAACCCCGGGCGCGGAAAAAAAACTCGGGGCGATTGGCCTAAAAGGTCAATCTACCCCGCTCGAACAGCGAGGACTCTCTCCATAAGAGCCCGGGGAAGGCGAAAAACACACCAAGTTCCCGACAGTCAGGACGCAGCGGGCTACAGGACCTTCATTACACATCGACAACTCGGGGAGGGGATGCTCGGGGGCCGATCCTGAGGGACAGTTCGAAAAATGAGGACAGAAGGGATCTCCGCAAATTAAAGGTCAAGAAAGGTGGCACATCTCAAAAAAAAAAATGGGCCACGTGAATGGGATAGAATTCTTATATTGAAACTAGGAAAGACTAGGAAAACTCGACGGAGCCCCATATGGGGATTGAGGAGGGTTCAGGAAAGGTCCTTTATTCTTCCATTCAGGGCCACTCGTGGTGTAAAGCTACTAACGAAGGAGGAGATTCGGAAGTATGCTCGACGGAGTGGTCTACTAGAGAGGACCTCTATATCAATTGTCGCTTCACACATGGCGTCAGGGTTCTCTTCTGCAGTCTTTATCGTCGGGGAAGCAATTGATCTTTGGTGAAACTCCTGGAGCTCAGATGACGTGGCCGGGTCGGAAAAGTGTATCCGACTGCGACGGCATTCAAGGAAGGAGACCTACCCTCCAAAGGCACGAAAGAAATCGAGTTACGTCCCTTCGACGGATTCGCGGAGCTAGTCCACTGTTAGCGGGTAGGCCATCTCTCGCCCCGTTCGGGATTTAGCGGGAAGGAATTTTAGGGGATACAAGGGAAATCGGAGCGACTTGCAGGTAGAGATGTGCCAGCCCGCGCCAAAAAAAGACGCCAGTGCTGTGGCGACGGTTGAGGAGACTCCCGATGATCCCACAAAACGCCAGCAAGGGAAAAAAGGGTACGGAGGTCGCACTGATCCCGGGGAGAGGCCTGAACGGCGGAACGGTTAAGGGGGCGGGATCGCGAGGGGGGTAAAGGAAAGCGACGAAAGCTCGTCGCCCTGCTAGAGACAGTCAGGGAAGGCCTAGTTTCGCCCGCGCCGACAAGGAAAAAAAAAAAAGAAGGCCGTGAACGCCGAAGGTGGGGGGGCTCAAGTAAGGGCGAGAGTGCGCACAGGGAGGGATCCCCGTTGAAACCTCGACGACTAGGAAGGCCGTTTAGGAGAAATGGAGGGTTTTTTGATACGGAAAAAGGGGGCAGGTTCCCGGTGGGGACTCCACTTAAGGGCGGGGCGATCACCTGGAAGGGATCGTAGCCTTGCAGGAGGGGGAGTCATAAAGGGAAGGCTTAGGCGACGATCATAAAAAAGGAAGGTGGGAGGAAAACGACTGGCGGGCCGCGGGGAGGTAAGTGAAGTGTCGATCATCTCCGTCGTGAAGGACGTCATTGGGAAATACAGAGGTCAAAGGCCAGCAACGAAAAACCGCCGAGAGGAGGCTGGAAACGGAAGAACTTCTGCGGGGGAGTATAGGGAAGGCTCCTTTCAAAGATGTAGTCGAGCCGAAAAAAGGACGTTGCTTGAAAGGAGGTCAAGGAAAGGGAAAAAGAACTAGTCGAGCGGATCGCTGTGTGCGAATGTTGACGGGGGGGGGGGCTTGTGGAAGTGCTTACCAGGGGAGGAAATAGAAGGCCAGGAAAGGGGGCCGCTCGAGCCGAGAAACAAACCGCCGAACGCCGTGGAACTCGAGACCTTAGTAAAAAAAAAAAACTTGGCCGTCTCCGAAAAAGCCAGAGGAAATCATACAGGGAAAATTGTAGCCGAGGAAAGAGGCCACGGGAAGAGGTCACACGAGGAATCCGTATAGGGGAATGGGGAGGACTAAAGGAGGCCAAAAACCGGGGGGACGGTTAACAAGCCTCAGCTTGTCGCGGGGGGAGCGCTCCGCCGCCTCTGAGCGCCCGCCAGGGAGAGGGGAACCTCCAAATCAGAAGTGATCAGGGGGGGTGTAGTCGGAAGGGCGATCATTGGACTAGTGGCTCGGCATCGGTCTAGAGGAAAAGCTTGAACATAAACGGGCGGAGGGAAGTAGGGGGCGTCGTTCAAGAGAATTCTTTTCCCGAGAAGACAGGACGCCTGTGTGCCTTCCTACTAGTAGCCTAGATGTCGCGCTCGTAGAGCGGGGTCTGCAGGGAAAAAATGTCCGTGGTGGCGGATTATTCCTATCGTCTTCTCTAAGGGCTGAGGCGGGAAACCTGCGAAGCGAGGAAATGGCAGTCCAGCTGCTCAGTCGGGGAAGGCGTCGAGGTCGGAGCCGAAATGGAGGGGGGGGGGGGGGGAAAAAAAGAATTGAATCGATTTGAGCGTGGCGCGACCTTCTTCGCGCAGGAAACGCTGGGCCCCCAAGAGAGAAAAACGATAAAATGCAAGCAAGATCGAAAAGAGAACCGTCGGGAGCGGATGAAGTTGGTAAGGGGGGGAGGGGGAAAAACGAGACGTGCCTGCGAGAGAAGAGAACGCTGTGAAAACCGACGGGAAGACTTGAACGCTCGGGAGAAGGGGTAGAAGACGAAGGTACGCCTCGCGGCCAGGCGTCAATGCGAAAAGAAGGAGATCTGGCTGTACGCAAATCCGGGGAGGGGATCTTCTGAAAAGCGGGTGGGAGGGGGAGGAAGGAGAACTCAACAACAAGGAGGATGAAAAGAAGAAGATCTCACATCTGCCTGCCAATCTTCATCTACGACGACTCTCCAGAAACGAGAAAGTGAGGTAAATGAAAAAACTACCTGCTGAAAGCCGGCCTCCGCCGCGAGGCGTAAACCCGGTACCACTCGGCGTCAGATCTTTCAAAAAAAAAAAAGGGGGAAAAGGGCTCGCTCCAACGTCGGGGGTCAAAGCTGCATCGAGAAACTCTCAAAAATCTCGGCCCTACATCCCTGACCAAAGGAAGAGAATCACCAATATGAAGAGTAGGACCTAGATCTTACTAGGCGTCCTTCCGCTTGGGGGAGTAAGTCGGTGTCGCGCTTGGGGGGGGGAAAGCAGGGGATTGAGAAAACTAAGGAATCGATCTGGAGCAAAGACGAATTTGCGTCCTTAAGCAGGAGAGAACCGCGGGACGAAAAGAAGCCGAGGCCAGCGGCCTCGTCCGAGGTGGATAAGGGGGGAATACTCCCCTCAGAAAAGTCGAGAAGGAACGTAGGAGCTCCTACAAGGCTAATCTTGAGAACTACCTTTCCTCTAAAAGAAGACGAGACGCGAGCAGAGACCCCTGAAAAAGAGAATCACAAGGCAATTCCTAGCTGCTTTTAGAATAAGGAGGCCACGACGTCAAAGGGCGAATCTAACTTAGAGAACCCCTTCTGTTCTAAAGGGGGTTAGGCCTATTAGGGCCTATAGAAGATGCCGTAATCAAGGAAACCTCAAGCAAAAGAAGTACAAAGAAACTCTCCACCCTCAGATAAAGGTGAATATGTGTTGCGGCTGAAACAATCTCCGAGAAAGAGGCGGTCGAAAACAAATGCCTCCAGTGAGCGGAGGTTTCAGGCGGTGGTCTCCCGGACAGCCCCTCCCGCCTCCTCACCTGCGAACAACGGGGGAAAAAAGGCTGGAGGCCTCGATCAGACAAAGGCGAACGCTTAAGAGCTTCGCGATGGCCTCGGGGAAAAAGGGCGGTCTGAGACTTCCCTCGTCGGAATGACGTAGGTAGAAAATATCTAAGGGAGGCGAGGGTGGCGCATCCAGGCATCCACTCGCGAAATCCATGGCGCGGAGTGCCATGTATGGGGGAGGAAACCGGGAGAGGGCCGAACCAGGAGACCGCCCTTAACTCGGGCTCCCAGGCAAAAGACCACGGGAACCTTCCGAAGAAAAGGAATCCGTCTACAGAGAACCGGAGGGACCCGCTCTCCGCGGCGCCTCCTTACATAGAGGGGGCAAGGAAACAGGTCGTCGAAGCGATCAAGTGCCGCGCATTCCTTCGACTTCCGAATCACCATACTCCCGGCTAGATGATCGACAGGGAAGAATCTCAAAGTCCCTCTAAAGATGCTCAAAAAACTAAGGAGGTCGCCTAAGGGGGGATGACATGACTCCTCATAAACCTCCGACGCAGACACGCAGGGCCAAAAAACGTGGATCGAGGCCTGCCCGATCTACAACGCACCCCGGAAGGAACCCAACCGACAACCGAGACCGGACTGGAACCTCGTCGGAAGTTGCTCTCACGGGGGAGAATACCGTACACGGAAACGCAAAGAGAAACCGACAGAAAAGCGAGTACGGCGAAACGCGAACACATCAGGACTTTCGGCGAGACCGCGGCGCATCATGGTCGGGAAGAGCGCTGGGGCCTATCGCAGCTAAACAACTAAAAGCCCTCTCGATGCCCCGGCCGGAAAACGACCAGACGCGAGAATCGAGACCATCAAGGTGGTCCGACCTCCTGAGCCCGAACGAAAGGGATCGGGACTCTTTCGGCGAGACTGGTGGCGGGAAGAATCCGCCAACGTCGCCAACCACGGCGGCAGTGGAGGGTGTTCGAGTCACGGCGACTGAAATTGCAACGACTTCCTCTAGAATAAGGAAGTAAATCAGAAACTGGCACCTCGTCAAGCCCTGGGAAACAAGCCAGAATGACGAGCACCGCGCTCGCCCCGAGGAGGCTCCAGCGCTCACCTTCCTGAGGCCTCAGACTAGTTGGAAGGTTCAAGAAGAGCGAAAGACGTGGTGAGCAGAGGTGTCTGCGCTAGCGAATGACGTCTGCCGTCGGCGACCAGAAGAAACTTCATCGGAAGCCGCATCAAACACAAAAGGCTCAAAACCAGGGCAGCGCTCTACCGTAAACAAAAACAAGACCGACCCCGGGGAACGCCATTGAAACCCACGGGCCACAACTTCGATCGCGGCTTAAAAATCAAAACAAGTCGACCGATAGTTCGACCTTCGCTCATCCTCGCGGTGGAGGCAGTAAGTGAAGACAATTCGAGATCCTGAGCGCTACAAGGACATCTCAGGAACAATCTCCAATCCTAGGCATGAAGGGGAAAAAAGGCTAACCGCCGGGGGCGGGAAAGATCCAGAAGGGAAACCAGCCCTTCCTGGGCAAGGGCCGATGAGGGTCAC
>Ga0179593_1526464_pt1 | contig 19837 bp, 32 predicted proteins | sample CZODoug2_1_08_16_FD_185931 | JGI IMG/M metagenome (GOLD analysis project Ga0179593, IMG submission 185931) | Vadose zone soil fungal communities from Angelo Coast Range Reserve, California, USA - CZODoug2_1_08_16fungal (PacBio error correction) | ecosystem: Environmental > Terrestrial > Soil >...
ACCTGGAAAGGAGAGCAACAAAGGGATTCATCAAAGGGCTCTTCACGAAAAAGATTGGGAAATCTCCAGTCCCTCCACAAGGAGGGAAGACACCGTTGTTAGTCAGAGCATGCAACTGGGTTCAGGAAGATGGCCATTGTAAACGCTAGAAAGGGTTGTGAAGAGGGACCGCGAACTTCCAGTTTGAGTGAAGTACAAAATGGCCGGCGTGGGGTGGGCAAAAAGGGTTCATTGAAAAACGGCAAAGAACAAGAAAAAAGTAAAGGAAAAAGGGCGAAAACAATCGGAGGGGGGTGGTAAAAAAGGTACAGGGGGCCGTGTCAAGGACAAACACGGGGGCAGATTTATGAGTGGGAAATAGTGAAGAAAGGGCTTTGGGAAGAAAACACAAAAACCCACCCCCACTCTGGACAAGTAACGAGCATTTCCAATATTACTACGAAATGGGGAGAAAAAGAAGGTAGGATGAGAAAAAAAGGGAAAACCAAGCTTGGGGGGGGGGGCGGCAGCAGGGGGACAGGGAACAGTTTGGTGTAAAGGGGGGGTAGGGAACGGGGAAAACACAGTTTACACAGGGGAATCGTATGCAAATATGGGGGAACAAGGAGTTATCAAAAGAAAGAGGTGGGCGAAAAAAAACGCTATGGACAGATTGGTGGGAGAGTCTTGGGGGGGGATTAACCACGGGAAAAAAAGGGATGGGGCCCCCAACGGACGTAACGGTTTTACATACGCAACGGACGGGGGAGGGGGGGCAGGGGGGGGGAGCAATCGTATCCAAGGCAGGGGAGGGGGGGGGGGGGGAAAAGGAACGCAAAAAAAAAAAAAGGAAAGGGAGAGTGAAAATAAAAGAGGGAAGAGGATAACGATCGAATCAGGGCAGGGGTTAGGAAAGTAAATCCTTTGGGAACGTGGGGGGGGGCGAAAGAACTGGCCGGGTCGCCGGAGGGGACTGGCGTAATGTGACGCACCTGGCAAAAAGAAGGGACCAACAAACCAGGAAGGAAGTAAGACCGACAAATTCGGGCCGGTAAACCGGGGCAAACAGGGTGTAACGTGGGCGAGAAAAGAAAAAACCCCCCCAAGGTGGAAAAGAATTCCAAGTGTGAACTGGGGGACAAAACAGCACAAAGTTTTCGTGGACACAAATCTGAGACAGGGGGAATACCTCTAAAAGAAGAGAGTAGATAAGTCCAAGTGCGTGCAAAAGGGTGGACATCGGCAGGGTGATAAAAAATAGGGCAGTCTGAGCGGGAGGAAGAAGGGTTGGGGGGGGTCGGGATTCCTCGAAAGGAAAAACGGCCAAGATCCTAAGGGAAAAGAAAACCAACCAAGTAATCCCGACTAAGCAGAGATCAGGACCGAAAGGAGCACGCCGAAGTGGGAGAAAGGGGGGTACCTCTGCAAAGGGAAAGGGGACAAGAAACAAATCTTGAAGATTTCTCGGAGGGTGACTAGGACGTTTAAGCACAAGGAAAAAAAAAAACTAAGCAAAGGTGGAAGGGAACGGACGCAAAATAAAGAACGGGGAGGTCCATAAGGCCATGGGGCTTTTTAAAGACCTGAAAAAAGAAAGGGGGAGTGAAGCGAAAAAGAAACAGGTAGGAAAAACCAAAATCGAAAAGGAAAACCTATCAAGGTCGGAAGAGGGAAAAGGAAGTCTGCTGGGAAAAGCCTGCACTGTTGCTGCTAGTAAAGGGATAAAAAAGGGGGAACACCGAAAAATCAAGTTGATTGTGGGGAAAGAGAACCGGCTGGAGCGGTCCGGGGAAAAAAGGGGGTTGCACAGGGGGGGGGGGGGCAGAACATCAATCGCGATATGATAGATGGAAGGCGGAAACAAAAGGGAGAAAGGGGTGACACTTATTGGTTTCGGAATAATTTGGCGCGAGGGCTGGGGAAACTGGGCCGACTCGGCACCTGCCGGGGATATCGGGGCAAAACCACGGAATAAGGAAAAGGCGATCGAGTGCACAGTGGTTTTTCAAAAAACTCCACACAAAGTAATGGAAAAACTTTTTGGAAAACTAAAAATCAAAACTTGAAACTCAAGGGGGACAGGGGGGGGGGGGACTTAGTTGGGGGGGGAAAAAAAACAAATGGGGGTGAAAAAAAAGGGGGCAAGATTGACCACGGAAAGAACAAGAGTCGACCGGAAAGGAAACGAAGCCTGAGTGATGGGGGAAAGACCAGAGCATGGGGGCCGTGTGGGCCTAGAAAAAAAAAAAAAAGGGAGTCGTGGGTCAATCGCCTTTGGAAGAAAAGGGAAGGCAATAATAACGCTGATTGGGATGAACTGAGTAAGTAGCTGTGTTGCCAGGGGGATTAAAAGGAAAAAAAAAAAAAAAGAAAAAAAACGCTGAAGAAGGGGAAAGCTTGTGGATGTAACCATAAAAAAATGGCTCAAAAAAGGCCCAAAGAGAAGTCTCGAAAAAAAAAGGGGGGAGTGGTCCAAGGACACACCAAGGGCCAGAGGGAAGGTGACCCACGAAATGGGGGAAAAAAAAAATAGCCAAACACAAGACACAATGAAAGAAAGGGTAAAAAGATCCTGGTCTGAATGGCCCGTGAGCTAGGAAGGGGGACAACTCGGGAAACTGGAAAAGGAAATCGTCGGTTCGGTTAAAAAGAGGGGCAATGGGCTTTGTAAGTAGGGGCAAAATGTGGGGGCCACTTGCTGATAACAAGGGTGGAAGCAAAAAGGTTTAAATAATAAGAATTGGCAACAGGAAGCACTATCAAAGGGGGGGGCCAGCTCCTTAACGAATAGGCGGGGAAAAAGGTGGGGAATGACTGCGGTCAGAAAAAAGGGGAAAGACAAAAAGAAAAAAAAGTTCGAAATGAAGTCTCTCAAGCCTATAGGGAAAAAAGCAGGAGTCCATCAATCATGAAAACAGGTGCGTGGAAAAAACAATGCCACGCTAAAAAATCGGGAAAGGAATATTGAGGCCCAAATCCTGAGGGGAAGCGGAAGTGTATAGACCCGGGAACGTTAACACATGTTGGGGTTTTGGGTTGTTTGGGGTTGGGCGGAAGAATAAAGTCTCGCAAACAAAAACACCGGGGGAGAGAAAAGGGAAAGGGGATACAGGAACGTGGAGGGCCCCAAGAAAGGACTCTGTCGAGTTAAGTCGGAAAAAACAATCTAAGATCTTTGGGGAAAAGCTCGGTCAAGGGGTCCAGAAAAAGGACAAACCCGCCCTTCCCTATTCGGGCTTGGTAGGGGAAGGAAAGAAAAAAGGAAACGGGGGGGGGGGGCATCCAAAGAGGCTGGGAGCTTCAGGGTCAAAAAATAAAATGGAGGATGGTGCTGTCGTGCGGGGGGACAGAACCGGGGAACAAAACAACCGAAATCAATGTTGCGGCAACCAGAGAAAATCAAAAAGCTCCTTTGCAGACGAGGGGTGGGGGAAAAAAAGTTTCAATCTTTAGTAAAGGAAAAGGGTGGGGGAACAAACCGTGAAAAAAGCCCGAAAAAAAAACTAAAAAAACTATAAAAAAACAAGGGGAAGCTCGGGAAACAAAAGTGAAACGGAAAAGAAAAAAACGGGCCGTCCGAAACTCGTTAATCGGGATTGGGTGGCAGACGGCGACGGAACAGGCAATGCAAGGAAGCGCAAAAAAAAGAAGAATGTTTCGGGGAACGGAGGAACAATGACGGCCAAGCTAAAAAAAAATGGATAATGAAACCCATCAATAGTCGACTGGGATCAGCGAAAGAGGTCAAAAAAAAAAAAAAAACAGGGAACGCACCAGGGGACAGGGAAAGGAAGTCATCCAACCGCCCTCCGAAACGACATCACTTGGATTTCTCCTATTGAGGGAAAAAGCTGTCGCAACTATGGACTTAAGGAGAAGAGGGGAAAAGGGGGGCATCACTAAAACAGATGGAAAAGAGGACGAAAAAGGGAGGAGGTGGAAATCTTGCCGAGGTTAGGGGGGGGGGGGGGGTGGGTTTTTTGGCAACAGAAGCCAACAAAACGGAACAAGGGCTGTTTACAGGAAGTTCAAGGGGGGGAATCGGGAGGGTGGCCTAAAAAAGGACGAAGTTTCAAAGGATGAAAAAAAAAAAACTTGAACTTTGAAAAGAATCCGCGAATTGGGCCCTTGGGAAGACGGAAAACAGAGGGAAAGCCTTTCGGGCCCAGGGAAAGAAAAAAAAAAAAACCGGAAAGCGGGCGTAAAATAAAGCCAAGGATATAAAAAAACGCCCGCCTCTGATCATCAAGATGGTCACCAATGGAACGAAACTGAAGCCTCTGGTGGAAAAGTTAAAGCAAGGGTCAAGGGTTGGGGCAAAATGCCGGGGGTAGGGTCGTTTACAAACGGCCTCCACCAAAATAGCAGCCGCCAAGAACAACTTTATGGGGTTGAAAGGGGGACCCCCAGACCTTCGACCGTGGAGGGAATGGGGGGGGGTGCTAAAGGGGCTTCGAAACGACTCAAAAGACTAAAAAGAACCATGAGGGAGTTTGGCAAGAAAAATGGAAAAAAAAAGGAAACGCCAATCAAGGTTAAATGTATTGATAACAGGTCGCACTTTCTAATCTTGACAAAGGGGGGGGTGGGCTTTGGAATCAGGAAAAAAAACCAGCTTCCCAGGGGACGGCCCGGGGTCAAAACGGGGACGGTCTGATCTATCAATCTATATAAGTAAGAGGGAAGTGGGTCTGGTCAAAAAAAGAAAAGAAACAGATCGGCAGGTCTGGGCTAATATCGGGCAAAAAAAAGAAGCGAAGGAAAAGTATAAACGGGTCAAAAAAAAAAAGGGTCAAGGGGCAAACAAAAAAAAGCAATGGGGGGAAAACGCAGTCACCTCGTATTCCGAAAAAGAATAGCGGTGGGTCCATTCCGTACCGAAAAGGGGGGGGGCCAAAAAACATGCAAAAAACCTTGTAAGGGGCAGGACACGCTACCTCCCGGACACAGCCGCTTAAAAGTGAAAAAACGGGAACGAAAAAACCACTTTGCACTCGAGCAAGAAAAAAAAAAAAAACTCCTCAATGAAAAGGGACGGCCCGAAAAGGGGGAAAAAAAAGGTGAATGGGGGTTAAACCTTCGGTCCAAATTTGGTGAAAAAAAATGGGCTATCCTAGAAAAACATATAAAGTAAGAAAATTGACCCAAAAAAACACCGGAGACGAGAAGAAAGAATATACAATGGACAATATGAAGTATGAAAATAGAGGCCATTTCTCTGTGACATCTCCAAAACATGAAAAAAAAAAATAGGAAAAGCACCTCGAAAGAGGATTTGAGAGAACGGGAAAAGAGACAAACTTAAGTTGAAAAAAATTTTGTAACTGGGAAAAAAGAGGCAAACTCCCTATTAGTCGGAAAAGGAGAAAAAAGGCAGTAAAAATACAAATAGTAAAAAACCTGAGCGTTGTAAAGAACGTCAAGGCAGTATCAATCTTTGGTCCAAAGAGAGTTCCGAGAAAAAAACGTGTGGGAACCTTTGTCCAGAGCACGCCTAGGGCCACACTTACAAAAGGGGGAAAAATGAAAACCACCCATGAGTTGGGGTGAACAAAGAGACAGTAGAATCCTTAGAACTGAGTGAGAACAGTCTTGAAAAAGGGGGGGGGAAAAAGCAGAGTGGGGTCACAGGCCGAAACAAAAGGCGTGGACCAGGAGAAAAAAAACGCTTCCAAAAAACCGGGGGGGGGGGATCGGGCCCGGAGCCAAAAAAAGGGGGTAAACATCGAAGGTACGCACGGTTAGGAGGTTATGTGCGGTGGCCCCGGAAAGCCTAAAAAACAACGGCCCAATTTCGCAAAGGGGGAAGCAGCCTTGGGAAAAAAAGGCCCGAAGTCCTCAAAAGGGAACCAGCTCAAAAAGTTTTTTCCAGGCCTGGAAGGGGCAGAAAACCTCCAGAAAGCAAAAGGCGCAAGGAAGCAAAAAAAATGATCAAAAAAAAAGTGACTGGGCACGCATACTATGGCAAAAGGGAAAAAAAGGGTATCAGACCATCTAAAAAAAAACAACCGGAGGAAAGAGGAAAAAGGAAGGGGGCGGCGAGCAAATGGGGGTGGAGCCGGTCCAGGAAGGAGAAACGAAACTCTGACATACCAGAGCAGGCCGCATCCGAAAAGGACAAAAGGGGTGTGCGGTTCAGAAAAAAAAAGGGGGACTTTTTTGTACAGGATGGGGGGGAACTAACAGTGGAAAACTCCGAGTTCATGGCACCCAGAACTGGGAAAAAGTGCCAAAAAAATGAATAGAAACCCAAAATAAGACAGGGGAAAGTTTGGGGCAGTGACAGGCACAACAACATAAGAGAAATCTAAAGAACGAAGGAAAAAAAACAAACAAAAGGGAGTAATCCGATGGGGAAAAACAAAAACAAAAGGTGAAAAAGTGTTTCGATGGGAAAAACAACGGCATCAGTAGTGGGGATTTGGTCGAAAAATCGGTTCTGGTTGGGGGGAAAAAGACCACGGTCGGGCTGGGCCGTCAAGATACGCGACCTGTGGAGCAGCAGGGGCGATGGAAAGGGACTAAGAAAAAACGGGGCGCATACAAAAAATGGGAGGTTTTCAAAACAGGGTTTGGGGGGGGGGGGTGGGAAACTAGGCGTCGCGGGGAAAAAAAGTAAAAGAGGTAGAAAAGAGGAAGGGGGAACAAAAAACCGAAAAGTGAAAAAGAAGGCCAAAAAACTGAAAAGGTGTTTCTTAAAACTAGGGGGGAAACTAGGGGCTGCATAATCAATTTGAAAAAAAAAAAAGGGGCAGAAAAAAAACGAAATAGGGACTTCGCGGTTTCCTCGGGACTTTTACAGAAAAAAAAGGTTGGGGGGGGGGGGTTGGACTCTTGGGGGTTATCAAATCAAAAGAAAAAAAACCTTGGAAAAAAAGCGGTGCATGTGGAAATCCGCAAACCCAAACGTAAGGAATGAAGCACCATGATAGGAGCAAAAAAAGAAAAAGAAATCAGGGCCAGTTAATAGGCAAAAAAAAGAAGGAGCAGTCTCCTTGGGAAGGTTTGTTGGTTGGTTAAGGGGAGACTGGAAAAAAACGGATTAGGGTCCGGTATTATCTAGGACAATGGGCTGGGAAAAAGGGACCAAAAAACGGCAAGAAAAACAAACGCCAAGGGACCGGCAGGGGAATGCTTAAGGCCTTTCGTCCCGTTGCCCCCGGGGGAAAAAAAGAAATCAAAAAAAAACATTTCAATTTGGGGAAAAAAAAGAAAAGGGTCTTTTAACAGCTTAAGCGTGGCCGCCCCCTCCCTGCCCTTTTCGGCCCAAGCAAACGCTTTAACGGCTGGACTAAAAAAGGAAGGACAAGAAAACACTGCAGTAGGTCACCGTTGAAAGATACCCATTGGTGTTCAGGGAAGGCGGGGGGGGGGGGCGGGGAGCTTCTATGGGGGTCTGTCCAAGTGAGGATTAAAGGGGGTGTCAGTCAGGGGGGTGTTGCCGAAATTTAAAGAAACAAGAAAGGGAAGCAGCAACTACGACGGGACAACGTAGGGATAAATACGCTCTGCGTACCCTGGACCTTGTATCGCAAGAAAAAAACCAACTACTTGCTGGGGGGGACGAGGGGAAAAAAAACCTAGAAAAGGCCAAAAAAAAAAACAAAAAAAGTCGGACCTGGGGATGATCTCAAACAAGCTGGTCAACTTCTGAAATCTCCATGGAAAGATGGGGACCGAGGGTAAAGTACAGACAAACTGAGAAAGGGGGTGCGGGGAAAAGAATCGCTGGAACCATCCGTTAATCCAACATCATCTGCCCCCATTCAATCCTTGAGGTGAATCGGGTGTGACTAAGGAAGGGGGGAACCAAAAATCGGTAAACAGATCAGGACCGGAGCAAGGGCGAACTCAAATCAAAAATCCCGGCGGAAAAGCCTGGCGGTTGCGGCGGTGGGGGGCTGGAAGGAGAAAAGTTTACAGAAAAAAAAAAGCATTCAATTGGGGGGGAAAAACGGAACCGTACGGGGAACAAAAAAAATCGGGGTTCCAGGGGACAGAATCGAGATTCGAGGCCCCAAAAAGAAAGATTAAAATGGGAGGGGGGAGTTGTTTGTTTTAGACGCAGGTTGCAGCCTCGGGAGTGGAACAACAAAAAGACAGGGGAAAAGACCCCGGAGAAGTAAGACAGGCCATGGAGGAAATTCTAGAGCTTCGAAACGAATTAAAATCCCCAAAAGAGTTCGACAAGGAAAGGGGGACGTACAAAAACAAAAGTGGTCAAGAACCACTGGGGAAGAAAAAAAAGTGACAATACGATGGGGAAGGAAAGGTTTCAAGGAGGAGCTGGTTGGGAAAAAAAGATCGGGACAAAAAGGTTCAACAACAAAAATCCATCAAAGCAAAAAGGGCACTCAAAGACTTCAACGGAAGTGATGAAGCAACGAATTACAGTGGGGGGTCTTTACGCCGTTCAAAAAAAAAGGGAAGGATTCACTCAGGGGGATATCAAAAAAAGGAAAGGGAATCATGATCAGACGAAAAAATGGGGGGATAAGGGGGGGGATGGCTCGTCGATGGCGGAGCAAGACGGGCCAGACGCAGAGGAAGAGAGTTCGCTAAGGAGGTGGTAAAAAACAGAGGGACAATCGGTACCCACGCTTGGAACTCTCCGTCATCCATGGTAGACCCGTAATCAAAAAAAAGAAAATTCGACGAAAAAGGCCTCTTTGGGGAAAGCCGGGGGGAGGCAAGCCAACCAATGAGAGGTAAAACCGAGCAGGGAAAAGCACCGTTAGAAGGCGACAGTTGCCGTTTTGGAAGGCATGGACGATCCTTGGGCGGGTAGAGGGGGGGAAAAAAGGAGGGGAAGTCGAGGTTTGACGCAAGAGACCCTTGGGAGGACAGAAGAGAATTGGGGGGGGAAAAGAAGAACGGAAGGGGATCAAATGGTCCAAGCTCAAACCTCAACCTTCTGCAATGGAAAAGCTTTCGTTGGGCAGAAAAAAAAGAAAAACAAAGAAAAAGAAAAGTTTTCAAGGGGAGTAAAGCAATCCTAAGGAAAGAACAAAATCCTAAAACCCCAGCAGAAGGTAAGGATGGCGTGTTTGGTGAGGGGTTGGAGACCATGCAGGAAGGGAGGGGGGGTTCGACGAATGATAGTCCCGAAAAACCTCGAAACCGCTGTAGTTGTAAGACAAACGTCCGACACAGTTTTTTGTAAAAAAAAGCAGAGGAAACAAACAGTCCTCTCCAACAACCACAACGGAAGGGGGGGGGGGGGAAGAGAGATTGTCAACAAAAAAAGGTGGGGGGGGGCCAGGACGGGTTGGGGTGGAATACGAGTTTGCGAGGTGCCGAAAGGAATCAGTCTATAGTAAAAAAATCGACATGTCAATAACAGAAAAAATCAAAGACCCTTCCTCTGACTTAAACAAAGGGGGGCGTGGGGGGGGGAAAAAAACCATGGCCGGGGTTTCCATAGGCTTGCACAAAGTGGTGTGCCGGAGTGGCAGGGATGGGCCTGGCGGCACAAAAAAGCCCGCGACGAACCCCAAGCACGGAGAGGACGAAGGCGCCTAAACTTGGAAAAGGAAAGAAGGGAGGTATTTGGGTCATTTAGATCATTCGTGGTAAACGACAAGGGGTCGGCCGCCAGGGGGGAAGAAAAAAACCAGAACAGGGCAAAGCCTTATCCGCAGGAAAGCCGGAAAAAAAAAGGAACGTGGGAAACGAAAAACGGACACGCGCACTTTACAATTCCGGAAGGTCGAATTTGGGTTTGAGGGGGGGGTCAGGGGGGGGAACATAAGGACAAAGACGGCCCATAAAAGCCGAAAAAAGTCGTGGGGGGGGGGGGGGGGGGGGGGGGGGGGGGGGGACCTTTTAAAAAAAGATCAACCAATCCCCATGCGATATCACAACAAAGAAAAAGATACAGCACTCAGGGAGCAACAAGCCATCTCGAAACTTCAAACAGGATCTCAAACCGCACGAAAATGAAATCAAGGGTGGATCTCAAAAGATGAAGAACTCCTCCTTTAGGCAAACCAGATGGGAAAAGGGAAAAATGCACCATAGGAGGCGCAAGCATGAAAAACAATTCCGAGGAAGGGCGGGGGAGCAACGATGTAGGTGTTTTCAACAAAACACGAAAGGGAAAAAACCCAATGAATGGTCGTCTTTTGTGAGCAGAAGTTCAGGGGGGGTAGACACATGGGCCGACTGCGAAGGGGGGAAAAGGAAGATACTGCACTCGATCCTTGGAATATTATGAATGGAAGGATAAGAGAAAGCCGCCCCTGTTCGGCAGTGGTCAAAAAAGAAAAGCAATCGTAAAAGGAAAAGAAGTAAAAAAGGTAACTCCAAAGAGGAATATCGATTATTACACGCCCAGCCCGCCGCGGGGAGGGAAAGCTGGAAACATTTTTCCCGAGCGTGGAGGGGGCAAGAAGGCTAAAAGGGGGGGGGTCTTTGACGTCACTCACCGAAAGAAGCAAGCACCGCCAAAGTGGGAGCCCGGGAGGGGGTTATCTGACAAGAATGGGAGCGGGGAGAGGAATATGGGGTGTTTATACCTGGTGCCTGTTCGACACAAAAAAATCCCCTCAATCCACAAGGGGGCCATAAGGGAAAAGAAGGCCAGAGGAAAAGGTCCCTCGGTGCTCGCGGTCTGGGGGGGGGAGAACGGAACAAAAAGGAGAAGCTTGGCTTGGGGGGAAGGCAAATACCAGCAAAGCATGAGCAAGACGACAGGAGGGGAGGGGACAAGGTCCTGAGAGCAAAAATTATAAGGAAGTACCACGTAAAGGGCGGCAAAACCACAACCCTCAACTGGGGGTCATAAATAGGGCCAAACCAGAAAAGGACGCGAAAATACGGAACTCCAAGGCGGCCTATCCAATGGAATCGGGAAAAAAGAAGGGAGAAGGACCGATGCGCAGGGGGATGAAAGAGAGCTAGGAGGGAAAAAAGAAAGGGGGACGCAACTGCCGGGCGGGGGGTCGGCAAAGGCGGTCCACAGCCCATGCTTTGGAAGGAACGGGGCATCAGGGGGGCACCGAAGAAAAAGGCAAACTGGATTGACGGGGAAATTCCTTCCGTCAACTGCGGTCGGGGCCCAGGCAAGCGAAAGAAATTTTCCTAGAGATACCGCCGAGGAAGAAGGGAACATGAAAAAAAGAAACACTACAGAGACGAAGGAAAAGAATAATGGCAAGGGAAGAGGATCAATTGGGGGGATCCTAATCCATTTGGCTCTGGGGGATCTAGAGATCAAAAATGCCACGCTCCGGGGAATCAAAAAAGTAAAGAAAGGAGAAACACAGAAAGGAGGGGGGTTCTGGTAAACCTAGCTGCACCCCGGGCCCCGGCAGAAAAATCCAATCCAAAAATTAAGACAAAGATCAACCAAATAGGGGGGGAGAACTGTTCCTTATCAGAAGGGGGGGTGGAACCTGCAATACAGGGGGAAAAATTCCTGTGGTGCAAACCGGGCAAACGACCTAGGGTCCAAACTAACAGGGGGGCAAGCTCTCAGCTGTTGTGGTAGGGGGAAGCAAAGAGATTAGAAAAAAGCGCCTGATCCTCCAAGGGAAAATTAAGGGAATTCTGAAAGGAAAAAGCAAAGTTGTAAAAGTAATTAAGGCCGTATTCCTCACAGACCTAGAAACAGGCCCCCGTGTAAATAAAAGGGGGAGAAAAACGTAAAGGGTAACATCCGGGGGAAGGTAGCACTGAAGCAATATGAGGGCAGGTTTGATGTGACGTGTGGCCAGGGAAGCACGAAAAAGGCCAATTGGTCGACAGTTTGGAAGGAAAAGTGAAAGGGCCTTAGTTAGAAGGACAGAACTGGGGGACGCGTTACAATGCAAGAATTACTGGGGAAATTGCTCCGGGAAAGCTAAGTGAGCGGCGCGATGATCAGGTTCTGGGCAGAAGAAATGAAAGCTCCACCAGGGGTGAAAAGCCGAAAAGAAAAGAAGCAACTCTCAAAAAACCAACACAAAAAAAGAGTGGAACAGAGATAGATACTGTTGGGGGGGGAGGACGGATCCGTTGGAGCATTCAGGAAGTGGAGACACCAGAAAAAAACGAACGCGATTAAGAGCAGGAAGGGCCGCCCTGGGTGTGGGCTTTGGAGGAGCGGATGAGCTGGTCAGGGACTGCATTGGAGAACGCGCGAAGGGAGTCAGGATACTTCAAAGGCCGCAAAGGCCAAGCTTATCCCAATGCGAAAACAATTGGAGCGTGTTGTAAGGTCCGCTTGGCCGGGCCAACCAGCCACAGCGCCTCCAATAAAGAAGCGGGGAGGAACGAGAAGGAGGAGGGGACCCCAGTCTCCCGGGACCGGTCTATTGAAAAAGGGGGGAGCGGGATGGCGTGGATTAAGTTCTAAAAAAGAAAAATGCTGATGGACCACTAGCGGTTCCTCTGGGGGGAAAGGGGGAGAGCATATCAGGCAATGTATGGATGAAAAATGAAAGGGGGCTTCGAAAGCCTGGGCCATTGGGAAAAAAAAGGTGGGTGGACGGCTGAGCAGTAGGGACAGAAGGGGGGTTGTACAAGGGAGGGAGGAAGGGGGGGACAAACGATTGATCAAGGACTGAGGGGACTATGGGACTATTTGGGGTGGAATGGATGGGGGAATTGCTGTCCAGGACCAAATATAAGGATCGGGGGAAGCGGTAAAAGGGCTCAGTTTCGTTCACTGTTGGAGAGGGGGGAACGGCCCGGCGGTGGCAAGGGGGGGGGGGGAATCAAAAAAAGGAGGGGGGAGGGGGGAAGCCAAAAAGGGGGAGGTCACGAACGATCGGGATTATATTCTGGAGGATTCTCGTGTTTTTTGTCTGGGGACAAGTCTAAAGTATTAGCTAGGAAAAAGGGCTGTACAAAAAGGGAAAAAAAAAAGGAAAGCCGAAACCTACCGCCGCGGACCGGCGCAGGAAAGGGCCTAAGGGGGAAGGGCGAAGGAACGGCAAACTGGACAATGCAAAGGGGGGGATGTGAACTCTAGAGCGTTGAAACGACCAAAGAAAAAGCCCGTTCGATCACCCTGGGACATACCTCTAGACGCAAAATGCCGTGTGGAGCATAATCACAAGGGGGGGGAAAGGGCGTTGAATAAAGAAGGGGGGGGGACTCTATCGAGGGGGGGGGGGATTCGTTTTGGCGTCGGAGCTACTGCCAGACGAAGGAAAAGATACACGTAATCCTCTCAGAGGTAATTCTACTGCTTTGGGGAAAGGACGGAGGGAGGGTGACTAACACCTCTGCCTAGGGATTATATAGAAAAAAGAATCAAAGTCTGGTCAAAAAGAGCCTCAGGGGAAGCAGTACAGCTGTAGGAAAAAACTTTATGAAAACGGCAGGGAACATTCGTCAAGAAGGGCAGCTGTGGAGCCTGGAGGAGGGGGAGAAGCAAAAAATGGAAGAAAACCCATGAAAGACGATCAAGAAAGGGAAGCAGGGGAGCGAGAAAGCAATCAAAAAGGAAAACAGCGGATCCTTGCTGGGGAGCGTAGGGATGGGGGGACGGCGTGAAACCCAAGTTAAAAAGACATTGTTTGAACGCGGGACGGGGGGGAGGGGGGACGCGGCAACAGGGGGAGGGAGGGGGGGGGGACAGTGCCGTTCAGAATGTCGAGCGGGGCCAAGGAAGAAAAAAATCAAAATAGTGGCTGAAAATGGTTACGGGGACGCTTGGGCCGCGCACGGCGGGTGAAACTGGCCAAGGCAGGAAAATTGAGGGTCTATCGGCGAAAGGGGGGATAAGCGAAAAGGAGAACGGGGGGGAAAAAGGGGGGGAAATACCAGGAAAATTCGCCAGTTCTTGGGAACAAGTCAGAAAAAGGAAGGTGTATAATAACAACAAAAAACGCCAGGGATGTGGGAACACTGGTTGTGTTTCCAAGCCGGGGGTGGACAAAAACATCGGCAAAAAAAGGAAAAACGCCACATCACTTCCCGCCCAAAAGGAGTGAGGAAAAGAGACCCAGAGAGAAAAAGGGCATCGTTTGGGGGTCAAAAGGAGTCTTGGGACAAAACAATGAGAGTGGAGTCCACAAGTGGGGTTGAGGGGAAGGGGGGGAAAAAGGCGCGGCGTTTTGGAGAAAAGGAGAGAAGTAGCGTCGAGAGGTTGGGACAGGCCTTAGGGAGGGAAGCAACTTGGACTAGGGGAGTGTGTGAGATATTCGGGGACTAGGGACGTCCAAGTCAAAGGGCGCGGTGATTAAACGGACAGAGAGAGCCGCTTCAGGGACAACACTCGTAGAAAAAAAGCAACCAGCAAGGCCAGAAGAAAAAAGGAGGTGAAGGCCAACGTGCGGCGTCAGTTACCCATTGGGGCGGCACGGGGGGGGAGGGAGCTTCAACTTGGGAGGGAAGGGGAAACTTGAAAAAGGGGCGAGTGCGGATTGGGCCAAGAGGGAGACCCTTGTATTTTAAAGAAGAAAGGGCTCCAATACAGGAGCAAAGAAAGGGGACTAAACATAAGGAACCGGAGGACTGGGGCAGACAGGGATCCACGCAACCGCCAGGGGTACAGGAAAAGGGAATAATCCTTCAAAGCCGGAAAAAGAGAAAGGGGAGGGGATAAATCAAAAAACCCACAATCAGAATTAAAGGAAAGGGCGGGGGGCGTGGAAAAAGAGCGATTTGAAATAAAGAGCGCCCATAACGGAAACTAGAAAGTTAGTGGAGGGAAACCGGTCGCTGTATCAAACAATTTTTTTGGGGATCTCAAAACACTGGGAGGAAAAAGGAAAGATGAAAAAAAAGAATTGGGGGATACAGACAGGAGGGTCAATACACTACGGAGGTTTAGGGGAAAAAAAGTCCGTCAAGAAAAAAAGATATTCAAAGAGGTACCATGGAAAGGAAAATCCCCTTTCCTAGACTTCTGGAGGGGGGGGGGAGTGAGAAAAAACCTTATTGGTTCCGCGAAGGCTTGGCCGACTGTTTCGACTGGACGTGTGCTGGCGGGAAAAAACGTCCGCAATCGCAAGGGGAACCTTCAGGGGGGGAGGGCCTGCTCCGTGGGGGGGGTCAAGTCTTCTGTACCGACATTTTGGAAAGGCCAGGACAGCCGACGACGGGCAAAGATTGCAGACCGCAACAAGAACTGTGAACCAGTCTAAACCGAATCGAAACACAGGCTTAGACCGCCCGTTATGCGAAAGGGGGGGTCATTCTAAACATATGAACATGGAAAGGGCCATCGCACCGGGAGGGGTTAGGGGGGAAGGACGCAATGATGACGCGATCACAATGGGGAGAATATGGCACAAAAAATATCGGAAGTGAACAGCGACGAATGGACAAGCCGAAAACATCGAAAAGAAGCACCAGGAAGGCTACACAAAAGAAGCGGAGTCAATGAAAGAAACATCAAGGGGGGTATCAAAAAGGTGGGGGGGACTAGAAAATCCGAAAGGTGGAATTCATTCGCCTCTGCTGAAAAAATTGACGAGTGAAATTCGATAAGGATGGGGACGGGGGGGGGGGGGAAAAGGGGGACGATGGAAAGGGTTTTAAAAAGAAACGCCACCCCTTAAGGAAAAAAAAAAAACAATTATAAAAAAAATGGGGGGGGAAGACTGGGAGAGGGCAGAATCGACTGCAATCCCACTTTCCTGAAAAAAAGGAAATTCCTGGGCAGAGGAAGAAAAAAGCCCAAATGCACAGTAAAGGGACCCGCGCGGAGGGAAATCCAAATTATATGCGGGCGGAGAAAGACCGAATCTCGAATTATGAAAAATGGGGGGGGGGGGAATCCAAGCTGTTCCGGCGCTCCACCCGCTCCAGTTCAAAGGGAAAAAGTGAGGTGGGGGACACTCGAAGAAAAGAAACAACGCCAGGGAGGAACCGGGGGAGGTTGTTGATCTTGAAAAAAAAACCTTTCCTGTCGAAAAATGGTGGGGACAGGCTTCGACAAGCTTGACAGCATCCAAGGGGAGTGGGGAAAAGATGGCCGGAAGCGGGACAGGTGCTCGGGCTGTAGCGGATAAGGGGGCACAGGGGCGGATAAGCTTGAAAAAAAAGGATGTTTGTTCCTCCACTCCTCACGGCCCGGGGGGCAAAACCGGCCGTCGAGCGAACAAGCAGTCGAGAGCGTAGAGATTAAGTGTAGGAGCGCGTTGCCGAGGAGAAAAGGAGAACAACCAGAGACCGCTGCCGAGATAGGGCCGCGCCGGGAGAAGCGCCAGCCAGACCTGGATAGCAAGACCGAGACGCGGATAGCGGTAAGTCAGGAAAAAGAAAAGGCGGGTGGTAAAACGGCCGTAGGGGGGGGGGTCAGGGGCCAAGCTTCGAGTCGGGGGGGGGGGTCACCACAGCAAGGCTGGAAAGTTCCCGGGGGGAGAACGCACGGGGCCACGAAAAGGAAAACAAGGATAGGGAGAGGGGAGGAAAGGGATGAAGGGGGAATGAGTAGGGGGAAAAGGTCAAGCACCTGCTCGGCAGGCGTCCGGTCGGGGGGAAAGGGGGAGGCAAACAGGGGCTCTCACAAAAGGAAGGTGTTCCTTCTATAAGGCCGGAAAGGGGCAAGAAATAACCCAACAAAAAACACGAAAAAGGAAGAGCAGAAGAGGATCTATCGGCTTGGGATCCAGAGGGGTATCTCTCCATCTCTGACAGTCCCCATGCACCGCAGAAAAGACTCCTAATAAACAAGTAAACAAAAGTCTTCTTGGTAAAAGGGACGCGGCACGCCGGGAAATCTCCTGGGGGGGGGCCGGGGGCGATCATAACAAAATAGTCAACATAGCGTTTAGAAACTCCGGTCATCGGTGTGCATAAAAGAGAAAAACCCTCTGGGTCACCGGGGACCGCCCAAACTACAAAAAAGGGTTGGGGGGCAATGCAGCGAGCAGCAAGCGCCTTAAAGAGAATGCCTGAATCAGTCAGTAATCTGGGGAAGGGAGGGGGGGTACCAAGAACTATATCACGTTACCCGAAAGTGACCTCACAGACTCTACCTCGGCCCGGTGAAAAAAAAAAGGAGAAGGTAATTCTGATGTCGTCAGCAGGTGAAAGAGAAGGGGGAATTGCGTGGGTAAAGGCGGAACCGTGCCAACACGAAGGCAGGGACAATTTGGGCATAAAGGGGGGGAGCGGCCTACTCCGGACAGACTTCAGCGTTGAGGAAGGAAAAAGTTCAGGACGGGTCATGCGCGGAGGTAAGTGGAGCAGAATTTATCTGGGGGGGAGGAAAATTATCAAGACTGGGTCACTTCATACATAATGAATGGACGACCAAAGGGACGTCGCTCTATCTCTCTCAAACAAAAGAAAGGAAAGATAGATACCGGCGAAAAATGGGTCAGCCATAGATGGGGGGCACTCATGGAAAAAGAAACTCGGATCGCAGGGGGCCGGCCATCGTAAAAACGTTTGGGGACTTGTCGAGCGCAAAAGAAAGGGGAGTGAAGGTAGCATTGGAAAAAAAAAAAAACGCGCAGGTAATTGGGCCGCGGAAAGGAAAAGGCAAAGGGCTGCTTTAACTTAGGTTTTATTCAAGAAGAGAGGTCGAAACCATTTGGGGGGGCCGGGCGGAAAGGGGGGTCCGAATTACCGCCAACAAAAAACTCATGCTAAGAATCAGCTGACACGATGTTACCCCACCAAAAAACCGGCTCAGGGTTTCGATTTCAAAACAAAGGGGGCATCTGAGGAAATCCAGGAAAAGAGCATAATTCGGGGGGGGGGCCACTTCGCTGGCACCTCAAAAATACCTGGAACGAAGGGCATATCAGGCAAGGATGTAAGTCAATGGAATCGGGAAGTCAGAAACATCACGGGGTCCATTTTGCAAAAGCAAAAAAGGGGGGGGGGGGGGTTTAGGAGGATTTGTATCCAAAGTTACCAGAGGAAAAGAGTCGTGACACCATTGACAGGGAAGTGAGAAACGCTATGGGAACATTTGGGGCAAGTCCTTGACGCCACAATAGGGGAGAAGGGGGGGGAGGATTTACAGAAGCACGTCAGTTGGGAGGGGGGGTGAAGGCGGGGTTGAAGAAAGCAGGAAGCGAAAGGGGGGGGGGGGGTGGAACGGACGGTGGCATGGGGGGAAAAATATGAACGGAGGAAAAAAGGGAGAAGAAGCCCACATGAATCGGATCAATAGATCGAAGGATGGTGAAAAATCTGCTAAAAAGGTCAGACGTGGGCGGGGGGGTGTGGAAAATGGGACGAAACTGCCGGAGATCGGCGGGCCGAATGTCGTCGCCAACCTTCCTTCAGAAGGTCCAAGGAAAAAAAAGACAGGAACTCCGGCCCTTCTTAAGTAGGCAAGCGTAGTGGGAATTCTACTCAAGCGGCAACTTTTACAAAAAGGGGAACGGTCGGGGAAAAGAAAGCGTTGGGGGACCCCCTCAAGTTCTTCAGGAAAAAACAAGACCGCGTTAAAAAGGGGGACATACCCGCTACCGCGCAACCGTCGGCCGGATGACCGTTGCGTCGGCTAAAGGTGGGCACAGGGTTGGAGACGTCGATTGGGCAAAGATCGGCTGAGGAGCAGGTTTGGGATCTATTCTACAGGGCATGTCACTCTCTCATCCTGGGGCCTACGGACGACCGTAAATCTACGCTCCAGGGGCACAGGCTGGAAGCTCGAAGAGGCGGAAAGGCTCGCTGGAGGAGCCAAAAGAGTAAGCTCTTCGAAAATGCGGGGGGGGGTGGCCTGGAGAGGAATATAGGGCAACCTTGATTGGACGGACCGCCAAGGCCATTGACCACATCCTGCAATGAAAAAGGGGAGCTGGAGAAGTCTTTGGCGGAAAGCACATGGATAAAAAACCAACTAATCGAATCAGGAGGGGAAGGGGCTGGCGATCAAAATCCAAGATTGCGATGGAGTCTTCGGGAGGAAAGCCTTGAAAGACAATCAAACAATTGAAATGCGGCAAGGGAAGTAATTAATAACGTGTTCAGGCGGGGGTAAGACAAGAAGGATCGGGAGGAGGGGAGAAAATATCAAAAATTTTAAACGGAACGTGGCAAGGGGAGTAACTGTGGGGTGAAACTGGCCAAAAAACGCAAGACTGGTCTATCGGGGAAAGAGAAAAGCGATAGCGAAGTGCAGCGGGACAAACTTCGCCATTAGGGACAGTGGAGTATACCAAGTGAAAAAAAACTCCTGTCAGGTGAGGGATTGGGTGGCGCCGCTGGTACCAAAAAAAAAAAGTCGGAAAAATTTCCAAGAAACAAGAAAGTAAAAAAGCGTCAAGGGCTGAGTATAAGACAAAAGGGATCGTTGCGGCAGGACCAGAGAGAACCATCGCGGGAAAAAAAAAAAAAAAAAAAAAAAAAAAAAAAAAACAGGATGTCGAAAAGGACGCGCAGAGGGGGGAAGATGTCCTGGGCTCGATGGCGGCTTGCAGAAGCTGGGAAGGTTCTCTATGGGGGGAAGTTTTGGAAGAATCCGCCATGGGAGAGGGGCCAGATGCGCGTAATACGCACGAACAGAAAGGGCCGGCTTGTGGATCCGGTGGAAACATCGGGGAGACCGCAACAAACAAGCCGAAGAGAAAGGGGCGAGTGCGGGGGGCGCGTTCTCTTGACTAATGGGGGGGAGCTGCCTGTGGGAAGATTAAAGCGGCAAAGCTGGCGGGTGAGGTTGTGTAGCGGAAGAAACAAGCATTTGGAAAAAAGGGAAAAAGGACCCAATAAGCTACAAGCAAAAAAAAGGGGAAGAAGCACCTAGGGGTCCATTGGGGCGGACGAAAAGCATGGAGGAAAAAATTGAAAAAAAAGAACTGGGCCAAGAAGGGAAAAAAGAGGAGTACAAACAGACCGCAGCCAGAACTGAAGAGGAATGGCGGCGTAGCCGCGATTTGAAATGAAAGGAAAGATTGGAAGCGCCGAACGGAACTAGGAAACGACGTAAGTTGACGACCGGATGTTGATCCACGGGGTTTGG
>Ga0179593_1638622_pt1 | contig 19837 bp, 20 predicted proteins | sample CZODoug2_1_08_16_FD_185931 | JGI IMG/M metagenome (GOLD analysis project Ga0179593, IMG submission 185931) | Vadose zone soil fungal communities from Angelo Coast Range Reserve, California, USA - CZODoug2_1_08_16fungal (PacBio error correction) | ecosystem: Environmental > Terrestrial > Soil >...
GGGTGGACCGCGGAATCAAAAAGAATCCTAGTGGGGAAGGTGGGGGAGGAAAGAGACAGGGGAGCATCGATTCTATAAAGAGTCGTGCAAAGGAGAAGGGGAAGTGAAAGGACGGTAGATCTGTCGAAAGTTATCCCTGGGCGAAGCCGTTGATTGAGCTCCGGAGCGTCAAAAAGATGGGAGAAAAAGGGCAAAGGGCCCTCATTCTCATGCGGGATCGTGTTGGGACTGAAGGGGAAGTGAAGGGGGTGACCTGGTTTAAACTCAGCCTCGCGATGCAGGGAAGATCTAAATTAAACCGAAATCATCCGAAAATTGGAGATGACCAAGAATCAAGTAGTTTGGAACGCTCGTATAATTAAAAAGACGTCACCGAGCAAATTCAGGTCAGCGGCTCTCCGAAAGGACTAAAATTCTAAGTGGAGGGAAGTAGGCTATGTTCGAAAACCGGCGCGCGCGACAAAGTTATGCTAACGGCGCCCGAGAGGAAAGCTTGGGGGGGCAGAAGTTCTTCCCTTGCAAACAGATGAGAAGTGGGATAATGTAGTCCATGAGCCTCATCAAGAGTTGGAAGTAGTCAATTTTAGCGAGGAAAAAAGCCGAGTCTTTGGAAAGCTGGCACGTTGTATCGTAAGGACATAAGCCTTTAGGAATAGGGATCAAACGAATCGGGTGCTCATGAGTACCAAATTGGGCTTGACCATTTCAAGTCCCTAGTGGGGGAGGGGGGGGAATGAAAGAAGGATTCGCAATTCCCGTGTGGGTTCAGCAATTTCATCACCGCCAGAAGCTTCGAGTCGTTTGATGACCGGAAAAAAAAAATGAGAGAATGGACGCTCTTCGCTGGGCGCTCCGAGGGGGAAGAGCGGAGGCGAGGAACAAAGCGGCCTGCTGCGACCCGTAGGGTCGAGGGAGGAACGCTGGAACGCTGAACTTAGAATGCAGCTAGGGAAAACGGGGACATCTGGGCAAGTAAGTCGTCGGCACTAGGGCCGGCAAAGAGAGAAGAGCTAAGACCCAGAAAGGGCGGAGGAGGGGGATAAACTCCATCTCGTGTAATTATTGAAGGGGGAAGGCCCAAAAAAGGGCAACGAAAAAGTAGCGCCGCCTCGGAAGTAGGGAACAGTTGAAAAGGAAGAAAGGGACTTTCGCAAGGCCACGGGGGGGGGGGGGGGGGAAAGACTAGAGCGACTACGAGTTCTTGGCGATGAAGTCGGAAGCACCAGCCGATCTGCAAACTCGATGTTGAACCAAAGGATGAGGGGGGAAAAAACATTAACCGATGCCGCGCCCTCCGAGAGAAGAGAACAAGGCTGCTGACCATTGGTCAAAAAAACCTAGTTCACAGATCCAAGGAGAGGGGGTGGGGCCATGGGCGCGGACGAAAGTCGAGGACCGAGAGGCTTCGGATCCCCCATCAGTCGCAATAGGAAAAGACGGAAAGAGCTAGGAGGAAAAAATGCGCAGGAGAGGACGGAAGCTTTTAAACGAGCACAAGACATATAGGTGAGGTTTTCCGTTAGACACCACTTCCAAATAGGAAAGGAAAGAAAAAGGGAAAAGAACTGAAACTCTTAAAATTCTACCTAGGGTGAATCGGCACCAGAAGGGACTGATGGATGGTGGTCAGGAGGAGGGACCAAAAGTCGGAGCAATGCAGCTCGAAAGTCGCAGAAAGAGGTGAAGGGGATAAACTTCAAGACATCGATAGTAAACTCAAAAGAGGAAGGGATCTAAGGGGTGACGAAGGGCTTTGATACCGTATCATCGGGGCACTCAGGAAATATTTTGTCAAGACTACCGGGGAAAGGATCGAAACAGAGAAAAAGTACTGACTCCTACTCGACCTTTCCATCCAGGGAAGATAGAGAGGGCAAGGGGAAAGAGACAGGATCGTTGCCATATCGCCCGGGGGACGAAAATCAGTATGAGGGCTTGTGGTGGGCAGGGAAGTTGCAAAAGACGACAGAAGTCGGGGTTTCTCTTCTCCTCTTACGGACAAGCCCACGATAAACGGAGGACCATCGTCCTTGTCGCGTCCCATAAAATCTGGACGTGAAAAAAGGGATCAACCTCGGTCATCACGGGGGAGTAAAAGGGGCAAGGGAGAAGGGCACCATGTCACAGAGGGGAACTTCTGTTTGGATTTAATGTCCGATGGATGCAGACAAGTTAATCACCGCGTAGATCAAGTATAGATCGCCAGCAAAAGGAGGGGTCAACGGATGAGGAGGCACTACCATGTTAGCTTGTTCAAATCTTGTACCACGAGGCGGTGTGTATGGTTAGAGCCAGGATCTCAGGTGGTCAGCCGGTATGTCCGAGCCGGGGGAACAAAAACCTTTTCCTTGAATTTTTCTCGCGTTTGGGGGTTTTGCTTTGTAAGAATTATACTCTTGTTTATGTTCCCAAAGTCTTGAAACTCGGGGGATACTGGAACGTAAGTTCATCCTGAAAGGACATGGAAGGGTGTGCGCGATATGTTAACCTCAAAAACAAAGAACAGAAAAATGGGAGAACACCTTGATGACGACGCACTCGAGGCGGACATACGGGCCGCCGGCGGCAGAGATTAAACCAATCGGGGGGGCTAAAAAGAGTGGGGAGTGTTCCTGTGACGGGGGTCGAAAGCGGTGGGGGAATTGACCGCGTGAAAAGGTTTCGATTACATTCCGCAAAATAAAAAACAGGGAAACTACGGCAAGGACACTCTCCTATATCTGCAGTCAAAGGGTTTCCCAGAATGGGAGAAGAGTTCTTGCGGGTAAAACAGAAATCTCATCCGCTGAGGAAAAAAAAAAAAAAATACGACCCAAATGCGGGAGAAAGTGATTTTCAAAGGGGGAAGCGGAAGGGGAACCCGATGTAAGGCACCGGGGTGGCTGAGGAAAAAGTGTAAAAGTTCGATCGAACAAAGAAGGAGATGGAACACCTGGACAAGAAAGGGGGCCGCTCATCTCGTCGTCTGAATCCATCCGCCGAAGCGATACTATGGCCGGGAAAAGCTCTCTACAACTTCTCGGGCGTGCTGCCTGGTGCAAGGCGTGTTCCAAAGATAGCTCCCTCTCCGAACGCTTTACGGCATGCGTAAAGCAAAAAAAACCGAAACAGAAACACCGCGCGGGAAGCCACAAGCAAGGCATCCACAGGAAGACGTCGCGCTGGGAACTGGAAAAGGGGGGGGGCAGCGTCGGGGAAGCTATCATCCAATAAAGAAAAAGGGGACAACATCCTCTTGGGCTTGCGTCTCTGGTGACAGAACACTTTTCAAAATGCTGGTTTGCGAGACCTTAATGGGGATCTTCAGCTGGACTGCGAAAAAAAAAACAGGATGAGAAAAAAGAAAAATATCCATCTGCCCTTTGCCCGGGGATGCAGGGGGGAAAGGGGGCTCCCGGTCTCGCAAGCGCTCGGGTGAACACCAAAGAAAAAAATTTCGGAGAAGGACCTCCGAAATGAAAAAGAAAAATCAACTTCTCGCCGCACTGCGCAGCGGCAAGATCGTTTCTAAAAGAAGGGGGGAGGGAAGGAAAAAGGGGGGTGTCTAAGGGCCTGGGCGCAACCATGCGAAATCTGAGATATGCAATGCAGGAGAAAGATCTGGGGAAGGGGTTTCCGGTGCTCTCTATTCTCCGATGCCCCGGAAAGGAAAATGAGCCTCTTGAGGTAAGAAGAGAAAGAAGCAGAGTCGTAGCGCTTCAGAAAAGAGAACCCAGGAGAACAGAAGACGTATGGATTGATCTGATCCATTAACCGTTTGGGTGCGAATTAGGGGAGGATAAAGGTAAGAGGAAAAAAAAAACATGAATCAAGGGCATCGAGCATAGACATAGGGGGGACGTTTGGGGGGGGAGGTGAAGAAGGCTACCTATTCGCAGCAGGCTAAATATGCCGGACGAAATGAAAGAGGACGAGGCAGGCTGCGCGAATGATTGCGCTCCTCACTCATACTTGGGGGGAAAACGGATCCTTTGACGAATAGAAGGGGCCGTAAAAGGGGAGGGAAACCTAGAAAAAGACAGCACGCCCTTCAGCAGTGAGAGAGCCTACAATCCAGTTCCAATCACGGGGGAGATCATCAAAAGTGAGCAAGAAAGAGCGGTGGTATTGTCAGTCTCCGGGCCGGAATTTGGGGAACAAGAGCAAGAGCAAGGAGTGGTTGTGCATAGAAGCAAAAACCAAAAACCAAACCAAACACTCCCCTCCAAGTCGATAGTAAGCCCCCTTTTCCCTTCCCACTTATAGCTCTCTCTCTCTTCAAACCTTGTAAACTTTACAAAGACAGACATTGAAAAATGAAAAGGACTGAGGCGCACATTGCACAGCCGGCGGATGGGGGGAAGGCCTGGAGAGATTCATAAAGGAGACCCAAAAAGAAAAGAAGAAGGAAAAAAGGGTGATCTCGCGACCTTGGTGCAGGCCAATTGAAGGGGGGGGAGAAAGAAGGACGAAGAGATTCGGGATACCTCTGCGGGAAAGGGCAGGAGGGAAACGCCCTCGCCAGAAGCCATGTAGAAAGGTCAGCGCGCCCTGAGGGCCGGGGAGGACTGTCAAACCCTGCCCCCTGTCGGTTTTATCTGGTAAACAAAGAAATCAATGCTGGGGAAAGCGAATCTCCCTATCAAGAGAGAGAAATTTTGACAGCTGGAAGCTTCAGTGTTTCTTTCATTGCTGGGAGAACAGAAATTCTGGTGGGAGGGAAGGCTTCATAATTTAGCATAGGCACAAGAACATGATCAGCGATAGGAGATATCCTTTTGCAGGCTACATGTCAGACGTCTGCGGGGAGAAAGAGGGTGACCGTGTCCAGGCAAAGTAAAACGGGAAGCACGGATTCTATAAGAGGGGAAAGGGGAGGTGCGATGTCGGAACTGTCAATAAAGAAAGAGTAATCCTCCCCTTAGGGGGGGTAAGTGGCATCCCTACCGACTTGGTTGGGGGACGTGACACCCTTGTGAAAGATCGGGGGGAACGATCTCTCCACAAAAAAGAGGATTTTAAAATTATAATCCATCAAATTACAAAAAGGGATCTAGAGCAAAAATCCCGTCTGGAAAACTAAACGCAGCGTAAAGCGGATTTAAGCTGGGGAGGGAAGCGCCCTTGAAGTTCTCACAAAAGAAAAAAAAACTCTGACTGTAGACTCTCATTGACGGGGGAAATGGATGAGTACATACGTCCCGCTGGATCTGAAAAACTGCAACAACTGAGAAAAAATTTCTCACTCTACCGATCAAGAAAAATGAAGAGAATTTTCCAGCAAAGCCAGAGCGCTTTCACCGTGTCCTCGAGGAATTCTACAAGCCTGCCCAGAGCAAAGAAGGAAAAGTTCAGGGAGACACCAGGCCACCGTGCGGAAAAAAACTTTAACGGCTCGTATGATGAAAAAAACGCGCTTCAGAAAAACTGTAAGAACAAAGAGCAATCGGGCATTCGCACGTATCCTTAGGGCTAACCAAAAAGGGAAAAGCTGGAGGGAAGGGATTAGATTTTTTGAGACGTACGAGCATGCCTTTGTCAAGCATTCAAGAAGGAAGCTGGTGCGTCAACAAGACATCGCGGCGTTCAGTTCCTGTCGAGCAAGAAAGCGAAAGGAAGAAGGGTGGGGGGCCTCGAATGGGCGATATCAGAGCCGGCTGTTAGGCGAAGAAAAAAAAAAGCGGGAGGGAGAGGGAGTCTTTCAACCAAGAGCGTCCTTAAAGGCGACCGAGAGGCTGGGAGCGGCAAGGGGTGAAAAGGAGGGGCGGGTTTTAGGCGCGCACTGCTGAGTGCGCTGAGGATCCAGTGGTCGTCGACAATTTGTCCCCCTCCAGCAGGTCACGTCAGGAAAGCTGGTGGACCTAAGAAAAGGAGCGCGCGAGGAAATCGCGCAAACTACGCAACCTGGGAGTGAATGCATTCGCGGGCAAGGAGCCTGGGGAAAAAATCGGGACGAAAAGCTACCCACCACCTTTGCGTCACGCCGCTGCTCGCGAAAGGGATGAAAGAGGGGGCAGGGGGTTTTCCAATTCGGCGCGGGAGACGGGGACAGCAAGGACCACACCAGAAAACTTTTCTGCGATCCGATCATCCAAAAAAAGAGCGGGTGCTGAAGTAGTTGCAGAAAACGGAATCGAGGGTCTCAAAAGGAAAATTCAAAAGGAGCCGTCACGGTGGGCCATCGGGCGAATTTACGAGAAACCCTGGGGACCCCGCGCATGATGGACGGGACAGGGGGGAAAAACGATAGAGGACGACTCGACACACCCGAATTGCACACCGGACGCTATAAGAAAAAAGAGGGGACCGAGTCGCAAAAAGGGGTAGGGGAGCGAAGCCTGCGGACAAGGAAAGGGGAATGGGGCTCTCCCGGCAACGGGTTGTCTGGGTGCGCGAATTCTTGCCAAAAAACAGAGAAACTTCCTCGATGTTACAAAAAACCAAGGGAAACCTCGGCGACCGTGTAGTCCATATGGTAGAAGAAGAAGCCGCGACAGATGCGATTTTCCCCAAAACGTCCTATCTCGCCACCATGGGTCGGGGAGAAAAGAAATCCGCTCAGTGCACTTAGCGAGTCAAAAGAACCCTAACGTATCCGGGAACCTGAAAGAAGGGAAGAGGAGGCAGATGCAGGCAGAGCCTGGTGCCTTAGAAATTCCGTAAAAAAAGAAAAAAAAAGTTAAGAAATCCTCACTGAAGTGACAGGCAGACGTGAATTTTCTTCACATTGGCAAAAGGGACGCAAGGGGGGCGAAGTCCCCTCGGAAAGCCTGAGACTTCCTGCACTTACAGGAGGGCAATGAAAAAGGAAGACGATATGCTTACTGAGAGTGAATCATATGGTTTCCCACGTCAGAAGGAATGAGGGAAGAAAAGGCTCGGAAAAAAGAGGGCGGAGCGCCGGTGCTTAACTCGGAGAAAGCGGTAAGGGTTCACCTGAATAAGGAGGGGCTTGGGGTGTGAAATCCGGAAGATGAACGTGACGCGTAATCCGCCCAAAAGCGGGTTGGGACGAAGGGGGGAAAGGAAGGAAAATAGGAATATTAGGTGCCTGAAGCGAGGGATGACGGTGATCACGACGACCTTAGAGTTGTTTTCCGACTCGGTTCCAACCCATCTTTGTCTGGAAAGAAATGGAGAAATCTAGGACAGGGGGGGGAAGAAGCACGTCGGCGGCGCAGACCCAGTACCGGCAGAGGGGGAAGGAATGGAGTGAACCATTGAGTTTTTGGTGTGGGAGGGAACATATAGGCCGCGCACGAAATAAAGGGGGGGACAGAGAAGGGACGTTTGTCTAAATCACGGCGTGTCCTAAAGAAGGAACCATAACCGGATGGCGGAATAAAGAAGAAAAAAAAAAAATGGAGAAGAGGAAACGGTTGGCGACGCTTGTAATAGAACCTGCGACCCTTGCGGCATGGACTTGAAGGATCAATCCCTCGCGGGGGGGGGAACAATAGGGACCAGATCAATGTAGCAGGAATACGAAAGACTTGACAAAACGCTGGTCGGCGATAAGCAATCCTATTACGACGGGGAGGTTAAAAGACAAAAATTTCATCCTTCCATTTACATAAAAAAACCAAAAGTGCTGCAGGACATGGGAGGGGTAGGAGAGTCCCGAAGCCAAAGTGCCTATTGCCAGAGTGAATCAGTTGTGAGGCATCAAAAAGGGGGGGGGGGGACGGGACCAATTGGGTACCATGCCGGGCTAGGGAGAGGGGGAGGCCGTGGAGGTCCAACCAGAGGAAAAGAAATAACGGAGGGGTCGTAGGCAAAGTGCTCTAAGGCTCCAGTGCCCTGCCCTCAAAAAAAAGAGTCGAGATGGGGAAGAGAGGATTTCAACGCACGGGAGATCGCGCAAGAGTCGGGAGCTCAGAAAGAGGAAGGTAAGTAATGGGGAATATGGGCACTCCAACGGATCTCGTCCGCGGAGACGGGATTGACCACAATAAAGGGGGGGCTTCAAAAAGAAACGGATGCTCGTTATCACACTATCCCTTCACAATCGTTGAAAAAAAAACTAAAAACAGGGTCCCGTTCTCGTCTTGCATCGAGAAAAAACTGACAGCGGCGTGACTGAGCCTCGTGTCAGCATGCATTGAAAAGAAAGTTGGGGGAAAATCGGGGCGCCAAGGCTTGCTGCCGATGCGACGTAGAGAAGAGGGGACGGTTGAAGGATTCGTGATAGCAGCTAGCAATGACGAAGTGGAGCGGAGGGGGACAGCTAACGAACACCAGTGAATAGGAAGTGTCGTGTGAAAAGTCAGCCGCCGTCGGCGGGGTTCGATGATTGTGGAAAAGGGCAGGTTGGGAGAGGGGGACGAGGCCAGGTTAAACTCAGACGGCGGCAGCTGTCGTACGCGCAAAAGGGGGCACCGTCGCTTTCTACGAGAACTATTGGACCCTCTGGGGGGGCCCCCCGAGCAGACAGTGGGATTTCGAGGGCTAGGGAGCGCTGAAAGGAGCAACTGGGGACGTGTCGCAGAATATTTGGGGACCGGAGGGGGGGGACAAGCTTTTGGAAAAAAAACAAGGAAACAAAGCGCTTCTCGGAGTGCCGGGGGAAAAAGGGAGCTGGCTCCATGATGCGACGGCTTGGGGAAAACTGCGTCGCCTAAAAGAAATTTAGGGGAGCATACCGGTCGTCGATGCCCAGGAAAAAAAACAAGAGAGCGATCTCCGAAGGGAGAAACGGGGTCGCTCCGGAAAACTCGATACGACAACTTCGATCAAAGAGAAAAGAGGTCCACGGGGCTCCTAAACGCAATTAAAAACAATTAAGTAAAGCCGCGTTTCCTCGCAGGTTGACGAGAAAGAGGGGGGACATTCGTTTTGCCCTCAAACTACTCCAAAAACTTGCAGAAAAAAAACAGAGGGATGATAAACTGGCGAACAGCAGAAAAAACGATTTCCTGGCGGGGTGATTAAATTGAGAAGGCAAGCGCTTGCTCACTGGGGGTCTAAAAAAAAAAAATCAACGCTTGGTAGGGTGGCACAATTGGGAACTCCAGAAGGGGAAGTACGAATGGAAAAAAACCTGAAGGGGGGATCCTCTATTCAAAACGAACTTAGGGGGGGGATCCGTAACAAAAACGTAAGCAAAAATTTTCAAGAGGAGAGCTTCTGCCGTAAACGGAAAAATTACACATCACCTCAAACTCGGATCGGCCGAGTAAGAAGAAGCCCACTTCCATTAAGACTAAGTAGTGCCCAGCAATCCCGTTTAAGGTGATCTCCATCACCAACTGCAAAAAAAGGAAAAAAAGACACTCGATCAATTGTATCTCAACGCAAAAGGGGGGAAAACAAACCAAAAGCTCTCGACTGACCACTAATTGAGGGGGGGAGGGAAGAAAAGCGGATGGTAACCAAAAGACTGAAGTGAGTCGGTGAAGCTTAAAGCGCGGCTGCCAACTCTTCCTGATTGGGGTAAGGGGGGGGGGGGGACGGAGGGGAGGACTAAAAGGCGAAAAAAGTGAATCGGCGATGCGGACTTCAGGTAATTCAGGAGTCTCTCAGCGCACCAAACCGATAAAAGTCAATACGGTGGCGAGGAGGGTTGGACAGGAAAAAGAGGGGAGCGGACATCACCTAGAAACTCGCAACCCAAAAACAGCGAACTTGACCGTGCCGGAACTCGGGTCTCAAAACTAAAAAAAAACGGGAACGACTTCTTGCCTACAAAGAGAGAAAAACGGAGGGAGAAAGTAGCGGCAGAGGATCTCGCTCAGAGGAAGATAGCTGCCGCTGAATAAATAATAGCACTACTTCTTGCAAAGGGGAATCGAGGGAGGACATCCGCCTGCTCAATGCACGGACCTCAAAGTCTGCCGAGGATCCAGGATTTCTGCGAAGAAAGGGTTGCCGAGAGAAAATGCCCTGAGTCAACAAGCCGTGCGTAAAAAAAAAAAAGGGGGTATCGTGTTGTCGCAGGGAGAGGGAATAGGTCCTCGGAAAATGACATGAGGGGGGGTCCTAAGGAGAAGTGATATTGACGAGCAGAACCAGTTGAAAGACAATCAGGATTCGTTGGCAGAGCGCGGCAAGAAGCCGCAAGGAAGTCAGTTAAGGTCGGCTCTTGATGAACTATGTCAAAAATTGGAAAGCGGGAACAAACTCCTGCGTCGCGACGAAAAATTGAAAAAAATAAACAGACCAGCTGCGCGAAGAGTGGTAAAGAATAAACGGGGGAGGACTTCTCGGGGCCCGGGAAGGTGGGCTAAGGTCTTGGACAAGGAGGGAAGGGGGTTCGACGCTTTGAAAAGGGGGTACGGCAGAACGTACATACCGCGAAAGGGCCTACGTTTCTGGGGTCTTGACGGGCCAGCGGCACGTGGGGAAAAAGAGAACAAAGAGAGACGCATGAAGCTCGAAAATGAGGGGGGAGCTTGATGCAATCGACCGTTGCCGGCGAGGGGGGGAGTCCGATGTTCGATGTCAGAAACCTCCAGGAATGTTTCGTTGCGAGGGCTAGGGAAAGAAAGAAAAGGAAGAGCTGCGGCTGACCCTAAAGGCGAAAGGAATCAAAGGGGGAGAGCACAACGCGCGCAGCGACCGATAGACACGCAAAACGAGGAAAACATTGTGTAAATAGGAAAACGGGAAAGTGCTTTCTAGGGAATGGACTCTTGAAATCAATATGTTAGATCTAGGAAAAAATAGGGGGGGTCAGACAAGATCGAGAAAAAAAAAAGGAGGTCGCAAAGAGAAGACGCGCGCAAAGCGTGCAGAGAAGAAGAATGAACGGTATCAGCCACCGAAAACTGGTCTCAAAAGCCCCAAAAAAAAAAAAAGTGAAAAAGTGTTTCAAACGAAGAATGGAAAGGGGCCGCGCACCGTGATCGGAATCGACGCAATGGAACGATGAAGTCGTGGACGTTGGGACCAAGCATTGAAGCAAAAGAAAGGGAAAAAAAAAGGACAAAGGACAGGGGGAAACCGTTGACCGGAAGGAAAGCCTCAAAATCGAAAATCGAAGACCTCACCAAGCTGCTGGCCATTTGGAAGGATGCGGGACCCCGCGGTACCAATCTAATCAAATAAAAAAGGAGAAAGGGGGGGACCGGACGACAGCCAAAAAAAAGCTTAGGGACCCCCCCTAGAGGCGCAAGGAGAAAAAAAAGGGCGTCAACAAGAGAGAGCAACAGCACCGCCGGTCAGAAACCAAAAAAAAAACCGAGACTTGTGTGCGGGGGAGGGATGTCCTTAGAAACCACTGCCGTATTGCTGAAGGGGGGAGACAAAAATGTGCCAAACGTCAGAACTAAAGACGACAAAGAGGGGGGGAAGCAAAAAAATAGATTGATTGTGGGCAAAAGGGAGGGATTTTCCACCAAGCCTTCGATCAAGGCCACTCGCCATCAGCAAAGAGTAAGGTGACTGGTGCTCTTGAAAAGGGAAAAGTGAGGAGCCGTTACAGGCGGACGGGGGGATAAAAAGGGGGGGGTTCTCGTGGGCAGCAACCCCGGAGATGGGCAAAAAAGCGCGAAGAGCGAACGTTGGGGCCCCCCTAGAGAGAAGTCAAGGTCGACTGAGGAAGTCTGGAACGAGACAGAAGTATCGACCGGGGACTCTTTGCCATACTGAGACCCGCCGGGCAGGAAGGGCATTGTGGGCCGAGAAGGTGCCCAACTACGACCCTAGGGGAGAAAAAGACATTAAACTCCGGTTGACGGAAACCGGCCCTTCAAAATCAGCAAAAATCGGCCTTGAGACTGGGTCAAAAAGAAGGAAAGGAACAAAGCCCAAGGGCGAGGGCGTGGCAAGGACTAATTTCCAGGGGGAAAGCCGAACTAGCACACCTGTTGATTGAAGGGGGTACGGGGGAGGGGGGGAGGGGGGGTGGGACCTTCAGCATTTTGGGGGGAAATAAATCGTAGAACCCGGCTTACGCCGACAAACAGAGGGGGTTGCGACGCGGTGCAGGCTTCAAAAAAGGGCTGGTCCAAAGGAGGGACCACAAGTCGTCGTTGGGGGTGGGGTCGACTGGAAGGAAGGGGGAAAAGCTTGTCGCCGGGGAAAGCGTTAGCAAAAAGGGGGGGCGGCTGGGGCCTGTGGGATTTTGGCTGATTTTCTCCGGAAAGAAGAAGCACAGGAGGGGGGAGCTCAATTTGAGCGAAAAAAGAAGAAAAATGAAGGTTACGTCAGCTTGGCTAAAGCTCATGTTAGCGGAGAAATAGGGAAGACCAGAAGGGGATAAAAAAGGGGAAAAGCCTAGCAACTCGCACACTGTGGGCGAAAAAAGGAATATGGGAAAAAAGGGGAATCGAGCCAGATGGCTGTTGATTGATGGACGCACCAAGATGGTGACTACCGATGTCGAAAATGAGGTGCCTCACCGTCTAATCTCTGGATCCCTCAACGTCAGGCAAGAAGAAAATGGGGGAAAGAGAAATTCCTGATTTATGGGGGGGGATGCTGAGGTCCACCATCGGCATCTTCAGAACTGCAAGGAATCAGACAAAATAGCCAAGAGAGGGAAGGAGACAAGCGGCCGTACAGAAATGACGAAACAAGGCCTAGGGAAAAAAGGAAAGGAAGAAAGTAAACTATAGTACCGAGGTGATAGCGTCTTCGTGGAGAATTGCCAAAAAAAACGTGGAAGAGGGCGTTCCGAGGGACCAAAATCTAAAAGTTCGGCTTAATTGGCAAAAGATCACTGTAATCCATGTCCATGCGGAAAAGTCGTGACCGAGACGCAGGACGGTACCCAAACACCTGTAAGGAAAAAACCGGAGAAGGGGGAACGTCAGCACTCCGCGAGAGTATCTGTTCAGGGGAAAGGAAGTTACGGTCTGTTACAGCTCAAAATTCGAAAAAAGCAAAGCGGAGGCGCCTTTTGCAAAAAAAAAGAAAAAAAAGCAAAGAGTGAGGGGTAGAAGAGTTTAGGGGGGGGGGAAAAGAGCGCTCCTCGCGCGAAGGGGGTTGATGCGTCGGCGCATATCGGACGTGGAGTTGATGTCAATGCGACCTGGAACATGGCGGATCTCTAGAAAGAATTAAAAAAACGAAATGTTGAATGAAAGGGGGAGGATCCGCCGCAATTAATGCAATCAGCAGATTCAAGGACACAAGATCGGTTGGGGGGATCGTCAAGGTGAAGAGGTGGGAGAGTCGGCCTGAACACGAACGGAGAGTTATTGTCGCGGGGAATGAGGTGTGGAGCTAACAGAGGACACCCTAGCGCTCACCGGAGAATGAGACTGAAGGGGGAAGGGAAAAAGCCGGAGGAAGGGGGACTGCGAAAATCAATCAGCCACAACGCTCGAGGCATCATTTCGAGAATCGATGGGAAGAAAAGTTTGGTCTGGTCTCTAAAAGGCAGGAAAACGGGGAAAGGGGGGCTAAATTAGGAAACCAAGTGGCAGCGTCCTCGGAGTTCACGGGGGAGCAGCGGAGGGTTGTAGGGACGGAAAAAATCGAGAGGGCGCAGGGTGGGCATCCCTCGATGATGCAAGGAAATGGGGCGCAGGAGTCTCGCGCGCTCTGTCTCCGTCACCAAGAGGGGACGCTGCAGGGGTCGGAGACCACCGGATAGCCTTCACTCACTCCCAGCGAAAAAAAGACAGAAAAAGGACCAGCAAGGACGTCATTATCTTCATTAGAGCGCGTCAGGCGGTCTCCCGAAAGGGAGGTTGAACAAAAGAGAAAGCGGTATGTGGTAAAGTAGAGACAGAGCCGTGCAGCTGAACTCCACCCGGAAACGGATGCCAAATCTCTCTTTCTCGGCTTCCTAAAGGAGGGGAACCCTAAGATGTCCTTTATCGACGCCGAAAATCAACAGCGCCTGAATTCCCAAAGTCCTAGGGGGGGGGGGAAAAGACTGGGGAGAACCACCCAGAAGAATAGAGACCAGTTCTAGGAAAAAAAAATTTGGTAAACAGAGACCCGAAATCGTTCTAATTCAAAGACGATCTGCAGATCGGGATATCTGAGGGTGAAGATGAGTTTTCCCTCATAACTCTCCCATTTAAGTCAAAGCAAAAAGACGGGAAAAAAAACAGGTCGTGTGAAACTAGCAGGGAAAAGTAAAGCGCGACACGGTGCACGGCTGGCCGTCCGGGCTTGATGAGGGTCGGCGCAATACGTGCTCGGTAGTCTATCATCTCAAGGCGGGGCAAGAGAGACGGACACTTACTCTCGTCAGTGAAACGAAAAGATGAAGAAGGGTCGATTTCTATAAAAGCCAGGCAAAAAAGCTAATAAGGAGACAAAGGGAGTTTTTCTGCTTAACAATACAGTTTGGAAAAGGTAGCTCAGGGAAAGGCAGGGAGGAAGGAGATGGTCAATCCATGGGGAACGGGGACGGAAAAAGAGGAGGTCTTCCACGTCAAAGTTCCGCGGATTAACGCTGGCGGGCTGAGGAAGGGAAGAACATCGCAGAAAGCGAACTTCATGACGTACATCTTGTTAAAGGAACGACTGAAAAGGAAAAGAGAAAGAGGAAAACGATGTACGTTCTAGCAAAGGGGGCCGCGAGCGGTCCTCGCCGCAGACCCCCCTGACCCCACAAATAATGCAGAAAAGTGGGGAATGGGAAGGTCGAGCCGCCGCTGAGCAGGAGCGAAACGACTGGGGGAAAAAAGGGGAGAAATCACCAAGCGTCGCGCCTTTAACAGAGCTAAAGGGGAAAACGCTCAGACGTCTCACATCAAAAAGTGTAGAAATTCAGGGGGGGTAGTGCAGTCGCCAAAATTCTCCCTAAACGGAAGGAGAAAAAGAAAAAAGAGACCGGATTATGGGGCGTCTAGCCTAAAACGAGCAGCCCTGGTCGAGGATTCAGCCGTCGAGGAGCAAGAAATCCGGAGGGGGGGAAGTGGAAATTTTGTCTGCCAGAAAAAAAACGCGCGCTGATTCAGGCCGGGAAGGGGAGGGGAGGGAAAGAGGGCGGAGCCGCCACGAGGGTACCAAGAAAAAAAGGCGCGTAATTGGGTAAAAAGAGCCGTAACTTAAGGACAGAAACGCTATTCTTACAAACTAGTCATAAATCTTTTGCTTTGATTGCTGCTCTCCTTGAGTGTCATTTATCGGGAAATCCTTGGGAGACTTAAAAAATTTTTCCACATTACCGCAGAGGAGGACCGGTCTCTTTTTACCGAAGAAACCTGAAATAGCGCGCGAGGGTCTCGAAGAAGGTCTGGAGGAATGCTTTGAGAGGCAGGGGAGCCTTTTAGGTAAATCGAAAGGGCAAGAAAGAAAGAAACAAAAAAAGGAATGGGCCCGGAAAGTCTAGGGGGGGGGAAAAGGCTCGATTTCCTCTGAAGAGTCTGTGGGGGATCTACCACAACCGAAAATCACTTCTCAAACCCTAAACGGGAAAAAAAACTAGAAGGATAAGAGGGAGAGAAGACGAGGGGTTATGATCTATCTGGCGAGGTATGGAAGGAGCTAACGAAACTTCTTCGTTACGCCTTCGCTTATGGAAAAAGAGACAAGGGGTGAATCGGCGAATAGATCCCTCAACACCTGTCAAAAGCGAAAAAGGAAAAATAACTCCGCTTTCGGGGAATTTGGAAAACTACACGTCCCGCGAACTATAGCAACGCCGCGGGGCTTGAATGATTGCAGGTAAGAGTCTTATGGTGGGAAAGCTCATTGGGAGCGAAATAAAATGGGTACCCGCCTGGGGTCAAACGAAGTTGAGATCCTAAGGCTTTAAACCTACTAAATCCTCTTCTCTGGACTCTGGCTGGGACTCCGGGAAAATTCCTAGCGCAAAACAAAGAAATTTCGGTTGATGCACCAAGGCTCATAAATGATCCTGTTTCGAGGTTGGGCGAGAGCACTGCCCGCAGAAGCGGGGCAAAGTACTCATGAAACTCCTCTCTTAAGTGATGCAAGAAAGGGCCGGGCCGGAGGAAATCCTTTGGTTTATCGGGAAAGACGAAAAGGGAGGAGGGACATTCAGAATTCCTACCGCGTCCGGGACATTTAAAAAGAACCTTGGAAAAGAAAGCACGCCCAACCTTATGGGAGGAATCGTGAGGGAAATTCCTGCAGTGGGACGAGGAGGCCAGACACTACGACGGTGCGGGACCCTCGCGGGGGAGTGGAAAAGGAAAAACGAAGGCCTGAAGAGGATGCCCTGAAGACGGGAGATCTCCTTTGTGTAACGTCGGGTACCGTCGCGGGTTCAGAAAAGTGGGACTTCGATTGGGGGTCGTTTGCAGAAGGCAAGCGGGGGGGAAGGAGTCAGCCAAAGAAGAGGGGGGATCTGGAAATCCTTGAATTCTTGCTGATGGATGAAAGTAGAGGGGTCAGAGGGGGGAGGAACCCGTCCTTGAAAAGTTCCAAGGGGGAAAGGGGGTAAAACCAGAAACAATCTGTGAGTAAAGAAGACAAACTGGTCTCTATGAAACAAGTGTAATAGGGGGGGGAAGAAGGCGGCTAAAAGTCCACGGGTGCGCTATGCGGGAAATCACGTTTTGAAAGGACAGTTGGGGTTAGGGGAAAAGAGAGTGATCCGGGAGAAGGGAGTTTGAGGGAGCACTTGCTTTTTTCGAAGGTCACCGGGGGAAAAAGCCATGGGAGAGATAACCAGACCGCATTTCTTTAACATAACAAAGAAAAGAGAAAAAAAACCAGGGAAAAAAAAAAAAGGGCAATATGTCAAGAAAAAAGTCTTGGCTGCAAGCAGCCTTGGCAATTGCCGCCGACTCAAAATCGGGTGTGTAAAGATGCCAACCATATCAAAACAAAATAAGGGAGTGAACAAAACGCGTTCTGGGGGGCGAGAAATGCAAAAGGGATTCTACGGTGATAAAAAGGGCTGACAACTCAATCATAACCCAAACGACCGTTAAACAACAACATGGGAAAGGGTGTTTGGGCGGAGAGCAAAATTCTATCCGGGGAACGCCCACCGTGCCGAGCCGGAAAAGGGCAAGCCTTAGGCAAGCAGGGGAAGTTTAAACACAGGAAAGTAAACTGGGATCGGGGTGGTAGGGGACGGGCGTCACCTGGGGGGAGGGCAGAGAATAGGTCTGGGGGCAAAGTCTCTTGGTCTCAAAGAAACACCAACCAGTGACAACCCGAAAAATTTTGATCCTCTCCTTGCTGCGTAAAAGGAAAGGTCGATTCAGAAAAAGGCTACTCCAGGGGGGGACGAATAACTCCTCAGATAAATAAAGGATTGGAGGGTCCTATAGGGGGGGGAACTCCCACTACGCCAGCTAGTCTAAAAAAAGGGGGGGAAAAGAAGGTTTTCGGGAACCAGAAGAGATGCTCGTTATCAACTTAATGGAGACCGCGTTGGTCTCAATCGCCTGGGAGACGTCGCGAGTTGGGAAGCCGAAACAAGGGAAATGGGGGGCCCGACGATCCTCTGGGCCGTAGCATGGGGAAGCGAAGGCGATTTGTGAAACGCCAAAAAACCAAGAGGGCAACTGGATGCGCGATGGAAAAGTCGAAAAGATTTGAAGAGGCCATTGATTCTAACGAGCAAGAAAAGGAACGGGAATTGGGTTAAAAGCACAAAAAAAGGGGAAGATAGGCAAAAGGGTAAAGAATAAGGCGGGGACTAGCGCTTTGGGGGACCGTCTTTTGAGAGGCAAGGGAGGGGGAAGCAACGGCGAAGAAAACTGACGTATCTAAAAAAAGGAGGAAAAAAAGGCGAGTTAGAAGCGCTCGTGTGAACAGCGGGGGGGCCGGAGGGGAAGCAGCACAGCTTGGTGATTGGTCGGCGAGATCGCTGAATGGGCGCAAGGGGAAAAGAGGGGGGGGGGTCCATAAATCACTATTACTCTTTTACCCGGGGGGATTGAAAAAAGGGAAACGACGGGATGGGCCAGAGGAGGACTAGAGAATACTTCGGTTCGAGCGTTTCCTCCAGAAGGTTAACAGGAAGAAGGGATGCACGCGGGAAAGTATTTCACTATGGGGAGGGGTTGAAGAAAAGGACAAGGGAAGATAGCGATTGAGGAGAAGATCCGAGGGGAGCACGGCGTTAATGCTTCGGGGCTAGTGCCAAAACATCGAAAAAACGAAAAACCATATTGCCGGGGTACTATGTAAGAACCTTTGATCAAGAAGGAGGAATAAGGGGGCAGGGGAAATTCCGGAGGGAAACGGTTTGCGATAAACTACGGTCGCAGCTGAGAAGGGTTCCAAAAGGGACTAAGCGTAGCGGGAAGAAAAAACATAAAAGATCTTCGAAGGGGATCTAAAGGTAAAAAATCACGGGGGGGAAACGAAAGCGCATGGCGTGATTAAATTGAAAAAACCCCACGGAAGGCTCATAAAAAGCCAACGAAAGTTAAGAAAAGGGGTCGTGATTGCAGCAGCTCCACGAGCCATGAAAGGTACTGAGCAGACAAGCGCTTCAAGGTATATCGGGTAACCCCGTAGGAAAAAATAAGAAGACGTAGGCAAGGAAAAGGAAGATGGCGCGGTCCGTAGACGTAAAAAACCGCAGAAGCGCTTAAAGGATGAGGCGAAAAAAAGAATACAACTTAAAGGGGCCGAGGTGGGGGAAAGTCCGCAGAGGGAAAATCCTCCTATCACCAAAACCAGGTAAAACGGAAGAGAAGGGGGCAAAGGATTACGTAACAGGGGGGGGGTCGTACACCGTCGAAGAAACGCCAAGACTTCTAATTAAGAGAGGAGAAGAGCAGAAGGGGGGGATGAGGGAGAAGGAAAGACGAGTCCGGCCTTGCTGCCCAACGATGAAAAGGGAAAAAAATGGGACGGCAATTCAAATGAAGAGAGAATAGAAAACCAGGTCAGGGTACAATAGGACCTGTTCTCTCATCGAAAAAAAACGATAAATGGGGAAAGGGCGGAATTTAAGGGGATCAATCTGGGGAAATTGGAAGGAGCTAAGAAAAACCACTCCACATGACTCCTCGGAGACGAACTGGGGTTCAAGAGGCTCGCATTTTTAAACGAGAAAGAAGTAGGGGGTGGCCGGCAGGGTGTGTTCTTTTGCGCAGAGAGGAGTATTGATATGCAGCGGCATATATAGTCCTCAACAACAACGGAAGATATATAGATGCCTCTAATAGTAAGAAAAAGCTTTTAGGGGAGATGGGGAAAACCTTGAACGATAGGTGATACGCTCCATTACTCCTGACCGGAAGTCAAAAGTGCGAATCTTGAAAAAGAGGTCTTAAAGGGTCCGGGCAGCTAAAACTGATGGGACACTGGAAAAGCGGTGCTCATTTCACTTCCCATTCGAAGGGGAGTGTGGGGGGTGCCTGAGAGAAAACAATTTCCTGAACCAGGTAAATCGCGAAGTCGGGGGGGGGGGGGGGGGGGGGGGGGGGGGGGGGGGGTTCAAGGGGTCGTCTGGGAGGGAAAAGATTATCCTTAAAAGGGGACATTCCAACCAATAAAAGAGGGGCGGCAAGCCGCGGCCCGAAAATTAGAGGGGGGAATGCAGGAATTGGGCAAAATGTGGAAGGCGGAGGGGGGGGTCGTGAAGGGCGGTGTCATACACGCCTGGCTTCGCGGACGAATTAAAAAATGGATCCAGCGAAATATGTGGGAAAGAAGAGGGCAAAAAGGCAATACTTGGCAAAAAAAAAAAAATGAAGGGAAGTGGGAAGCGTCCTCGAAGGGCCTCAGCTGACGAGGGGCTGCTAAAGGAAACGGACAAGAGAACTGCGATTCCGTCAATCTGAAAAAGAAGTGTTGAGGGGCGTACGGGAAGAAACGGATTGAGTAATGGCTACCTGGGGAGGGGGGGGCTCGATACTCGAAAATTGTCAGGGAGGCGACCTGGGGGTCCGTCCTCTTTTGCATTCGAGAAAGCCGGCAAAATGGGATAGGAAATCAAAAAACGGAAGCTTTTCGGTTACGGGGGGGTGCTTGATGCGCGCCCCGAAAAGAACTCTTAGAAAGTCCGAGGCTAAGGGGG
>Ga0179593_1255459_pt1 | contig 19836 bp, 39 predicted proteins | sample CZODoug2_1_08_16_FD_185931 | JGI IMG/M metagenome (GOLD analysis project Ga0179593, IMG submission 185931) | Vadose zone soil fungal communities from Angelo Coast Range Reserve, California, USA - CZODoug2_1_08_16fungal (PacBio error correction) | ecosystem: Environmental > Terrestrial > Soil >...
CCAGGTGGTGAACACCTCAAGGCACCGCCGCGTACACGACGAACTGGGGGTGCATCCCAGGGCAGACACTGGGGGAAGGCCCCGGGGACGAGAACATCAAAATTTGGACCAAGCGCCACTGCAAAAGCCAAAGGGGGGGGGGGCGAACACAGAAAATTGCTGCGAAGAAATTAGTTTCCGCCCGCAAAGAAGACGGGTTTGAAGAAAGGAAAACTGCAAAATGAGAGGGGACGCTGGTTGGGCCAAAAAAACGGCAAAAGGTAAACACGTGAACAGACCGTGGGCAGCCGCCGGGAAGGCCATTAATGGGAACGACGCACAAGAGACGCCGGGTAAATTGGACAAAGAGAAAAGAAACCCAGCGTCATCGTGAATCATGGGACTCATTGGGGACTTTCAGAACTGACGCTCAGGAAGACCTAAAGCAGAACACTCGCGCGAAGAAAAACAAGAGCCTCACAGCGGAAAAGGTTTAGAAAGTTTGATCCTTTCAAAAAACTGAATAAAGTTTTCCGAAGAAGCGAGTTTTAGACTCTGAAAAGGACGAATCGTTTTGGGGTGGGAACTATCAGGACCGGGAAAAATCGGGGGGATAAACGAACATCCCAATACGCCTCGGGAGATCGCCACGTCCACTGGCGGGTCTGTGGGCAACTGCTGTGGGGGGGGGGACGGTGGGGGGGGGACGCCTGTTGGAAAAAAAAGAAGGGAAAATCCGTCGAAAAGCAGTAAAAAATTCACGTGTTACCCGAACCAAAAAAAAAACGCCTGAGCCACAAAGGCCATTTCATGAGGGTAAATAGAAAGAAGGTCGTAGAATACAGGGGGAAACCACCAATAGCAGGAGCGGAGACAACTCTGGAAAAAAAGATTCATTAGCAACCCTGACAGCAGACTGTGTCCTCCAGACTGACAAGGCACCGAAAGAGGCGGGTGACGGGACAAAGAAACGAGCCGCGGGCTGACCGGAGATCAACCGAGAAAAAAAAAACTTACCAATTCCGAGTGGACAACGGACGGAGTCGGAAGACAAGAGACATAATTTGCAAGAAAAAAAAGGAAAAGAGGGGGTCTTCTCCCGAAAAGGACAAAAGATCGGCTTCAATCCCCGAAGACAATGGTTTTGGAATCGGAAGTTCATAAAAGGGACAAGGGAAAAAAAAGCAAGGCAAAATCTCGCCGTCGGGGGGTTGGCGTCGGGAGGGGCCGCCAAAAAAAGTGGCAACCGGGCAAGGAAACAACGCCAGATGTCCGGTAAAAGGCGGTAGGACAAAACATTCCGTAAAAAAGGGGCGCCACAAAAATTGTCGTGGGCAGACACAGAAAGTGGACAGGATCAAAATTTGGTGGTGCAATCCGCAGAAAACAAAAGAAAAAAACGGCATCAGGAGATCTGCAAATGAGAAAAAAATGAAGGAAAGGGAAAAGCGCCGGAAGAAAAGAACGGCAAAAACTGCCAAAGGCCGGGAGGTCCAAACGAAGGATCAAAGGCGCGGCGGGTAAAAAACGTAAACATTTGGAAGAGTTGGGGAGTCAGAAGAAACAAGCTGTAAAGAAGGAAGAAGAAAAACAGGGGGGGAATATGGGGGGGTGCACGACCTGGCCCCCAAAAAAAAAGGGGGGAGTCAGGTTTCGGCCAAAACGGAGGTGGGGCGAAAAGAAAGAACTTGTCAAAAGTGAAAATTGATTTCAAGAAAAGGGAGAAAAAGTTGCAGGGGGGGGGGGACTCAACAGCTGAAATAATAAGAAGGGACGGGAACAACCGGCGGGGTGCGGAGAAAATGTGCATAACGAAAAAGGACATGGATTGGGTACAGGACAAAAAAAAATGCCGGTGGGATCCGCCGGCAAATCAATGCCTGTTGTGGACCTGCCAGACAGGGCTCAGAACTCAAATGGTACAGCTAGCCGAAAAAACTCAGGGGGGGCATATCGCAAACAAAAAAATGGAAAAAAAAAGAAGAAGGACAAACAAGAAAGGGGAATACACAAGATCCTAAAAGTAGTCACAGAGCCAAAAGCGGGTTATTGGGTGACGAAAATGCAAGACTCACGGTCGACGAAAAAAGAGTGGCCAGAAAAAAAAAAGTGTTTACAAGACAGGGTAGCACGGAGGGGGATCTCTAAAGGGTTTGGGTCAGAACGAAGATCTCAACAGCCCTGGATAAAAATCGCCAACCAAAGAGACCTTTTTTGTCCAAAAGGGGAAGTGACGGTACGAAAGAGACCAAACGGGGAAGAAAAGGGAATATGGAAAGCAAAAAAAATGAAGCCAGCAGCAAGATTTCAAAAAAAATCCAAAAAAAAAGGAAGCAAATGAAGAAAAATAGTTTTCTCACTAAAGGGGGAACAGAGCAGAAAAGCACGGAAGAAAACCAGGCCTCACACGGGAAAAAAAATTTGGGGGTTTCGCCGAAGGGGAAGTAGCGCGGGACAAAGGCCCCAACGAAGGGAAAGGTGGGATAATAAAGAAAAAAATCCCAACACCCCACTGGGGGTGGGGGAAAAAAAAGAGTCAAGAGCACCAGGGGAGAGGGGAAAAGCCGGTTGTCAAAGAATCAAAAGTGAAAACCAAGGGGGGGGTACTAAAAAAAAGGAACATTGAATGATTGAAAACTAGGGAACACGAGAATCATACAGACAAATTTTTGGAAACATAGATCACCGTCCCCAAAAACGCAAAAAAAAGTCGAGAGGAAGGGAAAAAAGATGCCTTGGGAAAAGAAGGAAGGGTCAAAAAAGGCTGATCGAAAAGGGGGAGGAGGAAAAGTGGGGGGGGGCACACGGCCGAGGACCAGAGGAAAAATTGTCAGGGGTGCCACACAGGTGTTTAGTTGCTGGACCGGGAAACTTATCACCGGGAAGGAAAAAAAGGCAACAAAATAGAAGAACGCAAAACAAACTAGGTTGTTGTTTAGCGGAAGACCTGAAGTGCCTCCCAAGGGATAATTTAATCCGGGGCCAACACAAAAAGAAACAAAAAAACGTTTTGCAAGGAAAATAGGCCAGAGCGGAAGGGGGTGTTTTTTTTTATTGGAAACAAAACCCCAAGGAAACAAAGGAGTGCGCATAAAAGAAGTACAAAAAAAAACAGCAAAACAAAGCACAATGATTGGCAGTGGGGGGGGGGGAACAAGAAGAAAAATGTCCCCGAGGTGGAAAAAAAAGCGAACAGGCCGAAACATCAAACACGGTTGGAAGGGCAGGAACGAGAATTGTGGAAAAAAAAAAAAAAAAATGTGAAACGTAGACTCGGGGGTCCACTGGCCATCCGAAAAGAAGAAGGGTCACCGGGGAAGGGAAAAAAACACCGGGGGTTGTGGTACCACGACGTAAAGATTGACCAAAGAGAGTCCAAAGCGGAGTTTTGAGTTTGAAATAAATGGGGTGAGGGACGGAAACCCACCAGGAAAATGGGGTGGCCGAAAAACCAACTACCTTCACAAAGGGACCCGGAGGCGACAAAAAAACCTTCTGAGGTCAAAGTACCCAGGTATTCCCGTAAAAAAGAGCATGCGTCGGGGGCACATTAACTGGAGAACGACAAGGGCAGGGGAGCCCTGACCTAATAGCAGATGGAAGGGTTGTGGGTAAAGCAGGTTGGACACTAATTATTTCCCGATCTTCAGGGTACAGGGGCGCTTGAATCAAAGGAACAACAACAAAAAAAAAAAAGCTTGTGCAAGTAAGTCAAAACACAAGGGGAAGGGCCAAAGATGAGATCGGAGGGACAGCGAAATCACGAAAACCCTGCGAAAAAAAAAAAAAAAAAAAAAAAATGGGGCTTCAAGATGGAAGCTTAAACAGGAGGAAGAACAGCGTTATGTGCAAAAAAAAATAAAAACAAATGAAACAAGGCCCTTTTTTTGGCGCCAAAAAAACAAATAAGTGGCTGATCATGGGATAATAACGAGTGGGCGGAAAAGGGGTTGGTGGCAAGGGGCGCGGAAAAAAAAAATAACAAAATGCAACGCGTATTTTGCGGAAAGGAAAAAAAAAAAATACCCCAAGAAAGGGGCTCGCCAGGCAAAAAGGAGACCGGGGGAGCGGCGGAAAAAAAAAACGGAAGAGGGGGTTGGTTGGATAAAAGGGGGGAGTTGGGGGGGGCCGTAAACCATAAAAACGGCCACGGGAAAAAAAGCCGGGGAGCCAAGAAAGGAAAACATGAAGGGGGAAAAAAACGCCTGGGGGAGAAAAATAAAACGTAGAAGCACATGAAAAGCAATTTGGGACACGGAAAAGGCGTTTCCTCACAAAAAAAACGAAAAAACGACCCACAATGTGCGGGAAGAAAAAAAAGGGGAAGAAAGCCGCGGGGCCCATTCAAACTCAAACAAAGTTGGTGAGAATTAACACTGAACCAAAACTAAGAAACTAGGTGGTAATCCAAAAGTTGGATCTTTGGGAAGGAAGCCCCGCAGAAGGGGAAAAGGGATGTCAGGAAGGGGGTCCTCCAGATTGCCTAAGGGGTTTTGGATAATGATAAAAAAACATGACGGCTTTCCAAGCGTATCAACACCCTCAAAACACAAGAGGGGATCAGGGGCGAAAAAAAAAGGGGGGGGGGGTCAAAATGAAACGGAAAAAGGATCAGGTCTGGGGGGGCGGGGACTGTGGATCGCCAAGGGAAAAAACCAAATGGGAAAAAAGAAATCTTTGGCTTTAATAGGAGCCAGGTTGAAAACGTTGGTTTTGGGGATTTGAGGAAAAAAAAAAAACTCCGAGAAAAAGAAACGGACACAAGTCAGATTGTAGGGGGAGCGGCGGGGTGGACCAGCCCCTCAACTAAAAACTATAAAAATCAGGATGTTGATCACCCTCGAGAAATCCTTGCTCCGAGGAGGGAAGAAAACCAGAGATGAGTGGCCCAAAAAAAAGGGGAGAGAGGCTGGCGCCGACGAAAACTTGTAAAGCGGAAGGCCTAATATGGGGTACGAGTAGGGGGTAGGCAGGAGCAAAAGAAAAAGCGCGAAGGAAAGGAATCCGCAAAACTCCAAAAAAGCAACTGGTTCTGAAGGAAGGGAAAAGAGGCGGCCGGGCCAGAGGAACTGAAGATATCCTGAATCCGGTATTAGGAATTGATTGCCTCTTCCGGGGTGCGCTCAGCCGGGATGGAAGGGAAAAAAAAAAGGAGCCTGGAGGTTCGACCAGGCCTTGGGGAAAAAGAAGGGGCGGCACAACACACGAAACAAACAACCGCATAAAACCCCTCAAATCCACAAAAAGGGTGAAAGGGCTCAAAAAAGAAAGGAGTTGGGATCGGAAAAGGCATCAAAAAAAAAGATTGTACCGAAGAGAAAAAAGGATATCAAAAAAAAAAACTTCAAAACAAATTCAGATCGGAAAAAAGCGAATTCATCTAAGTTAGCAAAAAAATGGACTAGAAAGGACGGAGAGACCTTACAAGGGGGGGAAATCTTTATACTGCATTTCGAGGATCGCGGACTACAAACTTCGGAAAGAAAGGAACGCCCTAAAAAGTCTTAAGGCAGACAAAAGTTGAAAACAGAAAACCCCATGAATTTACGTTGCAAAAAACGGAAAACGTGGTTGTCAAAGGGCAAAACATTCCAAAACCGTCAGACGGAGGGGGAAAAAAGGTCGGGCCCGGAAAATGAGGGAGAGGGCGGAAAAGAAAGGTCGGTGAAAGGTGGGAAGAAAAGACACCAAAAAGAAAAACATTAGAAGAACAGTGAGTTCCAAAAAAGAGTGGGATTAAAACAGGGAGTTGAACTTGCTAAAAAAAAAGACTTCCAAAGTCAGGAAAATTGGCGGGGTGCAAACCACGGGGAGGGAAAAAGAGGGCTTGGAAAAGGGTGGATGAGGCGCGGGCAAAGCGATAAAGATCGTTGCAACACTTCGTTCTGCCTGGGGAAAAAACGAGGGGAGTGAGGTTGACAACCAACTGGAAAAAGAGACAAGAGAGAAAACAAACACGAGGAGGAAAAAGAGATCCAGTGTGGGGGTCACCAAACAAACTCAAGACAGGCATAAAAGCGACGAAAGGGGGAAAAGAGCTCTGTGCATGGGGGAATGCCCGCCATAAAACAAAAAGAAAGGGGGCCAAGACCGCCGGGGGAAAAGCCAAGGGGTGGGTCACGCCAAAAATTTTTGGGTAAAGGGGGGAGAGTATTCTGGGGTTTTCTCCAACCAAAGAAAAAAAGTTTGGTGGAAAAAAGAAAAGAAAACCGAAGCAGGTATGGACAGGCGCTGGGCGGGGGCCTTGGAAAATCAAACCTGAAAAGAGCTGGTTGAAAAAGAGGAAGGCCCGATCCGAAAATCGAAAAGAGAGGAAATTGGCACAGCAGTAAGAAAGAAAAAAAAAAACTTTTCCTAAAAAGCGGGGGGGAAATAAAGGGACTCGAGGTGGAAAAGCATTGACAAAAATGCAGAAAAGGAAGCACGGGGCACTATAAAGGCTCAACGCAGAACGGACACCGGAGGGAATCCTGAACGCGGCAAGGAGCACGCTAAAAAGTGGGAAAAAAGTTGTTTTCCGCTTACAAGCAGATCACTGTTGTTTGACTGCGTCTCCTTGTCCGTGGAAAACGTGACAAGACGGGGGAAGGGAGGGTGACTCAGCAAAGCCCAAGTCAAAGACGGGCGCTCGCATAAAAACTTTTAACAGGGAGGTGGTGTGGTGCAGGCAGGGGTGTTGCGGGTGTGGCGCCAGAACTTTTGTCCAGGAAGACAAGGAGAAAAAGAAGGACATCAAAGGGTAAAACTGACCAGGAAGGGCTGGAACCGCAATTGAAAGGTAAAAAGAGGAAAAATATCATAGGAGAAGAAGGGGAAAAAAAAGGATCTCAAAACACTCTTGAAAGGAAACCCTGACAAAGGGGGGGGGAAAGAACTAACGACCAGAAAAAAAAAAAAAAAAAAAGTCACAGGAAAAGAGAAAGGGGGCGGGGGGGAAGAATCAGAAAAAATCGCGCAAAAAGGCTGCTAGGAAGAAAGAAACGCGAAACCATGAAAAAAAAACTTCCAAGCAAAAGGTACCGTCGAAAGGAACAGCAACTCAGAAAAAAAAAGGGGGTGCCAGAAGAAAATTCTGGTCTCGCACAGGAGGGAAAAAAAGTGCGGCGGAGGAAAGAAGAAAATGGTGGTAGGCCCGGAACGAAGTGAACCAGGCAAAAAATTACGCAAATAGACGGCGTTTTTTTGATTGGGGGACGCAGGGGCCCGGAAAAAAAAAGGGGCAACTGAGAAGAACAACGGCAAGATTTTTTCGAAAGGCGGGCGGGTAAAAACAGTGGACAACAAAAGGAACCCGACGGAAGGTTCATGGGGCAGGGGGGGAAAAACACGGGTAAAAACAGTGAAGAAAGTTGTGGGGACGGGAAAAAAAAAAAAAGGCGGCGGAAAGAATACCATTACATTACTGACCCAACCATGATACAAAAAATGAACAGCGGGGAGCCTGGACATGGAAGGAGGGTCAAAGAAAAAAGTCACTACCAGGGAAGGCGGGAAGGGTCACTAATTCAAAAAAAAAAAGCAGGGTAAAAAAAAAAAGAGTCGGTGGAAAGGCGGTGGGAAGGAGAAGACCCCAACCTGGGGAGAGGGGAGGAATGAACCAACGCTGGGAGGGTTGTCTGTCAGAAACAAAGCCTGTTTTTTACATCGCTGTGTTGCAAAAAAGGAAAGGCAGCAAGGAAAGAATGTCATAAAAGAGAAAATGTCCGGGGGGGGAAACATCGGCCAAAGAAAAAAAAAAAGGGAATAAGGGAATTGTCTTGGGCGACAAAGAAAGCATGGAGGGGAAGGCGGGTGGGGAAAAGAACGGAAAAAAAAAAAGACCCTGGTTAAAGAAAAAACCCGCGGAGGTGGGAAACGGACAGAAAAAAAAGCAACTGTTTTATAAAAAAACAGCCAAAGAAAGCCCCCCCCACGAAAAGAGTTAACGGGGGGGCCGCAAAAACGGGGAGAAAAAAAGAAGCACGCGCACCTGGGGAAAAATTTCAGACCGGCACTCCAACTCGAGGGGAATACGAAAACAACTCTCGAATAAAAAAAAAAAGTTATTGGGAAAAGAAAGGAAAAAAACGCGACACTACGAGGAAAAGGGTTTCAACCCAAGGGAAGTTCACACATTCTTAGTCGGAAGGGAGCACAGGCCGTGAGTGCAAAAAGTCTCCGATAAAGAGAAGAAAAAACAAAGAGGAAAAAAAAAGGGGGGTCAACGTTGGGGGGGGACGCGGTACTGGCAGAAAAAAGAACAACCCGGGGAAAAGAAAAGGAATGGTTCGGGGCACCGCCAACCTGGGAAAAAAACTGTAGGACAAAACAAGAAGGAAACGAGCAATGAAAAGTGAGCCTCAAAAAGAAAAGGGCACAAAATAAGGAAAAAGAAGAAACTTGGTAAACCAGGAAAAGGGGAAATAGCCCAGGGTGGGGGGGTTTGGCAAAAAAAAAAAACATTAGCTCTGAAAAACGCCTGCAAAACCTGGGAGTAAGGTCCAAAAAGCAAAACAAAAGGGGGGGGGGGAAAAAGGTATCAAGCGGAACAGGAAAAGCACGCGGGGTCAAAAGATGATCAATAGGGAAAAAAAAAAAAACAGGGTGTTACCCAAAAGTAAATGATTTGGAAAAGAACAAGGAAACGATACCAGAAAGACCAGGTTTTTTCAACAAATAGATCAGACCAGCCAAACAGCAACTTTTTTTCGCCGCCCCTCGCCAAGGATAAGGAAAAAGGAATCTAACATGCCAGTGGGAATAGGGAAGGGGTCGTGAACTACTTTGTCAAAACTGGACGAGGGGGCCGAAAAAAAGTAAAAGGAGGGGGAAAGTCTGAAAGGGGGAAACGGTGTTTATGGTTGAGGGGGGAAAAGGCAAGGGAAAAGGTAAAAACAGGAGAACCAAAAGTTTCAGGCGAACAATCATGCTTGCTCTTCACAAAAAAAAACAAAGGAGAAGTAGGCAATACAGGGGGAGGTGAAAGAAGATGGAGAAAGGGGTGGATACAGTTTGGAACGTTCCACCAAGCAAACTAAAAACACAAAAACCCGGTGGGTGTGCACAATGAAACAGACGTCATAGCGGGATGTCGGCCAACTCGTAAGAAAAATGAGAATAAAAAACAGGACGAAAAAAAAAAAAGGGACTTTTCGTTCCTAAGGCAGAAAAAGCTCCAAGTATTGGGCAAGAAGGAGCGAAGGCAAACGGGGGGGAACGGCGGGCGGGAAATTTGTGTGGGGTTGCCGGTAGACGAAGGGTTCAGGTGGGCAAGGAAGAAATCAATGCAAGGTCCAAAGCCAGAAAAAAAAACGGGGGGGTGGAAACCTTTAAGTCAGATTGACCCGAGGGCCGGGTACAAAAAAGAATCGATGGGTGGGACCAAAACAAATCGCGAGTTGGGGCGGGGACCCTCCAACTCCAGGAGTTTGTTGGAGAGGTAAACAGAAAAGCTAACTGTGGAAACAAAAAACCACAAAACAATGCGGGTTAAAAAAACCCCGGTCCAAGTGGAGTAAAAAAAGGATGGAGGGGAAAAATGGGAGGGGGTAAAAAAGGGGGCCTTGAATATGGTCGCGTTACGCCGGAAAAGCAAGATGGAGGGTTGTGGAATGGAGTGAGGAAGGGGTGTGAACTAGAGAGGACACTATAACGGGAGAGGGGGGAACACAGTCAAGTAAAAAGAAACACGGTGGTTTGAAAAGGGAAGTGCTCCAGGGGAAGGAGGGATGGAGAGCAAACAAAAAAAAAAACGAACTCGTAAGAAAAAACGGCCAGCGATGAAACGAAAATATCAAGTGAGGAAAGGCAAAAACGGGGAGAGAAAAAAAACAAAAAAACTACAGGACTTAAGAGTAGAGCGGTTCGGGAAAAAAAAGGAAAAAAAGTAAAGGAAAGGGGTTTCAAAACCCGACAAACGCAAAATAAAAAAGAAAAAAGCGGAGATGGTTGTAAGGGAGAAAAAAGAAAGGGCACAGGGGCAAGGGAAATGTGAAAAAATGCGGAATGCACTGGCGAAGGAAAAACCAAAACGACGTAATTGGGGCGGCCGGGGCAGGGGATAACAGACTCGATCATGGTGCAACAAAAGCAAATGCAAAGCCAGGAAGAGGGACACAAAAAGGGGTGGGTTGGGAAGAAAAATCCAAAGGGGGGAATGGGTTTTGCACGACCCAACAAAAGGGGAAGGGGGCCAGCCAAAAAAAATAAGTTGCCCCAGAACAAAAGGCCAAACATTCCCCTTGGAAAATGACATAGGCCACCATAAATATGAAAAAGAAATCAAGTGAAAACTTAAGCAAAAAGCTTTTCACACAAAAAAAAGAAAGGAGAAGAAAAAACAAACATACATTCGGTGTCGGAGGGAACCCCCGAACTCAAGGAAAGGGGCAAAAACGTCGACCACTGAAAAAGACGAGGACAGGAGGCTTGATTTACAAATGACACGAAACAAAAGCCAAAGAAAAAAAGGGGTAACTAAAACGGGGAAGGAAATTTTGAGGGTTAACAGGAAAGAAGAAGCAGGTCTGACAGAGGGGGGGGCCGAAACGGCTAATAGGAAGTTGTTTTGTGAGACAGGGGGACTAGAAGAGACACTGGCTTGGTGACAAGAAAGAAAAAGAGCAGCAACCAAGAATGAAAAGTTTTCGGACATTGGGGTTTGCGGAAAACGTAAAAGTTACCGAACTTGGACGACAGTTGTGAGGGGGAAATGGGGGTAACTCCGTGCCTTAACGCAAAAAAAGCCAACCCAAAAAAGATTTTGCAAAAAGGAAGAAAAACCAGGCTGAAACAACGTTTTTGGGGGGGAGCAAGAAAGCCCAGTGACAAAAACGCACTAAAAAAAGGAAATGTTTCAGAGGAGGGGTGACCATGGAAGCTGCTGGGAAAGAAGAAATCTTCTATGGGAAAGGAAGCGAATATGGATCACCGCGGTAGTGATAAAAGGTCATCAGCAATGGAGAGATGGAAGGGGGCCGAAATACGTTAACCAGGCCCGCTAAAATGAGGGAATGGTGGAGAGGGGGGTAGTATCAAGAGCAGCAACCACTGACGCTCTAAAAAAGAACAGATGCCTGAAAAGAAATCGCGGTTAACTGAAGAGAAAAGCGTGAAAAAACAAAAACCGGGGCAAAACATTCGAAAAAAAGGAAATAAAAAGGGAGGGAAAGACCTGTGGAATTTCAGGGAATTCTGAAAGAGGGAAGATGAGAAAATGGGGGAATTTGACGCTCAAAAAAAAAACAGGTGAAACCCTGAATGTCCATTTGACGGCACCCCTGTTTAGAATCAGAATAATGGGGGGGCCCCACAAAAGATGCGGGGGGAACAGCACACCAAAAAAAACAAAGCCTCATTACAACAACAGAAAAGCAGGAAATTGGAAAGGAACAACATCAAAAAATAGGATTTGAGGGTTGAATTACCCGCAAACCAATTGGTACACGAACGAATAAAGACAGGGGAAAGGAACCGTCAAACAAAGATTCTTGGAGGGGAAGCGACCCCCTAAACGGAGAAAAGAAGCGGACGACGTGGGGAAGAAAAAAAAAAATGAAAAAAGGGAAACTCCGGTTCCCTGTGAATAGAGGGCAGAGACTTGCACACGCAGAAGGATGCAGGAGGGCCGGTCACAAAAAGGGAAAAAAGTCAAAGGACAGGTTCACGGGGTTTAAACACCCGAAAATGAGTTTCAACCGTTCAACTGGGAAGGGGGGTGGGAAGGGGGGCGGGGGACCGCGCAAGGGCCGGTAAATTTTAGCCAGGGTCATTCCGCCTAAACAAGAAGGGGGGAGGGAAAAGGGACAAAATGGAAAGGAACCCCCTGGCAACAAGGGGGAGGGGAAACGGGAAAGTAAAGCCACAAAAAAAAAAAGGCTCAGCCATGACTGCGAACGGGGGGGGGGGGAGGAAAAAAAAAAAAATGATGTTCCAAAACTGGGGAAAATTTGGGGGGGAGGGGGGGGGGGCAGGGAGGGAAAAAAAAAAAAAGCCGGGGGGATCGTAACTTGGTGCAAAAGGGTGGGGCTTGTTGGAGGAAGAGGGCAGGGAGGGAAAAAGATGTGGGGGAAGGAGACACGGCGCATAACCAGAGAGATGACCACAAGTCGTCCGAAGGGGGTAAAAAGGGGGGGCGGGACTGATTGGGGGTAAACAACCTGGAATCTATAAAAAAAAAAAAGTGAGAAAAGGGAGATATAGAAGGCAAAGTGGTGGCAAAAGAAATACCGCAAAAAAACCTACTTGGTGGAAAAACTTCAGGGAAGGAAATCCCGCCAAAACAACATCAAGTTTCCAGCACGCGGAGGGAAACCAAGGTTAAAAAAAAAGGGAAAAAAAGGGTTTACACGAAAAAAAGGAAAAAGAATGGGAGGTGGTTTTCGCAAAAAAAAAAGAAAAGTTCACAAGCCACACAAGCGATAAAGGCTGGCAACACTTTGGAACTTGTAAAAAAGGAAACGTAAAAGCGGGGAGAGACGTCATGAAGGGGAAGGTTCACCAACGAAAGAGATAAGCAAGGACAATGTCCGCCTGAACCCAGCTTGTAAAAACACGAAAGGAAATCACAGAACGCGAAAAAGTGGGACAGGGGACGGGAACGCGACAGTAATTAAGAAGAAATAATCCTCTAGCCTAGTAAAGAGACGCCGCACTACACAGCGGGCAAACATTTAAACGGATTCGCGGGCAGAGAAAAGAAAAGTAACCAAAAAACAAAAAAAAAAACGATTGGGCACGCCTGGGACCAGAAGAAAAGAAGATGTGGGTGGGTTTTGGCGGAAATAGCTGACGCCGGTTACAAGGCGGGGGGATTGGGGAAGGAGGAAGACAAAAAATCAAAGCCTAGAAAAAGGGGAAATCACACCGACAAATTCAAGCTGGTCAGGGAGGGCAAATTTGGGACTGGGTGGTGACACCAACGAGGGTGGGCAAAAAAACCAGTCAAAAACATAAAGAAGACTTCACGTTTCACTTACAAAGACAATGGAACCGCAAAAAGGGGAAAATGGGGACACGCAGGAGCTGAAGAGTAAATGACAGGGGACCCAATCAGAAAAGACTCAACACTCTGAAGTCGAAAAAGAAAACCGGACAAAAAAAGGGACACAGCAATTCAAACAGGCAACGAAGGGAGGGGGGGAAGCAGAACTGAGCGAAAGGAGGCGGCATACGGGGGGGACCCTGGCGAACCATGGAAACTTACTAGGAAAACCCTTTGACCCATGAAGGCAAACATACAAGAAAAAGGTGGGGGAGAACAGAGAGGGGGGAGGGTCACACCGCTTGAGAAGATTCGGGTCGGCAGTAACCTAAAAGATGGGGGACAGGAAAGGCAAAACAATCAGCTGCCTTCAATAGTCAGGGGAGCTTGTTTGACGGGGAGGGGGAAGTAAAAAAAAACGTGGGGTCAAAAAGGGGAGAAAAACTCTACAGAAGAGGGGACTGGTTAAATGGGCTGGGGAAAAAAAAAAAAGGATAAAACATTCACCAAAAAGGAAGGCACAATACGTAATTTCAATGGGATACAGACAAAAAAAAAAACGGAAGAAATAGACCATTGGGGGTGGGGGGCCGGGCAATAGCAGGAGGTAGCCAGTGAAAGAAATAGAACGCATATCAAAAGAAGCAATCTGGGAGCCGGCAAAGGACAGAAAAAGCCAAGGGCAGACAATGAAGAGGCAGTCAACTCTCTGAAAAAAAAAGTCTCGGGGAAAGGAAAAAGAGTCTTGGGGCAAGGGAAAAAGTAGAAAAAAAAAAAAAACTGGAAGGGAAACAGTCCCCGATAGTAAAGTGAGGGACAAAGGAAACAAGAAGGACCGGGGAGGGGCTAGGATGTTGTGAAAAAAAAAAAAACAAAGGAAAAAATTTGCCGTGACAAAATGAGGAAGGAATAAACCAACGTTCGGTGGGACTCGCGCGTGGCCAAACAGGGAAGAAGGAAGGCGTAACTGGACCCCCGTAAGGCCTGCAGGGGGAGGATACGGCCAAAAAAGAAATGGGGGTAAGTGTATCACCACACACCAAAAAACCAACCAGCTGCCGGGGTTACACGCCTCAAACCAAGGCTTGAAACAAGGGACAGAGGAAAATCTCTCGGGAGAGTGAATCGAAAAGACAAATACGCAGGGAAGAATCATCAGCAGAGAAAGGGAAAATTCCTACCCGGAAAAAAAACGACTAAAAGTAAGCGAACAATGAGCAACGTCCCACCAAAAAAGCTCAAAGAAAAAGCCTGGATGGGGGTGTGGAAAGAGAAGACAAGAAATTCCACAAAAAAGAGCAAAAATTCCAGAAAGAAGGGCAGAGTGGAGTGCACAGGGATAGATAATCGAAAACTCAGGCCGGATTGAATCGGAAGTATAAAAAAGGAATCAAGGGGAAAAAGACAAAACAAATGGGGGGGGGGACGGTGGGGGGGGGGGTTGACTGTGAAAAAAAAGCATGACAAAAGAATAAAAGGGGAAGGTCGGGTGCAATATTCTCAGCAAAACGAGGTCAAAAAAGCACAGCTGAACAGAAGGGAAAAAAAAAAACCAAACAAAAGGAAAGGACAAGCGGTCTCCACCTGACGGCCAGAAGCAACTATCGGCACCCGTACTCATAAAACCCCAAAAGAAAAGACCCCGGGGGAAAGAACGGGTTTGGGGTAGAAGCAAAGTCAAGTCTAGAGTGGGAAAAAACCCGACCAAAAAAGAGGGTGAGGTTGGAGAAGCAGCACACCCAGCATGGGGTGAAAAAGAGCAAAGCTATTGAGGGGCCCGCACAGGGGCACAAAGAGGGAAGAAAGTAGGTAAAAAAAAAACCATTTGACCGGAAAGGAATAATGATTGTCGACAAGCATATCAGACGCCACCTTGGAAAACACAATAAAACAAAAAGAAAGACCTAAAGCAAAAACCAGGCAACAGGGGGAGGGAAAAAAGAGGCCAAAGTTGGGGGGAAACCGAACAGTGGGACTTTCGCAGTGGAAAAAGCGAAAGGGGGCGAGCAGAATTGGGGTTGAAAAATTGGCCGAATTAAAAAAAAAAGAGTAGTTCTGAAGGGTGTTGGGTTAGTGGTCCACTGGAAAAAAGGGAACTGGAATCAAAGAGGACATCAGAAGGGTCGCCAACAAATCACCGAGAGTCAAACAAAAAAAAACGGAGGCGGGCAAAAAAATAGGATTGAGGGTAAACTGGAAAAAAAGGGCAAAAACGTTGATCACATGTGCACCGGGGTTCAACAGACAAAAAAGAAAAAAAAGTTGTGGGAAAGGAAACTACGAAAAAAGGCTTAGGTTCGCCCCAAAAAGTAACAACCAATTCGAAACCTAAGAAATTAAAAAAGAATCAACTCTGACATAAAGGAAATAAAAAAACTAAAAGGAAGACAGGGGGGGGGAAAGACAAAGGCTACTGTGTTTCACCATGTTTGAGCACGGCGGGGGCCGGAGCTAGGGTGAAAAAAGAAGTGATCATCATTAAGTACATTGCAAACAAATCAGGAAAACCCCGGGTAAGGGAAAAAGGTTGTAAGGAATTAAGAGGGGGGGGAAAACAGGGAACCCGGAAACAATCCTTTTTGAAGGTTGGCCCAAGTTTTGGGTGAAAAACTAAAAAACAAGCTGGTGGGGGGTTTGGGAATTGGGACGGGGGGGGGAAAGGGAAGCACCAGAAAAAATTCGTGTGGGGAGTGGCGCAAACTGGGTCAAGGTTCCCAAAGGACGACGAACAAAAACAAAAAAGGAGATGTCAAAAACCGGTGTAGGGAAAAAGGGGAGGGAAGGCCATTCAGGGGGGTAACCCAATGGTCGGGGGGAAGGGAAAAGAATTGCAATTCATGGTGACGGGTCTGCAAAGGTGGGCCAGAATGAAAAGCCAAAAGGGGAGGGTTGGTTACAAAAAGCGGTTTGGGGCGGAGAAAAAGGGGAAAAAGAAATCCTAACACCAGAGCTGTGGAAGCCTTAACGGAAAAACGGACACCGCTGGGGGGACAGAGGGGACAGAGACCAGGGGGAGGCGAATATCTCAAAAAAATCGAAAATCACGTAAAACCAAACGCGGCGCAATGCGGAGCAAGTTTCTTAAAACGTGCCCTGGAAAGAGGTTTCACAATGGGCGTAAAAGGCAATAATGGTGCAAGGAGGATAAAAACAAGAAAAAAACGGGAGGTTGTTGGCGACAAAAAAAAAAGAAAAGTTCGGTGGGGGAGGGGAGTCAAATGGGGGGCGAGAAGAGAGTAGAAAAAAAAGGCAAGGTTGTGCCAAGGAGGACGAAGAGGGGAAAAGTCAAAATTCCAGGAGGATTGGCAGGAAACCGCAAGGGAAAAGCATGCAGGGGGAGCATTGTGGGCGCCCAATACAAAAAGAACGAGAGGCGGACACACCCGGCAAAATGTATGGGGAAAATCCAGGGAATGGTTTCAAAAGGAAACCGGAACAGCCAAAGAAGCCCAAACTCCCGCCCAGAACAGCAACTTCCGGAATTCAAGGGGGCACCTTCGAAAAAGAAAAAAGAAAGGGAAATCCTCAGGAAAAAAAATGACTAAGAAAACTAGGCGTTTTAAAAAAAAAAAAAAAAAATCAAGAGTCAAAAACCCGGACCTATAAACGTGGGGAGGAAAGGAACCAGAAACCTAAAAGAAAGGTGAGTCGACGATTACAAAAAGGGGGGCGGGATGAGAAAGGAACCCACGCCGGACAAAAAGAACTGTTGTTGAACCGGGCCGAGAAGGGGGGCACGTGGAAAAGGAAAGAAAGCCTATAACTAGAGAAATATGTAAGATCGGGAAACGGGCTCCAGAAAATGAGAAAAATTGGGTAGCATATGGTCAAAGAGATGATCATTAATGCTGGAAAAAATGAAAAATCGACAAAAAACACACAAATGGGGAAAAATGTACGTCCACTGTTGGAAGGAAAAAAAAAAGGAAATGTCCGGATTGGGGGGGAGAACTGTGGTGAGGGGGGGGAAGAAGAAAAATGTTTGTCTCCTTCTACCGAACGAAAATTTGACCAGAAAATAAAAAAAAAGGAACAGGGAGCCAGGTAAACACACGGTGTTGGGGCGGAAATCAAAAGAAGCCAAAAGGTCACACAAAAACTTCCCGCGGGGAGGAGTAACGAGTGGGACAATCCGGCTGACAACGGCAGAGAAAAGATTGTGAAGGGGAATCGATAAAAAAACTCTGGGGCAAATCACAACGCCTAAAAAGATTTTCAGTGGGGGGAAAAAAAAGGGGAAGGGGATTGGAGGGATAACACGAATGTCCAAGTAACGGAAGGATAAGAAATGGGGAAAATCGGTTGGGAACTCTGAACTCACGAAGAGGAGGGAAGGGCCCCCACCAAAGGGAGAATAAAATTAATAAAGCCTCGTGGGCAGTGAAAGAGGAAGCGAAAAAAAACCGGTGCAAATTAGAACTGTCCCAAGTCAAAAAGGTTGGAAAGGGAGTGAAAAATGGGGAAAAGGGGGAAGCAAAATGGTGGATTGGGGGGCGGCAAGCCGAACCGGTTGGAAAAGTGGAATTTAACCTGCGTGTGTGCAGAAAAATTTAGCAATGGTCCCAAAGAGAAAACAAACAAGGAAAAAAAAAAAGAAAAAAAAAAAACGACGGGCCCACAAAAAGGCAGAAATTGAAGAAAGCGGGGCCAAAGTATTGGGATGCTAGTGTCAAAAGAACCCCCGAGGGGAAAACGTGCGAAAAAGGAAGAGCAAAAAGCACCACAAAAGGGATTAAAAATGGGATGAGAAGTCTCAAAATATCGCGGGGGTGGGGCAGGGGAAACCTTGAGCGGGGAGACCTTATATGGGACAGGACCAAAAAGTCAAAAAAATAATAAATTATGAAGGGGGCCGAAGGGGGGTGTGACGCGAAAAAGAGTCAACGGGAAGAAGACGGGCAGTGGAGGAGTACAGAAAGGAGGAGGGGTCAAGTAATGGAAGGTTCCACAAAAAAAAATATTTCAAAGGTCAGGAAGAGGGGTGAGTTGTGACCACAGAGGAAAAAGGTCAGGTCCGTCAACCGCGAGAAAGGGAAGCGGTCGGAATAAAACTGCAAATACAAGATAAAAAAGAGGGTCAACGCGAGAGGGGAAGGGAAGAAAAGGGACACGCAAAACAAGGAAGAAGGAGTCTGGTTGGGGGCTATGGGGAAGTAAATTTTGAAGTCGGGGAGAAACCAAATGAAATGGAAAAAAGAAAAAAGGAAAATTGGCAAACGGTTGGGTGGGAAAAAATTGGGCATGTCCTTGGGACTGCAAGGAGGACTGACGGAAAAGGGGATGTTGAATGAAAAAAACAGGGGAGGAGAAATACCTCTGAAGGTCAAAGTCGTCCTGTCATTACAAAGGGGGAAAGGACGGTAGGAAAGGAAAACCTGAATGATCTAGAAAAAAAAAAAAACGGGAAGGAAGGAAAGGGGGGAAATAGAGAGAGGTTCAAGAACATGTGTGACGAAAAAAAAGTTCAACGGGAACGGGTAAACATCGAGGAAACTGGGGTGACATAATTGCAGTACGAAAGAGAGTCAGAACCTCCCTGTGAAGAAGAAGACCGGGGGAAAAGAAAGATGGGGTAAAAACTGCAAAGTTGAGGAGACTATCAAATAAGCAATTGGCGGAAAAAATAACTACATTTTGTGAGGCAGCACAGAAAAAGAGTAAGGAATCAGGGGAAAAAAAAAAAAGGTGGAAAAAAATTGTGGAAAACATCAAAGGATGACACATAAAAGAAAAGAATGGCCATCAGCACACGCAGAAAGGACCCTTAACAGAATCAAAAAGCTCTAGAAAAAAAGGGAAAGGGAGGAAAGAGGAACCAAATAAAGGAAATAGGGGGAAAACAACAATCGGGGCCCGAAAAAAACGTGAGATCAAGGGGATAGATGGAAAGGGCACTGACGGGCGTGTCATCGGGGCAAATACGCCTGTGCTATAAACAGACGAACCAGGCGATAGAAAGAAGAGCATACAAAGAGGGGGTACCGAAAAAGGGATGGGAGACCAGGATTCGGAGGGAACAACGGGGGGGAAAAAAAGTTTTCCACGCTGAACAGAGATTTTCCACACGGTAAATGTCCCATCAAGAAGTGTGGTGGTGGGAAGGGAGAACGAGGAGGGGAAACTTGTGGAAAGGAAAGGGGGAGGGGGGGGGATGGGGAAGAAGAGACAATCACAGGTGCAACGGGCAAACGGACTCAAAGTAGACGTTTCAAAACAGCTTTTAAGTGGAGAAGGGGGGGAGGGGGGGGCGGGGTGTGGGGCACCAAAAAAACTCTTTGTGGCCAAAAAAGGTAAAGAGGAGAAAGAAAAGGTTACGGGAACGGTCAGTGTGGCATTGCACACAGGGTGTCATAATAACAAAACACATGGAAAGAGGAAGATAGTAAACCAGAGAGAATATAAAGGGCAGGAGAAAGGGAGAAAGAAAACCTCAGGTGGAGAGGGGAAGACGAGCAAACGGGTCAAACAGGAAGTGCTCAAAGGCACAAAAGGGGAAAAACACTATTTCTGGGGACGGAGACGGGGAAGAGGAGACCAGGGGATCGTGGAGAATTCGATGCCCCGAGAAACATTAGTAGCACAGAAGAGGGGCCAGGGGGAAAAAAATACGCGGCGCGCAACAGCCAGGACGAGAAATTGGGTTGTGGAAGGATAGGAATAGCGACATTCTTTGTCTTGACGAAAAGAAGGGAGGTGAAGTAATTTATAAGAAAGTGGAGGGGAGACTAAAAGAACTGGAAGTGCTGGGTGAATATGGGGACGGCAGGAAAAAAAGCCGTGTGGGGTCCACCTGAACAACTTGCCACCAATTATCTAGGGTCGGTTGGGGTGGAAAGTCAGGGAGGAAAGTGAATCAGAAAAAAAAAAAGGTTGCAAACTGTCAGGAAGAGCTCCAA